>ERZ827492.2803-NODE-2803-length-11686-cov-3.583183_pt1 | contig 11686 bp, 7 predicted proteins | sample MGYA00519704_ERZ827492 | MGnify/ENA primary metagenome ERZ827492 (study PRJEB31778, sample SAMEA3449325) | human gut metagenome | biome: human gut; feature: human-associated habitat; material: faeces | place: United Kingdom | collected 2010/2012 ...
CTGACCCGTTTTGACTTCGGTCCCATGCGCGCGGCCGAAAAACGGGCGGAGCAAGGCGATTTGGGCGCGCTGTCCTCGCCCGTTGTCGACACGCTCGACGCAGACCAGACTACCCACGGGAATCTCGGGTTCCATGGATTGCGTGGCGATGCAGAACATGTTTACGCCAGCAACAGCGGGAATGACCAGAAACGCGCTGAGCGCCAGTGCAACCACGATGATAAGCGTACCGACGACAGACAGGATACGTGCCGAAATCGGCCTCTTCTTGCTATGCTTGCCCAATGATCCTCCTATAGCAACGGGCCCGCATCATGCGGACCCGTATAATCATACCTGCTTTCAGCTCGAATCGTCTTAGAAGTCTTCTTTCCTGCGATTGCGTCGCCAGAGCACGAAGGCCACAACCAACAGAACGACAGCGCCGGCAATGAGGGCGATGGATACCCAGTTATTCCAGGCAGACGATGCGGCGTTGGCCTGCGCGATGTCGTCAGCAGAGCTCAACGGCGTCTCATCATCGGTGATGGTCAGACTCTCGATAGGCGCGCTCAAGGGCGTGCCGTTATCGGTCATGATCTCGGTGCCGTCAGGAGCAACGACGCTCTGGGCGCTCTCGGCCGTGCCCGCAGTCACGGCTGCCGCCGGAAGAGACGTTGCCGGGCTCGGGGTGAGCGCCACGCGATCGCCCGTTGGGGTGAGCACGTCGATGGTGCCGTCACCGTTCTGCTCGGTCGTATAGCCCGTGGCAAGGCGAGCGTACGTGAACGTGATTACGTTCTGGTCGGGATCTCCGGTAAGTGCGAGCGTTGCCGTATATGCGTTGGGCACATAGTTCTCGAAATACGGGGCAGCCGTTGCCGGTGTGTCGCCGATGTCGCCCATGAACTTCTGGGAAGCGGCGAGCTCGTTGCCCGCGGCATCGACATAGCGCACCGTATACTCAACGCGATCGGCCAAGACACCGTACGCGATGACGTAATCGGCATCCTCGGTCACCGTGACAGTACCATTGAGCTTGCCGTTAGCGTCGACGTCTGCGACATACACGACATCCTTCACGTTATCGAGACCGGCTGGACGCGCGCCCTTCGCATAGTACTTGCCATCGGTAACAGTAATGTTGGCTTGCCCCAAATCGACGGTGTCGCCATAGTGCACGCCAGTCCACTCGACCATGTCCTGGCCGTTGACCGTGCCGCGATTACCGCCATACAGACGAATGGTGTACGTGGTATCGTCGGGTGCCGCAAAGGCGGCTGCGGGAAGTCCCATGCACAGCGCGAGCAAAAGCGTCAGGACGACGCCAAGCAGAGCAGCGCCAAGATGTCGCATCGTATGTTTTGCAGCAGTCATTACTTGCCACCTTCTTTCCTTGTGCTCGAACGCCTGCGAATGGCGGCCCATGCCACGAGGGCGATGATCACCACGGCGACCGGAAGGCCGAACTTCACCATATCGCCAGTGCTAGGAAGCCTGGAACCGCCGGTGGCCTTGTTCGTGGGCGTGCTGGATTTGTCCTGGGTCACCATCTTGCCGCCGGGAACCTCCGCGGCGAACTCGAGTCGGAGCTTTGCCTCGGTATCGAAATAGCTGTTGCCATGAGACTCGGGGTCAAGTGCCACGTAGAGCGTGACCTGACCCTGGCCATGCGCCGGAAGATTGTCGAGGAAGAACCATTCGCCCGTCGCCGTGGTCGCGTCAAACAGGCCCTCGGAATCGGCACCCTCGCCGGAAACGGTCTCGTTGCCGATGATTGTCTCGGTCTTGCCACCAGGCCCCGTATAGCTGAGCCTATAGGTGTAGGAGCCGCCCTTTGCGAGCTCGGTCTCCATGGACTCGAGAACCGAGTTCTTCATGTACCAGCTTGCCTCCTCGTCGCAATCGTTGAGGAGTTTCACGTCGAAGGTCGCGGAATCACCCGGCTGCATGCCGGAAAGCGTCTTGTTGATGTCCGCCGTGCCGTCAGATGTCATGGAACTGCCCGTGAAGGTCACGGTCCAGCCATCCGTCACCGCCCATGCCGTGGAGGGAAATCCCGCAAACGCCGCGCACCCGATGATGACGGCAAGCGCCACTGCGGCAGCGGCACACGTCGCGCGCGCAACGAGACCTGTCCCGTTGGTCATGTCTCGTGCGGCACTCACTCGCTTGCCCCTTCGTTCCAGGCAAGGCCCAGAGCCTTGACGTCAACGCCCCAGGCGCTCTTGGCGGCATCGACGGCATAGCTGGTCTGTACCGAATCGACTTGCGCCGAAAGCGCGACGCGCACGCTCGCATCGTCGCCCAGCAGATCGATTACGCTGGGATCGATCATGATGGCACTCACCGCGGGGCTGGCGGCGCTCGCATTCGGATCAAGCACATGCTTGTAATAGAAGACGAGGCGTTCGTCCGTGCATTCGTCCTCGTTCAAAACCCAGTCCTCGCTCGCAGAGACGAGCTCGATGAGCGCGGGATCTATGGCAGGCGCCTTGGAACCATCTGCCGTCTCCCAGTACTTGCGCACCGTGAGACGCACGTACTCGCCCATGTCGGTATCGTTCTTGACCGAGAGGGCCTCGGCATATTCCTTACCCGGAACCAGCTGGTCATCACCGGCGAGCAGCTGGCCAAGCAGGGCATCCTTGCCCTCGACGACGGCGCCGTTTTCGGTCAGGTTCACCCCCAGATGCGTCTGCGCGATGCCCGCGACGTATTGCTCGCTAAAATACGCAAGCTGCGCGCGCGAGGATTGGACGACTCCGACAACGCCCAGACCAAACAGAATCAGTGCGCCGATCACCATGAATGCGAGGGTGCGGGAAGAGATCTTCTTAGCGTTTTCCATGATTATCCTCCCGTCCTAGAGATTGCTCGCGGCGCCGACGGGGGCGAAGGTGCCCTCTGCAAGCGAGATCACGCTATCGCCAAACTTCGCGCAAAGCGCGCCGTCCTCGTAATAGGCGACACCGTGTTGCTGGAATACGGTGATGTCAAAACTGCTGGGCGCGTCATCGCTTGGCTTGACGTTGACGTCCAGGCGCTCCGTCGTGGCACCCGCCATGAGCGGCTGCGCGTAGTAAATCCATCCATCGTCCGAATTCAGGACGACCCAGTTGCTCGAAGTCGACCCTACCGACACCGAGGCGAACTCCTCCGAAGGATAGACAGCCTTGAAGCGAACCACCACGGGAACATCCCCCGTGTTCTTGATGGCGATGTCCTTGTTCATGCCATCGAACTCCTCCTCGATCTCCGTGCCGGGAGAAGTCGCGAAGGGCACCGAACCCGAAGCGTTCGACGTATCCGTGTAGTACGCAAGGGAAACGCCAACCGTCGTCAGGGCAAACAGGCAGATTGCCAGACCGGCGACTGCAATGCGCTTGGTAAGGTAACTGCTTTTCATGAGGAACCTCCTTTCGTCCCCGTGGGTTAGTCGGTCCACGCCACGCCGTCTTTGTAGCGCTGCCAGGTAATCTTTCCATCCTTGTCAATTACCTTCTTGTAGGAATTGACGATGGCGTTCTCGTAGGTGTTCTGGTCGTCGAACGTATTGCTAAAGCTCACGGTGAACTCTCCGCCAACGCCAGCGGTGACATGCACGTGCTTGCGCGCGATATCGACGACCTTCATGTTCGTAGCCGAAAGCTCCTCGATGGCGTAGTAACCCTCATCCAGACCGGTGAGCTCGGTGCTCTGCACGCCATTGGCGGTCAGATGCATCGCAAGCGTGCCTTTCCAGGTGGCGTTCTGCGCATTGCCGTTCCTCACAAACGCCACGCAGTCCGCCTCGGTATCGAACCTGTACACGTTGAAGGCGACGTTTGCCTCGTCGTACTTGTCAAAGTCGAAACCCTCGAGATTCTTGGTCACGGTGAGCTTGCTACCCGCAGGCGCGTTGGTGAACGTCACGCCAAACTCACCATTGCCAGACTCGTCTAGGGCAAGCTCGCCATAGACGCCCGTGGCGGTCTTATCCGTTGCACCGCTGGGCGCAAGCAGGCTGGAAACGGACGTGTTATCAGTATTCACGATCGTGTCCTGAGTTGCCTGCCCAAAGCCAAGGTCCTTGCCCGTATCGACCGTGTAACCTTGCAGGCTGTAGCTCTTTGCGACAACGCCCTCGAGAAGCTCGTTGACGATGATGGCACCCGGCTCGCCCTCGACATGCTTGTACGGAACATCCGCGAAGGTGATGTACTGGCCAGCCTTGAGTTCGATTCCCGTCACCCTGTTCTGAACCACGTTATATGTCTTCGAACCAATCTCCTTGCCGTCACTCTTGTTGTAAACAGTGCCGGTAATGGACACGGGCTCGGTATTCGTTCCGATGTAATGCTCCGGAGTTGCCCACTCAGGCGAAATAATCATCTCGAAATCGAACGTGGCGTCAGGATCATCAGCGCCTTCAAGCATCTTGGAGATGGTGACCTTCGCCTTGCTATCGACCGGAGTCTCTGGCGAGAACGGGGTCACCTGCTTGTTCGTGACGGTGATGGTCGTCAGATCCTTGTTTTCGGCACCCAGCGTACCGGTGGCCGTACCCAGGGCGTTTGAATCGGCCTCCGTGACGACCCACTTGCCCTTGTCGACCTTGATGTCGCCAAACTTATACGAGGCAGCGGGCTGCTCCTCCGTGCCTTCCTTTGTCTCGTAGGAAAGCTCCTTGATGATGTACGTGCCGTCTTTGTCGTCAAGGGCAAAGGGCATGTCCGCGAACTCGATGCTCTCGCCTGCTTGCAGGCCGAAGGTAATCGCATGATTCTCGTCGAAGGTGTAATCCGTCGGCAGTGAAGGGGGTACACTGGAATCGACCTTAGTTATTACGCCGGAAACCTTACGGCCATCATAGTTGATGTCAGTGGAGCCGGGCGAGATAGTGAGCTCAAATTTGAACTCGGTTGCGGAGTCTGCTGGGGCATTTTCCTCGAGTGGCTCGACTTCCTTGGTGACTTTCAGCGGCCTCGGGCTCGCTACCTTCTTGTTGGTGAAGACTACTTCTGTGACATAATTGACGTACGCATGTTCATACTTAACCCAATTGGGAGTTATCTCTTTGCCATCTTTATCGTGATACGCCTTTATCTGCTTGACAAACGCGACGAACTTACCGTCAACAACATAGCCGCCGCCTCTATCGGTTTCCGAATCACCTGTCGGGTCATTAACTACATTTCCGTCAGAGTCGTAGTAAACCCATTTTCCATTCTGATATATATCGAAAACCCAATTCGCAGTTGTCGAATCGGTGTTATCGTTGAAATATATCCTGTCGTAATAATCATTCGGATCACAATTGGGATTATCGATTCTGTTGTTATTCACATCAAAATACGCGTCTACGTATTTATAGTCGTTTTTATCACAATTGGGATTGGAAACCTCATTGCCCTTGGCATCGAGATACGCGTAGACAGGCTCTAGGCTATCCTCCCGCACGTTGCCTTCGACTATCTCGCCTTTGTCGTCGTAGTAAAGATACTTCGTGTACGCGTCATAGACGGCTTTGGCAGTCACGCTCGCTCCATCACCATCAACTTTGACCACAGCGTTTTCGGTGGGCACCTCGGCTTTCGAAAAGTCATAGCCAGCCTTGGCAGTATCGCTACTGGGGTCAATGAGCTCATTTACGATAAATATGCAGCCCGAATCATCGTGAGCGAAGGGCATGTTCTCGAACAGAATCTTCTGGCCAGCCTTGAGCGTAAACTCAATCCTATGATTGGTCATGGTGTAGTTATTTTCTTCAACATAGTCGCCATTAGCGTCGTAGATGACGCCGGAAACAGATGCCTTGTCAATCTTATTCTGCGCATTATTGATATAGTCGGGCGAGACGATAATCTCGAACATGAACTCAGTGGTATCGTCTGCCATAGAGTCTTTGACAAGTTGTTTTTCGACGGAAACTGGTCTCTTGACAGGGCTGTAATTATCCTCGTAGCCATTTGCCACTGCGGCGAACATTGCGACAGCAACTGCCAAGACAGCCATGATTGCCACTATCGCCATGGGGGTAAACTTCCGCTTGGAAGTTCCTTGCACTTCGACGTTCGTATTGCTCATACGCCACCACCTTCTCGTCTTACGAAGGTCCTATACGCCAAACCGTCTTCCCTGTTCAAGGGCATAGAACGGCACTATTTCCAGGATATGTGATTATAACTGAGAATTGACCTCTTTAGCAAGGTCAGTAAGCTTACCGCTTAGATACGGACCGGGACAAATCGTCTCGTTATTGAACATGTTGTGCGTGGTCAGCGTCCCGCTCTCGTCACCCGTGTATATGAACTCGGTAATGCCATTGCGCTTGCATATGTCTACGCAGAGCTCGATGAGCTTCCGGTAGGCTGCATCACTCACATGCCAATCACCACCTGTCCGATCGTTTGCCACTTCGATGGTTATGGAATGCTCGTCGTTATCACGGTCGCTCGAGGTCCAGGCTCGATTCTTCTCCTCAACGTAGAGGGCAACATTGCCCTCACTATCAATGGCATAATTGGATGATGCGCGCCGATCACGGTTCGAGAAGCGGCTGCCGAGCTCCTCAAGCGAGAGGTCACCGGCCATATGGTGAATGGTGATTTTCGTGATTTCATCCTCGCGAGGAAAGTCGGCGTTGGGACTCAGCATCACGTAATCGGTGAGCGGACTGTTTTCGGTAATAACTTGCACTTGTTCTTCAGACGTAAGCGCGCGTCCCACATTGTCTGGCAGCGCAGCGTTCCTCGCAAGGCACAATGCCCCCACCGTAATAGCGAGCACGAGAAAACCGGCAAGAAGACACCATGCGATGACATTAGATTTCTTTACCTGCGCCTGCTTAATATCTCCTTGCTTAGCATCCATATACGGTTGCATCCTCTCCTAAACTCCCATAAAGGTGCAGGCCAAGAGCGCAATCGAAAAGGCTGTGCACGCTCCCACCAGAAGCTTCATTTTCCAACCGCACAGACAAATGCCTCTCTCGCGCGGAGAACACGCCGTAACCATGAGAAAGCCAGGGACAACGGAGAAGAAAAAGCTCGGATCCATCATATTGTGAGCGATAAACGCAATGAAGGATCCACGCTGCTCGGGGTTACGGCGCTTGACGAAGAAGCGCACGACAACGACTATCAGCATGAGCGCGGCGATGATGCCTAGCTCGACGGCTGTATGCAGCAAGGTGTTATGAATGTGCCATGTGTTGAAGTACAGATCGCCGTCCATCATATTCAAAGGACGCCATTGGAAAGGCCCCACACCAAAGAGCGGATTAACCGACAGATATCCAATGCCATTTTGGATCATGGCAAGACGCTCGAGAAAAGTCGCGGGTGCGCTGCCACGAATGAGCATGGCTACAACAGCCGCAACAGGACCCAAAATGGCAAACGGTGCCGTAATGCGCATATGAGCTCGCAGAAACGCCTCAAGGGTGGGCCAAAACGCCACAAGAGCGATAAGGTAAACAATCGTAACGACATTGAAGGCAGGCAGATCACCCCAGGAAGGCGCCAGATACAGATACATACCCGTACCCACGCCGATTACAAGCTTCACAATCATAACTGCCGCATCGGCCCCAACCGTACCCCAGCTACGACCACGCTTCGAATACAGCAGCATTGCAATTGCACCTATGACAAACGAACCGAAGCTACCAAGAGAGAGCGTAAGCGCAAACGCCGTGAGGATTAGCGGCTCCCCACGCTTCAAGATGCTGCTCATTTTGTCGTTATCTTTAAGCCCCTGAAGGGCAAACCAAGCCAGCGCCAGGAAAATACCCTGCGCATTTGGGCTTGTCAGCGGCCATTTCATGCGAAAAATCTCACCCGTAAACGCATTGCCCACGAAAAGGACAATCCCTATCGCGGAAACGAGCACTGTCCAGGCAACGACCATCTGCTGCGTAAGCCTGGCTTCACGACTGTCCATACTTGCGATGGCGAGAAATATCACCGAAAGCACTGCTTGTACGCATACATGGCCTCTGGTCAGCAGGCCATAGGCAAGAAACGACGAGACAATGCTGAACACAATGAAAAGAATCAGCGGGATGAAAACCCACAGGTCGAGCTTCATGCTGCGCTTTGTCAATACCGAAACGCAAAGCACCACACTCAGCAATCCAACAAGCTCAGGATTACCTGCACTCGTGAACGAGAGCGCGACGATGACGAGCAGCGTGCACAGTGCCACGCAGTTGTCGTTCACAAACTGCGCGACGTCGAAGCGCGGGGTGTCTGCGGACTTCGCGCCCACCCTAGGCCCTCGCAGCGTCTTCCTCGACACGCTCCATGACCTGTGCGGCTTGCTCCTCGGCCTGCTCCTTCTGATTGTTGAACGCAACGGCGATCATGAGCTTGATGCGGTTGAGCTGGTTGACCTCGCTCGCACCCGGATCGTAGTCCACGGCCACGATATTGCTCTGCGGGTACTGGCGGCGCATCTCCTTGATGACCGCCTTGCCCACGACGTGGTTGGGCAGACACGCGAAGGGCTGGCAGCACACGATGTTGGGCGTGCCCTCCTTCACGAGCTCGACCATCTCGCCCGTGAGCAGCCATCCTTCGCCCATGGTGTTGCCCAGGTCGATGATGTCGCTTGCGCCCTGTGCGATGTCCTCGATATGCATGATGGGCTCGAAGCGCTCGGAGGCGGCCAGGGCCTTGCGCACCGGATCGCGCAGCTTCTCGAAGAACGCGACGACGCCCTTGGCGCCCACGTACTTCTTGAGGTTGGGCGTGAGCTCCTGGTGTCTGAACGCCGGATTGAGCATGCCGAAGAGGAAGAAGTCGACGAGGCCGGGCACGTTTGCCTCGCAGCCCTCCTCCTCGATGATCTGCACGATCTGGTTGTTTGCCGTGGGATGGAACTTCACGAGAATCTCGCCCACGACGCCCACGCGCGGCTTACTCCCGAAGTTGACGCAGGGCAGCGTATCGAAGTCATGCACGATTTCCTTGATGACGCGTTTGACGTCCTTCCACTTGAAGTCGCACACGTTTTCCTTGAGGTAATCCATCCACTTGCGGAAGAGCTTGCCTGTACTGCCCGGAACCTCCTCGTAGGGACGCACGCGATACAGGCACATCATGAGCAAATCGCCCAGGATGAGCGCCGGCACGGCCGTCTTGAGCATCGTGGGCGTAACCTCGAAGCCGGAGTTGCGCTCGCCCGTGTCATTGAACGACAGCGAGATGACCGGTACGTGGTCAAGCCCCGCCTCGTGCAGGCCCTTGCGGATGAGCGAGATGTAGTTGGTGGCACGGCAACCGCCACCAGTCTGCGTGATGATGAAGGCAGTCTTGTCCATGTCGTACTTGCCACTGGTAGCCGCTTCCATAATCTGGCCGGTGACGAGGATGGATGGATAGCAGATATCGTTGTTCACGTACTTGAGGCCCGCATCAACTGCCGACGGATCGACGCTCGGCAGCAGCTCCATGTTGTAGCCGTAGTGATGGAAGATGGGGACGAGCAGTTCGAAGTGGATGGGCGACATCTGCGGAGCGAGGATCTTGTAGCCCGCGTCCTGCATCTCCTTGGTGTACTCCGCACGCGGAAACTCGGTCGAAGCGGCATCACGGTTGGGCGTGAAGTCGAACGCCCCCAGGTCGCACGCGGAGGGCAGCTCGGGCTCGACGTCGACGGAAGTCGCGTCGCCCCTGTCCGTGCGCAGCGTCTCGACGGAACTTGCCGCGATGTCGACAGCGGCCGTGCTCTTGCCGGGTTGCGTGGGTAGCTCGCGCAGTTCCTCCTGCTGGCGCAGCGCGGCCATGAGCGAGCGAATGCGGATGCGTGCCGCACCCAGGTTCGAGACCTCGTCGATCTTGATGACGGTGTAGACCTTGCCGCTTCCCTCGATGATCTCCTGCACCTCGTCGGTGGTGAGCGCATCGAGACCGCAGCCAAAGGAGTTCATCTGCACGAGGTCCAGATCGCTTCGCTGGGTCACGACCTTGGCCGCGTTGTAGAGGCGCGTGTGATACATCCACTGATCGTATACGCGCAAGTTGCGCTGCAGCTCGCCTAGATGCGCCACGGAATCCTCCGTGAGCACGGCCATGCCATAGCCGCAGATGAGCTCGGGCAACGAGTGGTTGATCTCGGGGTCGATATGATAGGGGCGCCCGGCCAGCACAATGCCGTGGCCGTTGTTCTCCTCGATCCAGCGCAACGTCTCCTCGCCCTTGGCGCGCATGGTCGACTTGAAGTCGAGGTCCGCCTGCCAGGCAAGGTCGATGGCATCCGAAATCTCGACGCGCGTGGGCCACTGCATGGCCAGCACATCGACGCCTTGTGCCTTGAGGTCTTCCTTGCGCTTCTTCACGAGATGCTCGAAAAGGCGCTTCTTGAGAGCCTTCTTGTCGTCGTAGGGAATGAACGGGTTGAGGAATTGCGTGCGGCTGTCCTCGAGCTCGTCGATGTTGAGCTTGAGGGCTTCGGAGTAGCTCATGACGATGGGGCAGTTGTAGTGGTTGTTCGCGCCCTCGTCCTCCTGACGCTCCCATCGGATGCAGGGCATCCAGATGAAGTCCACGTCCTTGTCAAGCAGGTCCATGATGTGACCGTGCGACAGCTTGGCCGGATAGCAGGCGTTCTCGGAAGGCATGGACTCGATACCAGCCTCGTAGGTCTTCTTCGTGGAGGGGTCCGAGAGCACCACGCGATAGCCCAGATGCGTGAAGAAACTGTGCCAGAACGGGTAGTTCTCGTACATGTTGAGCGCACGCGGAATGCCCACGGTGCCATACTTGGCAGCTTCCTCGACGAGCGGCTCGCGGTCGAAGAGCAGCTTGTCCTTGTATGCAAAGAGATTGGGCACTTCCTTGGCCGGCTTCTTGATGCCGGCGCCGCGCTCGCAACGGTTGCCCGTGATGAAGCGGCGATGCTTGCCCGTCTCCTCGTCAATGCCGAAGTCGTTGATGGTGAGCAGGCAGTTGTTCTCGCAGCGTCCGCAGCGCACGGCCGTGTGCTTGATCTCGAGCTCGTCGATTTGCTCGGGGCGCAGCAGCGTCGACCTCGCTCCCGTCGCGCGATCGCGTGCCAGCAGCGCGGCACCCCAGGCGCCCATGTTACCGGCGATGTCGGGACGAATCGCATCGTGCTCGCTCAGGTTCTCGAACGCGCGCAAGACGGCGTCGTTGAGGAAGGTACCGCCCTGGACGACCGCATGCTCACCCAGCTCGGAGGCATCGCGCAGCTTGATGACCTTGAACAACGCGTTCTTGATGACGGAATACGACAGGCCCGCCGAGATGTCAGCCGGCGTCGCACCCTCCTTCTGCGCCTGCTTGACGCGCGAGTTCATGAAGACCGTGCAGCGGCTACCCAAATCGACGGGGGCCTCGGCCTTGAGCGCCTCGGCGGCAAACTCCTCGATGGGCATGTTGAGCGAGGTCGCGAAGGCTTCGATGAAGGAGCCGCAGCCTGCCGAACAGGCCTCGTTGAGCATGATGTGCTCGATAACGCCCTCCTTGACGTGCATGCACTTCATGTCCTGGCCGCCGATATCGAGGATGAAGTCGACGTCTGGACAAAGCTCGCGCGCCCCGCGCAAGTGCGCGACCGTCTCGATCTCACCGGAGTCGGCCTGGATGGCCTCGAGCAGCAGCGCCTCGCCGTAGCCCGTCGTGGTTGCATGCCCGATGGTCACGAGCGGGTTGCCCTCCGCATCGCGTGGAATCTGGTCGAAGAGATCACCGAGCATGGC
>ERZ827492.2809-NODE-2809-length-11669-cov-5.254262_pt1 | contig 11669 bp, 10 predicted proteins | sample MGYA00519704_ERZ827492 | MGnify/ENA primary metagenome ERZ827492 (study PRJEB31778, sample SAMEA3449325) | human gut metagenome | biome: human gut; feature: human-associated habitat; material: faeces | place: United Kingdom | collected 2010/2012 ...
AAATCCAGAATAATTTACTTGTCAGATAAGTGATCAAATGGATATTCATAATCTTTTCTTCTCCGTTTGTAATAGTCTTTCCCTGACCTTCTTGCGATTTGCTTTACTGATACTGAGACGTGTCTTGTCTTTCATAACCACGTTGTCATATTCGTAATGCTCCACGTGTTCCATATTGATGAGATAGGACTTGTGAATCAGTAAGAAATATTCTTCTGTTACATCCGCTACATCCTTTAATTTTCCTCGATATTCATATTCTTTTTCCGATGTCACGATATGTACTCTTTTTCCCAGACTATAAAAATACAGGATCTTGTCATAAGAAATCTTGTGGATTCCTTTTGTATCCGTATATTCAAATATTTTCTTCCGTTCTTTTAACAGTTCCCGTAATTCACCTATCACCCGGAAAAGTTCTTCCTCTCGGATTGGCTTTACAAGAAAATCAAATGGATGAATACGGAATAATTTCATAGCATATTCCTGATATGTTGAAATATAGGTAATCCGCAGTTCTTTTCCATAATTTTTCTTTCGTATCTCCGTTCCGATATCAATTCCATTCTCATGTTCCAGACAAATATCAAGGAATAACATATCGTAGGATTCTTCTTCCAGCCTGTTAAGAAGCTGCTCCGCAGAATAGTATATTTCTATAGATATCTGACAGTCATTCGCTTTCCCATAATGGAGCAGCTTCTGTTCTAACCAATTACATAGGATGATGTCATCATCACAGATTGCAAGTTCTAGCATATTTTCTTACCCTCAGTCTTTCGTAACACGACAAATGGGGAAAAGAATCCCCTTCAATTCTTTTCCCGAATGGACATCACTAATTTTGTGTCATTTTTCCGATGCAACAGCACCACTTCCTTTGCTGTCTTATTTTGTCCTCTATATAATAAACACTTGAACAAGAAAAAACTGTCGCCATTTTATAATTTATTTATATTTTTTATGTTTTATTTATATTTTATCCAAATATTACAGCGATAACTAATAATGTCACCCCCTGCATTATTCTTTTTATTTTTAGCGTCATTTGATAAAACATCAACGTTTTTGATGGCAAAAAGGGAACCTGCAAAACCAGATTCCCTTTAAAATACATGCTCTTCTCTAAAAGGATGATAAATCCACCATCCTCTGCTTATTTTTAAAAACTTTTTCCTTTTTTACAATACTTATAAATATTAAATGGTTTTTCTTTTTTTTCAAATAAAATCCCTGTTGTTTTAATAATTTTTATAAGTTCATCCGACTCCATATCTGTCGTTTTAAATATAAATATTTTCTTTTCATTTGTTATGAAAAAAAAGAAGTTTTTATATAAGAACATTCTATCAATATTTTTAAATTCATAAATTTGATCTTCATCTATTTTAATTGCGTTTTCATCGATATCCACCGTTTCATATCCTGATCTACCCCAGACAAATTCATGAACATTTTTTTCAAAATTTTTACCAATCATTTGATACCAAATAATCCAAGCCACACAAGCCACACAAGTTCCAATCCCTATTCCAAACATCAAATAACTTTCCGACAGATAACAATTAATCGACAGTAAAAATTCTACAGGTGTAAAAATATAGATAATCATTCTACTTTTCTGTCTTGTTTTAAATAATTGATTAGGAATTATAAACCCAAGCGAAAGCATTCTTTCTAATTCTTCCCTATCCTCATCTGACACAATTGATTTAATATGCATTCTTCTTAATCCCCCTTTTGCCAGAGGTCCTCTTTATAAAATCGAACCTCTGGCCATTGTCTCTTTTATTCTTTTACAATTTACAGCGCTTGAATCAACAAACCAAAAACAGTACCTGCTCCAGCTGAAAATAAAGCAATAATTGACGGAATTGCATTTACAACTAATGCACCCGCAAGAACTAATATTACGGCTCCTGCCAGTATATTACTATGCTCTTTTGTGAATTCTACAACATTAAATTCAAGACCACTATTAGAATTTAATGTCATTGTAAAAATCAAAGCAACCGATATTGTCCACTCTTTTTCCTCTTCTGGCAGCAAATCTGATGTACTAAATACAATGGAAAACTCTACACTATTGGCAAAAACATTATTTATTTCAAAAGCAATATTACCAGATTTAACCGATAAAGCAATTTTTTCTATCGTATTTCCAAAGTTATCTGCTCCCTCTATACCTGTATCTGATAAATTTGATGAAATCTCCATAATTTGATTTTTGCAAGTTTGTGTCAATTCTCCATCATTTCCTATATCCACTTTTATATTATAAATTTTACCAGTTGAACTTTCAAGCGATGTGGATATTTTAGTAGAAATATCAATTGCTCCTTGAGGACTCATCATTGTTCCCAGTGAAATTTCCTTATCATACTCCACACCCACATCCATAATTTTATTCAGATAACCAAGCGGCTCCATTACATTATAGACATATTGATTTCGTGCTATTTTTACCTTTGCCCGAAGATTTTCTTGCGCTATTTCCTCATCTGTTTTTGTCGATACGGCATCGAACTTTTTAAATCCAGTATCTCTCCCTGAATATGCATCTTTATCCAGTGGGAACGAAGGTGATGAAGAAAATGAGTTCAACTCACAAAATTGATCAAATGCCCAGTTCTTCGGCATCGAATATCCCAAATTACAGCTAAATCCAGTTGACATATCTGCCACAAATGATTTACTTGCCAATCCTGCTTCATAAACTTTAGTACATACATATCTTGGTGCATAAATGCCGACTTTATAATTTTTATCATTTGTCGAACTGAAAAAGATCATGTGAATCTGTTCAAAATAAGGTATAATAAATGTATCAATCTGATATGAATAACAATCAAAATCCACTGCAAAGTATATAGTCGTTCCACTTGGTATACCGATTCTCTCGGCTGCTAAAATTGCTGTCTGTGCATCAACACTTCCCTGGGACGGATCCTTAAAATAGTTTAATTCATATCCTCCATCCTGATATATCGGGAATACCGATAATCCTGCATTTTCAATGTTTTTCACTTCTGTTGATGTCAAATATTTCGGTGTATGTTCTTTTCCAACAGAACCTGTCAGATAACGTCCTACATGAGTATACCCTGCATTTTTTATATCTAATGCCTGTTGTTTATTTAATACTGTTGCACAGTCACACGCTTTTGCTGCCCTGTTTGTATCGCCTTTACTCGTAAGCAATGATTTCATAGTAGAAACATTTACTTTTCCTTTTGTTACAAGTCCAATTCCTGTCAGACCATAAAACTCCTGAAATTCTGACACCTTTGACTCTGTAGTCGAATCAAACACGCCATCGAATCTTCCCGGATTATATCCGTTAAAATATAGTCCGTATTGAGCAATCTTATTAAATGGAACATATTTCGTCGAGTTCTGTCCGTTCTGTAATGTACCCGGAAACGCATTTGTTGTTGCATCGCCAAAATTAACTGAATTCAAATCTGTAATTAATTCAGTTGTAACTCCTTCAGCCGCCTGCAATGCACCAACTAAAGACAAAATTGTCTGTCTTGAGGCAATTCCATCACAAGGTCCAACACCAATAACATCTGACCAGTCACTATTTAATTGCTGTTGAATAAGAACAATATTGGAATCCCCACCAGAAACCTTTGTAAACCAGTTTAGGGATAACAATCCAGACCAAACTTTCCAATCAATTTTGCCCGTAACTTCCAGTCCTGCATTTTCCTGCATCTTTTTAACTGCATTTACTCCTGATGTATAATAAATTCCAGTAATTCCTCCAGCAGCATATCCTTTGCAAAACAGAGCACACTGAATCAAGCATACATTAACCTGCGGAGTATCATTCGGATCCATTTTTGTAATAATGGCTAACTTCTTCATGGTATTAATAGTAAGTGGTCCAACCGTTCCTGTAATCGTTGAGATTCCATTCTGAATCTGAAATGCACGAATGATTCCCTGCATCACGGCTGTTCCGGTCTTTCCATCTTCATCCAGTTTTACCCAATCCTTATGTCCACCAAACATCGCATTTAAATATTTTTGTGCTGCTTTTACATTCTGATCACTCATATTCACTACCTCCTAATTCAAGTCAATTATAAAGATTTCTAACTCTTTATATGTCTATCACTAAAAGTTACAATAACAATTTATCAATCAACTGTGCCTATTTTGTGACTATTTTCCAAAGGATTCATTAACTCCCTTATAAAATCCTTAACAAATTATGAAAGAAACCATCAATTTATCACCCCATATCCCATTATAGAACTGTAATCTACTGCATAATTTCTCTGCCGTACCTGATCACTGGAATTTCCCTCAATCGTGTAAACTCTTCCACCTTCACACTTTTCTACTATTCCTACATGATCCGATGTTCCATCATGATCCCAGTCAAAAAAGATGATCATTCCAGCTGTCGGAGTTGTTCCGCCACTCTGCCACTTATTCTTTCCCTGAAACCAGGACACTCCATCACTGCACAATGAGAATTTAGGAACATTCCCACTTGCAATCAGACCGCTCTGATCCGCACACCAGCTTACAAAACAGGCACACCATTCTACCCGACTGTCAAATCCGTACCAGCTCCAGAACTTCTGACCGCCACTGTTTCCAAGCTGCCCCATTGCAACCGACACAATCTGCTGATTACCAAACAAACCAGCAAACAGGCTGCCACCGGAATAATACCGCATCACATGGGGAACGTATTGGGGATCTCCGTAACTGCTCCATCCATGCGAAGCTGCCTGTTCCTGTGAAAACTGCAATGCATTGGCTTCTGTATAACCGCCTCTTTGCAATGCCCATCCTATGTAGCCATTTCCATAGTTATATCCCTGCCATGCAAGTTTCAGCTTGTCCAGATCCTGTGGACTGCTGCATCCTGCCTGTCTGATACAGTCTGCAAAGGTCTGTACTCCAACCTCTATCGAATAATCCGGATCAGTAATAGAACCAGGAGTGTGTGGGAATCTTGTATTATATGGACTTTCCGAACACTGCATCGGGTCTGTTCCCCTGCCTCCAGATTCCTGCATCATGATGGCCTGTATCGCAGACACATATTCCGGAATGCCGTATTGGGATGCATACTGCTGTATCACAGAAGTATACGCAAGCACTTCTTCACTTAGGGATTCGGAGCTTTCCGAATTACTGCTGAAAGCTGCTCCTGCAATGATTCCCACAATCAGAATAAATACCAGAAGAAATGCACTACCTCCGGCAGCAATCCATTTTCCCATTTTTTCAAGAGCTACTACCCCTTTTTGAATCGCTGCTGTAATTCCCTGTACGGATAACTTTGAACCCTTTCCAGTTACCTGAAGGACTGCTTTTCCACTTTCTGCCGATGCCTGTGCTGACTTTCTTGCCATCTGGGCTGCTCTTGCTTTCTGCATCGCCTGAAGACTTTTTTCCATCTGCTGTTTCTGCATGGATGCCTGTGTCTTTATTTTCTCCTGAGACAGACCGGATACTTTTACCACTCTCGGTGCTGCTTTCACCTGCCGTTTACCATTCTCCTTGGCAAGTGCTGCCTGCTCCGGTTTCAACTTGATTAATTTCTTTCCGCTTTCTGCCCCCTGCTCCATTGCTTCTTCGGCAGCTTTCGCTTCTTCCTGTCTGCTTTTTCTTTCCTTTATCTTCCTGTAGGTCACTCCAGCAAGTTTTTTTCCACCTTGATATGTGGTTTTCCCTATACTTTTTCCTGCCACACTCGCCGCTCTGTACTGTACGGATTCTATTTTTTCAGTTCCATACTGTGTTGGGGATTCTGACTGCCCACTGCTTTTTTCATGTAGTTCCCTTGGCTTTTCTTTTGCTTCCAGAACCGCTGAGCGAACCAGTTCTTTCGGAAGTCGGGCAGCCGGATTTCGAATCTTCGGATTCTTATCCCTTACCCGTTCCTTGATATCTTTCATCCGGTCACCCTCTTTCCGTATCTCTTATCTCATCGGGCAACATCCCGATGTTTCTTTTTTTCCTGCTGTTTCTGCAACTGCTCCACCTGTCTGATTGCCTCATTTACCAGTGGATGTTCGTTGTAATATGGCACAAGTTCCAAGTCTCCCCTGTCTTTTGATGACAACGGTAATGGATATTCCATGTCTGAATAAATTGATTCTGGATCATGAATAGAAAACTCAATAGCCGGACACATATTGGCAGATGTTCTACAATATTTCTGGTACTTTTTATATGCCTCTTCCAGCGTTCTGCATTTTGTATATTCTCCTAAATCATGGAACTCACCGCACTCTGCAGCATAAAAAGTTATCGTTACTTCTTCTTTTTTCTTCATTATGATTCTCCCGGTTTTGTTGTCATTAGTTTATAAAGGTCTGTATTCTTTGGGAACGTATTCTCAAATGGTACGATATTCCCAGAGCAACGGATTAGACCACTGCCAACCGATACATTTGTAATATAGGACAGTTGGTTTTCGGAAATATTCAAAAGAGCTGCCAGTTCTTCCCTGTCTGTACTTGCCTGATTCAAAAGAATCAAAAACTCACTGTTTGCCAACATCAGTCTTGCAGTGTCCGATTTCAGAAGTTCCTCAACATTTTGGGTTAAACCTGTCACGAATCCATTGTATTTTCTGATTCTCTTGTACAGTCGGTAGAAGAAATTTGCACTGTATTCATAGCGGAATAACAGATAGAACTCATCGGCAAATATCCATGTCGTTTTTCCTTCTTTCCAGTTCTGAATTACCCTGTTGAAAATACTGTCTAAGGTAACCAGCATTCCCAGTGGCATAAGCTGTTCCCCCAGTTCCCGGATATCATAATCCATGATCCTGTTCTTCTTATTCACATTGGTCGGCTGTGCAAAGGTGTTCAGGCTTCCATTGATAAAAAGTTCGGATGACAGTGCAAGTCCCCTTGCCTCTTCTTCCGGCTGTAACATCAACTGTCGGTACATATCTTTCAATGTCGGAACTTCTCCGGTATAACCACTTCGGATATAATCCCGGTACACATCTGCAGCACAGCGGTCCAGGATTGACTTTTCTTTTGCTGACAGATTTCCTGCTCCAACCAACTGCTCGAACACAGACAGGATAAACTCCGATTTTTCAATCAGTGGATTCTTTTCATTGCCGTAGGCTGCGTCCATATCCATTGCATTCAGGTGATTGTCTGATGTCGCAGATACTTTTACAACCTGTCCACCCAGAGCCTCTACTAATTTTGTGAATTCGGACTCCGGATCAAGAATCAGGATATCGTCATCGGTACTCAATGCCAGATGCACAATCTCTTCTTTTGCCGAAAAGCTCTTTCCTGATCCACTGACGCCCAACCGGAAACTGTTTCCATTCATCAGTTTCTTCCGGTCGGCTACCAGAAGGTTCTTGCTGACTGCATTCTGCCCATAATAGATACCGCCCGGCTGCAGGATTTCCTGTGTATGGAACGGGATTAAAACAGCCGTTGATTCCGTTGTCAATGTACGCAGGGCATTGATCTTTCGCAGTCCGTAAGGAAGCACTGTATTGAGTCCGTCCACTTGCTGCCACTTTAATGTTGCCATCTGGCACAGATGCTTTCTTGCTATCGACAATAATAATTCCGTATCGGAATCCAACTGTTTTTTACTGTCTGCCAGATGTACCATTGTCAAAATTCCGAACATCATACGCTGGTCTCTGGTTGTCAGATCATCGAGCATTTCCTTGGTTTCTTTTCTCTGAAGTTCCATATCGTATGGTACGATTGCCGAGAAGTTATTATTAGCGTTCTGCCTTCTCTGCCAGTTGGTCACGTTGGTTTCCACACCAAGCAGTCGGTTCTGGATTTCCCTTACCGCTTCATCCGTAGGGACTGGCAGGATATCAATCGACAATATCAGATTCCGGCTGAAGTCACACAGTTCTGAAATCATGTCATCTTTAACATAACTTGCATAATCCTGCATATACAGGACTCTTCCGTACCTGTCACCGATTTTAAAATGGTCACGTTCAAATTCCATAGAATCCGGACACATCCAGTCCTTGAAACTTGTTCCCTTCTTGGCAAATTGTTTCAGATCAAACGGAAATGCCTGTGGGACATCTCCCTTGAAGAAGTCCCTGAAAATCTGGAGCCGGCTCTCTGCGTCCAGTCCTTCTGCTGTGGACGATAACTTTGCCAGATGTGTTACGATGTCTGTTCCGATACGTGCAAAATAGGTTCTTGCATCGTCAATCGATCTTTTATGTACACTGACAGTCAGATACCGTTCCTGATAGATGCTGTTGTTTGTTCCTGTAATCTTAGACAGGAGCATTTCGTTGTATTCTTCCCGATAGTGGTCCAGTCCATCTTCCTTCATTGGAAGCAGGATTGATTTTTCAAATTCTTCTTTATTGATTCTCCGGTTATTGATGGTAATTTTGGCAGAAATGCCGGAATCCAGTGAATTTAAGAGTTCAGAATAATCCAGAAACATTTCTGTCTTATTGTCCTTACTCGCAATATAATAGTTGATATCTGTAAAACGATATGTTTTTGAGAATTTCGTTCCCTGTTGAAAAATTCCATCCGGCCAGATTCGCTGGATGGGAATTGCCTGTTGGACTGATTTCGGAACTTTGAAGCGTTCCTTATCCATCCGAAGTGCCTGACTTAAGGTTTTAATCAAAGGCATCACTCCTTCCCTTGCGTTTCTTTCTCTGTTTTGCTTCTGCTCTTTGCTCCCGCTCTTTTATGATTTCCGCTCCATCCTTTTGATTCTTTTCTCCCAGCGAGATGGTCTCCTGCATGCAGGAGTAGTGGATATCTTCCGACTGAAACACCAGTTTCTTCGGATACAGCAATTCGGATTTGATCACTGCCCATAAAAACTGTTCGGCTGTCATACCATGATATTTGAAAAAGCCACAGGCAGCAAATGGAGCAGCACCAAGCACACACAGCCATCCGGTTATTTCCTGTCCGGTAATTTCACGCATTCCAAAGTAAATTCCGATTGCTGTAAGAATCGCAAGAACAGAACACACACATTGTCTCAGGTCCAGTCCCATAAACATGGATTCCTGATAGTCCCGGATTTCTTTATTCATCTTGACTTCCATAACTTATCGCTCCTTTCCTCTGCTTTGTTTCTTCGTTTTCTGTGGTTTTTCTTTCGGTACTTCTATCCCGGCAAATCTACAGTGTTCTGCAACGCCTTCCGGATCAAATTCCGCAAGTCTTGCTAGATCAAACGCTACCTTCTGATAGGTTGCATATCCTGATCTTCCTGTTTCATTCAACACTTTTCCTAGTTTATGTTCCTTGATAAAATGAAGCATATCCTTGGTAAAATCTCCTGTTATAAAAGCCTCATTTGGCTCTAAGAACTGATAGGGCAGATTAATGGTTACATCTCCAAAATCTTCCCATTCTCTCCCTTCCTTATGGCAGAGTCCTACATATAAATTTCCATTGTTCCGATAAGAGCTCACTCGTATTGCTACTGTCTCACGTCCAAATTCCCAGTTATATCTTAATGTTTTCTTTGTATCCATATTTTTAACCTCCAAGTCCCATCATTTCTCTGACAATACGGTCAGATGCCTTAATTGCTCCAACCAACACCAGTAAATTAAATACCAGTTCTCCCACATAGTTCCACAGTATTGTAACTGCACTCAGCTCTGTATCTCCGACAGCCGGAGGGCTTGCCGCATAAGCAGAAAAGATAATACATGCCAGTGCAATAATTGCCCCTTCCAGACATACGCCTACATAAGAACGGATAAAGTTCTTTCCAATGGACTGCGTGGGTTCTCCTGCAAATGAGGAAATCGGAATCGGGGCGATTGCCGTATACATATAGATTTTGAACATTCTGCCATACACTGTCAGGATCATTACAAATGACAATACAGTGATCAGCAGACTGCCAAGCAGTGTAACAATCCACAACGGAATGGATTCCAGCATTCCCACGCTCTCAATCTTATCTACAATCTCCGTTGGCAGTTCCGTCACGCTTCCTGCCATACTGGAGCCACTCATTACGGTTGTCACGATTCCCTGCACAATGGAAAACAGTGCCTGCATAAGTTCCATCCCGTATGTAATTGCTCCCTGAGCAAGTGCAAACCGGATAAATGCTTTTAGCACATGTTCCGGCTTTTTCAGATCTGTAAAACTGCCACACGTTTTAATGATTCCGGCTGCGAAAAATAATACCAGTAATCCATAAGCAATGGCTGTCAGTGCATCATTAATATTTACCATAATCCGCCAGATGCCGCCGCCCTTAAAAGTTGCCGGATTTTCGGTCAGCAGAGTCCACAGTTCTGCCATCTTTTCACTCCATGTGGATAGTGCTGAGTTTAGATTCTGTACAATCCAGTTATCACTCAAAAACTCTCACCTCCTTAAACATATTTTTGAATACAGGAGTACCTTCCGGCACTCCTGCTGTTTCCTGATATATTTTTTCAAAGAGGCTTACGCCATAATCAAATCGAGGATTTCTTTGGCGAACGTAATAATTACCCCTCCGGCCAGTGTCAGAAATCCATTTGCCCTCTGGCTTGGATCATGGCTTTTTAAAGACAGACCAACCTGCACAACACCAAATCCAAGCAAAATCAAACCGATCGCACGAATCAGAGAAAAAATAAAGGTAGACAGGTTATTGATAACGGACAACGGATCTCCGGCTGCGAATGCGGTCGTTGCTCCAACCGTTACGGTCAGTACCAGTGCCATATAAAGGCTCATCCACTTTTTCTGTTTTCTCCCCATCGGCATCGGGGTTATCATTTTTTCAGTTGTATTCTTTTTTGTTCTATTTTTTTCTCCTGTGAGAAGTTTCTTCAATACACATCACTCCAATCCATCAAAAAACTGCTATTCACCAAGGATGTCCTCGGTAGACAGCAGTTCGTAATCGTCTAATCTGTTAATGTCAATCTTTAGGTCGTCGTGAGCCAGTGGTGTTTTCGCATAATCATAAGGCGATGCACCACCGTCCTCTGTGTATCTGAAATTCACATGCTTTTTTAAATCATATTTATCGTCCATGATCGGACGCTCCCCACGAATAAACAAAATCGCTTTGCGGTTATCTAAAAGCCGTATTTCATCCGGTGTTAAAAGTTCCCTTCCAGTCTGCTGATAATTCACCGAATAGCTGCCGCTACGCCCTTTTGTCTGTCCGTAGGTATTGGTATCCAATGTCTCTTTTCCCAATAATTCCGAGACATACTTATGTCCTTCTTTTTCATTTCCACCCAGATATAAAAATTCATCGCAGTTGCCGATCAGACTCTCATACGAGTCTTTAAATAAGGCTTTCATCTGTGCAATGTTCTGGATGATGATACTGCAGGAAATCCCTCTGGAACGCATGGTTGCCAGAATCTTGTCAAAATCATCCGGCAAGGCTACGTTTGGCCATTCATCCATAATGCAGTGTACCGGAATCGGAAGCCTTCCTCCGTACTTCCGATCTGCCACATAATACAGTGTCTGAAACAGATTACTGTAAATCATGCCGACCAGATAATTCATACTGGTGTCCGCATCTGGAATACAGCAAAACAGTGCTACTTTTTTCTCCCCAATACTGTATAAGTCCAGTTCGTCCGTACAGGTCAGGTTGGCGATTTGTTTCAGATTGAACGCTGCCAGACGGACACCAACCGATATCAAAATAGACTTTGCGGTCTTTCC
>ERZ827492.2814-NODE-2814-length-11657-cov-24.741769_pt1 | contig 11657 bp, 9 predicted proteins | sample MGYA00519704_ERZ827492 | MGnify/ENA primary metagenome ERZ827492 (study PRJEB31778, sample SAMEA3449325) | human gut metagenome | biome: human gut; feature: human-associated habitat; material: faeces | place: United Kingdom | collected 2010/2012 ...
GAAATATGTTCCATCAATTTTTTAAGTTCCATTTTGTTCTCCTTAATTATGTAAGGAGTATTTGATCATGTATAAGCAATAAAAAACAGCTTCAGGTAATGAGGAATATCTCAATTTTTAAACATAAAATGCGAATTATTTAGTACAAAAAATCAGCGTTACGTGATCTTTCCCTGCCCCTGCGCTCACTACCATGGCTCTTTACCACAGCAGCCGGGGTTGTTTGGGACCGACTTCCGACAGCAGATCCCGGTGGGCCTGCCACCATCTCTTCACAAGCTTATGCTTATTACATGCAAAACGTCCCGTTTTGCATCTTTGTGCCTACGGCACACCGGTGATCTTTCCCTGATGAGGGATATATTAACTATTGAACATTAGCGCGAATTATTTAGTGCAAAAAATCAGCATCACGTGATGCTTTTCCTGCTATTAATAACCTCCTCTATTTAACTATATTTTTCATTGATGCAATTCGTAGATTTGAAGAAGTTCAACTGCCACATTTTTATTTTTACTATCGCAATTTTTATACCATACCCATGCTTCCGTATTTTTTACTTTTTTTAAATCATCCATAATAAAATCCCCACCAAAAACAGTAAAATACAATGTTTCCTCATTAAAAATAAAACTCACTGCCCCCCCCTCTTTTATTTTAATTTCCGCTTCATTTGTGTTCAAATCAACTTTTTTAATTACTCCATGTAAGTTGGGTTTTGATAGTTTTTCTACGCCACCATCAGGAGCAGGTAATATACATCGTTTAAGAACTTTAGCATTTGCACATCCAATAACCCAAATTAGAATGCACACTCCCATGTTAATCGCATTAACGTGTCTTAAAACGTTCATATCTAATTCTCTCTCCAGGATGCGAATACATCCAACTTGTCACTTTCTTACACAACTCATCTACATCTTCATTCTGTGCACGGGTACATCCCATAGTTGGTTTCCAGCCTTGTCGAGGAGCATAAGGATCGCGCAACGATGATCCCCCACCATGTAGCCATCTTGCTCTAGTATCTGTAGTATAGATCTTCGTTGTGCCATATGCTGCCGATATTCCTGATTCATTTGTCTCACAACCAACGACTTCACCTGTATATGGATCACCAGCACCACGTTGAGAACGACGATCAATTCTATTGCTACTATCAAAAGTCATTGAATCACCTGTTTCAGGATCATAATAAATAGTCACTCCTCCAGTCATATCAGTAAGAACAAGAGGAGTTTCAGCACCTGCCCGGTCTGGAGCGGGAGGCCCATATACACTTATAACTCGTTCTAACCCCAGTGGATCAGTGTAACGTATTGGTACCAGTGGATACGTGTATAGATTTATTCCCCCCTTCAACCCTATCGGATCCTGGGTGATATACCGCCCCTGCAACGGATCGTAGTACCGGTGACGGTTGTAATACAGTCCCGACTCCTCATCATACTGCTGCCCCGGCAAACGGTACGGCTGGTACAGGTGATGCGGGTTCTCCTCATTAAGCTGGTTCCCCCACTCGTCATACTCCCCGCACCACGCCGTTTCGCCTTCCGGGGTGATGAGCGCCTGCGGCAGTCCACGGTGGTCACAGTGGTAAAGATGCAGCCTCCGCTCCGGGATGTATGCATCCTCCATCTGCGCGGCCATCTGTTCCGCCGTCAGCCCGCACTGCGCAAGCCATGCCTCACTCTCCGCACTCACCGCTCCCGCACGCAGCTCCCGCTCCAGCCTTCCCAGCATCACCGCCAGCTCCGCCGGTAGCGTCACACCCGTGTCCTCCTGCAACACCTCCGCCAGGCTCCGGTGCCGCGCCTTCGCCTGTTCGCCATTCTCTGTTTCGATTCTCAGGAGCGGCGTGAAGCTCCCCGGCTGGTATACCGTCTGGATACGCGTGGTGCCGGTCTGTATCGTCGTCAGCCTGTCACCGTCCCACCCGTACCATGTCACCTCCGGTTTACGCGACAGCGACATCCACCCCGTCAGGTCACGCTCCCGCCGCCAGACCCGTTTTGCCATTCGCCGTCCCAGCGGGTCGTAGAGGTAGCGGCTCTCGACCAGTGGCTCGCCATGCTGTATCCGCGTGTAGAACACCAGGCGGTGCTGGCTGTCGTAGTGGTAGTGGTGGGTCCGCTCGTCGTGCATCCGTATCACCCCTTCCGGGATGCGGTCCGTCTTCTCCGCCAGCCTGCCGTATTCATCGTGGCGGTAGACATAGTGCGCATCTTCCGCGATGCGGTTATCCGGCCATGCCGTGAGCGTGCTGTCCGGGTGCAGTTCCGGGTCCGGCAGCCGGTTTCCTGCCGGGTCCGTCGCATACGGGATATCGATATCCAGGTTCGCCGCCGTGGTGTGGACGCCCGTCAGCCTTCCCGTGTCGCTGTAACGGTACTCCCGGCTCTCCTGCGGGCCGCTGATGCGGATTAGCTGTCCGTTGTCGTTCCAGTCGTAGTCACGGTCAAGCTGCGGAAGGTTCAGGTGCCTGCTCCGGAGCTGGCCGCTGGTATTCCAGGCGGTGGCAAGTTCATATGCCTCCCCGCCGAAGCTGCGGGCCGTCTCACGGTGCAGCCTGTCCCGCGTGTACTCGACCAGCGGTGTTCCGCCCAGCTTCATCCCCGCAAGATAACCGCTGCCATACGTCAGCCACTCCACCGGCTGCAGACCGTCCGGCTCCTGACGGGTCGCCAGCCCCTGTTCGCTGTACGCATGCCCCGTCTCATGCTCCCACAGCATCTCCCCCGTCTCCGGGTTCTCCACCGTCTGCCGTTCGCCCGTCAGGCGGCCTTTATCGTCATAGCCGTAGTGGACCGCCACACGGTGGCCTTCACTCAGGTGGCTGATTTCTGTCAGCCAGCCGTGGTCGTCATACTGCCACTGCTCCGCCGGTTCACCGTTCACCGTGCGCCGGGTGATACGGTCTGACGCATCGTAATGCCAGAGGGTGATAAGCCCCTCGTCTTCACTCTGCGTGAGTTTTCCGGTCAGGTCATACTGGTAACGTTGCGTCCGGCCGTCAAAGCCGCGCTGCTCCGTCAGCCTGTCCACCGGGTCATACCGGAACGTGGACTGGCTGCCGTTCTCGTTAGTCAGCACGGTGATGCGCCCGGCGGCGTCATACCCCATGCTGCGCGTCAGTCCACCTTCCGTCACACTCACCGGACGCCCACGTTTATCATATTCGGTGGCGCTGCGTTTACCGTCCGGTGATATCGTTGCTGTCAGGTCGCCTGCAGCGCTGTACTCATAACGGGTTTCACGCCCCTGCGCATCCTTCCGACTGATCAGTTGGCCACGCGGGTTATAACTGCTGTAAGTGCTGATGCCTTCTTCCCGGTGAACGGCGATTTGTTGACCGTACTGGTCGTACTCATACCGCGTCGTGTACCCCGAGCAGTCCGTAAAGGCCAGCAGTTGACCGTAACGGTTTCGCGTTATTCTCCGCCTCACCCCGGTTCCGTCTTCCACCGCACAGGGCAGGCCACTGCGGGAAAAATCATAAAACCAGCGCGTAATGTTACCGTTGCGCGAGGTCTCTTCTGCCAGTCGGCCCTGACGGTCATATTTCCGGCTGCTGCGTAAACCATCCGGATATGTCACTGAAGTCAGTTGCAACTGGCTGTTATAGCCATACCGCACCGTCCTGCCGTCCGGCAGTATCACTGAAGTCAGCTTTCCAGACGCCATATGCAGCCGGTACTCCGTCCGCCGCCCCGCCGCATCCGTCTGCGCCTTCAGCCTCCCCGCCTCATCATACTCGCTGCGGGTGATGCTCCCGTCGGCATGCTCCTTCTTCACCACCCGCTTCAGGCCACCCTCGCCTTCCGTGTACAGCACCTCCCGCCGGTTCAGGCTGTCCGTGATGATTACCCGGCTCTCTCCGTACTCAAAGCGGTAGTCCAGCCCCTCCGGGTTGACCTGCTCCGTCACCCGACCGGTATCATCATACCGGTAGCGGCTCTCCGGCCTCCCCGCATAATGGTGCGCCACCATCCGCCCGGCGTGCTCCGCATCATAAGTAAACCCGCGAACCTGCGTCCCGCTGCGGTCATACACCGCCCGCAGTTCTCCGCTGGCCGTGTACGTGTAGCGCGCCAGCGGCGCAGTCGGCTGTTCATCCGGGTATGCCGGGTCGTGTGTCAGCCACACCGCCTCCAGCCGGATACCGTTATCGGCACCGTACTCTGTACCGGCGGGCAGCGTGTCGGGGAAAACCTGAGAAGAGGAAGCAGAACGGGGACCGGCTGGAGAAGATAAGGAAGACTCGCGCTGTTTACGGAAGGCTTCTGCCCGCTGCGCCTGTGTGCTCAGCACCAGGTGAAAACAGCGGCCCGCACCGTCCGTCACCCCCGTCACCGCGCCCGCCACGTCACCCTCCGCCGCCCGGTGGAAAGTCAGCGTCCGCCCGAAGCCGTCCACCACGCCCGTCAGCACCCGGTATGCGGGCGGCTCCGGCGGCGGCACCTCGTCCGCCTCCGGCACACGCTCCGGCCAGCCGAGTATCAGCCACTGCCCGGTTGTGCTGACAGCCATCATATAGGTGTGTGGACTCAGACGGACCGCTTCCGGCAACGCCCGCCAGAGCCGCGCAAGCGGATGGCCTTTGTGTTGTTTCAGCACTCCGCCCCTTGCCAGCCAGAACGACTCGCTGCGGCTGTAGCTTATCTCGCCGGGAAACAGCGACTCAAAGTGAATGCTCCTGCCGCCGCTGTCGTTGAGTATCAGTTCCCGCTCATGAACCTGTAAGCGGATATCGAAGGGCGCTTTCCAGCCGGGACCAAACACGCCCACTGGCGCGGGCGTCCTGGTCCGGTAGCTGCTGTAGGCGCGGAAAAGAATAAACGGCAGCGGGCCGGGCAGTGCCAGGTCGGTTTCAACAGGCAGAACCTTCGCACCGAGTAGCGGGTTCACCGGGCTGCCATAGTTCGGACTGTCCTTTTTTGTGGGACACACCGAGCAGGCCACACCGGTTGGCGCACCTATCAGCACCCCTGCTGAACCCTGCACAATATCCAGTCCCTTGCGGGTCATGTCACCCTGCCGCGCCGCCGGTTTTCCGCCGCCCATGAATCAATTCCTTCTGCTTTTAATATGGTTCATCTGGTCACTGCACCAGTTCCGTTTTAATTTTTTGCACCTGACTCAAAATTGCCGCATATCCGGCATTCCGGGGGGTAAATCTTTCGGCACAGGCGCATCCGGTACAGGTTGTGTGGCACCACAGTTCCAGTTAATCACTGGCGCATCACCGTTCACATCCGACTCCCCTTCCAGATGAATGTGCGTACCGTTGAGAAATATGCTTCCGTCCTTCGTCAGCACCAGCCTTGCCTTACCACAGCAGAGTTCAAGATGCTCACCGGCAGAATAAACTGCTGTTTGTCCGGTGTTTTCCTTCATCGTCTTGCCCACCGAGAAGGTGACGTTATTCCCCACATTGACGCTGTAGCCCATTCCCACCATCAGTGATTTATGCAGCCCTACCTGTGAGGACTGCAACAACGCCACCGAGGTATTCATAATGCCGCCTACAGCGGCTGGCCCAGCTCACTGCCGAACTGGACGCCCTGCATAACGACCGGTTGCTGGTCTCCCCGCACGTCGATAAAAAACAGATTGCGGCGGTGATTGCCGAATGGACCGGCGTGCCGCTCAACCGCCTGTCGCAGAATGAAATGTCGGTCATCACCGACCTGACGAAATGGCTGGGTGACACCATCAAAGGCCAGGACCTGGCGATTGCCAGCCTGCATAAGCATCTACTGACCGCACGCGCCGACCTGCGTCGTCCGGGACGCCCGCTCGGTGCGTTCCTGCTGGCTGGCCCCAGCGGTGTGGGTAAAACCGAAACCGTCCTGCAACTGGCAGAGCTGCTCTACGGCGGTCGCCAGTACCTGACCACCATCAATATGTCCGAATTCCAGGAGAAACACACCGTCTCGCGGCTGATTGGTTCGCCTCCGGGCTACGTTGGCTACGGTGAAGGCGGCGTACTGACCGAAGCGATTCGTCAGAAACCCTACTCGGTAGTACTGCTCGATGAAGTGGAAAAAGCGCACCCGGATGTGCTCAACCTGTTCTACCAGGCGTTCGATAAGGGCGAAATGGCAGACGGTGAAGGCCGCCTGATTGACTGCAAAAATATCGTCTTCTTCCTGACGTCCAACCTCGGCTACCAGGTAATAGTCGAGCATGCCGATGACCCGGAAACCATGCAGGAAGTACTGTATCCGGTGCTGGCCGACTTCTTCAAACCTGCCCTGCTGGCGCGTATGGAAGTGGTGCCGTATCCGGGATTGATGAAATTAAGCAACTGTTCGGCGCAAAAACGCTGACGGTGGATACCGGCGCAGACAATGCCGCCGGAAAGCTGACCTTTAACATTGACGGGCTGGCAAGGGCGATTGCTCCCCTGCGCGATGCCTGCCACTGGGCGGGAGAATAAAAATATGGCAATGGACTTACGCGATCCGAATGTCTGGATATCGCACCTGCTGGAAAACCTGCCGGAAGAGAAACTGGCATCGGCGCTGAAAGATGACAACCCGAACTGGGAGTATATCGACGGCGAAATCGTCAAGCTGGGATCGCTGGCCCACAGTCAACTGGATATCCCGGAACTCCAGCGCCGGGGGCTGGTCATTCTGGCTTCGGAGAGTAAGGATTTTCGTCTGCTGGCGCATCTGCTGAGAACCCTGCAACACGCCGGTGATCCTCATCTCGCATTGCGCCTGCTGGCGCTGTATGTGGAGCATTACTGGGCGGTGGCTGCGCCGCAGAATATGGCGCATAAAAAACGCTTTGCCAGCCAGGTCATTAAACGCTTTGAAACAGGTATTGAAGGTTTTTCACAGAACGCCGCCACAGAGCAGCGCGATGCGCTGTCAGGGGAACTGGCAAAACTGGCGCAATGCTGGCAGTCACATAACGCCCCGGAACTGGCACAGGCTACTGATGATCTTTTTGCCCTGTACCAGCGTGCGTTTAATCGTGCGGCAGCGGTGGGTTGTTCAGCCAGTTTGGTCTGTCAGACACACTGTACTGAGGAGGCAGGGATGAATAGTAACGTACTGACACAAACTATCGTTACCGGCAGTGACCCGCGCGGGCTGCCGGAATTCAGCGCCATCCGCGAGGAAATAAACAAAGCCAGCCACCCGTCACAGCCTGAGCTGAACTGGAAACTGGTGGAGTCGCTGGCGCTGGCGATTTTTAAAGCCAACGGTGTGGATTTACACACCGCCACCTACTATACGCTTGCCCGGACACGGACACAGGGACTGGCGGGATTCTGCGAAGGTGCGGAACTGCTGGCGGCAATGGTAAGCCACGACTGGGATAAGTTCTGGCCGCAGGGCGGCCCGGCGCGTACTGAAATGCTGGACTGGTTTAACTCCCGAACCGGCAATATTCTGCGTCAGCAAATCTCCTTTGCGGAATCCGACCTACCACTGATCTACCGCACAGAGCGGGCATTGCAGCTTATCTGCGATAAGCTCCAGCAGGTGGAACTGAAGCGCGTTCCGCGCGTGGAGAATCTGCTCTATTTTATGCAGAACACGCGTAAACGGCTTGAACCCCAGCTGAAGAGTAACACTGAGAACGCCGCACAGACCACGGTCAGAACGCTGATTTATGCCCCGGAAACACAGGCATCTTCCACACCAGAAGCGGTAGTGCCTCCCCTGCCCGGCCTGCCTGAGATGAAAGTGGAAGTGCGCAGTCTGACAGAGAATCCCCCACAGGCCAGTGTGATAAAGCAAGGCAGTACGGTAAGAGGGTTTATCGCAGGGATCGCCTGTTCAGTGGCTGTCGCCTCAGCATTGTGGTGGTGGCAGGTCTATCCGGTGCAGCAGCAACTGTTACAGGTTAACGACACCGCTCAGGGCGCAGCAACGGTGTGGATGGCCTCACCTGAACTCGAAAACTATGAGCGCAGGCTGCAACAACTTCTTGATACCTCCCCGGTACAGCCGCTGGAAACCGGGATGCAGATGATGCGTGTTGCCGACAGTCGCTGGCCGGAAAGCCTGCAACAGCAACAGGCCTCGACACAATGGAATGAGGCACTCAAAACCCGCGCACAGAGTAGCCCGCAGTTGCGTGGCTGGTTGCAGACCCGCCAGGACTTACATGCTTTTGCAGATCTAGTGATGCAGCGCGAGAAAGAGGGACTAACCCTTTCCTATATCAAAAATGTCATCTGGCAGGCGGAGCGGGGACTGGGGCAGGAAACACCCGTTGAGTCTCTGTTGACGCAGTACCATGATGCCCGTGCGCAGAAGCAGAATACAGATGCGCTGGAAAAACAAATTAATGAGCGACTCGAAGGCGTGTTAAGCCGCTGGCTGCTGCTGAAGAATAACGTCATGCCAGAGGCGGCAACCGGTACCACGGCCGAAAAATAATTATTTAATTAAAGGAGATTATCATGGCAAATATAAGTTATTTATCTTTGAGTGGAGAGACACAAGGGCTAATTTCAGCAGGTTGCTCAACGCTTGATTCTGTCGGAAACAAAGCGCAGCCAGAACATAAAGATCAGATCATGGTTTATGCGTTAATGCATTCCATCTCAAGAAGTCAAAATGTCAATCATCATGAATTAATTATCACCAAACCGGTTGATAAATCCTCACCATTGCTGGCAAAAGCACTTAGTGACAATGAAAAAATGGCAATATGTGAATTTATACTCTACCGAACCAGTAAAGCGGGTATTTACCAGCCTTATTATAAAATAAATCTGTCAAAAGCCCGAATATCAAGTATTGATTTTGTCACACCGCATGCTGTCCTGGAAAAAGAACTGGAACCACAGGAGAGAATTGCCTTTATTTATGAAGATATTTCCTGGGAGCATACGTTAGCCGGTACGAATGCAATGAGTAAATGGCAGGATCGTGTACAGTAACTTACTGTAATAACATAATAAATTACTATTGCGGAGAGATAAAATGGCTGGTTTAAGGAATAACAACAACACACAGAATGCACAGTGGGCTGATTATGTGGGTGACATTCTTCGGGGGGCTCAGCCGATAAACCAGCTAGTACCTCAGCACCCTTATCTTAACGACGTCCCACTCATTGATGAGTTAAGGCATCAGAACACTCATCATGTTATTCCCTTGACACTTGATGTTGCAAAAAAAATACTCAGCCCAATAACATCATTTGATTACATTCATTTTATCACTACACATCCTTCAGGTATAAAAGATACACTCGCCTGGTTAGTTAACGCGGGTAAATTAATGACTGAGTTTGATGACAATGGGAAAATTATATTTAACCTTAATGCCTTAAAGTATACAAAAGCAAGTTACTTTGAAATACTTGGAGAGAAATATATAAAAATCACAACATCCAGCCCCTGGCTTTTAGAAAAGCTCGGTAAATATATTTTCTCTTCACGAGCGCCTCAAGTTCTGGAACTCGCTATTGGCTGGCGAGGAGCTTTATCTGAATCAATAAAAGGAGTTAAGTTCTGTATCTGGTTTTCAGTAGCCTGGAGAACCATAGAATTTATTATGAGTTCAGAGCGAGATCTGGTTAATTTTCTTGGCGATTTTTCAATGGATGTGGCCAAAGCAGTTATAGCCGGTGGTGTTGCAACCGCTATTGGAAGTCTGGCTTCTTTTGCCTGTGTTAGCTTTGGCTTTCCAGTAATTCTTGTCGGAGGAGCAATTTTACTGACAGGGATAGTGTGTACAGTTGTTTTAAATGAAATCGATGCTCAATGCCATTTATCAGAAAAATTAAAATATGCAATTAGAGATGGACTAAAACGGCAACAGGAACTTGATAAATGGAAAAGGGAAAACATGACTCCATTTATGTATGTTCTTAACACTCCACCCGTGATATGAGGATTAACCATGCGTTTACATGTTAAATTAAAAGAGTTTCTTTCGATGTTTTTTATGGCCATATTATTTTTCCCTGCATTCAATGCTTCTTTGTTTTTTACCGGAGTTAAACCTCTATATTCAATAATAAAATGCTCCACGGAAATATTTTATGATTGGAGAATGTTGATTCTGTGCTTCGGTTTCATGTCGTTTTCCTTTTTAAATATTCATGTAATTTTACTTACGATAATAAAATCATTCTTAATCAAAAAAACGAAGGTAGTCAATTTCGCCACAGACATAACAATACAGCTAACTCTTATATTTTTACTAATAGCTATCGTAATAGCACCTTTAATAGCTCCTTTTGTCACAGGATATGTCAATACTAATTATCACCCCTGCGGTAATAATACGGGAATTTTCCCAGGAGCAATCTATATTAAAAATGGCATGAAATGTAATAATGGATATATTTCTCGCAAGGAAGATTCAGCAGTTAAATAATTAAATATTCTAAAACAAACAGTTTTTAACTCCGGATTCCATGTCCTTTCTTGCACTGTCTTTGTCAAGAAAAATTTCTTATGCAAAGAATTTTGTATTATTGCCGCCAGAAATTCCTGGCGGCAGATATAATTTATTATTGATAGCGGTTAACCAAATCTTTTACCATCGCTTTATAGGTCTTTTGCTTAAGTTGCATGATTTGCTGCTCTGTCATATCAGTCGTACTGGCTTCATTCTTGTCGGGCAATGGTGGAAGCACTTTATATTCATAATTCACCGGCGACCAGGTAGCCCACTCACCTGTTGCCACATCCACCAGCGTGAAACGTACCAGGTAGCGCAGGGAGATAGCGTCAGTGAGTTTGTCATTTTTATAGTCGGACCATACTGTTGATTTCAGCGCAGAGTCATATTTTCCTGTCTGCAACATATCCTGGTAAACAATAATCGCTTTCTGATGTCCTTTTGCAGCCACAAAACGCAGTGCCTGCATCCAGTTCATATTCTCAGCACTGGCAACATCCTCGTTCTCATTTTTATCTTTGTTTTTGTTACAAGTCAGAGGCTTTTGCCTGTCCGGGATACCAGAGAATGTGGAAACAGTATAATATTTTCGCATCTCCTCCTGCATAATGGTTTCCGGTGCGCGGTTGCCGGATTGAACAAGTATTACAGGAGAATTAAGGGGAACGCGGAACTCATCTCCATCAAGCGCAGCTTGAATATCCTCTTCGGATACGGCCAGAGTGGTTTCATTACCGAATAAATCTTTGTCTGTCAGTTGCTGGGGAGTGTTTTTATTAATATTACTTTGTGTGACTTGAGCTTTTTTCTTCTTTTCATCAATAGAAGATTCAGAGGCACATCCTGCAAGCAGCGAGAATAACACACATATGCAACAAAGCTTTTTTGAATTCATAATTGGACACTCCCTCGCCTGTCATAATGATTAGAATATTTAGCATTGATAACGGACTCTAATTATATACCTCACTTAAATAATAACAAACAAAATCAATTTGAAATATACATTCATTTAATCAATATAAATTTATTCTCTAGAAATATATTTAAGCTGAATGGTTCGATATCATTATTGAATTTTAATGAATGAGACAACAAGCGAGAATCACGCACCTACGCCAGAGTAAAATCATTGAACAGAGAAATGGTGGAATTCAAATACAAAAAAACCGCAAAATTAAAAATCTTGCGGCTCTCTGAACTCATTTTCATGAGTGAATAGTGGCGGAACGGACGGGACTCGAACCCGCGACCCCCTGCGTGACAGGCAG
>ERZ827492.2817-NODE-2817-length-11645-cov-23.786022_pt1 | contig 11645 bp, 5 predicted proteins | sample MGYA00519704_ERZ827492 | MGnify/ENA primary metagenome ERZ827492 (study PRJEB31778, sample SAMEA3449325) | human gut metagenome | biome: human gut; feature: human-associated habitat; material: faeces | place: United Kingdom | collected 2010/2012 ...
TTTCACATAGGAATTAATAAAAAACAGACCACGCAGACGATGCCATAACGCCAGCGCAGGACGTGCCAGCGGCACATACAATTTAACCTTAAAGGCCGGAGAAGCCAGCACCAGCCCGCGAATTGCAGGTGCATAATCATGAATCCATGTGGCAACCAGCACTGCGCCGACGCTTTGCGCGATCACTACCACCTCTTCCAGTCCAACCTGGCTGTCGCTGGCAGCAAAACGGACAAATTCATCGACATCCCGCACTGAACGCGCAAGAGATGGGCTATAACCACGCGGCCCCGAACTTTTTCCATGCCCTCGGGCATCCCAGGCATAAAAAGCAGTATCTGGCATCGCCAGTTCATCAACGAGATGTTGTAGACGACCAGAATGTTCATGCCCGCGATGAAATAAGACGATGACCTTTTTCGCCCCGGGCTGTAAAGCGGGCCAGTGCCGATAAAACAACGCTGTATTATCACTGGTGGTAAAAAAATGTTCCCCAGGGATGCGTGAATTTTCCATTTTCTCTATTTTCCTTCAGTAACAGCAGTAGCGTATAAAATAAAAAAATACCGGAGCGGTGAAAATTAATGAGTCAATCCTGTCAAGGAGTCCGCCATGTCCTGGCAATAGTTTTCCGCTATCTTTAACACCAATATCTCGTTTGATGGCTGACATCACGACATCGCCGCAAAAACCACTAATACCAATTAACAAACCCGCTAATAATGCCTGTAATGTATTTAGCGGTGTCAGTAACGGTCCGATAATCAGTGACGCAATCATGATGGTGATGACGCCGCCCATCAGACCTTCCAATGTTTTTCCCGGGCTGACTTTAGGGACCACTTTTCTTCTGCCGCAGGATTTTCCCCATAAATACTGTGCAATATCGTTTGACTCGGTTAATGCCAAAAGAAATAACACCAGTAACGCCCCGCCCTGGATATTTGTGGTTGGCAACATTAATAACCAGGCGGCATGACTCAAGGCGAAAACGGTCATTATCCAGCCCCAAAAAATGGCGCTCACGGTATGCAGAAAACCAGAGGGGTCACCCACTAAAACTTGCCCGGTGGCTAATATCAGAAACCCAGCCAAAGGTATAAATAACAGAAACAGCTCAAAGCAATTAAAACCGATAAGCAAATAGTTAAGAGGAATAACCCAATATAACCAACGCGGAAAATGTACGGATATAAGCGTACAATATTCTTTCAATGCCAGAAAACTTATCAGCGCAAAAAACGTCAACGTCATCCAGCGTGGACCTGAAATCACCATTGAAAAACAAATGACGATGCCCCACCAGGTACGAATACGTAATGTAACCTCACCCCCTTTTCTCTCCGGTAACCGCCATAGCAGAAAACGGTTTATCAGCGTTGCTAAAATTAACAACGCGAAAAGTGTTGCCAGAGATTTTTCCAGCATTATATTTCAGCGCTCATAAGAAGCACACTCCGACAACGATTAATCGCAGTCCAGAGAAGCAGAATTGAAGCAATGCTCCATAAAAGATTATTCCATTGCATCCATTGTGGATAAATGGCAATGGCCAGCCCCCACAGACCAAATATTAACGCGCGATCGCTTTTGCCAAATGGACCGACATAACTACGAATACCGTTAATCGTCTGCGCGAGTAAACCGCAAAACTCGGTCAATATGGTGCAAAATAACATGAGTATCACGAGTGATGCGTTACTTTCCGGTAAAAATAAAAATGGTAAATAGAGCGCAATATCGGAAATAACATCGCCAGTCTCATTCAAAATCGCCCCCAGACGTGTTTGCTGGTTGCACTCACGCGCCAACATGCCATCCAGCGCATTGAGCGCCATACGGATAAAAAGCACGATGGGCAATAGCAAAAAGAGGATGGGTTGTGCCGCCAACATCAACAGCAATCCGGTAAGAAGAGAAAGCGCCAGTGCAGCAAGAGTGATGTGATTCGCTGTAACATGGTGCTTATAAAGCCAAAACATCGTCGGCCTTAACAGCGACTGAAAGAGCGGTTTTATCTGGTAGAGCGTCATTATCAATCCTTGATAATTCGGTTTGCGCTATGGTGCATCAATTCCCCTGACGGAGATATCGCAACACGCCGTTTCATTAAAAATTCAGAATATATCAAGGTATTGGGGACTCACTGTCAGGAATGATTATCCCCAATTAATCAGATAGTTAAAAAACATTACGTTGTGGATCAATACAACTCATCAAGTTTTCTCATCGCTTGTTCCCGTATTGCGCGCGTCTTACCGTTAAGCGCCAGCTGGCGGACTAAATCCAGTTCAGGGTTAACAAGCTCTAACGCCAGCAAAGGATCACGTTTCAGCCTCGCCTTTAATACATCAACTGGAAAACGGGGATTATTCATCGCCACAATCCACCACTCGGGATCAATTTCTGCCGCCAGTACTGCAGGCGGTGTGTGGCGGTTGTTAAGTGCGCCGAACTTGAAAAATGTGAGATTGCTTTTCGCCAGTGTACTCCACCATATACGATCCGGTTGTTTTGCCAGTACATCCAGTTGTGCTAACGCATCGGGGTCTAGTGCATAATAAACACGTAACGCTTCGTCAACCTGCGCACGGGAACTGTTTTCCTGCCTCAGAAAAAACTTCGCCCAAATATCATTGCGTGGCGTGTTTTGCTGTAATTCCTTGAGAACAACAGCGGGTAAATTATCCCAACTAATTAATGCACTCTCTAAAAAGTCCCAGTCGTCCGAACGTATCAGGGCGGTGGCATTTAATAGCATCTGGTCATCAACTTCGCCGTGGCTAATCAGCTCAGACAAAATCATATCAGCGCTGGTTTCATATGCATCTGAATCTGCTTTCGGATTATTTTTCCGATGCGATAAAGCACGTTGCCAAATTTTTTGTTTCATCGACGTGCTCAGATACTGATTTTTCGCCAGATTACTCCACCCTTCAGGATCGTTGAAACGTGTCAATAACCGTTGTAAAGCAGCGTCAGAGTGAATTACCTGCATATCCCGACAGCAAAAGTAGGCCGGGGATTTTTTCTCCATCCTTTTAACAAAATTAAACTGTAAGTTATCTGGCAATGCTAAAAATAACACACGTATTAGATCATCGTCATTCTCGAATTTTTGGTATAAATAGCCTGCAACTTTGTCACTCTCTTGTGGCGTCATCCGCAACAATTGACCATGGTGTTTCATCTCTGCCAGCTTGAACGCTAAGCTTGTGACAACATTGTTTGATGAATCGTTCGCCAACTGCATTGCCTGATTGTAGGTGAGTTGTCCTCCAGCACCGACCTGACGAATAGAGGAATCATCACTGCGGATATAGCCATCAATAATGGATTCAGGCAATAACCACGCATCTTTATAAAGCTCCTGAATGATCATATCCCAATCTCTTTTCGCCAGAGTCATGACGATATCCAGAGGGAGATTTTCACGTAGCGCAAGATTCAACGGACCGACACCATCAGGTAGACGACTCATTCGCGTCATTATTTCGACAGAGAGCGGTTCACGGTCGAGCAACCCCAGAACAACAGGCTGGTAACCCAATTGCTGATCGGTCAACTCCAGAATCTCATTGTCAGGCATATATCTCGCCATACTTTCAATCGTTTGTTCATCATTGCTATTAATAAGTTGTTTGCGTAGGTTAGCTGAAATTCCTTTAAGCCTTGGGAGAGTTCGCATTACGGCAAGATCAAATGTCGCAATGTCTCGTCCTTCAAATGCAGCAACTTTGCCTTCATCCAGCATTTGCAATTCTTGCACTAACTCAGGAGAAGGCTTAGGGCGAAACAGCGCTTCTTTTTTCATCTGATTACAGACATTCCCTGCCATGCGAATATTGCTTCGCTTAAAAATTTCTTTCAGAGCATCTTCATCATTAATTAGCCCCCAATAATATGCATCAGGATTTATTATCATCAGCGCTTTTTTGACATTTTCAGTGTCATGTTTGTCACTCGCACGGACCATGAATTCACTATTTGTCGAAGACGCAACAACAGGTGCAATTATGTCATTGATAAATATCCCACGCGCATTAATACTCCCCTTAATCGTAGACGGATTATCGTAATATGAGTCGATAAATACCAGTCCACTTGCATTTATCGAACCGGTAATTAACAGTGGTGAATCCGCAACTATATTCGTTGCCGTCACGTTACCGAGAATAACCCATGGATTAGAAAGAGAGAAAGTGGAAATATTACCTTTGACTGTCAAATTCCCAAGAACAATCAATTTTTGATTACTCTCTATATTACCTTCTACCACTAAATCGCCACGATGCACTTTCCAGTTCGATGCAGATAAACCGAAGGGGACAAGATTCACGCTACTGTTGATAGCTTGTTCAACTTGTTGTTTATCTTCAGCGGTAGCCGCAGAAAAAAATGATTCAATATCAACTGCATTTGCAACACATCGAAGTTCCGCCTGTACTGGTAGACTCAGCATAAACAGGGGCAGTAAACGTATCCAGCCGCAATTCCTGGCCTTAAACATATGCACTCCATGCCATTAAAAAAGAAAAAAAGGGAAATGCATCTTTCCCTTTTGTATATTCGTTATTCTCGCGAAATACCATCCAACGTAGACAACACTTCCTCAGAAAGATGCAATTTTTCAGCAGCCATATTCTCCCGTAAATGCGCAACCGAAGACGTCCCTGGGATCAGCAAAATATTCGGTGAACGCTGTAACAGCCACGCCAGCGCCACCTGCATTGGTGTTGCACCCAGGCTCGCAGCAACATCGGAAAGTGTGGACGATTGCAGCGGTGTAAAGCCCCCGAGCGGGAAGAACGGCACGTAGGCAATGCCATCGTGGGCCAAAGCATCAATCATTGCATCATCAGCACGGTGCGCGATGTTGTATTCGTTTTGCACACAGACAATTTCGGCAATCTTGCGCGCCTCTGCAACCTGCGTCGGTGTGACGTTGCTCAGGCCAATATGTTTTACCAGGCCTTGTTGTTGCATCTCTGCCAGCACGGTCAGGCTGGCCTCAATCGATCCTTCCGCTGGGCCATGACCATCCCCCATCATAACGCGCAGGTTAACCACATCCAGCACGTCCAGCCCGAGATTACGTAGATTATCGTGCACCGCTTTTTGCAGCTCTGCCGGAGAAAATGCGGGCAACCAGGATGCGTCCTCTCCACGCCGCGCACCAATTTTAGTGACAATTGTCAGGTCGTCAGAGTACGGATAAAGCGCTTCGCGGATAATCTGATTGGTGACGTGCGGACCATAAAAGTCGCTGGTATCAATATGATTGACGCCCAATGCCAGCGCCTCACGCAGCACGGTTATAGCGACGTGGCGATCTCTTGGGGGGCCAAAAACCCCAGGACCAGCCAGTTGCATCGCGCCATAACCAAGACGGTTAACGGATTTTGTACCGAGAGTAAATGTATTGCTGCTCATCGCACCCTGCCCTGTAATAAAACGGATTAAGAAAAATCAGTATAGAAACGAAAAGAGATAAATAATGCGAAGGTGTAAACAAGATTACTGGATGAGTTGCTCTATTGTCCTGAAAGACACAAAACAAAACGCGTCACGTACCACATCCGGCAATAAAAAAACCGCAACCTGTATCAGCGTTGCGGTTTAGGGATCACATGCTAAAAATTAGAACGTTTTCTTGAAGTTCAGCATCACGCCTTTATCGCTGATGCCATCCTCTTTCCAGTTGTACGCATCCAGATTCAGCGAACTTTCTTTGCTGCTGTACTTCACGCCGACGCTTGTCAGGCTATTGATGCCGCCGCCCTTCTGACCGTCATCGACGTTAAAGTGCTGACTGCCTGCGCCTGCCAGGCTTGCCGTACGCTGGCTCTTCGCGTAGCTCAGGTTCGGCCCGCCTTCCAGCGTAGCGCTAGCGCTCCAGCCGTCTTTACCTGCGTAGTCCAGTTTCAGCCCGACGATGCTGTCCACCGCCGTTTCGCTGCCACTGTTCATATTCAGGTTAAAGTCTCCGGCATTGCGCTCCTGATAGCCACCTTCCAGTGTGTGACGCAGTTTTACACCCGCATATGGCGTAACCTTCAGTCCTTCGCTCGGTTCGAAAGTCTTCGCCCCTTCGCTGCGGAACTCCAGGTACTGCTGTTTCACGTCGGTATCAGCCGTTTTGTTCGTGTTGCCAAATGCAATCGAGCGGCTGCTGTCAAGGTTGTGAACGTCGTAACGCAAGGCGTTATTCCAGTTCATGCCGTTATCGAACGACATCTGATGTTTCAGGCCAAAAAACTGGCTATAACCGCCTGTAACGCCATTATCACCCGCTTTCTGCGCACCATCACCATCGAGACGAGCGATACCGTACTCCAGACTCATCGTCTGGCTTTCGCTCAGGTCGATAGTTTTACGCAATGCCAGCATGTCGTATTCGGTATTATTACCTAACTCGGCACGCGGATCGCCTTTCGCGACAACGTTGAACGCCAGACCGTTACCCACTTTCGGCGCGGCATCTGCCAGCATACTAAAGCGGTTGCTTAACACGCGCGCTTCGCGGAATACCGTGGTCGCCTGGCTACCGCTGACCTGTTTCAGAGCACTGTTCAGTTCAGCAGTCGTGCCGACGTTCAGGCTGGTAAACAGTTCGTTGTTGGTGTAACCCGCATCCAGTGCTTTCGCGATGTCATTCACCGAGGCATCTGTTGCCACATCGGTGTAGGCATTTTTGCTCATGGTGACGTCAACGTTACCGCTGGCATCGGTGCTGCCTTTGGCAGTCCATACCACGGACGTTGAGGTGATGGCGTCAGCGTCGGTCAGGTTGCTACCTTCCACTACGTTATCAAAACTCACAGTGGTGTCTGCCGTACCAGCGGTAAAGCCCGTGTTAATCTCCACGCCGTTCATGCTGGCATTGTTAACCTTCAGCTTCCCGGCGCTGCCGTTAACGTTGGTACCGACGACATAGCCGTTGAGGTTGTTCATGCTGCCACCAGCCTCATCACTTCCCGACGTTACACTAACCGTATTGGGCTTCGGCACATCCGGCAACGTATAGTCGCCATAATGCACTTCGCTGCTATTACCGTTGTTACCGTTCATACCTTCAACATTGATGCTGTCGCCCTGCTTGATCAGTCCAGAACCCGTAACCCCATCGGCAATCACCACCGTGCCGTTGTTAACCACATGACCTACTGTACCCAGTACGCTAAATGCAAACGAGTCATTGGCGAAGATATTGATGGTGCCGTTGTTTTCGATTACCGCATCCGCCGTGGCGTTGGCATCGAGTTGCATACCGATCATACCCGTGTCAGTAGTGCCTGCGGTACCGAGGTTGATGGTGCCATTGTTAACCAGCTGCGCGTTCTTATCACCTTCCATAGCCACAGCACCGGTGCCGCTGATGTTCATGATGCCGTCATTCTGGGCAATAAAGTTGCTGTGGGTGACTTTCACGGCACTGGCGCTGTCGTGATCGAAGTTGATGACCCCGTTATCCTGGTTCCAGAAGAAGGCATTCTGATCGCCGGCATTATTAGCGCTGACTACCAGTGACTTCGCAGAAACATCAATCGTTCCGTCATTGATAAAACGACCATTTCCGCCCCACATATTAACGGCTCCGTTGTGGGAAGAATTACTGATGTTCATGTGACCGGTATTATAAAGCGTACCGGACTGGTTGATGTGCACAGCATTCTTGTCGTTATCAAGAATAAACTCGCCGCGGTTATTGAAAGCTGAATTATTATTAACTTCCAGCATCCCGGTGTTGTTACCCTCACTACTACTTCCGAGGTTCCAGGTTCCTTCGTTATTTGCCACTGCAGTACCTGTCAGCGCAGCACCTCTCATAATCGCCCCGTCAGTTTGATTATTAAAGACCCCGCCAGCCGACATCATCCGCCCTGTTACACTGCCACTATTATTGAATACCCCCGCGTTCTGCACGATTTTATTGATGGTTCCGGTGTTGTTCACTAACGAACTATCAGCACCAGCATTCATGGTAATTTGCGCAGTCATTTCTCCGGCATTATTGAGGATTCCACCGCTAACATCGACGTTATTCGTCATCACCCCGGCATTTTTAATGACGGCACCCTTGTCAAGTTTTACTAAGTTATTGATGATGCCACCGCTGGTATTTTCCAGAAGACCGCTTGATACCGTAATTTGATCACCGGAAAGCGTTCCGCTATTAACAACATTCCCAGCCAGCTTATCAGTCACAGCAGCAGATTTATTTAGCGTTACAGTTTCTCCGCTTCGTGTAATCGTATCGCCACCGGTATAGATCAGTGAGGTGAAATCATCTGTATTATTGTACTCATTCCCCGATTGGCACACGCCGAAAGTGCAGATTGTACCATAGTTAACAATTGTTCCTGTGCCATCGTTATAAAACGCCTGACCAGTACCAACATTGATATTGATAACACCCGTCTGGTCGTTGATAGCAGTACCATGCTCATAAACAGCCATCCCTACCAGAGTATTTGCTGCCAGACTATCGTCATAATTATCATTTTTTTCGAGGTTAATCGTCCCCTGGTTAATAACTGTATTGCTGGCGCCATAGGCCGCCATACCTGCGCCGGCGTTATAAATAGTTATAACACCGCCCAATTGGTTAATTGCTGTTGCATTTTTCCCTGCACCACTATAACTATCAGTACCAACTCCCACACCTGTACCGAAGTCAATGGCGCTGTTGCTAGCTATATCTCGCATTGCGGTAGTGTCATTTGCATCTACCCACATAGAATCCAGTGTAATTTTACCCTGATTTTCTGCTGTTGAATCTGCTATAGCAAGCATGCCGACACTACCACGACCATACAAATCAATGATGCCGCTGTCAGTATTGATAATTGTGCTATTCGATTGAGCGACTAACCCTGTTATGCTACTGACATCGTTATTAAAAATAAATGAATTCGATGTGCCCGTTGAATACTTGTTAAATACGCTATGTTGTTCCGTCACTTTACCTGTGATCGTACCTGCATTAGTGGCGCTCCCTCCGTTAGTAGCCAGTAAAACAATGGGAGACGGTGCCGGATCTTTACCATTTTGTAATAACGAGATCGTGCCACTATTTATACCTGTTGTATTTTCACCAGTAACAAAAGCAAAACCTAAATTCTGAATTTCAACAGTACCTTTATTAACAATTTTCGCACCGGAATCAGCATAAGTAAGTTCTGGGGTTCTTGTCCCATGATGTTCAAAACTGTCAATATCCTGCATTGTTAGCGTAGCGCCACTGCCAATTTCCAGCAAAGCTTTATCCTGTACCCGAATAACCCCGGCAAACCCCAGAGGGAATTCTCCGCTGATTGTCGTATCTCCATTCAGATATACCGACGACTCACCACTAACGACAATAACGCTGGTATAACTATATCCTGTGCGCAAGGAAGTAACCTGCGACCCATCTGCAAGCGCGTTTTTCTCTCCAATCAGTTCAAGTCCACCATTCATATTAACGGTATTGCCATCGCCAATCACAACCAGACCTGACGTTTTCTCTGCGCTGCCATCAAATAAATTACTCTGACGAGAAGTAACCTCACTGTCTGATACAACAGTTAACTTTCCATCCAGCGTCACGTTATTATCACTGCCGTAAACGTTGATACCCACGGATGGATCGAAGAAATATTCCGCCGCATTGTCTGCGGTTTTATCCTTATCAACCAGAACGTTACCAGTGATATTCACTGTATTCGCATCGCCAGAAACGTTTATGCCCGTCGCTTTCTGCCCGACCACTTTTAGATCTTTTGCCGCCAGCGTCACGCTGTTATTGTTGCCATTAAGATCTACCCCGGTCGAGAAATCGCCAACCTGCATACTGCCTGCCAGCGAAACCTTCCCACTGTTGGTTGTGATGCTGAACCCTGTCGCTTCATTGCTAACGTTAACATCACCCGTATTGGATACTGTTGCCCCCTCACCGTTGATGAGCACGCCAATCGATCCAGTATCGGAAACAACAATATCTCCTTTGTTGTTAACCGTGCCGTTGTCACCAATGTTCTCAACACCATGCGCACCGCCTGTAACAGTCAGGCTACCATCCAGATTTACAATGCCGATATTGCCCGCGATTTTGGTACCCGTGGAATCTTTTCCATCAACAGTGGTTTTTCCACTGTTATTCGCGGTGGCGTCGTTACCGTTGATCTGAGTGCCGGTGCCGCCATTGGTGATAGTGCTCTCGCCTTCGTTATTGACGATGGCCTGGTCGCCGTCAATCTGGATACCGATGGACTCCGGATCGGTGACGGTCATGGTGCCCTTGTTATCCACCGTTGCGCTGTCGCCGGTGATATCAATACCGTGACCGCCGCCGCTGACATCCAGATCGCCGTCCTGAATCACCTTCCCGTTATTGCCAGCAATTTCCGTACCGGTGGAATCCTTGCCGTCAACGGTGGTTTTGCCGTTGTTGTTTGCCGTGGCGTCATCACCGTTAATCTGCGTGCCGGTGCCACCGTTGGTGATGGCGCTCTCGCCTTCGTTGTTAACAACCGCCTGGTCGCCGTCAACCTGGATACCGATGGACTCCGGATCGGTGACGGTCATGGTGCCCTTGTTATCCACCGTTGCGCTGTCGCCGGTGATATCAATACCGTGACCGCCGCCGCTGACATCCAGATCGCCGTCCTGAATCACCTTCCCGTTATTGCCAGCAATTTCCGTACCGGTGGAATCCTTGCCGTCAACGGTGGTTTTGCCGTTGTTGTTTGCCGTGGCGTCATCACCATTAATCTGGGTGCCGGTGCCACCGTTGGTGATGGTGCTCTCGCCTTCGTTATTGACGATGGCCTTGTCACCGTCGATCTGGATACCCATGGACTCCGGATCGGTGACGGTCATGGTGCCCTTGTTATCCACCGTCGCGCTGTCACCGGTGATATCAATACCGTGACCGCCGCCGCTGACATCCAGATCGCCGTCCTGAATCACTTTCCCGTTATTACCGTTGATTTCCGTACCGGTGGAATCTTTACCGTCAACGGTGGTTTTGCCATTGTTGTTTACTGTGGCATTATCACCCGTAATAACAAGCTCACCGTTGTGATTATATTGCCACTTCGTTGCGCCATCTGCGCTCACCCCTTCAAGGGCAACAGTGTTATTCGCTTCATCAATCTGCCAAAGATTAATCGTTGCCTTACGACCATTGCTATCTTGCAGAGATATAGTCCCGTCAGCATTCTCGGTATAAGTAAAAACTGAATCGCGAATAGTTAACGTTTTTTCTGTTTTATCGAGAATAACGTCATTATTAAACGAAACCGGTTTGGGAGGTGTAGGCGTATCATCCGGATCGTCCGGTATTATCTCATCTCCGCCAGGAGTTGGGGGAACTGGAGTGTCGTCTGATTCATCATCAGGGGGTGTCGGTGGGAGTGGAGAATTGTTGCGATGATGATGATCATCATCGTCGTTTAGTTCCACTACGGCTAAGGCCGTGATTAACGCAGCAGCGCCTGTGGAAAGCCATGGCATCAGGTTTTGTTCGACTAAAGGAGAGCATTCAGAGGGTAAGCGTTTAAGCTCTTCCGGACTGAGTTTTCCTGGGTCTGCCGGACAAGTCACATGATCTTACCCAGCAATAGTGGACACGCGGCTAAGTGAGTAAACTCTCAGTCAGA
>ERZ827492.2827-NODE-2827-length-11612-cov-3.636584_pt1 | contig 11612 bp, 10 predicted proteins | sample MGYA00519704_ERZ827492 | MGnify/ENA primary metagenome ERZ827492 (study PRJEB31778, sample SAMEA3449325) | human gut metagenome | biome: human gut; feature: human-associated habitat; material: faeces | place: United Kingdom | collected 2010/2012 ...
CTGATCGGCAACCTGGAGCGGTTCGCGGTGATCGCCAAAGCTATGGACCTGAATGTGGACGGCATGTCCCCCTTTGAGGCGGGCGAGGCCTGTGTGTATGGTCTGAAGACCTTTGGCCGGTACCTGGGCATTCCCCAGAACCTGCGCTCCCTGGGGGTAGACCCGGCGGACTTCGAGGTGATGGCGGAGAACGCCATGAAGGACGCCTGCGCGGCCACCAACCCCAGAAAGGCCACCAAAGACCAGATCATTGCGATCTTCCAAAAAGCCTACGACGGAGATTGATTTCTCCCTCCCTTCTTTCTATCCAAATCCTTTTTCACCACAGGGCGGAGTACACTCCGCCCTGTGGTGATTTTTAGAAGCAAACAGAAACACCCCCTGGATAGGGGGTGTTTCTGTGCGGGTTAGAAGATGCCGTCATACCCGTCAATGTAGTAATCCAGTCGGACCAGTTCCTCCACCTGGGTTCCGTCTGGCAAGGTGCCCGTACAGTGGAGCTTGAAGGTAATGACCGGATAGGTGACAAGGTTGGCGGTGACGGTTTCCGTGGCGGCCTCCTTGGCGGCGGCGTCAGCGGCGGCTGCGGCGGTGTCCGCCTGCTTGCGGCGGGCGGCGTCCTCCTGGGCCTGACTGGTCTTGAGGGCCTCGGTGGGCAGCTGGGAGAGGGAGATGGTCTCCTCCTCCGGCAGGCCCAGCTCCAGCGCCAGAGCCAGACCCTCGCCGCTGGGCAGGACATTGCTGGAGCGGCTGGTGAGCCCGGCGGCATCCAGCGCCTCCACAGCGGCGCTGTACTGCACCTCCTGTTGTACGGTATCACGTTCATCGGCGCTGGCGATCCAGATGCTGGACACCAGCAGCGCAACGGCCAGATAGAGACAGGCAAATTTTCTGGACATATGCTTTTGCCATCCTTTCTGCGTTGGTTTTGGAAAACTACGAGAGATATCATACCACAACTCTATCAAAAAAGCTACACAAAAATTACAAATTGATAACAAAATTTTCAGAATGGTAAAAAACGCACGGAAATTTTGGGCAGGATGCACAAGGCACTGTGACGGAAATGGGACATATCGCTGGGGAAGTGTCGGGAAAAGCAAAGGGGAGCCTACGGCGGAAACGACCGTTGACTCCCATATTCTGTGAAAAAGAGGCCCGGCGGCGGGCGAAAAGGTTACAAGAGACGGCGCTGTCCCTCAGACCTTGGCGGGCCAGCGGGCTATAAGACGGCTCAGCAGCACATCATAGACGAAGAACAGGGCGACGCCCGTGGCGATGGTGGCGGCCAGCAGCCAGCGGCCGGTGGCTGCGAACTCCTCCACCACGGCGGGCAGGCAGAATACATAGAGGATCAAGGCGTACAGCGCCGCCATGGAGACGGCGGCCCACAGCAGCTTCAGCGTCAGGGAGAGAAGTCGGCTGCGGAGGGCGTCCAGTCGGGGCTTCAGCAGCGGATAGTAGCCGGTGAAGCAGAACAGCAGCGATACCTCCTTATCCGGGCACAGCAGCAGACCCAGCAGGGCGATGGCCCCATAGCAGCACCATGCGTACCGTGGGCGGGAGCGCACCGGCAGCAGGGCGATGGAGGCCAGAATGGGGCAGATATACAGGGCAAAGGGGACGATGCCCCCCAGACACAGCAGCACCACGCCCAAGGCGGTCAGTACGCCGCACAGGGCCAGCAGGCGGGTGGTTCCTTTCATGGCTTCACGTCCTTTCCCCTCTACTATAACATAGGAGCGGGCGGGGCTGCAACGGAGAAAAACGGGGGAGGTGTCCTAAAAGCTGGCGCTTCACTGCGGAAAATTTTTCCTGCGGCGCAAAAGCGGCGGCGTGACAGTCGTGCGGGACGATTGCCATGTCTGGCGGAATTTAACGCCGATGAAACCGGCGGCTGCGGCGCAAAGTAATGGTGTCGCCGGCGACGAAAACAAAAAATAAGAGGTGATCCGATGCATGAAACGCAAGCAAGGCGAGGCGTGCGGCGGGGCGCTGCCGTACTGCTGGCGATGGTGCTGGCCCTGTCGCTGGGATGGCAGCGGACGTGGGCCGATGAGGAGCGGCAGTTGATCCCCGTGGGCAAGGCCGTGGGCATCAAGCTGTTTGCCGACGGTGTACTGGTGGTATCCGTGTCGCCGGTGCAGGGAACGGAGGAGACTCGCTCCCCGGCCAAGGAGTGCGGCCTGAAAGAAGGAGATATCCTGCTGACCTTCAATGGTGAGAAGATCCGCTCCACAGAGCATTTACAGGCCATGCTGGCGGAAAACGGCGAAACGGCGGCGGAGCTGACGGTGCAGCGGGACGGGAAAACGCTGGAGGTGACGGCCAGTCCAGTGGTTTGCGAGGACGGCGGCATCCGGTTGGGTGCGTGGATCCGGGACAGCATGGCGGGTGTCGGCACGCTGACCTACTATGACCCCGCCACCGGTAGTTACGGCGCTCTGGGCCACGGCATCACGGACGTGGACACGGCGGAGCTGATGCCGCTGGCCAGCGGCTCTATTATGGAGACTATGGTGAAGGCGGGGAAGAAGGGCCAGCGGGGCGACCCCGGCGAGCTGAAGGGGGACTTTACCGTGCAGCGGGATGTAGGCACGGTGACGGTCAACAGCAACGAGGGCATCTTTGGCACGGTGGAGGATGCGGGTTTTATCTCCGGCGAGGCGGTATCGGTGGCAGAGCCGGAGGAGGTACACGCCGGGGAGGCGTCTATATTATGTACCATTTCCGGCAGCGATACCCGTGCCTATGAGGTGGAGATCCTGCGGGTGAACCCCCGGAGCCGGGACGGCCGGGATCTGCTGCTGCGGGTGACGGACCCGGAGCTGCTGGAGACCACTGGAGGCATTGTGCAGGGGATGAGCGGCAGCCCCATTTTGCAGGACGGACGGTTGGTGGGAGCCGTGACTCATGTGCTGGTGGCAAACCCGGCGGAGGGATACGGTATCTTTCTGGAGAATATGCTGACCACGGCGGGATAAGCGCCCTGTGAGGCAGGAGGCCCGGAGCATCGGCTCCGGGCCTCCTGCGCCGGGTTTACCGGGATTTTCTCTGCAAAACGATTGACAGGCGGGGCGGTGGGGCTTATATTGTACCGTAAAGGATCCATAGAAGCTAAGGCGTAGCGGACAGAAAACACTCAAAGAGAAAAGGACGGGGAGAGCGATGAAATACGCATTTTGTGGTGGCAAGCTGCTGGACGGCACACGGGAGATGCAGCCCCGTGAGGGACTGGTGCTGCGGACCGACGGCGACCGTATCACGGACATCGTACCGGAGGGGACGGATCTGACGGGCTATGAGGTGGTGGACCTGAAGGGCGGCTATCTGATGCCGGGACTCATCAATATGCACGTCCATCTGGCGGGCAGCGGCAAGCCTCAGAAAAAGCAGCGGGACAACGAGAAGCTGGTAAAGACCATCCTCTCCACGGGACTGACCCGGAAGGTGGCCTACGGCATGGTGGCGGGCTTTGCCAAGGAGGAGCTGTTCTCCGGCGTCACCACCATCCGCACGGTGGGCGGTCTGGCGGACTTCGACACCCGGCTGCGGGACGATATTCGGACCGGACGGAGGGTGGGACCCCGCATCCTGGCGGCCAATGAGGGCATCTCCGTCCCCGGCGGCCACATGGCCGGGTCTGTGGCGGTGGCGGCCCACACCATCGACGAGGCACTGGCCCAGTTGGAGAAGGGACGGCAGCAGGGCGTGGATCTGGTGAAGCTGATGATCACCGGCGGTGTGCTGGACGCCAAGGAGAAGGGCGTGCCGGGCGAACTGAAGATGCCGCCGGAGATGGTCAAGGCGGTATGTGAAAAGGCTCATGAGATGGGCTACACCGTGGCGGCCCATGTGGAGTCGCCGGAGGGCGTGCGGGTGGCGCTGGAAAACGGCGTGGACTCCATTGAGCACGGCGCCAAGCCCGATGCGGATATCCTGCGGCTGTTCCGGGAGCGGGGGGCGTTTTTGTGTACCACCATCTCCCCGGCCCTGCCCTATGCGCTGTTTGACCGGTCTGTCTCCAACGCTTCGGAGGTGGAGCAGTACAACGGCAACGTGGTGTTCGAGGGCATCATCGAATGCGCCAAGGCGGCGCTGGAGCAGGATATCCCGGTGGTGCTGGGCAACGACGTGGGCTGCCCGTGGATCACCCAGTACGACTTCTGGCGGGAGCTGTACTACTTCCACAAGTATGTGGGGGTGTCCAACGCCTTCGCTCTGTACACCGCCACCGGCCGCAGCGCCCAGCTGGCGGGTATCGGTCAGGAGACCGGCACGCTGGAGCCGGGAAAGGCGGCGGACCTCATCGTTACGGCGGCGGACCCACTGGCCGACCTACGGGCGCTACGCCATGTAGAGCTGGTCATGTCCCACGGGCAGCTGCACCGTGCGCCGCAGGTGAAGCACCGGAAGAACGTGGAGGCGGAGTTGGATCGGTTCCTGTAAGGGGAGATATCTGACAGACCGTCGAAAATTGAATGAAGTGTGAGTTACAATATCGCCCGGCATTGAAAGACCGCCGGGCGATATTTTTGTTGTATTTTTCATCGGATTTAACGGGTTTTTGATATGAGATTCGTTTTTAAGAGGATTTTTCGACACAATAATCTTGAAACGATCAGATAAATATGATAAATTATACACAAGTTGCACGACAAATGGGAATGGCTGGAGAACATTTGGGGGCAGCGGAGCAAACTGTGGAAAAGGATTGGATGCGATGGAAAAAGGACGAGAGTGCTGCTGGCGGATGCGAATGAGGAGTTTCGCATTTTGCTGAGGCAGCTGCTGGAGGAAACCGGCGAATTTGAGGTGGCGGCGTCCACCGGCGACGGGCCGATGGTCATGGAGCTGGTGCGCCGCACAAAACCGGAACTGATCCTGATGGACGTGGTACTGCCGGGGCTGGATGGCTTCGGCATCCTGCGCCAGCTGGCAGAGGAGCCGGGAGAAAGGAAGGTGATCGTCATATCCGCATTTTGCAGCCAGCAGGCCGTGAGCCGGGCGGTGGAACTGGGCGTGTATTTCTTCTTGCCCAAGCCCGTCAACGAGGAGTCTCTGCTGGAGCTGATGCGGCAGGCGGTACACCCGGAACAGGAGGAGCCCTACCACTCCCCGGCTTTAGAGGGGATGGTAACGGCCATCATTCACGAGATCGGCGTACCGGCCCATATCAAGGGCTATCAGTATCTGCGGGAGGCCATTTTGCTGGCGGTGGACGACATGGACGTCATCAACGCCGTCACCAAGGTGCTGTACCCGGAGGTGGCACGGCGCTTTTCCACCACTCCCAGCCGAGTGGAGCGGGCCATTCGCCACGCCATTGAGGTAGCATGGGATCGGGGCGACCTGGAGACCCTGCAGAAGTACTTTGGATACACGGTGAATTCCGCCAAGGGCAAGCCAACCAATTCGGAGTTCATCGCCATGATCGCTGACCGGCTGCAGCTGCAGCGCAAGAAGAAGCGGGCATGAGGGGCACATAGGATAAGGAAAACAGAGTGTCCGCCTCCTGCGGTCTGCATGGGGCGGGGCTTGAGAGGGAGAGGCGCTGCCTCTCCCTCTTTTGTGGCGGCGGGGCTGTTGAAATTTCCCGAAAGCTGCGCTATACCGAGCCATCAAGTCGTATTTAGCTGCGAAGGAGTTTTTTCAATGAGCCGCATAGCTGCCGGGTCTGCGGAGGGTGCGGAGCAGGGGTACCGTCCCTACCTTCAGGCTGCTCTGCTGATGGGCCTGTTTACGTTTTTGTTTTTATGTGCGGAATATTTATACGTGGACGTGCTGTCCCGGATGGTATCCGGGGATCGGGCCGTGCTGGCGCAGAATGAGGCACTGGGCGTCAGCGCTGTGGGCTTTCTGCTGTATCCGCTGGCGGAGCGCTCCTGCCGGGAGCGGCTGCTGCTGGCGCTGCTGGTCCTCAGCGGTCTGGCGGCGGGCTTCGTGTTCGACTGGAAGAGCCGCCAGTACATGGGGTCGGTCATGTACTGCGTGATGATGCTCTCCGCCACAGACCGGTGACGGCGGCCGGATGGCCCTTTGGGTGGGGCTGCTGCTGGCAGGCGCTATGGGTACGGCGGAGGTCACGCTGCACAAACAGCGGAAAGAGCAGCGGTAATGATCCCTCCGCTGCGATCAGAGGAACCTTTCTTATAGCGGAGACAGCCTGTCGGTTTTGGTAGGGACTTGCGGGCGCTGCAAAAAAACCGCCCCCTGTGCAAAGACAGCACAGGGGACGGTTTTTGATATGGAAGGGGTCAGGCGGCCAGAATTTCAAACTTCAGCACGCCCTCGGCGGCGGTGATCTCGGTCATCATCTCCTCCAGCGACTCGTGCATCTCGCTGGTCTCGGCGGTGACGGTGACACCGGCGCAGCCGTTGGTGGGAATGGTCTGGTTGATGGTCAGTATATTTGCCCCGGAATTGGCAAAAATAGACAGTATGTTGGACAGTACACCCGGCGTATCCTTCAAGAGAGTATAGAAGGTGATGATGCGCCCGGCCTTCATGTTCTGGAAGGGCTGCACCGCATCCTTATATTTATAGAAGGCGCTGCGGCTGATGCCGGCCTTGCAGGCGGCCTCGCCCACGGTGTCGGCCTCGCCTACCTGAAGCATCCGCCGGGCCTCCGCCACCCGCAGGAATACCTCCGGCAGGGCGTCCGCCGCTACGATGTAAAACTTTTCATTTGCCATGATCTTACACTCCTTTTGCCGGTCCGGGGACGGGCGGGATTTCTCTCCTCTGCATCATACCATGTATTTGGAGAAAATACAACTGTTTTTATAAGAAAGAGGGGACGGTTTTGCGGGATCCGAAGCTGACGTTTCTCATCCGATGCGCCTACGGGGCGGTCTGGCTGGCGCTTATATGGCTGATGGTGCGGTATGTGCTGGTGTGGCTGCTGCCGTTCCTCATTGCACTGGCGCTGGCGGCGCTGCTGGAGCCGGCGGTGGTACTGTGCCGGAGAAGGCTGCACCTGCGGCGGGGCTTTACGGCCACGGTGCTGAGCTTGGTGGTGCTGGGAACGGTGGCGGCGGGACTGGTACTGCTGACCATGGTGCTGCTGCGGCAGGTCTGTGAGCTGTCGGGTCGGCTGCCGGGGTATCTGGAGGCTCTGCCCCGGTGGACGGAGCTGGTACGGGGCAGGGCGCAGCAGCTGTGCGCTGCCTGCCCGGAGGGACTGCGGAGCTGGCTGGAGGCTCTGCTGGATGGGCTGTCGGCTCAGCTGGCGGAGCTGCTGGAGAGCATGGGCCAGCGGTGCCTGCGGGCGGTGACGGCGGCAGCGGCGGCGCTGCCGCAGGCGGTGCTGTTCTGCGCTACCACGCTGCTGGCGGTGCTGTTCACCGCCGGAAGCTATCCCCGCATCCGGGCGTTCCTCCGGCGGCAGCTGCCGGAGGACAGGCTGCGGCAGGCCAGAGGCGTCAAGGCGGATCTGCTGGCCACCTTGGGAAAGTGGTGCAAGGCCCAGTGCATCCTGCTGGGGATCACCTTCTGTGAGCTGCTGGCGGGACTTCTCCTGCTGCGGCAGGGCTATGCCCTGCTGCTGGCGGCACTGATCGCCGTCATCGACGCCCTGCCGGTGTTCGGCACGGGGACGGTGCTGGTGCCGTGGGGGGCGCTGTGCCTGCTGACAGGGAACGTCCCCAAGGGGCTGGGGCTGCTGGCCCTGTACGGCGTCATCTCGCTGGTGCGGAGCGTGCTGGAGCCTAAGATCATGGCGGCGCAGGTGGATCTGCCGCCGCTGGCGGCGCTGGCGGCCATGTATGTGGGCTTCTGCGCCTTCGGCGTGGCTGGGATGGTGCTGTGTCCCATGGCGCTGCTGTTTGTCAAGCAGCTCCATGACAGCGGGTGGCTGCGGCTATGGAAATAGTGCTTTTCACTGGGGAAAAGGTGTGATATAATGTCCCGTAAGCGATATGCTGTACGGGAGGGATGAGATATGAGCAGGCAGCGTAAAGCGGATCTGTTGCTGGTACTGGCCACCGGATTCTGGGGAGTGTCCTACTACCTGCTGGACCTGTGCCTGACGGAGCTGCCGCCGCTGACCCTGAACGCCTTTCGTTTTTTGACGGCGTTTTTCGTGCTGGGGGCCATCTTCTTCCGGAAGCTGCGGAGCATCTCCCGGCGGACGCTGCTTGCCAGCATCCCCATCGGGCTGTGCCTGGTGCTGACGTACATCGGCTGCACCTATGGTGTGCTGTATACCTCTCTCTCCAACGCAGGCTTTATCTGCGCTCTGCCGGTGGTGGTGACGCCGCTGCTGGAGTGGCTGTTTCTGCGGAAGCGGCCGGATCGGCGGCTGGCGGTGGCGCTGGTGCTGTGTACCGTGGGCATGGGGCTCATGACCCTCAACGGGGCGCTGCGCCCGGCGCTGGGAGATATCATCTGCCTGCTATGCGCCGTAGCCTACGCCGGGGATCTGGTGCTGACGGACCGGGCGGTCCACGATCCGCAGGTCAACGCCCTGCAGCTGGGCATTTTGCAGCTGGGGGTGGTGGGCTTCGTGATGCTGGGGCTGGCCTTCCTGCTGGAGAAGCCCTGCCTGCCACAGACCACTGCCGTGTGGGGAGCGGCCCTGTTTCTGGGAGTGTTCTGCTCCGGCGTGGGCTTCGTCATCCAGACGGCGCAGCAGCAGTACACCTCCGCCAGCCATGTGGGGCTGATCTTCACGCTGGAGCCGGTGTTCTCTGCCATCGTGGCGTATTTCTTTGCCCATGAGGTTTTGCAGCTGCGGGGCTACATCGGGGCGGCGCTGATGATGGTGAGCCTGCTGGTGATGGAGCTGGACTGGAAGAGCCTGCTGCGCCGGAGGGAGTAAGGGGCTTGCATCCGCCGCAGCGGCGTATTATAATGATGGGGCGCAGCATACAGCTCCGCAAGCGCTTGCCGAAAAGCAGGTTTTCGGCGGGAAATGAAGGAGGAATCTGAATATGATCCATCCCACTGTGGATATCCATACGTATCTCAAGCCCGGTGTCCGGGTCCATCTGGCGGGCATCGGCGGCGTGTCCATGTGTCCGCTGGCGGAGGTGCTGCGGGGCATGGGACTGACGGTGCAGGGCTCGGATATGTCCGAGAGCGATACCGTCCGGCACCTGCGCTCACTGGGCATCGACGTGGCCATCGGCCACTCGGCGGAGAATCTCAAGGACTGCGATCTGGTGATCCGCACCGCCGCCATCCACGACGAGAATCCGGAGATCTCCGGGGCCATCGCACGGGGCATCCCCGTATATGAGCGGGCGCAGGCCTGGGGCGCCATCATGCAGAAATACGCAAATGCCGTGTGCTTCTCCGGTACCCACGGCAAGACCACCACCACCTCCATGGCAACCCATATCTTCATGGAGGCCGGAACTGATCCCACGGTGATGATCGGCGGTACGCTGCCGCTGCTGCACTCCGGCTATCGGGTGGGGCAGGGGGACACCATCATTCTGGAGTCCTGCGAGTACTGCAACTCCTTCCTGAACTTCTTCCCCACGGTGGCGGTGATCCTTAACGTGGAGGAGGACCATCTGGACTTTTTCAAGGATCTGGCGGATATCGAGCACTCCTTCCATGCCTTTGCCGATCTGGTACCCCAGCGGGGCTACATCATCTCCAATGCCGACGACGCCGGCGCACGGGACTCCGTGAAGGGACTGCAGCACCCGGTGTTCACCTTCGCCGTGCAGGATCGGACGGCGGACTGCGTGGCGGACAACGTGTCCTTCTTCGACGGCTGCCCGGTGTTCGATGTGGTGATCCACGGGGAGGTCTATGCCCATGTGGAGCTGAAGATCCCCGGTAAGCACAACATCCTCAACACGCTGGCAGCGGCGTCGGCAGCGTATGTGCTGGGTCTGCCCGGCGAGGCGGTATCCCGTGGGCTGGAGACCTTCCACGGCGCAGGCCGCCGCATGGAGCACAAGGGGACATATCACGGGGCGGAGGTCTACGACGACTACGCCCACCATCCCGGTGAGCTCCATGCTCTGCTGACCACCGCCCGCACCATGGGCTATCAGCGGGTCATCTGCGCCTTCCAGCCCCACACCTACTCTCGCACCAAGGCGCTGTTTTCCCAGTTCGTGGAGGAGCTGAAGCTGCCGGATGTGACGGTGCTGGCGGAAATTTACGCCGCACGGGAGCAGAACGACATCGGCATCTCCTCGCAGGATCTGGCACGGGAGATCCCCGGCGCCATCTACTGCTCCAGTCTGGAGAAGGTGACGGATACGCTGGCCTCTTTGGCCCAGCCCGGCGCCCTGATCCTGACGGTGGGGGCCGGAGACATTTTCCGGGCCGGGGAAAAGCTGCTGGAAAGGGCGTGAGAGCATGAACGTATCGCCTGTGTATCACGGCGCACCGGCGGAGAGCCGGACGCCGGTGGAGGACCGCACCTATGCGGCGCTGGAGGAACTGGGCATCCCCTTTGACCGGGTGGATCACGACCCGGCGGAGGACATGGCGGACTGCGCCGTCATCTCTCAGGCGCTGGGGGCGGACATCTGCAAGAATCTGCTGCTGACGCCCCGGAACCGGTCGGCCTTTTACCTGCTGGCCATGCCGGGGGACAAGCCCTTTGTGACCAAGGACCTGTCCAAGCAGATCGGCTCCTCCCGGCTGAGCTTTGCCACGGCGGAGGATCTGGAGCAGCTGCTGGGTGTGCAGCCGGGCTCGGCGTCGGTGCTGGGACTGCTGAACGACACGGAGCATCGGGTGACGCTGGTGCTGGATCGGGCGGTGGCGGAAAGCCGGTGGTTCGGCTGCCATCCCTGCCGCAATACCAGCTCCCTGCGGCTGCGGACAGAGGACGTGCTGGAGAAATTCCTGCCCCACACCGGCCATGTGCCGCTGGTGGTGGAGCTTTGACAACGAAATTGTGCGCCGGACGGGAACACCATGTGGCCTTCCGGCGCTGATTTTTTCCACAGGCGGTGAACTTCCCCGTTGACATAATGCAATAAATGGGATATGATGATGTTATCATGAGAAAAATGGGGGTATGGTCGGCATTTTGCCGGTGTCCCGGTGGATATGCGGTGGTCAGATAGGGAGGAACACCCATGGGAAAGTATGTACGGATATTGTGCGGCATGATGGCGGTGCTGGTGGCCGCCACGGCGCTGGGCCTGTGGCAACTGGCGGAGGCTCCGCAGTATGTGGCTGCGGCGGAGAGCCGGGGACAGGCCAAGCCGGTGAGCTTCGGTACGGACACGGCGCTGGTGCCGGTGCATCTGGAGAGCCAGACTCAGGAGGAGCAGCTGGTGCTGCGGGTCCTGGCAGCGGACACGGAGGAGCCGGTGCGGGGAGCACTGTTCGTGGTGGAGCTGATAGACGGCGACGGGCAGAAAACGGTCTGTAAGGACTGGGATCTGGACGGCGTCATCACCACGGAGGCCATGCCGGAGGGGGACTATACGGCCCACCTGCGGACGCTGGCGGGCTTTCTGATGCCGGAGGACACCGTGGTGACGGTGGAGCCCATGAAGCGAGAGGTCATCGACGTGTCGGATCAGGTGGTCTCCTCCGACGAGGTGGACTCCCGCACCGAGGACGGACAGTATGGCGACAAGAAGCCGGACGATGCCGGCAGCGGCTCCAGCGAGGAGCTGCCGCCCTCC
>ERZ827492.2829-NODE-2829-length-11596-cov-7.779915_pt1 | contig 11596 bp, 25 predicted proteins | sample MGYA00519704_ERZ827492 | MGnify/ENA primary metagenome ERZ827492 (study PRJEB31778, sample SAMEA3449325) | human gut metagenome | biome: human gut; feature: human-associated habitat; material: faeces | place: United Kingdom | collected 2010/2012 ...
ATTCAAGTGATTGGATGTGAGGAAATTGAAACACTGGGTAAATATTCTACAAGAGAAAAAGCACTTAAGGCTATAGAAGAGCTAAGATACGCATACTTGTGTTATGAGAGATTAAAGAGAGGTGCTAAACTTTCAGATCTTCCAGACGATGTTACGTTGAAGCAACTTGAGTGCATATGTGGAATGTATTGTTTTCCGCAGGATGATGAAGTGGAGGTATAGAGATGAAAAAGAATTTAATAGTACGTGCTTGTGAATTATGTGGGACTATACAGCCAAGGGATGAATCACGTTCTAATGAAAATTGGAATGTGTATGACGCAAAGGCTATATGCAGATGTGGTGGTAAATACAAAATAATGGCAAGAGAGGAAGCGGAGAAATTAAGAAATGAATCTTAAATGTATTTCCAGTGGTAGCGTAGGCAACTGCTATTTGCTTACAAATGCAAGTAATCAAACGCTTATCCTTGATTGCGGAGTGTCAATTAAAGATATACAGAGAGGCCTTGATTACAACATTAAAGATGTCGTTGGTGCCATTGTAAGTCATGCTCATGGAGATCACATCAAGGCAGCAGTTGATTTGAAAAAACTGGGTATACCAGTGTGGAAACCGTTTGAACCTGTTAGTAAGGCTGTAAAAATGGGAGAGTTTACAATTCGTTGTTTTCCTCTCCCGCACAACGGCACCCCCAATTATGGCTTTTTGATCAAGACTGATGGACAAAAAGTGTTGTACATGACGGATTTTGAGTATTGCCCAGTTACATTCAAAAAACAAAATATTGACCATATGTTAATTGAATGCAATTACATCAAAGATATGGTCGATGCTGATGCTCCGAATTATACTCATAAGATACTTGGCCACTGTGAATTAGCTACTTGCAAGGAATTTGTTAGGGTAAATGCTACAGATAACCTACAGAACGTCATTTTGTGCCATTTGGGCATTGATACAAGCAATGCTGACAGAATGGTTGCTGAGATATGTGAAGTGGCTAAAAACGCAAAAGTGGACGTTGCAAGAGCTGGAACAGAATGGCAGTTGAGAGCAAAGGATGAATGTCCATTTTAAGCAGAAAGGAGTACAAAAGATATGGCGAAATCAAATGATAAAGTACATGAATATAGAATGTCCGGTGCAGCTTGGTTGTTAGAAATTATCAAGCGTGAGGGCATAGAGGAAGCAGAAAAGGAACTGGCCAAACGTAGAGCATGTTTTGTCCCACTTGAAATTCCAACGTCAAAGATGCGTGAATATGAGCAGAAAGTCAAATGGAACACGATCGATACAGTGGTTTTGTTATCATGTGCAACATTGCACGATGAATTTGGGTTTGGCCATGATAGATTATGTAGATTCATTGAGCGCTTTATGCTTAAAACTTCTTGCCTTGCTGACGAAGATGTGAAGTGGCAGGACTATATAGATACATTACAGAAAGAGGTTGGGATAACCTTTACAATTAGACAGAATGGAGAGAAATAGTATGAACAAAGTAATTTTGATGGGTAGACTTACCCGTGATCCAGAAATCCGATATTCACAGAATGGCGATCAGATGTGTATAGCTAGATATACATTGGCTGTAGATCGTAAATTTAAGAAACAGGGCGATGGGCAGACAGCGGATTTTATCAACTGCATTGCATTTGGCAAGAGCGCTGAGTTTACAGAGAAGTACCTTAAACAGGGCACTAAGATTGCCATAACTGGTAGAATCCAGACTGGTAGTTACACCAACAAGGATGGCAATAAAGTCTATACGACTGATGTTGTTGTTGAGGAACAGGAATTTTGTGAGAGTAAGAATGCGAATAACAGCAATAGTCAGCAGTCCAATACAGCAAATGCGAGCAATCAGCCAAGTTCTGGAAACGACTTTATGAGCATACCAGAAGGCATAGAGGATGATTTACCATTTAAGTAGGAGTGAAAGCGGATGAGCACAAGAAAAGGAATGAATCTAAAGCAGGTGAAGAATCAACTTGAATTGCTTGAAGGTATACTTGAGCAGGATGCTACATCGAGATGTAAGAACATATCAAGCAGGTGTGCATTAAGAATCGCTCAAGCGTGCGTTAATAAGCAGATAGGGCAGAAGCCGCTGGCTGTAGAAGAATATAATGGCAAATGGGTTCCAATACGATATTCTTGCCAGCAATGTGGGGGCAGTTTGTGTAATGAGCTTGTGTATTACTGCCCGAACTGTGGACAGAAAATTGATTGGTCGGAGGAGGAGAAAAATGGAAAAGCTAACAATTGATGAGATAATAGGGCATTGCGAAAGAAAGACAGAGCAATATGAACGATTTCACAAGAGAGAATATCTTGAAACAATGCCGTTGACTAGTTCGACAATAAAAGAGTATTGGGAGCATAAACAGGTTGCGGAATATCTGAAAAAGCTCAAAGAATATCAGCAGTTAGAGGAACAGGGTAGGCTTATAAAGCTACATTACAAAGATGTGTATTTCATTGTTGATATAAACAATCCTAGGTATGCAGCGGTTATGAAAAGACCTATAAGGGAGCTTGCAATATATGAAATTGAAAGTATCGACAAAAAAAACTGCAAGTATTTTTCCACAGAAGAAAAAGCCGAGGCAAAACTGAAAGAATTGGGAGGTGGAGAGAATGAGTGATAAGCAGAGTAATCTCACAGACAAAGAAATGGAAGATTTACAGAGCATAGCAACTGACACATTAGCAAGTGTATGTGCTATGGCAGACAAGCACAACATCGACAGAGATAGTATGCTGAAATACTTTGCTGATATGCTCACAGTTTTTACAGAAGTGGCAAGCATACAGAATTATGAAACTAACCACACCAATGCCGACAGAATTAGAAGCATGTCGGATGAAGAGTTGGCGGAATGGCTTACCAATATGTGTGATTTTGAAAAGAATGAAGAGCCTTATAAGTCAATTTACAATCTTGACACAGAAAAAGAAGAGGAAATCCATGATAGTTACGGAGATTTATTAAAATGGCTTCAATCAGAAGCGGAATAGGAGAAAAATATGGAAAAAATCACAGATAATATGAAATATATAGTATCAGAGGGCGATGTGGTGACAATACATGATGCAAGCTGGGATTATTCTAAACGAATTGGAGAACCTTTTGAAGCTATCGTGCTGTGGGGCGGTATTCATGGGCAGCCACTTGTCACTAAAATGGGAGAATACAGACCATTTTGGAGCACCTATGCATCTATTGTAAAAATAGACGGACATATCAATTTAGATAGGTTATTTGGTACTAATAGGAAAGAATAGGAGAGAATATGGAAGATAGATATTTATTCAAAGCAAAAAGAACCGATAACGGAGAATGGGTGCAGGGGTACTTGTTTGATGACGGATTTGAAAATGCAAGAGTATTTATAGGTGGCCTTGTTATTGAGAAATACACAGGGACTGCTTGTGATGATTGGACTATTTCTGGTTCGTGTTTCTGCAAGGTTGATAAATCCACAATCTGCCAATGCACAGGTTTGAGAGATAAGAACGGCAAACTGATTTGGGAGAATGATATATTGATGTGCTATGACAACACCGACAATCTTGTAAAAGTGGCATATGGGGAGTTTGATGTAATCGATGCGGACTCGCTAAATGTTTCTGACTCTGTTATTGGCTGGCATCATGAAGTTGTATCAATGGACGCATTAAACAAATACGAGCTACTTCGCTATGATATGCTACCACTTACTGAATATTATATACAGTTAATGGAATCAAAAAGGATTGGAAATATATTTGATAATCCAGAATTGTTAGAAAGTGAGGAATAATATGACAGAGCGTGAGGCAGTTGAAAAGTTAAAAGCATACTCAAAGTGTCAGTCATTGCAAGTCAAGGGCATATACGAGGACTGCAATAATGAGAGATGCGATAATTGTGACCTGTGCTATATGCAAGGCACTACAGGCGAGCACTGTGAGGCTATTGATATAGCAATACAGGCACTTGGAAAGCAGATACCGAAGAAACCAATATTTAATCATAACCTTAGTGATACTCTTTCTGTATTCCATTGTGAATGTGGAAACATAATCAAAGTTAGTCATGATGTAGGAATAATGAATAACAACAATGCACCAAATTACTGTAGCAAGTGCGGTTGTAGATTAGATTGGAGCGATGAAGATTGAGATTAATTGATGTAGCAGGCCTTGAAAACATGGACGTAAATAGACAGAATGAAGTGCTGGATTCTGAATCGGATAGAATAGCTGAGAACTCTCACAATGTTGTGCTTAATCGAGTTTGTTATGCAAGGGGTTCAAGTGGAACATTTGTAATTGATCTTAACGACCCTATAGAGACTAGGGATTATTGAAAGAATATAAAATTTGATGATGCCGTGGAGATTATGGAAGGAGGTGAAGAAAACGAGTAAGCTAAATTACAAAAAAATATATGCTATAGAAAAATCCAACCGTGAAAGGCTTTTGAAAGTTAATCCAAACCTTGATGACAAGAGTGGTATATACTTTCTAACCCGGACGGATGAGGATGGCATATCTTACTTTTACATAGGCCAGGCTGTAAAAATTTTGCAGCGGATGTGCAGCCACCTTACCGGGTATCAGCACATAGACCTATCATTGAAGAAACGAGGGTTTTACAGTGCGGATAACCCCTATGGATGGCAGATTAATTTTATCCACTACCCTAAAACTGAACTAGATCAGATGGAACAGTATTGGATATTGCAGTACACGAAGAAAGGCTACCAATGCCGTTACAACAAGACAGCTGGCGGTCAAGGTGAGGGCAAGGAGAAGATAAACGAATTTAGACCATCTAGGGGCTATCGTGACGGCTTAGAGCAAGGTAGAAAGAACCTTGCAAGAGAATTATCCTCTATTGCAGATAAGCACCTTAAAATCGAAATTAGAGCCGATAAATTTAACAATAAGGTATCACAGAGACAGTTTGAGAAGTTTAAGGAATTATTGAAAGAGGGCAAAAGCGAATGAGCGGATATTATTTTTCTTACGAAGTTAGTCAGGACGGCACAAACACGTTGGTTGTGTATGACGTAGATAGCAGTCCATTATTGTCTACGCCACGAGTAGTAAAGGTTGTCACAGGAAATGCCGCAACACGGCTATATAAGGCTATGACATCTAAGGAAAGGAGCATATGGGAATGACAATTCCGACAGTAGATATGACGACCACAGGTGAAAATATCCTACGTCTGAGAAAGCGAGCTGGATTATCAGTCGTTGACTTGAATAAGGTGTTTGGATTTACAAATCTTAATGCAATTTACAAGTGGCAGAACGGCAAATGTATGCCGACTATAGACAACTTGATAATCTTAGCCGATTTGCTAAATGTTACAGTTGACGAGATCATAGCGAGAAAGACAATAACAACAATTTAAAATTTATCAGAAAGGACAGGTCGTGCGCACATAAAACCTAGGTGTCCTTTGGTGATAAAAATGTCACAAATGAATATTTTTGACTACTTGCGAGAACCTATCAGCATTACTAAGCCTATCAGACTCATAGAGTTATTTGCCGGTTATGGCAGTCAAGCTATGGCATTAAAGCGGATAGGTGCGAAATTTGAGCATTACAGGGTTGTTGAATTTGATAAATACGCAGTTGCAAGCTACAACGCAGTACACGGTACAAATTTTCAAACCATGGATATAACACAGGTTCATGCTGTGGATTTAGCCATTACGGACACTAAAACATTTACTTACTTACTTACTTACTCGTTTCCTTGTACTGATTTGTCGGTTGCTGGAAAGCAAAAGGGAATGAGTAAAGGTAGCGGTACAAGAAGTGGTTTGCTGTGGGAAGTGGAAAGAATATTAACTGAAATCAGAGATAATAACGGAGAACTGCCACAAATCCTGTTTATGGAGAATGTGCCGCAAGTTCATAGTCAGGACAATATGCCTGATTTTAGAAAGTGGTTGGATTTTCTTGAAAGTTTGGGATATGTGAACTACTGGCAAGACCTAAATGCTAAAAACTACGGCATAGCGCAGAATAGAGAAAGATGTTTCATGTTCTCATTTTTAGGAGAATACAATTATCATTTCCCTGAGCCTACACCGCTCACTAAACATCTGAAAGACTGCTTAGAGGATAATGTAGATGAAAAGTATTACCTCAACAACGAAAAAGCACAGAAACTTATTCAGACACTTATTGACAATGGAACATTACCAGATACAATCCCTAGCAGAGCAGAGCAGAGCAGAGCAGAGCAGAGCAGAGCAGAGCAGAGCAGACTTGTGTTGACGGAACAATCTGTGAACCAGGAAGAAGAGAAGTTGCAAACTGTATCAAGGCGAGATATGACGCTGGAATTAGCAACTTACGATCGGATGGAAACTGTGTTATTGAACAATATAAGAATAGACAGAAAAACTGATGTTGCTTGCACTCTTATGGCTAGAGATTATAAGGGTTACGGCAACAAACAGAATGGAAATGGAGTAATTGAATGGAAATAATAGGCAGTATATACACAGAAGTTTCAGACAATTTTCAGAAAGGCATTATCGGGGGGGTGTTTCCCAATGTGTCAAAGCGGAAAAACACGATTTAGGAGTTGTTTTAATGAATGAGGTTAAAGAATTTATGATGTGGGGGGTGCAGTCCAACATTGAGTACAATGCAAGGTGGTAATCAAGAGCCGAAAATTCTTGAAGCAAAGCAATTAGGATTTATGGATAATGGCACAGGTAAACACCAATCAAACACAGTATATGATGAAAATGCACTTTGCCCCAACATTACAACAGTTGAGGGTGGCGGTACACAACAGATTAAAGTGTGTGAAAGTCAGATAGTTGCTATGCATGGCAGAAATCCTGATAATCCGTCAGATAGAACTAATGGAAGTCCAACAGAGCAGAGATTAGAGGTGAATATGCAAGGTACAAGTAATTGCTTGACGAGTGTGCAGAAAGATAATTTATTACTTGAAAAACCTTTGTTGCTAGGCGGCATCGGAAAAGAAAACGAGTTTGGCTCACAGTACAGGCAGGGAAACAGAGTGTATAGTTCCGATGCTTGCGCTATGGCATTAAATTCTCAACCGGTTGGAAATGCTGGTGGAAATTCATATTTATACAATGTTGGCTATCGTATCAGAAAGCTGACACCGAGAGAGTGTGGACGGCTGATGGGTGTACCTGATGAAGATATTGACAAAATGGCAGCAGTCAACAGCAATACGCAGTTGTATAAACAATTCGGAAACAGCATAGTAGTTGATGTTATGTGTGCTATGTTTAAGAATTTGAACATCAATCAAAAATAAAATGTGAGGTGGTAAATATGGGAAATCAGCCTTTGGAAGTTAAGGCGGATAGAAACTATAATAGGGCGCATGAGATGACGAGAAACGGCAAATTCACAGTTAAATGGTGTTTGGAGTTTATTAACAACTGGGAAAGAGCAACACGAAAGCTCAGAGGTGGTGACAATGGTAAGAGAAATTAACGATTGTTGTGGTTGTGCCGTACCTGGTTATCCGTGTATGGGTGATAGTTGCCCTAGACGGCATACGATCGTTTATGAGTGTGATAGGTGCGACTGTGAATGCGATATACTTTATGATTATGACGGCAATCAGTTGTGTGAGGACTGCTTGCTGGAGGTTGTACCAAAGATAGGAGGGTAATATGGCGGTTTACAGGAATGTACATCTGTCATTTTGGACAGATAACAAGGTTGAAGATGATTTTACACCAGAGGATAAGTATTTTTATATGTATTTGCTGACTAACCCTCAGACAAATATATGTGGTTGCTATGAGGTTAGCTATTCTCAGATGACAAGGCAGACTGGCTATAACAAAGATACTGTTATGCGCTTGCTTGAAAGATTTGAAAATGTACATAAAATCATACGTTTTGACAAAAATACCAAAGAAATACTGATACTTAACTGGTATAAATACAACTGGAATAAGTCAGAAAAGACCTTAACAGGGGTAGAAAATGTAGCGAAATATGTTAAATCTGCTGAGTTTAAAAAATACATTTTTGATGTGATAAAAAGCATAAAGAATGATACCCCTATTATGGGGCATGTATGCCCCATACAAGCATCTGTATCTGATACTGATATTAATAATATATATATTAATAATAAAAGAGATATAGTTAATACATCTAAGAATATTAATATAAACAATAATATACCAGATGAATTAATTACAGAGTTTAATATATCTAACTATTTACTGGATGGTATTAATACATGGCTTAAATATAAAAAAGAACGGAGATTTACATACAAAGAGAGTGGCTTGAGAACCTTGGTTAAGACTATTAAGATTAAGGCAGATGAGTACGGAGAACAGGCTGTCATCGCAATAATTGATGAGAGTATTGGAAATGGCTATCAAGGGATAACCTGGGACAGAATAAAAAAAGTTCAACCACCAAAGTCACGGCAGAGTGCTAATGATCAGTTTGATAGGCTCATGGAGCAGATAAGGAGAGATGAAGATGATTGACGGCAAGAATGAAATGACAGTAGATAACAAGGAGGGGAGAGCAATTGACCGATAAAGAAACACGTAAGATAATAGCGGTATTGATGGTTGCTTATCCAAACTACAAGCCGATTAACATTGACTTTACCGTATCTGTTTGGACGGATATGTTGTCTGATTATTCTTACTCAGAGGTTGACATGGCAATCAAGGCATATATATCAACGGACACCAGTGGCTTTGCCCCGGCGATAGGACAGGTTATAGACAAAATAAAGTCAATAACTACTCCTCGGCAAATGACCGATGCCGAAGCGTGGTCACTGGTCCGCAAGGCAATATCGGATAGTGGCTACAATGCAACAGCAAGATTTAACGAGTTGCCGCCGGCATGTCAGAGAGCCGTGGGCTCACCGTCACAGCTGAGAATGTGGGCGCAAGACACGGAGTTTAATGAGAATGTCGTGAGCAGCAACTTCATGCGGTGCTATCGAACAGAGATAGCACGACAGAGAGAGATAGACAGAATGCCGTCAGAGATACGACAGATGATTGATAAAGTCAATAATAATTCTAAATTACTTCAAGATAAACAGGCTAATCTGCCTGAGATTACTCAAGATAAAAACTATAAACTGAATAGAGAGTAGTGACTATGGGAGCATCAACAAAACAGTACCGCCGCCGTAAAGCTGCTGGATTATGTGTCGAATGTGGAAAACCGCTGGACAGGATAGGTGCTTACTGTGTTAAATGTTGCAAGGCACACACCGAGGACTCCATACAACAAAAACACTGGTATGCCGATAATGGAATATGCCCTACATGCCGAATAAATAAATTAATGGGGACTGAAAGGCACTGCCCTGAGTGTCGCGCACGAGAATCTGAGTGGAAGCTAAGAAAAAGGGAGTCAGACAGAGAAAACACCAACAAACAACATGCGGAATGGGCGAAAACCAAATATGCCGAAAGGGTTGAAAAAGGCCTTTGTACTAGGTGCGGAAAACGACCGGCTAAAGATGGTGCACACACATGCGTGTATTGCGCTGAAAAAACTAATGCTTATCACCGAAGAAAGAGAGCAGAGAAAAGGTTGAATGCACAAGAAAGATACGAAAAGGGTATATGTCGATTTTGCAATAATCCTGTTAAGGATGGGTATAAGTTATGTGAGCACCACTACCAGCTCAATCTTATCAACTCGGCAAAGGCAGACAGGAGTGCATATAACAGGCGACAGTATCAGATAAGCCAAAGGAGGCGAGCGGCTAATGACAACGAAGAAAGACAATCCGTGTAAAGACTGCCCCGATAGATATGTTGGTTGTCATTCAAACTGTGAGCGGTACCTAACGTGGAAAAAAGTGTACGATGAATGGAACAGCAAAGTGTTTAACGAGAGGTCGAAGAGCCGAGCGGTTGACAAGTATCTGATAGACAGAAGTTTAAAGGCAAAGGCGGAGTATCGGAGGAAAAACAGATGAATGTTGTGGTTACGCAAAGTGGTAAAAAAGTGAATATTGCTGATATTGTTTTGCCTGATGATGTGGCAAGAACAATAGCTAGCATGATTGGTTGACAAGTATATAAATGACAAGTAGAATGTGCCGTAGAATGTAGTGTATATGCGGCACATTTTACGTAGGAGGGTAATAAAAATGGAATGTGTGGCATATATAAGAGTGTCAACAGAAAGACAGGTTGAAGAGGGTTACGGCCTTGAAAGTCAAAAAAGAGATATCGAAGAATATTGTAAGAAAAATGAAATGCTAATCACTGATTGGTATATTGATGCTGGACTATCTGGGATGGACATGAGCAAGCGTGTTGAACTGCAACGGCTTATATCGGACATATCGAAAATAAACAACATAGTAGTATATAAGCTGGACAGGCTAGCAAGGGATTCAGTAGATGCATTATACATGATTGAAAAACTCTTTACACCGAAAGGTGTCAGAGTTAATAGCGTACACGATTTTGCCAGGTATGAAACACCGCAAGACAAGTTTCAAACACATATTATGGCGGCAGTTGCCGAATACGATAGAAACACAATGTTGCTGAGAATGCGCGGCGGTATGCTGGAGAGAGTTAAAAATGGCTACTGGATGGGCGGCGGCAATACACCATACTGTTACCGATATGATAAAAACCTTGGCTATCTTGTACCGATTCCAGAACGTGCCGAACAGGCTAATAGAGCTATGGATTTGTTTATTGACGGTATGTCCGACGTAAAAATTCAGAGACTACTTGGCTATAAGAGTGAATTTGTTGTGAGAAATATCCTCACAGGGGTTGTTAATATCGGTTATATCCCATACAAGGGCGGCACATATAAAGGATTGCATGAGCCAATATATGAGCATGACAAATTTTATCTTGCTCAGGAGTTGAGGAAAAGTAGACGTAAACAACATGTATACAGTTTTACCGAGCCACATTTGCTTACAGGTTTGTGTTATTGCAAAACCTGTGGTTGCAAGATGCGATACCAGAAGATAACCGGCATGGGGATTCACAAGATATATTGTTGCTCACACGACAAATACTTGGACTACTTGCCAAACTACAATGCAGATTGCGACAACCCCGGAGCATGGGCAAGCGATATTGAAAAAGCATTTGAGCATGAGATACTTGACATCTCAATAAATCTATCGCAATACAAGCCAAAGGCAAAAGAAACAAAACTGCAAATACTGACTAACCAGCTTGAAAAGCAAAAATCAAAGCTAAAACGGCTATACACCCTGTATGCAGAGGGAAACGACATGGTTTTGGATATGATTAAGACTTTGGAGGCTGAGATCAAGGAAACTACCGAAAAGATCTCAGCTGAAAGAAAAAATGGTCAGCATGAGCAGAAAAAAGAATTTGTCTATGAGAATATAAAAAAACTTGCCGACATCTGGGATGGTATCAGCAAGTCTCAAAAAAACTCTATACTCAAAACTATAATTGATAAAGTGATTGTAGGCAAGGATGATATAGAAATTCAATTAAAAAACTTTTAGCACCTACATAATGCAGTTCCTATGGCATTGAGGTGGTGCTATACCGCATATACACTACATTCTTTTTAACACA
>ERZ827492.2830-NODE-2830-length-11596-cov-2.687635_pt1 | contig 11596 bp, 9 predicted proteins | sample MGYA00519704_ERZ827492 | MGnify/ENA primary metagenome ERZ827492 (study PRJEB31778, sample SAMEA3449325) | human gut metagenome | biome: human gut; feature: human-associated habitat; material: faeces | place: United Kingdom | collected 2010/2012 ...
TATCGATACATGGGCCAATGAGGCAGAATTAAGTGCCATTGAAGAACTGGCAGCAAGGGTGCGCCGGGATGCAGATGTTTTTGTTCTCTGCATCAAACTGACGCATCAGGCGCACGGTGATCGTCCGTGCCGTTTGTACCCTTCCCGTTACCGTAAAGGGGGCGCCCTGCTGAATCACCGCGCCGTCTTGCCAATAGCCGTGCAGCTGCATATCCATTTCCTCTTTCATTCCGCCGCGAACGGCTTATTCGCCGCTTTGCAGCACGATTTGATCGAAGGCGTGTTCGAGCGCGTCTCCGATGGCCCCATACAGCGTGGACTCGTCGCCCAGCTTGGACCATATCAGGCGGGGCGGGAACGTAGGCTGTACCCGGCTTAAAAAATCCCGCACGATATCCAAATAATAATCGCCGAATTTACGGGCGAGGCCGCCGAGGATGACCACCTCGACATCCAGAAAATCGATGAGGTTCTTGAGGGCGCAGGCAAACTTGACCGCCGCCTCCTCGACCACCTCCATGCAGAGCTTGTCGCGCAGGCGGAAAGCGTCGAGAATGCGCTCAAGCGTGACGTCCTCGTCCTTTTTCGCCCAGTTGAGCAGAATGCTGTGCTGGCCGGCGGCCAGCCGGTGCCGCACGTTCTGCCGGATGGCGAAACAGCTGACGATGCTGTCCAGCCCCAGCTGATCGGGCAGCGTATTCTGGCGGTACCGCTCGTAGGCCTCCTGAGGGTCCATCAGCCAGAGGCCGATTTCCCCCGAAAAGCCGCGAGCGCCCTCAAACAGCCGCCCGTCCAGAATCATGCCGGAGCCGATGCCGTAATCCAGCGCGATATAAAGCATATTGCGGCAGCCGCCGCCCGCGCCGAACAGGTTTTCCCCCATGGTGGCCAGATTCACGTCGTTTTTGACCAGGACGTCGACCCCGAACGCCTCCTGGAAAATGGTGTGCAGATTCAGCTTTGTGCAGTCCTCAAAGCGCGGGGCGTACAGGAAATACCCGGTCTGGCGATCGATGTCGCCGGGGGTGCCGATGCTGATGGCCAGCAGCCGCTCGCGAATCTGGTGCCGCTCGAGCATCTCCCCCAGCAGGGCGATCGTCTGCTCGAGGTGGCTCATATTCAGGCGGCTTTCCCCCGGCACGGTGCCGTAATCGATCATATCCGCCTTCATATTGGAAATGGCGATCCGGATATCCGTGCTACTGAAATCCACGGCGGCCACGCAGCCGTATTGGCGGTTAATGCCCACCAGGCTCGGGCGGCGGCCCACGTTGGTGGCCACCGTGCCGGTTTCGATCAGCACGTTCCGGCCGATGAGGTCGTCCACATTTTTGGAAATACTGGGAGCGCTGAGCGACAGCATGCGTGCCAGCTCGCTGCGCGAGAGCAAATCATGCTGCCTGAGCTGCGTCAGGATCAGACGATGATTGGCGTTTTTCACATCGCGCTGTTTGCTGCCCACTGCTTTCACCATGGTTCCCCTCACATTCTGTACATGTATCATAACAATTCCCGTTGCAAAACCGCGGAATGGCAGTTTTGCGTTTATTATAGCACAAGCGCTTCGGAAAGGAAATGCTTTCCTGAAACTCTCGAAATTTGCGGACAGCCGGGGAAACGGCAGGCGTAGCGCCTCGTCTCCCCGGCCATGCGGTTTTCTTATGCTTTCTTAAAGAGCCGGCCTTTTTTCCAGAGAATGAGAACCGTGACGCCGCCGCCGAGGACGAGAACGGCCGCCACAATGCCCACAATCAGACCCACGGGCGCGCCGGCTTTACCGTCCGCGGGGACGGCGGAACTCTCGTCCGCGCCGCCGCCGGCGTTCAGGCTGATGGTATAGGTTTTCACGGTTTCCCCACCCTTAGTGACCAGCAGCTTCATGGCGTCGGTCACGGCGGTGTCTTCATCCTCCACGGCGGCGCCGTCGGCGTCGACGACCTGCAGGGCGTAGCCGTCGCTGAGTTTGAAGCTGACAAGAAGATCCTTGACCTTCAGATTCTTGGTCAGGGTCACGGCGCCGAAGGTGTTATCGACGGTGACATCCTTATAGATGGATTTGATAAAGCCGCCGTCCTCGCTGCCGCTGGCGGTGGTCTGCGTATCGGGCTCGGACACATCGCTCTGCGCGGGCTCGGTGCTGCCGCCGGGGGTGGTCGCGGCGGTCGCGCCGCCGGGCTTAGTGGTGCCGCCGGGCTTGGTCGTGTTTCCGGAGGCGGTCGGCTTATCGGGCGCCTTGGTGGGTGCCTGGGTTTTTCCGGTGGTGGGGGTGGCGCCGGCCTCGTATTCGGTGATCACTACGTCGTCCACCGCGCCGTCAAACAAGCAGGCGTTAATGCTCAGCGCGCCGGCGTTGGCGTTCTTTTTATATTCCCAGTCACCGATGAGCTCGTTGTTGACGTAGCTTTTAAAGGAGGATCCGCTGACCTCCAGGCGCCAGGTCACAAAGCCGGACACATCGCCGCGATAGGCGGCGTCCGTCTTGTTGCTCAGCGTGGCGGGCGGCGATCCGGTATAGCCGCGGTAAGCCTGGGACGCGATGCTCTTGTCGGGCTGGAATCGCAGGGTCACCATGTTGTTGTTGCAGCCGTTGTACCGGTCGTTGACGTCCTTGCGAAACGACACGCCCAGCCAGCCGTCCTTGAACTGGTTGGCTTTGACCTTGAGCGTGATGGTGAAATCCAGCATGTTGACGCCTTTGGCGCCGATGTAGAAGAACGATCCGGTCTTGGAGATGTTTTCGATGGCCATAGCGCCGCCTTTGATTTGTGCAACCCCTTCGCATTCGGTATCCTTACGGTCGGGATCGTTGTCGATGGCGGGATTGGTCCATTTGTCAAATTTCCCGGAGGAAAAATCGTCGCTGAACACGGTTTTGGCCGCCGCGCCGGCCGTCATGGCGGCGCAGGAGGCGCCAATCAGCAGCGCGCTGACACAGGAGACTAGTTTTTTCAGCATAATCGGTTCACCCGTTTCCCTTCTTCACTTAACTTATGAAAGCGTGATCAGAGCGCCCTCGCCGGCCTTCAGCGTCAGGCTCAGCGAGCTGCCGGAAAAAGTGGTTTTGGCCCCGTCGATTACCCGGCTGCCGCTGACCGATTTCTCGAACCGCAGCGTGACGGTGCCGCTTTGCGTGATGGAGTTGTTGACAACATAAAACGCATTTTTGCCGCCGTAGTCGAAGCAGCCGGTCAGGAAAGCGGCGCCCGAATGGCTGACGCCGGTCAGCGCACCGTATTTTGTCAGTGTATCGGCGGCGGGAATCGAGGGATCGGGAGAGGTGCCGGTGACGATGACGCCTTTGCTCACGCTGTTCATCAGCACGTCGTCCACCGCCGCAATTTGCCGGTTGGCTTTCTGGCCGTAGGCGTAAATTTCCGTTTTGTTTCCGTTTTTATCGATGAAGTTGCCCTGGAAGATATCATCCTCAATCGGCGTGAAATAGCAGAAATACTGGATGCCCTTGGCGCCGTAGGCGAGCGACGTATTGACCTGCCAGAGGATTTCCGCCTCGTTCGGCCGCCGGGTCAGGCTGTTGAAGGAGCAGGCCTGGATGAACACCCAATAGGGGATGTTGTTTTTCAGCCCGAGCTTACGGAAGGTGGACAGCTCGTTGAAATACCCCGTTTGGATGAAATCCTTCTTCTCCGTCAGGGCGTAATAGTCATACGAAAGGAATTTCGGCTTGACGGTTTTGATGTACGCGTCCAGGTACTGCTCAAAGGTTATGCTGCCGCTGGTCTGGGTGGTGGCGGCGCCGTACTGCAGCTGAGCCGGCGTGGAGTAGGAGGGAAGCAGGTTGATGTAAAAATACTTATCCGGCAGCAGCTTCTGAAAAATCGGGTGGGCGTCGCCAAAACGCTCAAAGCTGTTGACACCCGGCTCGTCCTGCACCTTAAGGCCGGCAAAGGCGGGATGTTTGGCGTATTTCTTCAGGGCGGCCCGCATCAGTTCCTCGTCGGGTTCGTTGGTATTGGAATCCCGCACCAGGTATTTGATGCCGTATTTCTGGCAGAGATCCAAGGATTTCTGCACATCATCCAGCTGATCGTTGGCCGTTTCGTACAGGCCGTAAATCAGGTTGATGCCCGAATCGCGGAGCATCTTGTACTGGGCGTCGTTGATAAAGCTGGGATTGTTGTTTTTCACGCCCGCGCGCGGGGGCGCCACCCAGGCGCCGATCGGCATGATGTTTTTACCCAGAGGGGGATAGCTGCCGTTGGTTATCGCGCCCGAGGAGGACGGGGTGCTCTCGCCGGAGGTGGGCTTGCCGGAAGGCGGCTTGGCGGAGGCCGTCGTTTTCGCCGTCGTCCGGCCGGGCTGCGTCGGGCCGGACGCGGCAGATGTTGGGGAAGAAGGGTCGGTTTCCCCGGAAGAGGAGACGGCTCCCGCCGATTCCTCCGGCCAGGTTTCCCGGCTGTCCACCAGCTCCCGGCCCTCGGAGGCCGTGGAGGAGGCCGGCGTCGTCCGCCCACCGCAGCCCGCCGCCAGCGCGAAAATCAGCACGGCGGCCAGCAGAGCGGGAAGGCGCCGCTTTCTTGTTGCTCGCATGGTTTCCTGCCTTTCCGGGACGGACCGGCCGTCCCCGTTGTCACATGGTCTAGGTAAGCGATGAGGGTATCCCGTATGCGGAGCGCCAGCGTCCATTTGGCGGTTACCCGCTGAAAGAACTTGCGCGGGATATCTTCAGCCTAGCCTTTGAGGCCGCCCGCCACGGTGTTCTCGATGATGGTGTTGGAGAAAATCGCGTACACAATCAGCACCGGCACGGTGGCGATAATCATGGCGGCGAACAGCTTGGGCCAGTCGGCGGCGTAGGACTGCTCCTGCACCAGGTTATAGATGCCTACGGCCAGGGTCATTTTGCTTTTGTCCTGCAGGAACATATACGGGTTGAAATAATCGTTCCAGACATTGATGCCCTGGATGATGGCCACGGCGATGATGCCGGGGCGCGCCTGGGGCAGCATGATGCGCAAGAACACCTGCGCGTCCGACGCGCCGTCCACGAAGCCGGCCTCGGCGTAGCTCCAGGACACGCTTTTGAAGAAGCCGTATAGGAGAATGAAGTTGAAGCCGAAGCCGCCCGAATACAGCAGCACCAGACCGAGATGGGTATTGAACAGGTGGGTGCTTATCATGAACTTGTATAGGGCAGCAATGGTGCCGATGGAGGGGATCAGCATGACCACGATGGCCATGGTATACAGCAGCTTGGACAGCTTGAACTTATATTTGGCGATCACATAAGAGGCCATGGAAGCCGTAAGAATGCTCGCAAGGGTCCCCAGAAGCGTCAGCTTGATGGAATTGCCGAAATACACCAGCAGATTCATCTGATCCCAAACATTCACATAGTTACTCAGCAGCGGCTTTTCCGGCAGGCTCCAGATATCCTTAAAAAAGTCCATGTTGGTTTTCAGCGAGTTAAGCAGCATCCATACGAAGGGGAAAATCAGGGTGAGCATATACAGGAAAAACAACGCGGACACCACTGCGAAAATGCCTTTGTGCAGCCGGGACGTTTTCAAGCCAAACACCTCATTCTAGTCAGAAATACCCGGAAGCCGGGCGCGTTGCAACAGGGAAGAGCATGCAACGCGCCCTTGAAAACCGTGGGCACATGAGTTATGGCCCGCATTTCGCGCCGACAGACGCGAAACCGTACTTTTTCTCACTTCCTGCGTATATTTACGCGTTGTGCAACAGTCCTGAGACCTCCCGCCCGCGGGGGATCAGCCCCGGGCTTTTTTGGTCAGAATCAGCGCGCCGGCAGCCAGGGCGGTCAGCGCCAGAGCGGCGAAGGGAAGGGCCGCACCGGTGGCCGGGGCCTCGCTGTCGGATCCGGCCGGCGTGGTGGCGGTGGTCGGGGCGGTGGTGGCGTCCGACTCGGCGGAGGGGGAGGTCGTCGGGTCGGCGGGCTTCGCGGCTACCTCCAGCGGCACGGACACGAACACCACGTTGTTTTTGGAAAGCCCCAGGGACATGCCGGTGGCCAGCGCGGCGTTTTCATCGGTAACCACCTGGCCGTCCGCGTCCAGGACGACGGGCGTCACGGTCGCGTCCTCGCAGGTCACGGCCGCCGTCAGCGCTTTCACCGTGCGCAGGGAGTCCTTGTAGGCCACGGAAATCTTGCCGTTCGCCTCGGTGACAGCCGTGTCGGAAAAGGCGTATTTGCCGGAGTTTTCCTTGAGATCGAGCTTCTGGGGAACGACGGAGTCAATCCGCAGGTTATCAATGGCGAAATCGGCGGCAGCCCCCTGCGAGAGGAAGCCGATATAGCCCGCGCTTTCCACGCCGACCCAGGAGGAATGCTCCACGTACAGCATCCAGTCGGGATCGGTGTTCAGCTTATAGTACATCCGCATGGCCGTTTTATCGCCGGCCTTGTCGAACACCAGACGGATGTTCAGGAACTGGCCTTCTTCCATGTTCGCCACATCGTAGCCGGGGCGCCACCAGCACTGGGCGCCGGCGTTCGCCGCATCGGTGTCCAGGCCGCTTCCGGGCGTATAGAGCAGCTGCCCGCCGCCCGTTACCGGGTCGCCGACATTATAGACGGTGGGGGCTAGGGCGATGCGGGTGGTGCCGGCCGTCCAATAGTTGGAGGGGTTGCCAACGTCGGTCAGGCCGACCATCACCGCCAGAGCGGTGGACGTTTCCCCCTGCTTGAAATCGAAGGACAGCGCGTAGCTGTCGCCGAGGGCTTCGGGAAGCTTTACGAAAACGCCGGTGCCGTCGACATTGTTCTTGAAAACCAGCTGCCCGTCCTTGACACCGACGGCGGCCTCGTCGGCCGTGGAGGTATAGGTGTCGCCCAGGGTATCGCGCTCAAAATCGTCGGAAAATACTGTCGTGCCTTCTGCCGCGGCCCCAAAGCCGGACAGCGCCATGGTCGCCATAACCGCCAGAGACGCGCCAAGGGAAAAAACCTGCTTTTTCATAACGAATCTCCTTTTTCTAATATTCCACATCCGAACCGATGCGATCGACCAGGGATTTGATAAGCAGAACCACCAGAATGCCCATGATGGAGAACATCACGCCGACCGTCGCCGCCCAGTTGAACTGTCCCGTTTCCGTCTGGGAAACCACATACAGCCCGATGGTGGAGGAGCTGAAGTTTGGCCCTCCGGCGGTGAGCAACTTGGGCTGCATGAAAATGGTGAAGGCGGAGGTAGTGCCGGTGACAAAGAGCGTCGAGATGGTGGGCCAGGTCATGGGGATGACCACACGGGTCAGCTCCGTCCACAGCCCCACCAGCCGGCCGTATTCGATAACATCCTCCGGGATGCGCCCCATCGCGCCGCCCAGCAGCACCACGTTGAAGCCGATACCGGCCCAGACGCAGTACAGAAACACCATCGGCATGGCGGTGCCAGGATCGCCGAGCCAGGTGCGCTGCAGGGATTCCAGCCCCATTTTTCCCAGCAAATCGTTGACCACGCCGAAGGTGCTGTCGAACATGAAGGAAAAGCACATGGTCATGATCACAATGGAGATAATGGAGGGGATAAAGAACACCACCCGGTACATCCGCGAAAAGGGCACCTTTTTAAACAGGAAGAACGCCGCGAGAATGGACAGGGGCAGCAGAATAAAGTTGGTGACCGGGATGAACCAGAGGGAGTTGGTGAAGGAACGGCGCAGCGCGTAGGATTGGCCCAGCTCCTCGAAGAAGCGCTTGAACCAATACAGGCCGGAAAACTCGGTCTGCCCCGTGGAAAAATTGAAGCGCTGGAAGCACAGGGCGATGGTGTCGAAATTGATGTACAGGGTGAACACCAGCATGTGCAGCACCGGGTACAGCAGCATGCAGGCGATAAAAATATTCCGTTTAACTTTGCTGTTCACGTTCGCTCCACACCTTTACTCTTAGTCCAGTCCCAGTTCCTTTTTGGTCGCGTCCCATTTACTCTTGGCGAACGCATAGTCGTTGCTGAAGGTTTCGGCGGCGGTTTCATCCCCGATCTGAATCCGGGAGTAGGGCGTACCGGCCGCCGGCCAATAGTAATACTTCATGAAATAGATGGGGCTCTCAGAATACATGTACACCTTGTTGGCCTTGCTCCACAGGTCGAGGATATTGTTGCTGAAATCGCTTAGACCGGTGATGGAGGCGATGTCGTAGGTGAACGGGCGGGGGGATCCCGTCTTTTCGGTATAGAGCTTCAGCATGTCGTCGCGGGCCATGAATTTCAGGAAATCCTTAGCCACCTCCACGTTTTTCGCTTTCTTGGGGATGAAAATCATATCCTGAGAGGTGCAGACAGACACGTCGGTCATCTTCGCGCCGTCCAGCGCGGGGGTCAGCATCATTTTCATCTTGAAGCCTTCGGGAATGGAATTTTTCATTTCGGTTTCCATCCACGCGCCCATGGGAATCATAGCGGCCTTGCCCTGCAGGAACGCCATCTGGGACTGGATGTGATCCATGCCCATGGCGCCGTCTACATAATTGGTTTTGTCTTTAATGATTTTTTCGAAAACTTCCAGCGCCTTGAGACGGCCCTGCTGGTTGTACACCTCGGGAGAATCCATCTTGAGGAAGGTCTGCATGCCGTCCATGCCCTCGGCCTGGGCCCACCAGGCCAGCACCGGGAAATCCCAATAGCTGATGACCTTGCCGCCAAAAGAGAAGGGGGTGACGCCTTTCGCCTTCATCTGCTCCATCAGCGTGAACATCTCGCTGACGGTTTTCGGCTCGGACCAGCCGTTCTGGGCAAACAGGGTCTCGTTGTAGATGATGCCGTTGCAAACGTCCGTCCACGGAACCATCCAGTATTTGCCGCCGTATTTGCCGACGTTGCGATCCGCCTCGATGATTTTATCCGCCATTGCGGTGCCGTTCACATCGGCGGCGTACACGTCCGACAAATCTTCGAGATACCCTTTGGCCGCCCATTGCTGCCAGTTGGTGGCCAGGATCATGGCGATGTCCGGCAGATTGGCGCCCGACTCCAGGCGGGGACCGATTTTCAGGGTCATGTCCGCGTCGCCTTCCAAATCAAAGGTGACATTGGGATGCTCCTTCGTATACGCCGCCGTAATGGCTTTCAGCCACTCGTCGCCATACCCGCCTTTAAAGAAGGAAATTTTCAGCACCGTTTTTTCGCCGTCCCCGCCGCCGCTTTGCCCGGAACCGCCCGAGCAGCCGGTCAGCCCCGCGGCGCCCATCAGCAGCGCGGCACCCGCCGCGGCCATACGCAGCCATCTTTTCATTGCCCGTACCTCCGTTATTTCAAAATTTGGATAAACTTACCTTCGCCGGCACCGAACTCCAGTTCCGCTTTTTTGCCTTTGAGAGACACCCGTTCCTTTTCGCCACCGGTATAGACATTGAGCGCCCGCGCCCCGTCAAACGTCACGGTGACCTTGACCGTTTCCTGCTGGCCTGGATCTGTCATATTCACCAACATAATGGCGGCATTCCCGTCCTTGTCCTCGAAGCAGCCCATCAGCACCGGACCGCCTTCCACGCTTTTCACCGGCGCGAAACTCTCGAGCGGCTCTTTCATATAGGTGTGGGCCGGCGCCCCCTCCTTGGGCCAAACCATCTGGCCCACCGGGCTGTACGACAGGAAAACATGATCGAACTTCAGCAGTTCATGATTCAGCCGGCTGGCGTAATCGTAAATGGGCGTCTTATTGCCTGCCGCGTCGATCATGGCTTCGCCGAAGGATTCGCTGGTGCCCGCGGTGGGCGTCCAATAGCAGAAGTGCTGGATCCCCTGCCCGCCGAAGGCCAGGGTCGTGTACGCCTGCCAGCGGATGTCCTCATAGTTCGGCGACCGGTTCACCAGCCCGAAGGACATGGTCTGTATGAAGTTCCAGAAGGGAATGCCCGCCTTTTTGGCCGCCTTGTAAAAGTCAATACAGCCGTACATATTGCCGTGGTCTGTGATTGCAATGGCCTCTTGGCCCAGCTCTTTGACGCGGTCCACATTTTTCAAAAGCGGATAGTGGTCATACGAGATGACCGACGGCTTGACCTTCTCCACGTACTCGTTTATGTAGGCCTCGTAATCCCGCCCGTCCCGCTGAGCCAGTGAGGAATAGGTAGGGAACAGATTGACGTAAAACAATTTGCCGGGCAGGGACTTATCGTAAACCTGTTTCAGCGCGCCGAGCCGCTCAAACTGGTTCGGCCCCGGCTCGTCGGAAACCAGATGCCCCAGGAACCGGATACTCTTTATACTTCTCAATCATTTCCGGCACCAAATCGAAATCCTCTTCCGGAATGGAACCCAGGCCCCAGTCCCGCACCAGATACTTAATGCCGTACTTATCCGCCAGTTCCAACGCCTTGACGGCGTTGGCATCCGCGCCCTCATACAAGGCATAAATACAATTGATGCCCGAATCGGCCACGGCCTTGTAGGTTTCGTCGCTGATGAAATCCGGCGGCGGCGCCACCCAGGCGCCGATATGCAGCGCTTTGTTGTCCTCATAGACCGGTTCGGCCACCTCTCCTCCCGAGCAGCCGGCCCCCAGCGCGCATCCCAGCGCCGCCACACATAGCAAAGCCCCGGCGCGCAGCCCTCGCTTTCCTTTCATGAACGATCCCTCTTTTCTGTCGAAATGGTTCATTTGCATGCGAAAACATAGAAATACTGCTAAATTCTTGCGGATTTTCCTAGGAGAAAACGGCGCGTAAGTAATTTACTAAACTTTATTTAAAATATGGCGTCGAAATAAAGAACAGTCGCACCTATCTCCGATAATCGCATTATAACACTCGGAACATTTCCCTGTCAATACCTTTTTTACAAAGATTTATTGTTTATTTTGCTGCTTATAAAGGAATTAAATTAAATTTAATTTCATATAGTACTTGTACGCTTTTCTTTATAATCGGTACAAACTCCCATATATCCAGCTATACCCTCCAATATTCTTGACAAATATCAGATAAATTAATTAAGTTTAAAAAGTTATTGCTTTATAAAAAGGAAGGTGTTATACTGAATACGAACATTGAAATCTAGTCAAACAAGGGGTTGTCTGTCATGCTGCCTATTTATCAGCCCGAGACCGCGCCCGTCTCCATTCAGGATATATTGGCGGGGACGGTATTGCCGATTGGCGCCTGGGTGGCACCTCCGCCTGCCGGCGTAAGCGGAAATAATCCGGATTACATAACGGACGAGACGTATCGTCTGGCAAAAGAGGCCGGGTTCACCATGCTGTATGGGCTGTATGAAAATCTGGAGCACCGGCGGGAGGACGCCCGCCGCGCACTGACCTGCGCACAGCGCAGCGGGCTGCGCTATCTGGCGGTCTCCTGCGGGCTGGCCGACGGCCAGACGCCGGAAGAGCTGGTGCCGGGCCTGATACAGGGCGAGTCCGCGCATCCCGCCTATTTAGGCGTTCTTGCCTATGACGAGCCGTCCGTCGCGCAGCTGGATACGCTGGGGACGATAGCCGCGGGGTATCGGGCCGCCCTTCCCGGGCGCTTGTTTTATGTCAATCTGCTGCCGCTGTGCGCCAAATCCACTCAAATTGAACGGCATAAAACCGATGAGAGCGGGCGGCCCTGCACCGTTGAGGAGTACCGCCGGTACCTGGAATTGTTTATCGCGAAGCTGAAGCCGCCGGT
>ERZ827492.2831-NODE-2831-length-11589-cov-3.601699_pt1 | contig 11589 bp, 15 predicted proteins | sample MGYA00519704_ERZ827492 | MGnify/ENA primary metagenome ERZ827492 (study PRJEB31778, sample SAMEA3449325) | human gut metagenome | biome: human gut; feature: human-associated habitat; material: faeces | place: United Kingdom | collected 2010/2012 ...
AGGAAGAGCACGACGAGCCCCGCGCAGGCCAGCTGCTCCAGCAGATGAACGAGCGAGGGCTTCCAAATGCGCCCGCAGGCCGTGAAATAGCCCGAGAGCACGGAGGAGAGCGCGATGAAGGGCAGACCGAAGGCGAGTATGCGCAGGCTCATGACGGTCCTTGCGTCGCCTATCCACAAAAAACCGATGGGTTCCGCAAAAAAATACAGTATCGCGCAGGCCGCGGCGCCGAAGGCGAGACTGTAGGCGGCGCAGCGGCTCATCGCTCCGCCGACGCCGTCGCCGCGCCTGAGACCTATCTCCTCCGCCACGAGCCGCGTGACGGCAAAGCGGATGCCGCTGACGGCGAAGGTCGTCGCCAGCAGCTCGACGCTCATCACCAGCTGGTAGAGCCCTATCCCCGCCGCGCCTATCCGCCCCGCCAGCCAGGCCTGAAAGGCCATGCCTATGCAGCGCATCAGCAGTGACGCGCCCGTCAGCAGGAAGGTGTTTACAATCAACCTTTTTCGCATAATAAGACCCCCGCTTGTACTCATGAGAGTATATGCGGGGGTCTCGCTCAGTTGAACCTGTCTCCGGACGCGGCCAGGAGTTCCCCGGCGCGAGAGCGCAGGCGCTTGTTTTCGGGCCTTTCGAGCCGTGGGTCCGAGTCCAGTAGCCTTTTTGCGGCATCCTGCGCCGCCTTGAGGACGTTCATATCCGCGCCGAGGTCGGCTATGTGCAGCTCGGGCAGGCCGTGCTGACGCGAGCCGAAGAAGTCTCCCGGGCCGCGCAGGCGCAGGTCCTCCTCCGCTATCTTGAAGCCGTCGGAGATGTGCGTCATGGCATGGAGCCGGGCGCGGGCTTCCTCGCCCTTGGCGTCTGAAACCAGGATGCACCAGCTCTTGTGCTTTCCGCGTCCGACGCGCCCGCGCAGCTGGTGGAGCTGGGACAGCCCGAAGCGCTCCGCATTCTCGACGACCATCAGCGCCGCGTTCGGCACGTCCACGCCGACCTCTATGACCGTTGTGGAGACGAGCACGTCCGTCTCCCCGGCGGCGAAGCGGGACATGATCTCGTCCTTCTCCCGGGCCTTGAGCTTGCCGTGGATGCAGGCTATCCTCAGCCCGGGCAGCTGCTGCCTGAGCTCTTCCGCGTGTTCCTCGGCGGACTTGAGGCCGTCCCCGGCCTCCTCGCCCTCCTCTATACGCGGGCAGACGACAAAGACCTGGCGGCCCTCGGACACGAGCTTTTCGATGAAGCCGCCCAGCCGCGCGCGGTAGCTTTCGTCCACGGCGAAGGTGTCCACCTTCTGCCTGCCCGGGGGCAGCTCGTCTATGAGCGAGACGTCCAGCTCGCCGTAGATCATGAGCGCAAGAGTGCGCGGGATGGGCGTTGCGGACATGACGAGGATGTGCGGGCGCAGGCCCTTTTCTGCCAGGGCGGCCCGCTGCTGGACGCCGAAGCGGTGCTGCTCGTCCGTCACGACAAGGGCGAGGTCCCTAAACTCCACCCCGCCGGAGAGCAGGGCGTGGGTCCCGACGCAGAGCGCGTATTCGCCCGAGGCGAGGCCGGAGAGGACGGCGCGCTTTTCCGCCGCGCGCATGGAGCCCGTGAGCTTGGCGACGCGGATGCCGAAGGGCTCCAGGAAGCCCGTGAGCGTGGCGTAGTGCTGCTCGGCCAGGATCTCCGTCGGCGCCATGAAGGCCGACTGCGCGCCCGACTGCGCCGCGTACCAGATGCAGGCCGCAGCCACGAGCGTCTTGCCGCTGCCGACGTCGCCTTGTACCAGGCGGTTCATGAGCTTGCCGGAGCTCATGTCGCCGATCGCCTCGCGCATGGCCCGCAGCTGCGCGCCCGTGGGCGAGAAGGGCAGGGAGCCGGTGAAGGTCCCGAGTCCGGCGCCGCGCAGGACCCGGCCCTGCGCGCCCTCGCGTCCGCCGCGCAGGAGCCCCAGCGCGCAGGCCAGCACGAAGAGCTCCTCGAACACCAGCCTCCGCCGCGCCAGGCTCAGCGCCTGCATGTCCGCGGGGAAGTGGACGTTCTCATAGGCATAGCGCGCCGTGCAGAGCTTGTATTCGTCCGCGACGCAGTCCGGCAGCCCGTCCGGCAGCCGGCCCTGGGACAGGTCCAGCGCCTGGCGCACGGCGGAGCGCACCGTGTTCTGCGAAAGTCCGGAGGTGAGGCGGTAGACCGGAACTATCCGCCCAGTCACCCGCCCGAAGTCGGCCAGCCTGTCGAACACCGGGTTCGTCATCGAGACAAAGCGGCCCTTCACCTGCGCCCGGCCGTAGAAAACATAGCTCTCGCCCTTGCGGAACTGGTCCTTCAGATAGGCCTGGTTGAAAAAGGTCAGCTGCATGGCGCCCGTCTCGTCCACTGCGCGGAAGCGCAGGAGATCCAGACCGCGGCGTATGCGGCTCAGCTGCGGCTCCGTGCCGACGACCGCCTCGACGCAGACCAGGTCCCCGTCCGCCAGCTCGGCTATCCTGACAAGGCGCGTCCTGTCCTCGTATGCGCGCGGGAAAAACGAAACAAGACCGGCGAGGTCGTGGACGCCCAGCCTCCCAAAGGCCCGCGCCCGCGCCTCGCCAACTCCCTTGACGTATCTCAGTTCCGTTCCGAACTCTGGCATTATGTCAACCTCGCTTAAATCTCCACAGCCTTTCCCTGTCAGCCTCTTCAGCGTAGGCGATGCCCACGCGTTTGTCTGTTGTTATGTTAACCATCCTGCCCTCGTCCTCGATGCGGAGGAGCGGGGAGGAGCAGATGTCTATTCCGTTCTGCGCGCCGGTGATGCCGAGGTATTTTGTGAGCTTGCCGGGGCCTTCGAAGCCCTCGCAGGCGCGGATGAGGACGCCCTGGGGGAAGTCCTCGGGTCCGGTGATGACGTTGAGCAGCCAGTGTATGCCGTAGCAGAGGTAGACATAGACCGCGCCGCCGGGACGGTAGAGCATTTCGGTGCGTTTGGTGCGGCCGCGGTGAGCGTGGCAGGCGCTGTCCTCAACGCCGCGGTAGACCTCGGTCTCGGTTATTACGAGGCGGCGCTCCTGCGCGCCGGGGAGGCTGCTGACGAGGGTCTTGCCCACGAGCTCCGGCGCTACCTCCAGCGCGTCCCGGAGGAAAAATTCCCTGCCGAGCCTCATTTCCGGACGTACTCCAGCGTGTAGCCGTCTCCGGAGCGCTCAAAGGCCTCGGACAGGCCCTCGGAGACGAGGATGCGCCCGTCGTCCGTGAGGAGGACCATTTCGAAGTCTGTGGAGTCCTGGTAGAGGTCCTTGGCCCGGTCCTCGCCCATGACGCACAGGGCGGTGGAGAGGGCGTCCGCGTAGATGCCGTTCTCCGCGACGACGGTGGCGGAGAGGACGCCGGAGTCGGCGGGGTAACCGTCGCCGGGGTCTATGATATGCGTCCAGGTGTTGTCCTTCTCGTCGGTAAAATAGCGCTGGTAGCCGCCGGAGGTGGAGACGGCATGGCTGCCGGAGAGGTTCAGCGTACAGGCATAGGCCGAGGGGTTTGCCGGGTCCTGGACCGCTATGATCCAAGGCAGGCCGTCGGGCTTGTCGCCCAGGGTCTGGATATTGCCGCCGATGGAGACTATGCCGGCCTCGACGCCCGAAGTCTGCATGGCGCGGGCGGCGTACATGGCGGCGCAGCCCCGGCCGAGCGAGGCGAAGGAGAACTCCATCCCAACGGGCAGGGTGAAGAGGTAGGAGTCCGTATCCGTCATGGCGGAGAGGGTGGCGGCGGAGAAGTCCACGTTTTTGACCAGGCTCTCTATCTCGTCCTCGGAGGGGACGCGGTAGAGCCCGTCCACAAAGCCCCAGGCCTTGACGAGGGGGTAAACGGAGAGGTCGAGCGCGCCGCCCGTGGCGTCGTAGACGGTGCGGGCGGTCTGCAGCATCTCGGCGACCTGGCCGGTGATGACTATGCCGTCGCCGGCGGCGGAGTTGATGTTGTAGAGGGTGCTGCCCTCGCGCTCGGGGTCGAGGGAGGAGTCGAGGGCGGAGATGACGGAGGCGGCGGAATTGAGCCCGGCCTCTGCGTTTTTGCCGTAGGCCTTGATGGTGACGGCGGAATTCATGGCAAAGAGCTGCTTTTCCGTGGCCTGAACCTCCCCGCAGGCGGCCAGCGGCAGCGCCATGCAGCAGACGAGCAGCGCCGCGATAAGTTTTCTCAAAGTCTTCATAAGCGCGAAACCCCTGTGAGAGATCGTTTTTTAAAGAGTATAGCACAAGCGCGGGAAATAGGCAAACTTAACTATTTACTTTGAGGGCGCGATTTGCTATAATAATCGGGCGCAAAGCGCATATGCGCCCGTAGCTCAGCTGGATAGAGTGTCAGACTCCGACTCTGAAGGTCGTGGGTTCGAATCCCGTCGGGCGTACCACAAAAAACCGCTTGTTTCGTTTGAAACAGGCGGTTTTTCTTACTTTTTGGGCTATTTGGATTTTCACGCGGAGCGAGAAGTTCAACAAAAGTTCAACTCGCCTCCAAAATTCAACCGGTTTGAGCCTTTTTGAAGTAGATATCCGAGAGCATGTCGGCGCTCTGGGCGTCTGCCTGAGCTATGACGTGCGCGTATATGTCTGAGGTCGTGCTGACCTGCGCGTGGCCGAGGCGCTTTGATATGCTCACGCTGTCCATGCCGCCGAAGTAGAGCATTGAGGCCATTGTGTGCCGGAAGGCGTGGGGGTTTATGTGCGGCAGGCCGTGGCGCTTGGAGAAGCGGTCAAGCCATGTCGTCACGCTGTCCGGGTGCATCGGCGCGCCGTCGTCCCGCGTGAACACATAGCCGCGATCCTGATAATACTCGCCGAGCCGGAACCGCTCCTCAAGCTGCCGGACACGGTAATCCTTCAGCATGGAGATGGTCTCCGGCGGTATGGCAACATAGCGCTCGCTGGACTTGGTTTTCGGCCTGCCCTCATAAACGCCCTTGTCGGGGGTGTATGAGATACTGCGGCAGATGAACACCCGCGAGCGGGCAGAGTCCACATCCTCCCACTTCAGGCCGAGCACCTCTCCACGCCTTGCACCTGTAATCATTAGCAGGTGTACAAGCGCCTGCCATTTGAGCGGCTCGGTACTGAGCGCGGCGTTTATCGCATCTATGTCGGCTGGCTGCAAGTAGTTTGCCTCTTTCCGCTCCGCCCGCGGGGGCTCGGCGCGGGAGGCGGCGTTGAAGGGGACGAGCCCCTCTTTGACCGCCTGAGCGAGCACGATCGAAATAAACCGGTGATAGCGCAGCACGCTTTTTGCACTCAGTCCGCCGCCTGTGCGCTTGTTCTGCCCCGGCTGCATGAGCTTGCCGTAAAACTCGTTCAGGTGGTGCGCCTGCAAGTCGCGCAGTTTTATGTGGCCCAGCTCGGGGTATATGCGCTCGGTCATGTTGCGGTAGTCGACTATGGTCTTGTGTGCGTCGCCGCGCTGCTCCTTCAGGCCGAGGACATACTCGGCGTACTGCTCGAAGGTCTGGCGGGTATCAGAAGCCAAGCCCTCCCGACACTGCTTTTCAAAGGTCGCGGCGAAAGCCTCGGCCTTTTTTCGCGCGGTCTTTTCGCTCCACGTCGGCGCGACGTCGAAGGTCGCCGTCCACGGCTTAAGCTGACGCCCGGCCAGCCCGCGCCCGCGGTGGACGCGGATGGAGTAGGAAATGAGCCTGCCCGTCTTGTCCCTGCGCTCCTGAAGGTTAGCCATTTGTGGACGCCTCCTTGCATAGCTTTGAAAGCTTAAACTCTGTAAAATCTTTTATTTCCAAAACTAATGAATTGAACTCGTTTATGCTAATGTCGGCCATGTGGATACCGTTGCGGGTCACTTCATATTTACAGTCGCCACGTATTGCATCGGCGTGTTTTGCAAGCAGCTCTCTTGTTTCGTCGGATACTCCCATTACTTCGTCAAGGGAAAAAGGAACTCCATGACTTCCGGAAATCTTAAATTTGTATCCCAATGTATCGGCGAGCATTGTAAGGGCTTGCTTTGCAAATTGCTTATCAACGGCGGCTTTGGCATGTGGAAATTCTTTATACTCTGTTGGTGTCCTAAAATCATCGTAGCCCATAATCCACTCAAAGCGCACTGGCGGGAAAAGCTTCGCTATCTCTTTTGCTGTTTCTACTGGAAGCGGACGCTTGCCCGTGAGGATAAGAGAAATATGTTGTTCAGAATAATGCAATTTACCAGCCAACTGTTTTTGTGTCATTTCGTGGTCATGAAGAAGCTCTTTAATTCTAAAAGCACTTTCAATGTTAATTTCGGATTGCTTTCTTGGCATTTCCCCACCCCATTAAATCAATTTTAACGCTTAATAGTTGTTAGACAAAATGAATCTTATATGATAAGATTATATCGCAAGGCAAGGAAAAGCGCAAGAGCAAATAAAAAAAGAAAGGGCGATTTTATGACAGAGTTAAGCAATCAGGCCAAAGAGGCACAGAGGGCATACCTTCGAGAATGGCGGCGCAAAAATCCGGAGAAGGTCCGGGAAAGCAACCGCCGATATTGGGAACGCAAGGCCGCACAACTCGAGCAAGAGCAGCCAGAGCGTGGAGGCGAAAACAATGACGCAGAGTGAGCCCCCGCGCATGGTATCGATACGAGAGGCGGCGCGGCTCGGGCCGCTCAGCGAGTACACGCTCCGGCTGCTAGAGAAGCAGGGCAAGCTGCCCTGTATCCACACAGGCCGGAAATGCCTAGTCAATTATGACCGACTGCTCGAGATGTTAGGAGGGCTGGGCGCATGAGAGAAAAAATAAAAGCCCGTCCGGGCGTTGCAGCACCCGGGCGAGCAGAGGGGAATAAAGCGCATTGCAGAGCGGCTGTAGACCCCGTAACTCAGTCTACCACAGCCGCTCCGGGAGGTCAACGCTCGATAGCCGAGCTGCTCGCCGTCGGTGCGGAGAACGGACTCACAAGCCGACAACTGTCCCAGCTAACGGGACTTGACACGCGGACTATTCAGGCGCGCATATCCGCCGAGCGCCTGAGCGGTGTGCCGATATGCTCGGACACACTCAATGGCTTCTATATGCCCTCAAACGACGAGGAGAAGGCGCGCTGTATACGTTCGCTGCGACGCCGCGGCATTGAGATACTGCGCGTTGCAGAGGCTATGAACAGAATCCCCGGTGATGGACAGATGGAGCTGCATATCGGTGAGATGGACGAGCGGTAAGGGGGGGCGAATGTCCGGCAAAAAACATCGGGGCGGCGGATCAGACAATCTTCGCCCGTGGCTGACACCGAAGCCGGACGGCAAGCGCGAGCCTTTTATTATGGTTGCAAATAGCCTCATGGCGTCCCCGGTGTTTGCTTCTCTCCCCCTGTCTGCACAGCGTACATATATGTGCATGGCGGCACACGCATCAGGCAAAAGAGAATTTGTATTTCCGCAGTCTCTTGCGTCCAAGACGTATTACATCCCGAGGAACTCGCTTCGTGCTGCAGTGGACAGGCTTGTAGAGAGTGGCTTTATTGAGCGCGTGGAGGACGGCTCATACAGCCAATACGCCCCGGCTCGTTATCGTTTTGCATTCGGCTGGAAACAAAGTCCGCAACCATAGTATGTGCCACCAGCTCCCGCATACTGGCCCATAGAATGTGCCACCCCGTTGCCCCGGCCTCCAAGGGTGGGATATACAATGGGCCACCAGTGAGAATTTCAAGCTCTTCGCCTGGCACATACAATGGGCCTATATTAAGATTTACCATGTCTATCTATCCGAGCGGACAGTGCAAAGGGGCGCTGATTCGTCGCCTCGTGCAGACACGCACAAAGCGTTGGGTTCGAAAAAAAGCTACGGCTTTATGGAGGGATGAACGGAGATGACAAAAGAGCAGTGCCGGGGCGCGCGTGAGAGGCTCCGCCTACACAGAGCGCAGTGCGCAGCGCTGGAAACTATTCCGGACGAGATACGGCGTCTTGATCTGGCGCTGACTTCAGCACGCACGTCGCGCCTAGATAGGATGCCCGGCGGCAGAGACGAGGACCGCATAGAGAGCCTCATACAGCGCAGGGACAATCTTCGGCTCCAGCTGAAGATGACCGAGCTAGACGTCAGCATCGTCAGGCACGCGCTGGACTCGCTCACTACCGACGAGCGGCACGTGCTCGAGGTCATGCATATTACGCGACAGCGCGGCGCTGTGGAGCGGCTAAGGGCTGAATACTATTATGCCGACTCGCGCAGTGTGTACAAGCGCGAGGCTCGAGCGTTGGAGCACTTCGCCACGGTCATATACGGCGGTACTACGCACGAACCAAGGACAAAGCAAGACGCTCCCCCCAAATAGCCGCGAGCCAGCCGCGATAATAACAAATGCCATTTTTGCTATATTGCGAAATAGCAATGCAAGGAACAACGAGCGAACTCCGACGCCCAGCAAAGCCGCGAGCCAGCCGCGATAATTCCGACGTTTTTGCCTGAAAAAGGGGCCGCAAGCGCGGCCCCTTAGCTTTGTACTCGTCTCGAGCGCTCCTCGCGGATACCGTGTACCCGCCCGGCGTTATATACAGCTTGAAGGAACTCGACAAGGTTGTCGCCATCTCCTTTTACGGGTCTGGCTCCGAACACGTCCATCATCCCGCGGAGAAACTCGCGTCTGTCAGGCGACCACTCACGCAGGCGGCAGGCCTCAACGACCTGTGCGTATACTCCGCCGCTCATGCTACGCAGAAGCGCCTCGTTACGCTTTCACGGCTGAATCTGGCAGCTACGTCCGGCAGGGCCGTTTTGAGGGCGCTCACGTCGAGTTTAACAGCCTTGACGATTTTCCATGTGACTTTGTACTCCCCGGCCCGCAACTCCTCTGCGTCGCCCATAGCGGCCTTGAGCGCGTCCTTGATGGCGTCGGCCTCGGCCTGCGCTTCGTCGATGAGGGCTTGCAGCTCCCGCAGCTCGCGACACTTCGCGGCGATGTCGTTTGTGCTCATGTGTGTACCTCCTCATTTTGGGAGAGAGCCGGGAGGCCTTGCGCGCGCCTCGGTGGGTAGTCTTATCGCATCCCGCCCCGGTCTGACCTTGCGTTCTTGTTTCAGCTCTCGCTTACTTCGTCCGCCTTGTCTCTCCCTTGAACTGTCTATATTATAATACACTTAAACAGTACAGTCAATAGATATAACAGACAATGTTTAAGTGTACTATTTATGCAAAATTACACTTGTTAAGTGTAGAAACTTGTGCTATAATATAGCTACAATGGGAGGAGAGGGCGAAGTTGCAGCCGCTCCCGGAAGGAGCTGATTAGATGGCCGAGCGCAAGAACAGTGAAGCGCGTATCCGGGCAAATAATAAATACAACGAAAAGGCTTACGACCGAATCAATATAGCTGTTCCGAAGGGCAAGAAAGCCGAGATACAGGCTTTGGCGGAGTCCCGTGGGCAAAGCGTCAACGCCTTTGTTAATGAGGCCATAGACGCTGCTGTGAGCGGAGCAGCGGTTCAGGCGGGCGGCGCGCTGCTCACGGCCAAAGCGCTTACCGAGGCCCGCAGCGCCGCCGAGAGCGCCGGGGAAACGGTGGAGGCGTTCATCGAGCGCGCCATAGAGACGCAGGCCGCCCGGGACAAACGGGCGCGGGACTTGCACCTTGACAGATAATTAGAATATAATTATAATATAACTATGGAAACGATAAGGTTTGAATGGGACGAAAATAAGAATACTATCAATAAGCGCAAGCACAAAATATCCTTTGAGGAAGCTCAGACGGTTTTCTACGATGCTGAGGCGCTGGTGATACCGGATCCCGAGCACTCACAGGATGAAGAGCGGTTTATCATTCTCGGTATGAGCCGCCAGGCGAATCTGCTTGTAGTCTGTCATTGCTACAGGGAGTCAGAAACGGTTATACGCATTATATCAGCTCGAAAGGCGACCCGAAACGAGTCCGTGCAGTATCAAGGATGGGAGTGATTAACATGATGGAAGAATACGACTTCACCAACGCGGTTAAGAATCCGTACACCAAGAAGCTTAAAAAGCAGATAACGATAAATATCGACAGCGACACTATCGACTATTTCAAGGAACAGTCGAACAGTTCGGGTATCCCGTATCAGACTCTTATCAATCTGTATCTTGCTGACTGCGCGCAGAATAAGAAGAAACTGAATATAGCGTGGAGCTGAAAGCAAAGCGGGCCGGGAGCTTATCTCCCGGCCCCTTTTTTTAGTTCAACAAAAGTTCAACTACTACCCGAAAAGTTCAACTAAAATACGTCACGTTCCAAAACGTACCATTAGAAAAAAGCTAGCAATCATGCGGCTTTGCGGCATTTTACGAGACGCTGCAAAACGGTAAAATTATAACTCCGACTCTGAAGGTCGTGCGTTCGAATCGCATCGGGCGTACCAGGACCCCCGGGACTTTGTTTGTCCCGGGGGTCCCTTTCTTATTTTCGCTATGCGGATCGATGCGAGTCGATGCGAGTCGATGCGAGTCGTTTCGAAATTATGCGAGTCGTTTCGAAATTATGCGAGTCGTTTCGAAATTATGCGGATCGATGCCAAATATAATTCAACCTCAACCTCAACTTCAACTTCAACTTCAAACTCAATATCAACCTCAACATCAACCTCAAACTCAACAGGAAGGAAGGCAGGAGAATAAGCTACAGCAGCAGCTATATCCTACTATGCCGTCCAAAATGTTGAAAACCTGTCTAAAGTCTGTTGAAAAACCTCTCAGGCGCTCAGAGCGGAGACAATGGACTCATAGACAGTGTCGGCGTTCTCGCATATGACCATGACGATGGTCCCGTCCTCGAGGGTCTCGAGCTTGGCGTTTTTGGCGATCTCATACTGATCGGCAAGGTAGTTTTCAAAGTTCTTGCACTGGGTGTCGATAAAGCTCTGGAGGCCGGCCTTGACCGTCTCCTCGCAGCCCTCGGCGGGCTTGACGACCACGATGCCGTAGGCCTTGACGTTTATGAGCGAGATGCTCATGGCGATCTCGTCAACGTCGGCCGCGGTGAAGCCGACGGAGGTGTAGTACATGTCCTCAATGGCGTCCTTGTCGCTCATGACGGCGTAGGCCTCATTCTCCTCGTCGCTGCGCGCGGCGGTTATGGCGTCGGCCAGGGCGCTGGTGCTTTCCTCGGGCGTGTCGGTATCCTCGGGCGTGTCGGTGTCCTCCGGCGTATCGGTGTCCTCGGGCGTGTCGCTGGCCTCGGGGGTGTCGGAGGGCTCCTGGCTGGTTATCGGCTCGTCGCTGGGGTCGGTCTGGTTCTGGGTACCGCAGGCGCTCAGAAGCGCCAGGCACATTGCGATGCAGAGCGTCGCAGCAATGATCTTTTTCATTTTTCATTTGCTCCTTGCAAGTATTTCGGCGGGGCTGCCGCCGTGGCCATATGACTCCATCGCCGCGAAAATGTTCCCCGAAAAATTTTGAACATTTTTCTTTGGCTTGCGGCGAAGCGGCTAAAATGGTAAAATCAGAGCAGACTTTTTGCGGAGGCGACTATGGACAGACCGCTCAGGCCCTGGTACAGGATGGACAACGCGAGCTTCATGTATTCCTCCATCCAGCGGGACCAGTTTTCAGCCATATACAGGTTCTCCGCCGTGATGACGGAGCGGGTCGTGCCGGAGGCGCTACAGGCGGCGG
>ERZ827492.2841-NODE-2841-length-11562-cov-2.282176_pt1 | contig 11562 bp, 6 predicted proteins | sample MGYA00519704_ERZ827492 | MGnify/ENA primary metagenome ERZ827492 (study PRJEB31778, sample SAMEA3449325) | human gut metagenome | biome: human gut; feature: human-associated habitat; material: faeces | place: United Kingdom | collected 2010/2012 ...
TGAATATATGGAGAAGGCACATAGTCAAGGGTGTGTAACGTGTCATATTGTCCTCTCTCTCTATTACCGGCCAGCCATATATTTCCTTTCATTCTGTTATATGATGCTTTCAATTTTCTTTTTTCCGGATATTTACGTAATAATACCAATTCATTTTTTTTTGTGGTATCACAATCTATACTTATGTATTTAAGCCCTGATGTTTTTTTGTTGATACTATTGGATATATAAAGACTGTTGTTGCGGAGTGTCACATCCATCTCATGTTTCATGTCATTGATGGTTAGAGGCTGAGGTATTTCGTGATGAATACCATTAGAGCAAATCATAAATGGTTGGGCGGCGGGTTTCATTTCTTCCTCATCAAAATATATTGGAAAAAAAAGAATGTTTAAAGGTATTTGGTTGAAAATGATTTCTCCGTTATTGGTGTCTACCTTTCCCCAGCCGACAGGGTTTAATTTTTCTCTTGTAAACATACATAGGTAAACGAGGTGTGTTCTTATTTTTGGGGAAAGTGGTATCCTTAGTGTTATTGTTTGGTGATAGCGAAAGGTTTGATCTGATAATAATGGGGAACGTAGTGATTCTGGAATATACTCATCTTCTCCCGCTAAAAAATAAGGGGTGTTTCTTTGAGCTTCAAATGTTTTTCTATATACTTTTCCTGCGTATTTTATGTCGCTCTCCCAATCCTCTCTTATATTATTGTCGGGTGCTGTGTAAGGTTGGAAAATCCCGGTGGAATCAGGTGATACACACCAAAAGTGTTTTCTGTCTCTGTCTGTCCATTGTGGAGTGTATTCATATACTGTAGCTACTCCGCAGGCTCTGAGTATATCGCTACTCCAGGTTGTCATGTTGTGACAATCCATTTTGAATTTAGGGATGAATAGATCATAAATACCCAAATGTTCTTTGGCTTCGACGTACTTGTTTATCCATCTGCATTTATTGACATATGTTTTATATCTTTCGAGTTTTGAGTAGATTGAAGCGTTTATATCTGCAGAATCTGATATTATTTTATTGTAAAGTGAGTGGATGGTACTGCGATTGTAAGCGGGGTATTCGTCAGTGGTTCTATAAGGTAATATGAACTCTTTGAAGAAAGCAAAATCTTTTTTATATGTATATTCGTTAGCTTCCCATATGTGAAGTGCAGATTCTATATTATCAATTAAAAAATCTGCATGAATTGTTTGCAGGTCAGTTGTGCTTTTATTTTTCTTGTAATTTTTGTTGGTAGCTTTAATGTTGTTAAACGTTTCTGCTAAAGCAATACGTATTGAATCATACTTTTTACCTTTAAAAGACTTAATCTCGTCTAAATTCATTCCTTTAAAAAGAGAGTTGTACATGGAATCTGTTTGATTAAAAAAATGAATGTATGAACTATCCAGTTCTAATTTATTTTCACTCCTATGGTATCTCATGTTTTCAATTAAAAAACAAGCGGATTCGTAGGCTATTTTGCCTTTCTTTTTAGAATATTCAAGTACTTTTTCCAGTTCTACGCGGTTTTCACCTGATAAAATTAGTGCTTCTTCTACTTTTGAAGGATGATTTTTACATGATATGAAACCACATAATATCCAAATAAATAACATAATGTTTTTCATGTCGTATTAGATGAATTAAGATTAAATATTTCACTGCAATATTACGTCGGTTTTATTAGGATTAGTTGTAATATTTGGTTGATTAGTTATAATATTTGTCTTTGTTAATGTTTTTGAATAACTAATTGCTGGTTTGTATGGAAATATTTAGAATCTTGCTTGGCTTTAAGTAAGATAAATCTGCATTTGGTAATGATAAAAAATAACTTGGTACAATTGGGATTACTGGATTTAACAATCTGTGTTTTTGAAATATCAGGGGACTTAACAATTTTAAAGAAAACATTAAGTGTACTAATACAGTAATAACAATCGAAGTTGTCAACGACTAAATCCAGTACACATCAATATATAAGTTTTTCGGAAAAGAACTTAGCATCTTTCTTAATCAAAGCCTTTATCCATTGTAGATACAAAGTGAATCCCTAACCTGCACACTCCTTATGTGTCATGAATACGGTCCTTGTGAATCGTAAGCACGCTTTAGACCGACCGTAAGCATGGTGTATATAGTAAGGTGGGAGAGCGCTTTCATGATTAACAAACCGATATAGCAAAAAAGGTGAGGAGGGGGATTCCCAGGTGGAATAGCAGATAAGCCCATCATCGGCAATCAATTTGCCAATGATGGGCTTATCCTTCAATTAATCGTCTTTTACTGTATGATCTTTCTGACAGTCTTTGCTCCATCAACAACTACAGAAAGCAGGTAAACGCCTTTTTTAAGTCCTTCCAGACCTTCCAGTTTGATTTCTCCGCTTCCTTGAAGTTGGTTCGTGACATGATATACGCACAATCCGTCTAAAGAGTAGACGCGGATGCTGGAGGAGGCATTGTCCATATCCGTATACCGGATAACAATGCCATCGGAAATCAGAGTGAAAGGAATCTCAACATTACTTTGTTCATCCGTCAGGACTGGCCGTGATATACCCGTAGGGTTGGATTGCTGGTATTTGACGTAGTCGCGCAGATAGTATCCTAAATGAGGCGGTTGGTTATAAGCCACGTTCTGCCAGCAGATAGACATTCTGTAAATATGGTCGTGCATCAGGCAGGGAACACGGTAAGGAGACGTAAACGGAGTTGAGAAAATCATCAGATTGCTTTTGGTCTTTTCGTCATAATAGATACACTCTTCGCGCCAGTCTCCCAAAATATCGGCTTGCAGAGAGGGGGTATCTTTTATCAGATTCACTCCACAGCCGTAAGTGGAAACAAAGTCGGTAACGGTAGTACAACTGGATGTTTTGTTTACCCATTGCGAGATGACTCCTTTTTCCTGCAATTCTTCGGATAGATTGCCTGTCCAGTAAGTGCGGAAATTGACAGACGGGCGTTTGGTGGAGATGGAGTCGCCGTTGCAGTCGAAAGTGATGCTGTTATACTTGCCGTCACTGGTCATATTAAACTTTGCCAATGACCAATATTCGGCTCCACGGGAGAGGGAATCGATATCTGCACAAAGACCACGGCCAATATCTGAGCCCATCTTTCTCCCGGAAAGGATTTCACCGGTTTGGGCATCACGCATCTCGAAACCGTAGGCAGCAGATTTTTCTTCGTGTACCATGAACACTTCCAAACCCTCACGGTCGGGAATGAAATCACCTAAATGAAGGGCATCGCCATGGCCCAATCCGGTGCGGTAGAGTACGCTTCCGTCATGGTCGATGCAACAGGCTCCATAAACAATTTCATCGCATCCGTCACCGTCTACGTCACCTACTGTAAGGCTATGGGCACCTTCGCCATAAGCTCCTTTCCCTTTCGTAGTAGATGCGTGCAGCCATCTTTTTTTCAGTTCTTTTCCGTCAAAGTCCCAAGCGCACAGGTAAGCGGCTGTATAATAGCCTCTGCACATCACAAGGCTCGGCTTTTTCCCATCCAGATAGGCAACGCAGGCCAGATAGCGTTCACAGCGGTTGCCAAAGCTGTCTCCCCATGCCGAATCTGAAAGGATGTTACGGCTCGGCTCATAGGCTACTGTAGACAGTTCTTTACCGGTAGCGCCTTCAAAAACCGTCAGATATTCCGGTCCGGTTTTGATAACTCCTTGTTTGCCGCCGTGCGTTCCGCGATAATCGGCCTTAGGGTCATCACTACCCATGATTACATTGTTTCCTTTCCCGTCAATGGTACCCGGAGCGGTCTTGCAGGCTACTTCGGCTTTTCCGTCGCCGTCCAGGTCATAAACCATGAATTGGGTATAGTGGGCGCCCGCACGTATGTTGACGCCTAAGTCGATACGCCATAATTTTGTCCCGTTCAGTTTATAACAGTCCAGATAAACGTTTCCGGTATAGTTTTGGCTACCGTTCTGCCCGTTGTCGCATTGATTGGTAGGATCCCATTTCAGGATGATCTCATATTCGCCGTCTCCGTCCACATCGCCTACGCTGGCGTCACCGGGGGTGTAAGTATAGCTGCTGCCTTGAACTGTACCTCCTGCCGGGCGGTCGGAATATTCAGATACCCTTTCTCCAGAACCAATGCCGTAGAAGTCTCAATGATCTTACCGCCACTCACTGCTTCAACCGTGTAATTAGAGTTAACCGAACCTTCGGCATCCAGATAATTGGTGCGTGAGGACAGGAGTTGCGAGTTCAGCTTCGTTCCGTCGCGGTATACATTGAAAACGATGTCGTCCGGATCGGTAGCGAGCCAACGCCAACTGACTAACATACCGTCATTGGTGTACGTGGCAATGGTACCTCGGTTCAGACGCTCCGGGTCGAGTACTTGCGGGCCGCATTCTCTGATGATTTCAATGTATTCGGAAACCTCTTCGGATGGAAGCATGCCTTCTTTTACGGCGATGGCTCTGACTGTTGTCGTGATGCCCAAAGAGAAGCTTTCCGTATAAACGGATGCAGATGCAGACAGGGCGGAAACATCTTTGCCGTAATAGATGGTAGCTCCTTTGGTAGGACAACTGATAGTCACCTTATTGTCACTGTCATAACTGATGACGGGAGCTTCTACTTGGTCCGGTGCGGTGTATTCGCTTTTAGTAGCCGCTACATAGGATGCCGCATTGGCAATCAGTGTTTTCGCATCCGGAGTCAATGTCTCGATGGCAGAATACGAAAGGGGAATCAGTATATAGGTGTTTTTACCATTACTTTGCTTATGTTCGTGAATGGCATTGTACCCGTTTGCACCATTGGTTGCCAGCACATCGTCTGCGGAGATGATTTCTTTGGGGGAATGGTAGCTCTGTACATTGTTGCTTGTCTTTGCGGTACCGTCAAAGAGGGTGATGGCGTTTGTGAAGTCGATATCTGCAAAGAGAGGATGGGTTTTAAATGCATCGGCTGATTCCATCCGGTAGCTCCTGCCGTCGGATTGGCGGCCGTCGCCCAGTTCCATGAACTGCTTCCGTAGTAGAATGCCTTCAGGTTTAGCATCGGTACTTTGCCTGCAAGGCCGGCCAAGGCAATACCGAATTTATTCGTACTGGCAACGGACTCGGAAGCAACTACCAGGTCATAATCCTTTAAAGTCTCTGTGTAATAAGTACCCGGAACAGAATTGTAATTGTTTGCATCGACGGCTGTTACCTTATAGGATTTTGTCAGTGTCAGATAGACCGGATCTTTGGATATTGAATAATTGGCATACTGGGAATCGTAAACATAGGCTGCTGCAGGCAGATCGGCAGAATTTACCATGAAAGCCACATAATACAAACGGCTGTCAGCGCCACTGGTACATTCTTCGTCTGCCCAGGATGTGATGGTAATCGTGTATTGCTCGGCGGGAATCAGTTCGGAAGTTTCCAGCATGCTGCCCTCTGTACCGTCATTACCTCCTTTTAAAGTAATGTTCGCGCCGGAAGTACCGGATATATCGGCACGGACGTAACGGGTTACCGAACTGCCGCTTTGAAATGCGAGCTTCAATCCGGAAATTCCTGTGACAGTGAAGACCGCTCCTTTATTGTTGCCGGCTCCTTTGAAGCCCAGCCAGTCCGATTCCATTGTAATGGTACCATCGTCTAACGGGTCGGGAAATGTGCCGGAACGTGATGAATAATATCCGAATGTGCCCGAACCTTTTCCGTCCAGACACCAACCTTCATTGTATGCAGTGGTTAATCCTTCCGAGTCGGTATAAAGAACAAATGTTTCGGTAAAGGATTTGACGGCAGCTTGGACGGATAAAGCGTTGCCGATTAAAAATAAGGAAAGGATAATCCTCCAATAGTTTCTCATAATCGATTGATTTATAAAGTTTCACATGTTTTAATCATTGCAAAAATATTTGATATCGATGAAACGGAGGGGGATATACTTTTTTATAAAGTGGAAAAATTGGGATTTTCTTGGAGTGATGTGGACGAAATGATTTTTTTCTTTTTGAAAGGTGGAAGATGTGTTACATCTGTTTTGCGGGACATAAGAAAAGCCCGTCGGACTAATCGATTGGGACCGGACGGGCTTTGAGGATATGGGTTGTTCAAGAGAATTCCGGAAACTCCTTGATGAACCGGCTGGCTGTAGCCTTGTCTCCGGCATACATGGCGAAAGCAATGACTTGTGCATCATAGGCTACACTGTGGTTATTGGAGGCTTCATGTTCTTCTTTTCCCTGTCCGCTGGTCAGAATCCTTCTAAAAGAAGTGATAGACGGTTTTAAGGCAGGAGGAAAGAGTTTTTTCACAATTTACTTTAGGACATGGAAGCAGGAAAGGAAACTCCGGTTTCTTTCCTGCCTTTATTTTGAGGTGAAATATTTGTTTCTGACCTCTTTTTTGTTGGAAGTTATTTCTTATTTGCTTTTTGCTTCCGGTTGTAGTATCAACAGGCTTTCAGGGCCCATGTTGAACAGCAAGTCTATGATACTTAAATTTGGGCGGAAACCATTTCGATGCTCGAATACCTGATAATAGGCGCGGGGGATGAATTCCGGATCTGTCTGCCGGAAATCTCTCTTGGGATGAATGGCTTCCCGGAAATCGTATTCATCCGGAGTAAAGTCCGTTTTGTATTCTGTCGTTCGTGTGATGTCCGGTTGAATGTCTGCCAGTTGGCAGATAAGGTGACATAGCTCCTCGTTGAAATCGGCTAAAAATACATATTTCTTCTCGTAGAAAGGATAAAAGTCGTCCCTGTAATATTCAAAAAACGGTGTGCTGTTGTAAGCTGATTCTATGGCATTCCAATGCATATGCCGCCAATTACCGTGATCGGAGATACGAATGTCCTTCATCGGGCATTTCAGGTTTTCCGGCTTTATGATAGGAATAGAAAGCGCTATTTCCCCGTCCGGGCCGGCAATGGTGCAACGGTTGCGATAGGTCTGCTTCATGTAATGGTCATGTTGCTCGATGTAGATTTTATCATAAGTTACTAACTTAGTGTAGTATTCTACAGGAGCCAGATAGGCGGAAGATAAGTATGCAGTTTTCATCTTTCTATATTCATAAATCATAATTCATAATTCAAAAATCATAAATCCCTCATTCATCTTACCGGCTGGAAGAAACGGTTCCATCGGTATCCGTTGAATAGCCCGCTCCCGTCTTCTTTAGAAAACCAGACGAAAGCGGCTTTTCCTATGACATGGTCCTGCGGGACAAAACCGAAGAGACGTGAATCGGACAGGTTGATGGAATTGTCGGAGACCATCCAATAGTAATCTTTTGTGAAATAACAATGCTGTACGGCATGTCCTTCCACATATAATGTATCGTTCTTGATTTCGGCCTGTTTCCCTTCATGCAGTACCAATGTGTTGCGAAGGAGGGTTTTATTCCACGGGTATACCCGTATGGCCTTTCCTTTTCCCGGGATAATCAACGGGTTGGCTATCTGTTTCTCTTGACCGGGTTCCAGCAGATGTATCCAATTGTTGCCGTTCATGGCCTGTTCCAGTAAATAGTATTCATAGCGGCTGAAACTCCGTACGTTGTTGATGGAATCTTGTCCCATCAGGTCATTCGGAGTGATGGATAAGATGGATAGGAGAGAATCCAGCAGTTGTTCTTTTTCTCGTGGATAGACATACAGCCTTTTCCGGTCGGGGGCGGAGGCACTTGGGGACGATACGATGGAAAAAATAGAATCGACCAGCAAAGTATCGCCGGGCACACCTATACAACGGCTGATGAACACTTCCCGTTTATCAATGACCGGTTCCGTTACGGCGGCGGGATTATTGAAAACAACAATATCTTCTGTCCGGATTTTCCGTTCTCCCCATCGATGGTAGGAGAGAAGGGACATGACAGGCAGGCGGAGGCCGTAGCTCCACTTATTGACCAATATGCGTTCGCCGCGAAAAAGAGAATTTTCCATCCCTGCCGAAGGAATGAGACAGGAGGTAAAAGCAAAACCACGGAGCAATAGTACGATGATTATTGCTCCGGTTAAGGCGATTATCCATTTCAGGTTTCTCTTCATAGTACAGCCAATGCATACATTGGCGCATTGATCGATTGAATAATTACTATTTTACCCATTTAAAGATACGGTTCCAACGGATTTTGCCGTTGAACCATCCGCGGTCTTTATCCAAAGACAGCCATACGACGATGGGTTTACCGACTACATGATCTTCGGGCACGAATCCCCAATAGCGGGAATCTTGTGAGTTGTGGCGGTTGTCACCCATCATCCAGTAGTAGTCCATCCCGAAAGTATATTTATCCGTTTTTTGTCCGTTGATGTAAATGCCGTCTTCTTTTACTTCCAGCTTATTGCCTTCGTAGGCAACGATGCATCTTTCATAAAGCGGCAGGTTGTCCATGGTCAATGTGATGGTAGAACCTTTGGACGGTATCCATATAGGGCCGTAATTGTCTACTGTCCAGTTTGTGTATAGATTTTGTGGATAGAGGTCATGTAATGGCCTCGTAGGAATGGGGTCTATCGCAGTGACAAGATCCTTGCGGCCGAGCAGTGTATTGCGTGCTTTTTTGGTCAGAGGCAGATAGAAAGTAGTGGCTCCCGGCTGATAGTCTTGCGTATCTTCATTGCTCAATCCCAATTCATCATGCAGGAAGGCGGCCGGTATGATGTTTCCGGTAGCTTCCACTTTGTAGAAGAATTGGATATCTTCCGGTTCTTCCTGTGCTTTACCGTCTATGTATATGATGCGGTCTTTGATCTGTAATGTATCTCCCGGTAATCCGACACAACGTTTCACATAATTCTCCCGACGGTCTACCGGACGGTAGATAAGCTTACCGAACTCTTCGGGATGGGAAAGTACATATTTTCTTCCGGCATTGCGATAGAGGTCGTATACGATACGCTGTTGTTGGCGGCTGAGGCTATCCATGTTGATTTGGTTGGGATACAGCCTTTTACCTTCCCGATAAACGATGTTGTCGTAAAAGTCCGTTTGCTGATAGTTGACGGCGACGGTATCGCCGGCCGGGAAATTGAATACCACGATATCATTCATTTTGACTTTTCCGAATCCGGGAACACGCTTGTATTCCCATTGAGGCCACTCGATGTATGATTTGGTGTTGATAATAGGTAGTGTGTGCTGTGCCAACGGCATGGAGAGGGGGGTATTCGGTACCCGGGGGCCGTAACTCATCTTGCTGACCAATAGGAAATCGCCTACCAATAGCGATTTTTCGAGAGAAGAAGAGGGTATCTGATAGTTCTGAAAGACGAATATAAAGATGAAATAAACCAACACTAAGGCATAGACGATGGCATCGACCCATTCCATCACCGTTCGAACGACCGGATTTTTACTGGTTTTCCACCACCCCCACGGAATATATTGAGTGAGATAGATGTCGATAAGTAGCAACAGGCCGAACAATACATAGTAATTGTTTAGCCAAATAGTCCACCCTATATATAACAAAGCTACGATGGAGAAACGTATCCAGCGAGTTTTTTTCACACGTTTCAATCGTTCTGCCAGACTGTATTTGTCGTTGGTTGTCGTTTGATTCATAACGGTTATGTGTTATTTGAGGAATGAGAATAAATCTTGCATGGTGAGAAATCCTTTTTTCCCGACGGTAAATTCGGCGGCGACGACGGCTCCGAGGGCAAACCCTTTTCTGTTTTTTGCCTCATGGGTGATACGTATCGTATCCACTGCACTGTCGTAGACGATGGTGTGTGTACCGGGTATTTCCCCTTCGCGTCGGGCGGTGATATGAATACTGTCATCGGTGACCGGCATATTTTCGCTCCACGAATGTTTCGCATCGAGTTGGCCGATAATATCTTCGGCCAAAGTAATAGCGGTCCCGCTGGGGTGATCGAGTTTATGAATGTGGTGTATCTCTTCTATTTCTACCGAATATTGGGGGAAATGGTTCATGATACCTGCCAGATATTTGTTAACGGCAAAGAAGATATTAACTCCCAAACTGAAATTCGAGGCATAGAAAAAAGTCTGGCCTTTCTCGCAGGCTTCGCGTATTTCCGGTAAATGTTCCAGCCACCCCGTAGTGCCCGATACTACGGGGATACCGGCCGCGAAAGCCCGCCGATAATTGTCGACGGCGACCGACGGAGCCGTGAACTCGATAGCGACATCGGCGCTTTTGAATGAAACTGAATCGAAATCTTCCTGATTGTCTTTGTCGATGCGACAAACAATCTCATGCCCACGGGACAGAGCCGCTTCTTCGATGGCATGTCCCATTTTTCCATATCCTATGAGTGCTATTTTCATATCGAACTTCTGTTACAAAACATCTCGGTTTGTACCGATTAATTCAACAAGGTTTGTTTAATTTGCAGATAATGCAAAGATAATAAAAGATGAAAGCAGAGGCAAACGGAAATCTTGTTTCCGGCTTGGCTATGCCGAATCGTATCTTATCTTCGTAGTGACAAAGATAGCGAAAGGTGGGAGCAGGACAAAACAAACTTGTTTGTTTTTCATTTATACACTTAAAGATAGTGAAAGGTGAGCGCAGAGGCAAACGGAAATCTCATTTCAGTTTTGACTATGCCGAGCCGTATCCTATATTCTATAAATATATAAGTTACTCGATTTGATACAATTTCAACTTGTTATACAATGTTTTTCTATCTATGCCTAACATTGCAGCCGCTTTACTTTTATTACCCGAACATTTCTGTAATGCCGATACAATCTTAGTCCGCTCACTATCCGGATCGTGTAAAATATTTATCGGCTTGTCTATATTTATGTCTATGCCCAAATGTTCCACACGTATGGGATTCCCCTGAGCAAGTAAAGCCGCCCTCATAACAGTATTACGCATTTCTCTTAAATTTCCCGGCCAAGTATATTGAGAAATCCGTTCCATCGCTTCCGGCAAAAATCCGGGAACAGGCTTTTCGAGTTCTCGATTGGCTTGATCCAAAAAGAAATTAGCAAACAACGGTATATCCTCACCTCGTTCGCACAAATGCGGCATATAGATCGTAAATTCATTGATTCGATGATACAAATCTTCCCTAAATGCACCTGATTTTATAGCCGCCTTCAAGTCTTCATTTGTCGCAGCAATCAACCTCACATCGACTTTTACTTCCGTTGTAGTCCCGATGAGCTTCACTCTGCGTTCTTGCAACACACGTAGCAACTGTACCTGAACATCGTAACTCAGATTTCCTATTTCATCAAGAAAGATCGTTCCACCATCTGCTTCTATAAAAGCACCGACTTTATCCTCAATCGCTCCCGTAAACGAACCTTTCTTATGCCCGAAAAATTCAGAAGCAGCCAATTCTTTCGGAATGGCTCCACAATCGATGGCGACAAACGGTTTCTCCGAACGTTTACTTAATTGATGTATCCGTTTAGCCACATATTCCTTTCCTGTCCCACTGGCCCCATTGATCAGCACAGACATAGAGGTCGGAGCCACTAACTTCACATAAGTATACAATTGACGGGCAGCTTCACTCTGCCCCTCTAAATAATTTGTTTCCTCCGGTACAGATTCAGACACAGGAATCTGTTTCCCAGTCCTGACACCCGC
>ERZ827492.2844-NODE-2844-length-11558-cov-3.315744_pt1 | contig 11558 bp, 10 predicted proteins | sample MGYA00519704_ERZ827492 | MGnify/ENA primary metagenome ERZ827492 (study PRJEB31778, sample SAMEA3449325) | human gut metagenome | biome: human gut; feature: human-associated habitat; material: faeces | place: United Kingdom | collected 2010/2012 ...
CGGAGAGCGCCATGCTGCGCCGCGCGCTGGACCTGGCCTGCTCTCGCTCCGCCCTGCCGGGCGGGGTCCCGGAGTGCCTGCTCGCCGGCGATTTGCAGAACCAGTGCGCCGCCTCGGCCTACGCCCTGCGCGACGTACCCGCCCCCCTCTGGGGCCTCTACGGGGCCTGCTCCACCATGTCCGAGTCGCTCTGCCTGGGGGCGCTGCTGGTGGGGGCGGGCTATTTCGCCAGCGCGGCCTGCGCCACGGGCTCCCACTTCTGCTCGGCGGAGCGGCAGTTCCGCTATCCGCTGGAAATGGGCGTTCAGGCCGTTCCGAGCAGTCAGCGTACGGTCACGGGTGCGGGAAGCATAATCATTCAGGCGGCGGGTGAATTCCGTCCGGGGGCGGGCAATGTGTTTGAACATGTTGCACTTACGGGCGGCACCATCGGCAGCGTGGAGGATTTCGGCATTACGGATGCAAATAATATGGGGGCGGCGATGGCTCCTGCCGCGTTTAAAACGATTAAGACTCATCTTTCGGATTACTCGCGCAGGGTGGAGGATTACGACAGGATAATAACAGGAGATCTCGGCATTTTCGGCAGCGACATGCTGTATGAACTGCTGCGCGGTGAGGGGATTGAAATTGCCGACAGGCATGAGGATTGCGGCAAGCTGATGTTCAGTCCGGAGCAAAATGTCAATTGCGGTGCGAGCGGCTGCGGCTGTGCGGCGACCGTAATGAGCAGTTGGTTCCTGCCGAAAATTGAATCCGGCGAAATCCGCCGCGTTCTTTTCCTTGCAACGGGTGCGCTCATGAGTCCTGTCAGCAGCCTTCAGGGTGAAAGCATTCCTTCAATTGCACATGCGGTTGTGATTGAGCATATTGATTGACCCAAACGGCGGTCGAATAAAAAAGCGGCAGAACAACAAAAACTGAGATTTGAAAACATAAAGAATTTGGACGGTTGAATTAAATGAGCAGTATAACGGATTATTTACTTGTTTTTGCAATCGGAGGTGCGATTTGCGTCATCGGACAGCTTCTTATGAGCCTGACACGGCTGACGCCTGCAAGAATCCTTGTGATTTTTGTTACGGCGGGGGTTGTGCTCACGGCTGTCGGACTGTATAAACCCATTGTCGAACTCGGCGGAGCGGGCGCAACGGTGCCGCTGACGGGGTTTGGGTATTCGCTTGCAAACGGCGCAATTGACGGCGCAATGAACGAGGGTTTGCTCGGTGCAATAACCGGAGGGGTGAAGGCAACTGCGGGCGGTATCGCCGCCGCAGTGCTTTTCGGGTACGCTTTTGCACTGATTTTTACGCCGAAAACAAAAAAGTAAACATATCGAAATTAAGCGCAACCGGCTTCCGACAGATGACGGAAGTCGGTTGTGTATTGTCAATGTTTGATGGATTGTTTAAAATACGAAACAACTGCCCAATCAGTCAATGGAGTGAAGAGCGGCGCCGACAGCGGTGGCAAATGCTGCATTTTCCGGAACGATAAACTCAACGGGATAAAGCGTTTTAAAAAGCTCGATCATTGGCAAAAGCTCACGCAGTCCGGTAAGCGCACCTGTCAAAATGACTTTTTTGACAGAGGAGTTTTTGCAGGCGAAAACCGCAAGGGTCAAAATGGTCTGCAGCACCATGTTGACAACGCCGAGAGCAAGATCACAATCGGTTGCGCTGTCCTTTACGTTTGCAAAGTTTGCGGCGGTGATTTCCGAACCGAGTTTTTCAATGTCATTCTTGGAAATATCGCCGATCGTAAGATCAACGTGTGAAAGGCTGCCGCGCTCCGCAAGCGCGCAAAGACTCTCGTGATCCGATGCACCGGTAAGCTTTTTGCCGAGGCCGACGATGGTTCCGCCGCCGACGCCGCTGCCGCCGATGTGGGAATAATCCTTGCCGTGGGCATGAATAAACGCTGTGCCGGTGCCCATGCTCACAACAACCGCTTCATCCAACCCGGCAAGAGCAAGCCCGCCCCGCGCGATTGCGGAAAATTCCTCAATGCGCTGAGTCGGAATGCCGTAAATGTCGCCCGAAAGATAGGATGAGCCGACGCCTGTCACAAGTATGCGTTCAACATCGCTGAGCGAGAACTTGTTGGCGTTGATATAATGTCCCAATGCGCCGTAAAGTGAGGTTATTTGATCGTAAGCGCGAACCGTCATTGTTGAAATCAGTTCGCCGCCCGGAGTCAGTCCGACAATTTTTGTCGTTGAACCTCCAACGTCTATTCCGAGAATTATGCCCATTTGTGTTCCTCCTTGGTCTGCCCGATACGCAGAATACGCACCTCTCGCGCTGATACATGCGCGGCTTTGCATAAAATCCTTAGGTAAACGCTGATTAATCAGCATCAAATGCAGCGCAGCGTCTCCTTGAATTGCCGCCCGCAAATACCGCTTAATCAATCGTCATATCCTGCCGATGTAACCATTATAAAGCATTAATGCCGTATTGTAAAGACCAAAAGAAAAAGGCAGAGCGACTGTCGGAGCGGAACAGAATACGGCGAAATAATTCATAACGGCCGACAACTCTGCGGCTATAATAAACAAAAATACACCTGTGCAGCAAATTAAAAAACGTTCATCTTTTGAAAAACAGAGAACATGTACATAAAACAGCACAGCAAAAAAGCAAAAAACAATTGACAAGACAAAAAATGCAGTATATACTTATCTTGTCGATACGTACAGCAATAAATACGCTGAATAGTGTCGCATAAGGTTTTTCTTTTAACGGAGGAATGAATTTGAATATGCTTTTGGCTCACGGTGCAACGGATGAGCACCCGGAAGGACAGTCGATAGAAGCCCACCTGAAAGGTACGGGAGAACTTGCGGAAACATTTGCAGCGGAGTTTGGAGCCGCAGCAAACGGAAAGTTGTGCGGGCTTGCTCACGACATAGGAAAGTATTCGGATGAATTTCAGCTGAGATTAAGGGGCGGTAAAAAAGTCGACCATGCGACGGCGGGAGCAATCGAATGCTTCAAAATCAAAGCAGCGTTTGAGGCTGTATGCGTTATCGGCCACCACAGCGGATTGCCCAATGTCGGACATAAAGACGCTGACACAACCGAAAGCCAAACATTTTTTGGCAGGAAGCTGCGCGCCGAACAGGGAGGAATTCCGGATTATCGGAAAAATTGGAACGGACACATAGCATTACCGCAGGATTATTTTAGACCCTCGGGCCGTGGGTTCGCAACAGCATTCTATATAAGAATGCTGTATTCCTGCCTTGTTGATGCGGATTATATCGACACGGAAACCTTTATGAACGGTGACGCAGGCAGAGGAAACTACGAACCGCTTTCTGCGCTTTGTGACAAGCTCACAGCATACATCTCAAAATGGAACAATCCAACAAGAGAAATCGACATACTGCGGCAAAAAATTCTCAATTCATGCATTGAAAAGGCGTCTGCGCCGCGCGGAATTTTCTCATTGACGGTGCCGACGGGCGGCGGCAAAACGGTTGCGTCCATGGCATTTGCGCTCAACCATGCTGTTGCAAATTCAATGAAGCGCATTATATATGTAATACCGTACACATCGATTATTGAACAGAATGCAAAAGTTTTCCGAGATATTCTGGGTCAAGAGAACGTTGTGGAGCATCATTCGCAGGTTTCGCATGAATTGTCGGAAGATGCGGACGAGCTGGAATATCGAAGTGCGCTTGCAACGGAAAACTGGGATGCTCCGGTGATCGTGACAACTGCCGTGCAGTTCTTTGAATCACTTTACGCGAACCGTTCGTCAAAATGCAGAAAGCTTCACAATATTGCAAACAGTGTCATTATATTCGACGAAGCGCAAATGATTCCGTCAAACAATCTGCGTCCCTGCGTTGCGGCGATTGCGGAGCTTGTGCGCGCATACAACGCAACCGCCGTTCTGTGTACCGCAACTCAGCCAGCTATTGACGAAATGCTGCTTGAATACAGTAAAAAAGAAAGCGTTGTTGAATTATGTCCCGATGTTGACGGCATGTTCGAAAAGTTTCGCAGGACAAGCTTTGAAAAGGAAGGAAGGCTGACAACGGATGAACTGGTTTCAAGGCTTGAAAGTCAGCAGCAGGTGCTTTGCATCGTCAACACGCGAAAATTTGCTCAAGAGGTTTATGAGGCATTGCCGTCGGAGGGGCGTTTTCATCTATCCACGCTTATGTGTCCGGTTCACCGTAAACAGAAGCTCGACGAAATTCGCGAAAGACTAAAATCCGGCAAAACATGCAGAGTCGTTTCAACCTCGCTTATAGAGGCCGGTGTTGATGTTGATTTTCCTCGTGTGTTCAGAGAGATGGCCGGGCTGGATTCAATATTGCAGGCGGCAGGGCGCTGCAACCGCGAGGGTAAACGGAGTGCGGAAAGCAGCATTGTTACCGTTTTTGAATCCGAAAACAAGGTGAACAAGCTGATTGCGGTTAACCGTGATGCTGCGGAAGAAGCAGTGAGAGATTGGATTCAACCGAACAATATACAAACGATAGAGTGCTACTTTAAAGCTTACAGGGATTTGCTCAGAAACGATGATAAATCCGAGATAATGAAAGCAATAAAAGAGGGAATATCGGGCTGCCAGCTGCCGTTCAAACAAATTGCCGAAAGGTTCAGATTGATTGACGAAAACACCTTCACGGTTTACATTTCTGTCGGAGAGGGAAAAGAGCTTATTTCAAGGCTCAGAGAGGGAGAACGCTCCCGTGAACTGTATCGAAAGGCCGGAATGTATTCCGTATCGATATACGAAAATCATTTCAATGCTCTTATCAATGCCGGGGCGGCGGAACCCTTCGGTGACGATGCGGCAATTCTGACGGATTTGAGTCTTTATTCGGATGAAAAGGGACTTGCAACAGATGTGAGGGATGGAAGTGCGCTGTTTAACTGATAATGAATGCTTTATTGATCGGTAAGTGAACGGAAAGGCTTTGCAGGTTATATGAATACCGAATTTGACCAAACGGGGCTTGACCGTAAACGATAAAAACATAATACAGCATAGGAGGAATAAGGAAAAATTGACTGCAAAAAGGAACAAAAAAGAAAAGAAAGGAGAGACAGTATATGCCAATATGTATTGAGGTAAGCGGGGATTATGCCTGCTTTTCAAGACCGGAGATGAAGGTTGAACGCGTGAGTTACGATGTAATAACACCGTCTGCGGCACGCGGCATACTGGAAGCAGTTATGTGGCATCCGGGAATGCGTTATGTAATTGACAGGATCCATGTGTGCGCACCGATCCGGTTCACAAACATTCGACGAAATGAAGTGAAGGACGTAATCAGTGCGCGAAACGTGAAGACGGAAATGAAAACACGCAGCGGAGAGCTGTATATTGCAGCATCGGAGTCCATTCAGCAGCGTGCTGCGATGGTGTTGAGAGATGTGCATTATGTTATTGAAGCTCATTTTGAAATGACTGAGAATGCTGCGCCGAGCGACAATCCCGGTAAATTTTGCGACATGCTGAGAAGGAGGGTTGAAAAAGGTAAGTGTTACCATCAGCCCTACCTCGGAACACGTGAATTTCCTGCAAAGGTAGTAAAATGCGTTGAGATGCCGCCCTGTCCGCCGGAACTTGCGGGAGAACGGGATCTTGGCTGGATGCTTTTGGATTTGGATTATTCGGATAAGGAAAACATCAAGCCCGTGTTCTTTCGCGCAAAGCTTATTGACGGCGTATTGACCGTGCCGGCAATGGATTCGGCGGAGGTGACAGGATGATATTGCAGGCATTGACGAGCCTTTACGAAGCGTTGGCTCAAAAAGGCGAAATATCCAAAGAAGGCTGGAGCCGAGAAAAAATCAGCTTTGCACTTGGAATAGATGAGAACGGGGATTTGCTGCGAATCACTCCTCTTTTCGAAACGGTCGATGGACCAAAGGGCAAAACGAGGGAAGTTCCGCAGAAGATGACGGTTCCTATTAAAGTGGGAAACACAAGTCCGAAATTTCTTTGGGGAAACTCAGGCTTTATCCTTGGCACTGCTAACGATAAAACTCCTGAAGCCGCAAAGGATTGTTTTAAAAGAAACCGCGATCTGCATCATGAGGTGCTGAAAGGGATTGAGGTTCCGGCAGCAAAGGCGATATTGAGCTTTTTTGATCGCTGGGAACCTGAAAAAACGTTGGAAAATGAGCTTGTTACGAGTTGCGCAGGTGAGCTGCTTGGCAAAGCAAACATGGTTTTTCGTTTCAACGGAAAGTTTATTCATGAAATCCCTCAGTTAGCTGCGGCATGGCAAGCTCATTACGGAGAGACCGCGAAAGAAAGAGGGCAGTGCCTGATAACGGGAGCGCTTGATGCAATTCCAAACACACACCCTCTGATCAAGGGCGTGCAGGGCGCGCAGTCAAGCGGTGCGGCGCTCGTGTCATTCAATGCATCGGCATTCTGTTCTTATAACAAGGAACAGAACCAAAATGCGCCGGTCGGAAAATATGCAGCCTTTGCATATACGGCCGCGTTGAATCATTTGCTGGCGGACAGGAAAAATGTCCACAGGATCGGCGATGCTGCCGTTGTCTGCTGGGCGGAGAACGCCGACAAACAGTACGAGGAATTTGCGGCGGACTTGTTCTTTGGCGACGGTGACGGCGATCAGTCGGATGAACAGCGGCTTTCCGCACTGCAGGCAAGCGTGGAACTGCTTGCAAAAGGACTTCCGTGCAGGGAGCTTGATTTGGATCCGGAACGAAAGTTCTATATCCTCGGCATATCGCCGAACGCAGCGCGCCTTGCAGTCAGGTTTTTCTATTGCGACAGCTTCGGAAATATTGTCAAGAACATCAAAGCGCATTATGACCGCCTTGAAATCGTTCGACCGTCATATGATAAGTACCCGATGCTTCCGCTTTGGAAACTGCTAAGTGCAACTGTCAATCCAAGTGCAAAGGATAAAACTCCAAACTCGGCAATGGCGGGTGCGGTGGCGCGCGCGGTTTTTTCCGGTGGAAGATATCCTGCATCCCTTTTGGAATGCACTTTCCTGCGGATCAGAGCGGAGCGCGAAATAACGCGCGAGCGCGCAGCGATAATCAAAGCTTATTATTTAAGAAATCCAAACGAAAAATGCCCCAAGGAGGTACTGACAGTGAGTTTGAACAAAGACAGTAAAAACGTTCCGTATACCCTCGGCAGGCTGTTCTCAGTGTATGAAGAGATTCAGCAGGCTGCAAATCCGGGTATAAACACGACCATTAAGGACAAGTATTTCGGCTCCGCTGCGACAATGCCCGCAACGGTGTTCCCGATACTCAGCAGCCTTGCGCAGAAGCATTTGCGCAAGCTTTCGGATGCACAGCGTGTATATCTTGACAAAAAGGTTATGACGCTGAAGAGCGTTCTCGGAGAACAGTATCCGGCGCATATGTCGCTGCCGGAGCAAGGCTCGTTCGACCTTGGCTACTACCATCAAACACAGGCTCGTTATACAAAAAAGGAGGATAAATAATTATGGAACCCATTAAAAACCGCTATGACTTTGTTGTGCTTTACGACGTTGAAAACGGCAACCCCAACGGTGATCCCGATGCGGGCAATATGCCAAGAGTTGATCCCGAAACCGGTTACGGAATCGTGACGGACGTCTGCCTCAAACGCAAAATCCGCAACTACGTTGAAACGGCCAAAGAGGGAGAACCCGGCTATCGCATCTACATCAAGGAAGGCGTACCGCTCAACAAGAGCGACAAGGAGGCCTGTGAAAAGTTCAACGTTGAGTCTGATGAAAAGAAGCTTAAGGAGGCAAAGAAAGCAGATCCAGACCTTGATGCAAAAATAAGGGATTATATGTGCGGAAACTTCTTTGATATTCGCACCTTCGGCGCCGTTATGACAACATTCGTCAAAGGTGCTCTGAACTGCGGCCAGGTTCGCGGGCCGGTGCAGCTTGGATTTTCAAGGAGCATTGATCCCATTATTTCTCAGGAGATTACGATAACCCGTGTTGCAATAACGACCGAGGCTGACGCAGAGAAAAAAGGTACGGAAATGGGACGCAAATACATCGTCCCCTATGGGCTGTACCGCGCCGAGGGCTACATTTCCGCCAATCTGGCGCGCAAAACTACGGGCTTTTCGGAGGCGGATCTTGAACTGCTTTGGAAGGCGATAATAAACATGTTTGAAAACGATCACTCGGCTGCACGCGGCAAGATGGCTGTTCGTGAGCTTATCGTGTTTAAGCATGAATCCGAACTGGGTAATGCTCCGGCACATAAACTTTTTGAGCGTGTTACAGCGGCAAGAAAAGCGGATTGTGCAGTTGCCCGTTGTTACGATGATTATGATATTGTCGTTGATACGGATAATTTGCCCGAAGGAGTCAGCTGCATTCGAATGGTATGACGTATTCCGAAGAAGACTATCTTCAGCTTTCCGGAATACAGCATTTCAAATTCTGCCGCAGACGTTGGGCTCTTATCCACATTGAGCAGCAATGGGCGGACAACTACCGCACGGTGGACGGCACGCTGATGCATGAAAGAGCGCATGATACCGGGTTGAAGGAAAGCAGAGGCGATCTTTTCATTACGAGGGGGATGAATTTTTTTTCATCCACCCTCGGGGTTTCGGGACAGTGTGATGTACTGGAATTTCGCCGTTCGGCGGACGGGATAGAGCTGAAGGATCGTGATGGTCTTTGGCAGCCCTATCCCGTTGAATACAAGCGCGGAATGTACAACGAGCGAACCGGCGATACATTGCAGCTTTGCGGTCAGGCAATGTGCCTTGAAGAGATGCTTGCGTGTGATATTCCGCGAGGAGCATTGTTTTATGGCGAAACACGGCGCAGGGTGGAAGTTGAATTTGACAGAGCATTGAGGGACGAAGTACGGGATGTGCTTTCCGAGATGCATGATCTGTATAGAAAACGATATACCCCGAAAGTGAAACCTACCAAGGCATGCGCGTCATGTTCAATGAAGGAAATTTGTCTTCCGAAACTGATGAAAACAACGACCGTTGCAACGTACATTAATAAGGCAATGGAGGAATCGCAATGAAGCGGTTGCTGAATACACTGTATATTATGTCGGAAGACGTATATTTGACGTTGGATGGAGAGAATGTTGTTGCAAAGCGCGGCGAAAAGATCACGGCGCGTTATCCGCTGCACACATTGCAAAGCATAATTGACTTTTCGTATATGGGCGCATCTCCTGCGTTGCTCGGTAAATGCGCCGATATGGGAGTTGCATTCACTTTCTGCAGCCCGCGGGGGCGATTTCTTGCACGGGTAACGGGCGAAGCAAACGGCAATGTTTTGCTTCGCCGAAAGCAATATCGTGTTGCGGATGATGAGGAGGATTCATGCCTGATTGCAAAAAATATGATATTCGGCAAACTTTACAATTCTAAGCAGAGCATTGAGAGGACACGGCGCGATCACGCTCTGCGTGTGGATTGTGAAGCTTTGACCTCCGTTTCACAATTGACGGCGGGACTGCTGCCGCTTGTTCAAAAGGAAACACGGCTTGACGGACTCCGTGGACTTGAAGGTGTTGCAGCGAATGCGTATTTCAGCATATTCAACGAATTAATTCTCAACAGCAAGGAACTTTTTCGGTTTACGGTGCGTTCGAGGCGGCCTCCGCTTGATGCCGTGAATGCGCTGCTGTCGCTTGCATATTCGACGCTTGCTCTCGATTGCGCTTCTGCGCTTGAAAGCGTTGGACTGGATTCGTACGTCGGATTTCTGCATCGTGACAGGCCGGGCAGAACTTCATTGGCACTTGATCTCATGGAAGAACTGCGTCCGTGCATGGCAGACAGATTTGTTCTTACATGCATAAACAACAGAATGTTTGACCGAAACGATTTCGATTTTCGTGAAAGCGGGGCTGTACTGCTTAAGGATGATTCACGGCGGCGTTTCTATCGAGCATGGCAGGAACGCAAAAAAGATGAATTGAAGCATCCATATCTCGGCGAAAAGCTGCAATGGGGGATGATTCCGTATGTTCAGGCCCTGTTACTGGCAAGATACCTTCGCGGGGATTTGGATGCTTATCCTCCGTTCCTTTGGAAATAACCGTGTTGAGGCAGAAAGGAAGGTTTAATTATGTTTGTGCTTATAACCTATGATGTTAACACAGAGGATGCGGACGGAAAAAGACGATTACGCCGCATCGCAAAGCAGTGTGTAAACTATGGACAGCGTGTGCAGAATTCGGTATTCGAGTGCATACTCGATCCGGCGCAGTGCCGCAGGTTAAAAGCTGAGCTTTGCAGCATCATGGATGCTGAACGTGACAGTCTTCGTTTCTATTATCTGGGTAACAAATATGAAAACAAGATTGAGCATTTCGGAACAAAGTCGGGTTACGACCCTGAGGGTATGCTGATGCTTTGATTACTTGCCGCGAATACTAAGCGGTCAGAAAAAATCAGGGTGGTTCGCGCAATTACATGCGGACAAAACATGCTTTTCTTCAAGGATTGTTAAGCGGATAAGAAACGAAACGCGCATAAAAGGCAGGTCTTTGCTTGCAGTGCCGCCTTTTTTACTGTATAATGGAAAATGAACAGCGGGGAATGATCACTTTCGTACTTGCTGTTTGCGGAAATGTTGATTACATTTATACGTTTCCGCAGTCGCCGCCTTCACGGGCGGCGTGGATTGAAATAATAATTACAGCCTATCAATGTATCGGCTGTAAAGTCGCCGCCTTCACGGGCGGCGTGGATTGAAATAACTGTCAGCGGAATATATTCCTATTCCGCAAAAGTCGCCGCCTTCACGGGCGGCGTGGATTGAAATTTGTAAAGCTCGATTCATGTTTCCATGCTCCAAGTCGCCGCCTTCACGGGCGGCGTGGATTGAAATTTTACGGCAAATTCGGTATGAATCCAAATGTACGGTCGCCGCCTTCACGGGCGGCGTGGATTGAAATAATTAAACAAAGGGATTATACTATCCTTCATTCCGTCGCCGCCTTCACGGGCGGCGTGGATTGAAATGCCAATCAAGATTGACGTGTGGGATGCCGCTACGTCGCCGCCTTCACGGGCGGCGTGGATTGAAATCGAACTCGCAACGTTATTTTAAACATGTTCCCCGCGTCGCCGCCTTCACGGGCGGCGTGGATTGAAATACTGTAAATTCGGTTTCATCAAGCACAATTCCGCGTCGCCGCCTTCACGGGCGGCGTGGATTGAAATGGAAATTGCAAAAGCCTTTAATTTACCAATACAAGTCGCCGCCTTCACGGGCGGCGTGGATTGAAATAAATTGTGGCGCAAGCTTTAGAAATATTATTTCGTCGCCGCCTTCACGGGCGGCGTGGATTGAAATACCAGCGACAGGCGTTTTTGAAAAGGTGCTTGCGTCGCCGCCTTCACGGGCGGCGTGGATTGAAATAGCAGCACCGTTGACCGCGTCAGCCCACTCGGAGTCGCCGCCTTCACGGGCGGCGTGGATTGAAATCTGAAAACAAAGAGCAGTGCTGGATTGACCACGTCGCCGCCTTCACGGGCGGCGTGGATTGAAATGCCTTCTGTCCATTCGGTCACTGTGCCTCCCTCGTCGCCGCCTT
>ERZ827492.2849-NODE-2849-length-11549-cov-3.386637_pt1 | contig 11549 bp, 8 predicted proteins | sample MGYA00519704_ERZ827492 | MGnify/ENA primary metagenome ERZ827492 (study PRJEB31778, sample SAMEA3449325) | human gut metagenome | biome: human gut; feature: human-associated habitat; material: faeces | place: United Kingdom | collected 2010/2012 ...
GCCGGCAGCCGGCATGAATCCCTCCGAGACTGCGGAGCTTATGAATAATATCCGCAAGATCAGAGACACATTCCAGATTGCCGTCATGCTCATCGAGCACGATATGAATCTGGTCATGGGCGTCTGCGAGGGCATCTGCGTGCTGAACTTCGGCAAGATAATCGCAAAGGGCACTCCTGCGGAGATACAGCAGAACCCCACCGTCATCGAGGCTTATCTCGGCACCAAGAAATAAGGAGGCGTAATAATGCTTAAAGTCAACGATATAAACGTGTATTATGGCAGTATTCACGCCATAAAGGGAGTTTCCTTTGAGGTCAACGAGGGCGAGATAGTCACCCTCATCGGCGCAAACGGCGCGGGCAAGAGCACCGTGCTTAAAACCGTCTCCGGTCTGCTGCATTCGGCAACAGGCTCGATAGAATTCCTCGGCAAGAATATCTCGGGCGTTGCACCGCATAAGATAGTCAAGGAGGGCCTTGCACATGTTCCCGAGGGCAGACGCATTTTCCTCCAGATGACCGTTGAGGAGAATCTCGACATGGGCGCATTCACCCAGGGCGGCAAGAATGTTGACGAGGATATGGCGAGGGTCGATGAGCAGTTCCCGAGGCTTAAAGAGCGCCGCAAGCAGATAGCGGGCACTCTCTCCGGCGGCGAGCAGCAGATGCTCGCAATGGGCAGAGCCCTGATGAGCCGCCCGAAGCTGCTCATGCTCGATGAGCCCTCAATGGGTCTTGCTCCCATCCTCGTGGAGCAGATATTCGATATAATCAAACTCCTGCACAAGGAAGGAACCACCATTTTGCTCGTTGAGCAGAATGCACAGATGGCGCTCTCCGTTGCCGACAGAGCCTATGTCCTCGAGACGGGCAAGATAACTCTCAGCGGCACGGGCGAGGAGCTTATCCGCAGCGATGAGATAAGGCGAGCTTATCTCGGCGGCTGATCCGCTGTGTTACAAAAAATAAAATTTGTCTATCGTCAAATTAAACAAAACATAATTTTTTAAAAGATACGCATTTGGGCTAACATCCGAATTATACCCGTATGCCTAAAAACTATGTTCAAAATTGTTGACGAAGCAAAGTTTTATGATATAATATGTAATGTGTTATCTAAGTAAACAGTGTGGGAGATATATAACTATGTATGTTAAAGATGTAACCGTGCAGAATCAGGTAGGCCTTCACGCCCGCCCTGCCACCTTCTTTATCCAGAAGGCAAATGAATTCAAATCATCCATTTGGGTCGAGAAGGAGGAGCGCAGAGTCAGCGCTAAGAGTCTTCTCGGTGTACTTTCGCTCGGCATCATGGGCGGCACCACTATCCGCATCATTGCGGGCGGCCCCGATGAGGAGCAGGCTGTCGATGAGCTTGTAAAGCTCGTTGAGTCCGGCTTCGCTGAGTAATTTCACATTCAAAAGGCTGCGGCTTTTCGGCTGCGGCCTTTTTTGTTTTTTAAAGCGTAAATTTCAGGTCGAATTCGACCGATTATCGTTTTTCTTATAGCATTTGCACAAATAACACTGCAAAATTTTGTTGATTTCGCAGTGTTATTTTTTTGTGCCATTTTAGACTGTATAGTCAGAAGCGCCCTAAAGGTAATTCTAAGAAACACATAGTCGAAAGGATGAGCAAAATGAAGTTTATCGCCGTATTAGCGCTGACATTGTCGATGGTTTTGGTTTTCGCCTCATGCAAGCCGCAGCCGCCTGCGGTGATAAGCTCGGGCAAAACCTTTGAGCTGGCGACGGATAAGGACGGCAATGCGCTCTATGACAGCAGCGGCAAACCGATCGCCGTCATCAGGGAGGGGGACGAGGAGCGCACCGAGCCGCTCAGCGAAAAATACCTGATAGTCAGCGACGACAAGATAATGGCCCCCGCCTATGAGCTGGAGGTGCCCGAGGATTTCGATATCAAGGCGAGCAATGCAGACCCGCTGCTTGAGAATAAAAAAGGCACTGTGCAGATAAATATAATGGACAAGACCGACACGGCGGGCGATTTTGACGAATACATAGTCAAGACAGCCGCTTATATGGCCTCGATAAGCAGCGAAGCGGGCGAGCTTGAGGATGTGACCGTTGCGGGGCTGCCGATGCAGCGCATGGGGCTTAAGACTGCGGACGACAGCGGCGAGGCGCTCGATGTCTATTGCTATTTTGCCCGTGTGAACGGCAGGGCGCTTATGATAACCGTGACCTCAAAGAACGGTGGAGTCGGCGGCGCAGCCGAGGCGGACGAGCTTGTGGCAAAGATGGATTTCACAAAATAAAAGCTGACAAGGTCATTACGTTAACGTATGAACACTATAAAAAATCAAGGACGGTGATTCCCATGCGCATCAATACTTCGTGGGCGGGTATTGCGATATATGTTCATTCGGGCTGAGCTGTATTGTCCGCCTGCGTTGACTTCACAAGTGTATCCCGAGGACGTTTAGAAAACAGGATGTTCAAAGAAAGGAGCACTATACCATGAAGCTCAACAAACTTCTGCGCTTTATCAGCGTAATTATGGCCGCAGCAATACTTGCGGGCACCCTGTCCGTCGGTGCGGCGGCTCTGCACCATCCGTATCTCGACTCTGACTTACAGTCCAACTACAATTCGATCGACCAAGTCACCTTGACCGCCGATCAGCAGGCTTCGCTCCTGCTCGATAAGGTCGATGTCATGCTTGAGGATAAGGACATCTATATTGATATCCCCATCATCGGCGACATAGACCTGCGTTCGATAGACTCGGCGCTCTCCTCCATCTATGACCTTACGGGCAACTGGCTCTACGGCAGCCTCACTGTCGGCGACCTCACCGTCCTCAAGAGCAACCGTTCGTTCATATCCTCCGCAAGGCGTACCTCCACTAACCTGAGCGATGTCGATGTGATAGACATCGTCGTTCAGTACCTTGCCGCATGTATACCCACTCTCGTCAATATCATTGACGACAGCTTCAACTGGGGCATGGTCAGAGGCTTCCTGCCTCCGAAATTCAGGGTCATAATCAGCGATGTTCCCAAATATATCAAAGAAGAAATTTGGGATGCACTTCACCCTGTCAACTATGAGCAGTATCCCTCCAATACCACTCTTGACAGCATCGTTCAGTTCATGCTCGACAATCAGCTTGGCGGCAAGAGAGAAGCAGTTATGGGCTTCCCCGGCGTGCTGCCCGGATTTGATGTCGATCTTGAGACTGCCGACGGCTACAGGATGCTTGAGGAAGCGATATACTGCGCTCTCAACGAGTATGTAGTGCCCGTCATCAACGGCGACCTCAAAAAGGTCATCAGGGAAGCAGTCATTGCCAATTCTCAAAAGGGCGGCGATCTCGGCCAGCTCGTTAACATTGATTATGTCGTCGCCGAATATAGCTTCGACAAATCAAAGGGACTTATGGAGCAGCTCAACACCGTCCTCGGCACGGTAGTCAATCAGATGCTTACCGACGGCGCGAATAACGCTCTCTTCACCTGGAGCTTTACCCCCGCGGCGGGCGAGACCCAGGCCGACCTGCTTGAGGATAACATCTTCAGGCTTATCAAGGTCATCATCCCCCTCGGCGGCGATGAGAATTACGACCTTACAGGCAAGGGGCTCCATGACCTGCTCAACTACGTCGCCATCAGCGCCGTAGAGGAGTTCGTTAAGCATATGTCGCTCGACCCCACTCTGCGTATGGATCAGGTAGCTTACCTCGGCCTGCGCGAGCTTGCGGCAAGCGTGCTGCCCGAGAAATCATACCCCGAGCAGCCGGCAAGCGGCACACTCTATAACGACTACAGAGAAGCCATTCTCGGCATCGCGGCGGATCTCGGCATTTATTACTTCAATAATATGTTCGACTTCAATTGCGATCCCGACGCGGGTGTAGACGGCTTTGTTAACGCCTGTGCCGAATGGGGTCTCGATTTTGCAGAGGGTCTTGTCGATGTAAGCACGATAAGCGAGACCAGCACCGGCTGGGATAAGATAGACGCCGTCCTTTGGAGCATCATCCCCAAGGATTGGATCCCCTACGGCACCATGTTTGCGAATAACGGCGTCGCCGGCACCGCAAACGATCTTACCTTCAGATCGCTTATCAACTACTTCCTCGATTCGATATTCAATTGCGAATTCGAGAATTTCTACACCTTCTTTGCTCACAATTCATCGAGCACCCTCGATACCCTCACCCTCAGACAGACCTTGATAAACGTGGTTACGGGCGTTGTGAATAACGCGTTCCCGGGCACTCTGCCCACCGATATCACCTGCTTTGAGGATCTTATGGATACCGATACTCTCAAGAATATCGTTAAGAATCTTATCATTTCTATAAAGGATAAGAAGAGCGTGATCATTCCGACCGCTCTTAACATGATAACGGTATTCACCGGCGCCTCCAAGGAGCAGTCTCTCGGCAAGGCGGATATTGATATCGACGAGAGAGTTTACTGCGAAAACGGCGCCGTTCCCTCCGGCAAGAATATCCGTATAACCAATCTCTCCAATGGCGTCAACAGAGGCTGGAGAGATCAGGCGGGCGTTCTTCATCAGGACGCAATGTATAAGATAAAGCCCATCGCTGTCACCTGCGATAATTCCGGTGTGACCCTTGCGGCTATCCCCTCGGATACCGTTATCAATGCAAACGGCTTCTATGATGTGGCTGTCTCCGGCACCGTGAGCGGCAACGGCGAGGTTCGTTTCGACCTGACCTACGATATCCTCGATGAGGCGGGCGCAGTCATCAACCCGACCCATCTCGTAGCCTCCGTTTACAGCTACTTCTACACTCAGAAGGGCAATTACGAGGCGACCAGCTCAGCCACCGGCGAAGCAAACAAGGTCAGCATGGACAGCTTCCCGACCTACCTCTACATGACCGATATCTATGACGCGGCGGTGTTCTCGATAATGGCGACCAATAACGGCAGCCTGCTCGGCAACGCAGCGAAGGATATACGCAGGGCGGTAGTGACCGGCACCATGCCCGCCGAGCTTTCGGCAAACAACCCCGAGAGCGGCTGCATTGTCTGCCTTGACGCGGCTTCGCTCACCGTGGACGCTTACGGCTCGGTCAACCCCTATGTGCTTGACCGTGACCCCGATAATCCGCAGCCCTACGGCATTTATGACCTCAGCATTCAGTTTGAGATCTGCGCCAAGGACGCAAGCAGCGGCACTCTCACCGAGGCGAGAGACCACAAGCTCGTGGTTTATAATGATTTCGGTCTGCCCGGCCTGCTCCGCAGAGTTATGAATGCAAACAGACAGAGCGCAGATTATCTCAACGCCTCCGCAGAATGGGCGGCGTATCAGAGCGCTCTGAGCGCAGGCTATGCGCTTGTTCACGGCAACCCGGACCATACCAAGATGTTTGCCTGCGTCAGCTCGCCCGACGGCTCCGACAACGCCTATAAGGCCGCTGCGGACGCTGTCAACGCCGCTGTTGAGGCTCTTGACGCCAAGGTGAAGCCGACTGACACCGCAAAGCTCGCAGCTCTTAAAGCAACTCTTGAGGCTCAGACCTCCCCCGAGGGCGGCTACTTCAAGGATGTTGACTATAAGCTCTACACCTATGACAGATGGAATAAGTGGAAGCGCCACGCGCGCAGACTCATCAATTCACAGAATGTCGCCGAGGGCGTGACCGCAGTGGCAATATCGGACCTCGACCTCGTCTATGCAAAGCATATGCTTGAGCTGATGTATCCCAGAATGCTCCGCAGAGCGGCCGTTAAGACTCATCTCGCAGCAGCCATCACGGCGGCAGGCGTCAAGACCGAGTCGGCATACGCCGCAGACACATGGGCAGATTACGCAGCGGCTCTCGCAACCGCAAACGCAGTCAATGCCGACACCTCCGCTGACCTTCGCCAGTCCGAGGTCAATGACGCTCGCGTCTGCCTGCTCAAGGCGGAGCGTATGCTGAAGCCCCTGACCCTGACCGTGCCCGCAGGCTCCACAGCCCTCATCGACTCCCGCAGCATGTTCATCCACGGTATCACCGAGAGACTTGCTTCGCTTGACGGCTATATTGCGGCGGCGAACGGCTACACCCTTAATGTGACACACAGAAGCGGCTCATATGTCGGCACCGGCAGCTATGTCAAAGTGATGGACGGCGATGAGCAGGTAGCTTTCTACACCGTTATTCTTTACGGCGACGTTAACGGCGACGGTATTATAGATGATGACGATTTTGGTATCATCGGCAACTATCTTAACGGCACCGATACCGAGCAGCTCTTTGAGGGCAGCCCGTTTGCAACGGCGGCGGATGTTGACCGTGACGGCGCTATTACGCAGGCGGATTACGCGATAATCAATGATTATCTGACGAATGGCGAACCCATAAATCAGGCTTAACATCGAGACTCCCTTCAATGACGATTGCCCCGAGCAATTGTCGGGGGCTGCCGCGCCCTTTCCGCGGCAGCCCCACCCTCCGCGGTAAGGGATAGAGACATAATTTATTTGCGGGTCTTATGCCCGACAAGGAAGTGAAAAAGCTAAGTGCAGGGGTCATTCCCGCCGCCGATTCGGAAAGGGGATCTGCGCCGGAGGCGAATATTCCCTGCACTTCCGGGAAAGAGAATATAAAAAATCTACCGTGCATGCAGTCTTAAAGGCTGCGTGCCTGCTGTGCTTTTTACATAATGAAAGATAAATATGAATAAATTTAATCGGAGAATAATACGGCTCATGCCGTTATGCATATCCGTACTCAGATAGCTTTACGGCGCCAATCCGCTTTGAAGGGAGGTGGATGCTCTTCGCACCGGTGCCGTGGTTATAGATAATATTATATTAGGAAAGGATAAGAGAGTATGTATACGCAAAAAAGAAGCTATAAACTAAAAGCGCTTGCATTATTTTTGGCTGTTTTCACGATTCTTTCAACCATGCCCGTGGCGTTTGCCGCGACGGCTCTGACGGTAAAAAACGTTACCGTGTGGCCCACGGCGAGCGGAACGATTTATTGCGGTCAGGTCCTTGGGGAGCATATCACCCTGAGCGGGGGAGAGGTTCGGTATAACGGCACGGTAGTTGAGGGGACTTTTGCCTTTGCCGATCCGAATTCAAGACCTATCGGCAACCCGAGTATGCGTGCGACTTTGAAATTTACGCCGAATGACGAGACGCAATATAAGGGATTTACGGCAGCCAGGATCAAGGAAGTAACATATACGGTTTTGCCCGTCACGCCAGTGCTGGTCGATGAGGCCAACGATAAGCCGAGGGCCGAGGGAACCGTTGAGACAGGGACTCTGCTGTCCGCCGTGCCGATAGTCGGCGGTACGCTGATGAATCCCTATTATCCCGAAAAGACAAATAATCTGCCGAAGTGGACTTGGTCGGAGCCGACGACCGTGCTGACAAAGAGCGGCCGTTATGAGGCAAAAACAGTGGCAAACAACAGCTTTAACTCGATAACCTGCAGCGTTTATGTTGCGGTTGCCGAGCCTGCTGTACCATACACGACCATTATCGAACAGCCGGAGATCAAGACCTTTACTTATGCTCCGGATATGAAGTGGGGCGATATCCCCATTGTCGGCGGCAAAGCCGATGTGCCCGGCAAATTTGAGCTGACCGACGTGTGGAAGCAAAAAACCGTATCGGCGGGCAGCTTTACGCTTGACGCGGTTTTCATGCCCGATGACCTTACCGCAAGGCAGCCCAAGGAGCTGCAGATAAGCGCGGTCGTCGAAAAGGATCGCTGCCGATTCGTCGACACGGACGGCAAAGAGATAATCCCCGAGCTGACTCTGCCTTACGGCACAACTCTTATAGACGGCAATATCGACGCTTTGAAAAATTTTGTCTATCCGAGTAATTCAACGCTGAATTTCGTTGACCCCGAAACGGGCAAAAAGCTCAGCTCGTTCGGCACCAAGCCGCAGGTCGGCAGCCACGAGCTTGAGATAAATATTGTTTCATGGGATAAAAATTTCGTCGGGGGTCTCAGGAAAATCAAGCTGACTGTAATTCCTACGGTAATAACTCCGCGTTTCAAGGGAGAAGTAAACAAAAACACCGGCGAATGTAAATACAGAATAGCTGCAGACTCCGCTATTGACGCCCCGAAGGGCAGCTTTGATATTTATCTAAACGGTGAGCTTTATAAGAGTGGCATCAAATACGGCGTGGAGTTCACATTCAACGTGGGCGACGGCAGCTATGACATGAAAGCGGTCTATCGCCCCGCAGATAATGATTGTTACTCTATCGACGATATTACTTCTTCTTTCTCAGTGAAGCTGCCTAAGCGCTTCAAGGCTATCGGCGCAGACGGTGCGAATAATGCGGACGGCACCGCATTTGAGGCTATGATGAGCGAGGGCAGCACTGTGATGGTAACGGCGGCTGTCGGCGCAAAGCCCTATTATGTGTTTAACGGCTGGGAGGTCGTTGAGGGCGAGGTGCCCGAGGGCACAGACCTCTCGAAGGAGAACGTTAAATTCGATATGCCGGATTGCGACGTAACCATTCAGGCGACGTGGAAATTCTCACTGAAGCTCTATCTCAAGAACCTGTTTGCCCCCATCATAACCGCCTTGAGAGCATTTTGGCTTATGCTTAAGAGCTTTTTCTCAAATATCATAGGTAAATAGGTATACCTCGCACAGACATTATATAACCGCCGATCGGACAGAGGCTATTATTAGCTCCCAACAGGCTCGGCGGCATAGGCTGCGGGGCGGGAAAGACCCCGCAGCCCCAAATTAAGAGAGAGTATAACACGGTCAACAATTAATTTGCTGTGAATATAAACAAATTCATTGAAAAATTTTTGTTTAAAAAGCAAAAAATACAATTGCTGAAAATTTTAATGTAACAAATCACGCTTTAATATCATTAATCAGCAGAGGAAGAGACTTAGCGGAGCCTTAAAACAATGATTAAGGAGCTGAAAGAAATGAGTCTGAACTTAAAGGACCCTGTGACGGAGCAATGCGAGGAGCTGTGGCATATGTATCAGCCAATCGTTCTTAAGCTCTGCGAGTACAAGCTGCAAAGCGCCCCCACCCTCATTGAGGACTGCGTTCAGGAGGTGTTTGCGGATCTGCTGGCATATTTACGCACGGGCAATAAGATAGGCAACCCCGGCGCATGGCTTGCCAAGGTGGCAAGCAACAAGATCAAGGATATCTATACCTCCGAGAACAGGCGCAAGCGCATGATGGTGTCTTTTGAGTCGGCGGGGCGCTTCGGCGACGATATTCAGCTCCGTGTGAAGCATATAAACGGCAGGGATCCCGCCGTGGGGTCTATCAGGCTCGAGGAGATATTGGCTCGCTTGAGTGAGAGCGACCGACGCATATTCGTCAGCTACTATTTCAACGGAATGACATATGAAGAAATAGGTGCGGCTGAGAATACGAGCAGCGCAGCCGTGAAGCAGAAGCTCTCGCGACTGAAAATAAAGATATTGAAGCAGTTTAATGATGAGTAACAGCGTGTTGCACAAAAAAATCAGCCAAAATTCAGCAATTTGACTATGTTATTAAAAGGCGATTTTTCAGACTGTTTACACGTAAGGAGGAAGTTCAGTGAAAAGGAGAGAGAGACTTTTTACTTGTACGGACGTAAAGGAGAAGCTGGCGGCGAGACGGCTGCTCGAGGTCATGCTCGATATTGAGCTGGACAGACCCGAGGATGAGATGGACACGGAATTCATAGAGCAATGCCTTGACGCGCTGCTCAAAAAGGATAGCTCCGAGCCGCATTTGCCTGCTCCGTGCCGATCGAGCATGAAACAGGCGAGATGATCGACCGATCAGGCTGCAAAACCGCCTCCGCTCCGCACAAGACCGACCGCCCCTGCTTGCAAAACGCAAGCAGGGGCGGTCTTTGATATGGAGGGATCGAACCCGAGGTTATTTCCTGTTTATTATCTTGGCGCGCAGTCCGCGGGTCTTTTTGGCTGCTTTCTGTGCAAGCCCGACGGCTTCGTAGCCGAATTTGTTGATGATGAGGTCGGCTTCGCCCATCAGCTCCATGTAGTCGTTGCAGAAGCCCTTTTTGAATTTGAATATGCCGTGCAGGGGGTTATTCTCATCGGGGTAGCCGCCCCTGAAATCATAGTAGCGGCAGCCCTCGGCTATCGCCCAGCGGATCATCTCCCACTGCACAAGGTAATTCGGCATGACGTTCCTGTATTCGTTGGAGCTTGCGCCGTAGACATACCAAACCTTGTCGCCGCAGTGAACATCCAGAGCGCCCGCAATGGTCTTGCCCTCGTATTTGGCGAGATAGATGCGTGCGTCATCGCCGAAAGCGTTCATAATGCGCTCGAAATAAGAGGTGTCACGGGTGGCGAAACTGTCGCGCTCGCCGGTTATCAGCATCAGCTCGTGGAATTCCTCGCAGGCCTCAATGCCCTTTATCTCAACGGTGACGCCCTTCCTTGCGGCGAGGCGGGTGTTGTAGCGGGTCTTGGGGTGGAAGGAGGCCATGACCTCCTCCTCCGTCTTGCCCTCGACATTCAGGCGGAATATATAGCGAGCCTGGATGGTGTCGAAGCCCGTGCCGTGCTCCTTGAAGTTGAAGCCCATATCCTTGAGGGCGTCGATATACTCGGTGTTTGAGGCGAGGGTGTCGGTGTCTATCTTAAATGTATATGCCTTGTTCTTGATTCCGTAGTCCCTTGCCGCGCCGAGCAGCGCGCGCACGGTGTCAAGGTCGCCGAGGTCGCATACGGGGCCTCTGGGCGCATACATCATCTTGAACGGGGTCATAGGTATCTGGCGCAGTATCACGGCGCACACGCCCTTGATATTGCCGCCGTCGTCACGGCAGATGAAGCCTACCCATTCCCATTCTTTCTTGACCTTGCCCCATGCCGAGGTCTGCATCATGTGTCCCTTGGGGTGCGAGCGAACGAAGCTGTCAAATTCCGCAGCGTTTTCAATTCTTACCGTTTCCATTGTTTCTCCTTTCGGTTATCAGCTCGGCGGCTCTCGCAATAAGCGCCTGCCGGTCGTTTTTTATTTTATCGTTCAGCACTTCGCCGAAAAGCTCGTCAAGCAGCTCACCCGTGAGCGGCGACGGCTCTATGCCGAGCGCTTTTATGTCGTTTCCGTTGATTTTTAAGTCCCGCAGTCTGAGGCATGAATCCTCGGCGATAATTTCGTCGAGCTTTGCCCGCCCGAGCGCTATCGCCGCCATGCCCTCGCTGAGAAAAGCGGGGTTCTGAGCCGAGATATCCGCCGCGCGGACGTCAAACAGCTCCCGTATCGTTTTTTCACCGAGCAGGCCGAGATACTTTCTGTAGGTCGCCTTGCTTATCAGCTCCGGCATGAAGTCGTGATACTCCACAAGGGTGCATACATGGTCACGCAGCCTTGCCGAGGCCTTGAGCCGCTCAAGCGTCGTATACGCTATCTCTCGGCTTATCTTGCCGTGGGAGTGAAAATGATCTGTGCCGTTTTCGTCAGTTGTTTTGCAAAGGGGCTTGCCGCTGTCGTGAAACAGCATAGCGAGCCTTATTTCTTCATCCTCGGGAGCAGCCTCGACCGCCTCCGCCGTGTGACCCCACACGTCGTA
>ERZ827492.2856-NODE-2856-length-11523-cov-6.385420_pt1 | contig 11523 bp, 7 predicted proteins | sample MGYA00519704_ERZ827492 | MGnify/ENA primary metagenome ERZ827492 (study PRJEB31778, sample SAMEA3449325) | human gut metagenome | biome: human gut; feature: human-associated habitat; material: faeces | place: United Kingdom | collected 2010/2012 ...
CGGCATAGCGCGCGCGGCAGCGCTCCCGCTCGGCCTGCTGCGCGGCGAGGGCCGCCTCCTCCTGCGCGCAGAGATCGCGCAGCGCCTCCGCGCTCTCCACGCCCAGGACCGCCCACTGGGACCGGAGCGCCTGTTCCTCCGCGCGCAGGCGCTCCTCCGCCTCGCGGCACTGGCGCGCGAGGCTCTCCTGGTACGCGGCGAAGCGGTCCGCGCGGAACAGCGTCTTGAGGATGCGCTCCTTCTCCGCCGAGTCCGCGGTGAGGAAGCGCTCGAACTTCCCCTGCGGCAGGATCATCACCTGCACGAACTGGTCAAAGCCCATGCCCACGGCCTCGACCGCGGCGGCCTCCTGCGCGGTGGGCTTGGCGCTCTCGAGCAGGCTGCGCTCCCCGCCGTCCGGCAGCAGCTCCCGCGCGCCGCACTCGAGGACATAGCGCTCCGCGCGGTCGTCCTCGTCCTTCTTCCGCCGGCGCACGGCGCGCAGCCGCTTCCAGAACAGATAGCGCCGCCCGCGGACGGAGAACAGAAACTCCACGCGCGTGTCCTGCTCCGGCCCGGCCAGCTTGCAGCGCAGGTCCTGGATGCCGCCGCGCTCGCCGCCGCTGGCGCGGTTGTAGAGCGCGCAGGTCATCGCGTCCAGGATCGCGGTCTTGCCCGCGCCCGTCTCCCCGTAGATCAGGAACCGGTCCGAAAACGGCGCAAAGTCCACGACCTGCGGGGCAAGGTACGGCCCAAAGGCCTCCATCGTCAGCTTGAGCGGCAGCATTCCGCCCGCCTCCTTCCGCGTCTTGTTCTCTGCCGGGTCATGTGCGCTCCGCTTCCTCCACGGCGCGCTGGAACCAGGCGCGCTGCTCGTCGTCCATTTCCAGACCCGTCTTATATAGGTAAAATTTCTCTGCAAGGGCGAGCGGCGTGTCCGCGGCCGCCTCCTGCGCGGTCAGCAGCGGCGCGCCGCCCTCCCGCGAGAGGAGCGCGCTCTCGATCAACAGCGCGTTGGGGTACTTCCGGCGCAGCGCATCCTGCACGGAGGCCGTGGCCAGCGCGTCCGTCACCGTCAGGTGCAGATAGGCGTCCGATTCCCCCGCGAGCAGCGCGTCCACCGCGCCCGTGCGCGCCTCGACCGGCCGCAGCGGCGGCACGGGCACGGCGCGCAGGGACCCGTCCCCGGTGTCCAGGATCGTCACGCCCTTTTCCTGGCCTGCCTCGTCAAAGGCATAGGCCAGGGGCGCGCCGCAGTAGCGCACGCGCCCGCCCGCGAGCGTCTGCGCCTTGTGCAGGTGCCCCAGCGCCGCATAGTCGAAGGGCGCGAAGGCCCCCACCGGCACGGCCAGCGCGCCGCCCACCGCCGCGGCGCGGTCGCTGCGCCCCGCCTGGCCGCCCGCGGCAAAGCAGTGCCCCAGCAGAATGTGGAACCGGCCGTCCCGCTCCGGCGCGCGGTGGGCGAGGAAGGCCGCGACCGCGTCGGCGGCGCTGCCGATCGCCTCCCGCTCCGCGGGGAAGCTCAGCCGCGCGTCGTCCGTCGTGCAGTAGGGCAGAACGTGCACCACGGCCTCGCCCAGGTCCACGCGGTCGTCCTGCGCGCCCGCGCGGCCGAACACGTGCAGCCCGGAGGGCGCCAGCAGCTCCTGCAGGAGCGAGAGGCGCGCCGCGCCGTCGTGGTTGCCCGCGCAGACCACCACCGGGATGCGCTCCTCCAGGCAGAGGCGGCGCATGGCCCGGTTGTAGACGCCCATCGCGTCCGCGCCGACCACCGCGCGGTCGAATACGTCCCCGGCCAGGAGCACCGCGCCGACCCGCTCCCGCGCGGCGATGTCCGCGATGCGGTCCACCATCGCCTCCTGGTCGCGCAGCAGGCTCGCGCCGTAGAAGTCCAGGCCCAGGTGCCAGTCCGAAGTGTGCAGGATCTTCATGCCGTCCCTCCCAAAAAATCCATCCGCGCGCGGCAAAAAAAGGAGCGGGTCCCGCGCGCCGGGGCCCGCCCATGCGTTCAGTTCTTTTCGTGGTCGCGGAAGTAGTCCCGCAGGAGCGCCAGGCACTCCTCGCGGCAGACGCCCGCGGTCACGCGCGGCGAAGCGGGCGAAATCGCAAAGACCTCCGCGCTGGGAGCGCTGCCCTTGCCGCCCAGGATCTCGCCCAGGTCCGCATCACTCGCGCCGTAGACCAGGCGCCCGAGCTTTGCCCAGACGAGCGCGCCGCTGCACATGTAGCACGGTTCGCAGCTCGAATAGAGCGTGTAGGCGGACAGGTCCGTCACGCCGGCGCTCCGGCAGTATTCCTGCACGAGGGTGAGCTCGGCGTGCGCCGTGCGGTCACCGCGGGTGTAGATGCCGTTGCAGCCCGTGGCCACGACCGCGCCGTCCCTGACCAGCACCGCGCCAAAGGGCTCGTCCCCGCGGCGGACGGACTCCCGCGCCGCCTCGATCGCCAGGGACAGGAAGCGCTCCTCCTGCGTCTGCATTCAGTCCCCCTCTTTCTGCAGCGCGGGCCGGACCTCGATGTCGATCGGGAACCGCCCGGCGTTGCGGCCGTAGATCGCGATGCCGCCCTCGTCGCACTGGATCTCCAGGCGCAGGCTGCCGCGCGCGCGGGCGCTGTCCATCGCGCGCGCGCTGACGGGCACGGTCAGAAGATACCCGTAGGAGCCGGCCTCCTCCAGATAGCGCTGCCGGCGCTGGTAGTGCCAGGAGAGCACGCCGTTTGCGTCCGCCGGGTCGTCCGGCAGGGCCTGGGCCAGGGCCTCCTCGCCCTCGACGAGCACGCGGATCTGCGAGGGGAAGGGTGTTTCGTCCGTCATGAAGTAGGAGTTGTGGTTCATGCCCGGGTCCGTGCGGTTGCCCACGACGCAGTCCACGTTCCCCGCGGCGATCTGGACGTCCTTGCGGTCCTTGCCCAGCTCGATCTTGGCCGAGGCCTCCAGGCAGATCTCCGCGGCGTCAAACGCGGCAAAGGAGAGCGCCGGGATCTCGTAGACGAGGCGCCCCGCGCCCGCGCAGGCGAGCTTGTGGCCGGAGAGCGCGGTCCAGTGGTTGGAGAACTCGCACTGGGCGTAGTCCTTCGGCCGGACGCAGGCAACGCCCAGGCGCGGGCCGCGCACGTCAAAGCAGCAGAAGTTGCGGCTGAGCACCTTGCCGTCCTTGCACAGGCGGAAGGTCAGCGCCGCCGTGTCCGCGCCCTCGGGCATGGTGACCTGGATTTCGCCCAGGGGCAGCAGGCCGTCGCCCGGGCAGGTGAAGTCCAGGTGCCCCGCCTCCGCATAGCCGTGCATGCCGTGGAGGAAATACTCCAGGCGCAGCGCCTCGCCCGCCTTGGCCCCGCCGAAGTTCGAGTAGAAGACCGGGGTTTCGACCGTCTCCCCCGCGCCGACGGTGCGGCAGGGCGGCGCGTCGTAGGCGAGGAAGTCCTTGGCGTGCATGTCGCGCAGGTCCATGCCCATGCCCAGGATCGCGTAGCCGAAGTCCTTCTTTTTGTTGTCGATGCGGTAATAGCCGTTGAACTCGTTGACCACGTCGTTCATCTCGGTGAAGACGAAGCCGCAGAGGTTCTCGTGCAGGCGGTACTCGTTGAGCATGTAGTGGTACTGCCAGCCGAGGTCGCTGTCGCCCGCGCTGTCCTGCACGCCCCAGACCATGCCGCACTCGGAGTTCATCAGCGGCACGCGGCGCTGGCGGTTGCGGCCGATGCAGTTCCAGTCGCTGCCCGCGTAGGAGGAGCGGCAGGCCGTGTCGATCTCCTCCTTGACGGCCATGTAGCCGTTGATGTAGAAGTGCCAGGTGTTCAGGTCCGTCTCCACGTGGTCGTGGTTGCAGGCGGAGTTGTCCTCCACGATGCGCGTCGGGTCAAAGGCCTTGACGCGGCGGTAGACCCCGCGCACCCACTCCTGCGTCTTGGGCTCGTAGAGCCGCACCTCCCCCGGCAGGTTGGAGAACAGGCCCCACGTCTCGTTGAAGACGATCCAGGCCGCGATGCAGGGGTGGTTGCAGTCCCTGCGGAGCATGGCGCTCAGCTCCGCTTCGAACTGCGCGCGCGCCGCCTCCGTGGGATCGCCGTGGAAGCAGACCATGTCCGCAAAGGCGAGCACGCCCAGGCGGTCCATCCAGTAGAGCTTGCGCGGCTCCTCGGGCTTGATGTGCAGGCGCATGAGGTTGAGGCCGATGTCCTTGGCCCGCTGCACGGAGGCGACGACCGCCTCCTCGCTGGGCAAGGTGAAGAAGCCCTCGGGGTTAAAGCACTGGTCGAGCACGCCGTTTAAGTAGATCGGCCGGCCGTTGAGGTAGATCCAGGGGTAGTCCTTCCCCGGCGCGCACTTTGCCTCGATCTCCCGCACGCCGAAGTAGGTGGAGACGCAGTCCTCGCCCAGGCGCAGCTCGCCCTCGTAGAGGTTCGGCTCGTCCGGCGACCAGAGGCGCGGATTCTCCAGGACAAAGTCCAGCTCCACGCTCGCCTCCCCCGCGGGCAGGTCGAGCGCCTTGGAAAACGCCCGGCCGTCAAAGGCGGCGGTCAGCGTCGCGGGCCCGCCCTGCGCGCGCACGGTCGCCAGGACGCGGACGCGGCCGTCCATCTTCGTCTCGATCTTGGCGCGCTCCAGGCGCGTCTTGGGCGCGGCCTCGAGGTACACTGTCTGCCAGATGCCGCGGATCTCGCCATAGCCCTGCTTGCCGCGGGTCTGGCTCGACGCGTCCAGGTCCTCGACGCGCACGGCGATCTCGTTTTCACCGTCCTTGTCCCAAAGGCCGGTGACGTTCAGGCGGATCTCGTCATAGCCGCCGCGGTGCGCGCCGGCAAAGCGGCCGTTGACAAAGACGCGCGCCTCGTAGTCCGCCGCGCCGATGACGAGGAAGACCTCGCCCGGGGCCGAAAAGCGCGCCGTGCGCCGGTACCAGGCCGCGCCCTTCCGGTCCTCGCCCACGCCGGAGAGCGGCGCGGCCCAGGAAAAGGGCACCTGGATGCGCCGCGTAAGCTGCGCAGGGCAGGCCTCCGCCGCGGAAAAGTCGAATTCCCACTCGCCGTTGAGGTTGAGCCAGTCCTTCCGCTGCCAGTCCGGCCGCGGATGCTCGGGTCTTGGGATGGGGTTCATAGGCAAATCCCTCCTGTGTATGCGTCGTGTTCAGGCGCTTCCATTATAGCACATCCCGCCGGGTTTACAAGCCGGGCCCGGGGGCGGATTTTTTCTGCGAATTTTCTGCGCAGACGGGCGCGCGATATGGTATACTTGTTCCGTCAGAACAAAACCGCAAAAACGCCCCGTCCCTGCGGAAGGAGGAATGCGCGATGCCCGTCCCCCGCCTCGGCGCCCTGGTCCACAGCCCGACGCTGCGCTTCACGCTGCCCGTGATGCTGGAAAACACGCTGACCATCTTCATCGGCCTGGTGTTTTCGCGCATCATCAGCACCATCAGCGGCAGCGCGCTGGCCGCCATCGGCATGGCCAACACCGTCATGGCCGTGATCTTCTCCCTCTTCTCCATGGTGACGACGGGCGCGGCGGTCCTCGTCTCCCGCCAGATCGGCGCGGGGGAGGGCGCGGCCGCCGCGGACACGATCGAGCAGGGCGGCTTCCTCTCGCTGGCGTGCTCCGCGGGGATGACGGCGCTGTGCCTGCTCACCGCGCAGCCCCTGCTGCGCCTGCTCATGCCCACGGCCGAGGACCAGCTCTTTTCCGAGGCGCTGCGGTATTACGACATGCTGATGCTGTCGCTGCCCGCCTACGTGCTGCACGGCATGCTCTCCTCCGCCGCGCGCTCCACGGGCGACAGCCGCTCGCCCATGGCGGTGGCGCTGCTGATGAACCTGTCGCAGATCGCGTTTGCCTACCTATTCATTGACGTGCTCCCGCTGCAGGAGGTGGGCGCAGGCCTGTCCTACGTGTGCTGCCGGCTGGTGGGCGCGGGGCTGATGCTGGGCGCGCTGGTGCGCGACCATCGCTTCTTCGTGCTGCGCCTGCGGAACATGCTCCGCCCGCGCGGGGCGACCGTGCGCCGCATCCTGCGCCTGGGCCTCCCCGTGAGCGCGGAGAGCCTCTTCGTCCAGGTGGGCTACATGCTGGCCAACTCCATGTCCATCTCCCTGGGCACGTTCGAGAGCAGCGTCTACCAGGTCATGAACACGCTCAACACGTTCCTTACGCTCCCGCAGGGCATCTGCTCGACGGTCGGGCTTTCGGCCGTGGGCCGGCTGCTGGGCGCGAAGACCTACCGCGCCGCCAAGCGGACCGGACGCTGGATCTGGCTCGCCGGCATCGGGGCGACGCTGCTGCTGAGCGCGATCGTCCTGGTCTTCCGCGTGCCGCTGGCGGGCGTTTACACCTCGAACCCGCTGGAGGTGGAGAGCGCCGCGAGCCTGATGTGGATTCTGCTGGTGATGGACGTTGCGGGCGTCTCCATCAACGCCATCGACGCGCAGCTGCGCGCGGGCGGGGACGTGCGCTACGTCATGGTCGTGACGCTGACGGCGGTCTGGCTCATCCGCCTGCCGCTGACGTACCTGTTCTGCTTCGTCTGGGACTGGGGCGTCCTGGGCATCTACCTGGCCAACACCATCAGCCTCTACTACCGCGCGATCCTGGGCCTCGTCCGCCACGGCGGCCAGCGCTGGATGACGCGCCGCGTCTAAACAAAAAAGAAAACGCGCCCGGCCCTCCGGAATCCTCCGATAAGGGCCGGGCGCGTTTCTGCGCGCCTCCTCTGCTTTTCCCCGAACCGCCAACGGTGGCTCGGGGAAAAGCAGGCTTATTGGGCCTGCGGCCCGAACGCCCGGCCTCCAGGAGCTTCGCTCCCTTCGGCTTCGCCCCGAACCGCCAACGCCGGTGCGGGGTTGCGGCCGGCTTATTGGGCCTGCGGCCCGAACGCCCGGCCTCCAGGAGCTTCGCTCCCTTCGGCTGCGCCCCGAACCGCCAACGCCGGTGCGGGGTTGCGGCCGGCTTATTGGGCCTGCGGCCCGAACGCCCGGCCTCCAGGAGCTTCGCTCCCTTCGGCTGCGCCCCGAACCGCCAACGGTGGCTCGGGGAAAAGCCGGCTTATTGGGCCTGCGGCCCAAACGCCCGGCCTTCAGGAGCTTCGCCCCCTTCGGCTGCGCCCCGAACCGCCAACGGCGGTTCGGGGTTGCGGCCGGCTTATTGGGCCTGCGGCCCGAACGCCCGGCCTCCAGGAGCTTCGCTCCCTTCGGCTTCGCCCCGAACCGCCAACGGCGGTTCGGGGTTGCGGCCGGCTTATTGGGCCCGTGGCCCAAACGCCCGGCCTTCAGGAGCTTTGCTCCCTTCGGCTTCGCTCCCTTCGCAGGCGTACACGCCGCCGCTGCGGATTTCAAAGGAAGGGAGCCCAAGCCCCTTCTCATCCCCGAAAGCGGCGGGAAGGGGTTTCTACAAGCTGCAACGCGCCCGGCCTTCCGAGAATTTTCCGGAGGGCCGGGCGCGTTTGTTTGTGGGGCGCGCCCTAGCGCTTGAGCGCCTCGCGCAGGGCGCGGTTGACGCTGGCGGGATCGGCCTTGCCGCGCAGGGCCGCCATGCAGCGCCCGACGAGGAAGCCGAAGACCTTGTCGCTGCCGGCGCGGTACTTCTCCACCGCGTCCGCGTTTTCGGCAAGGACCTTGGCCACGGCGGCGGCGAGGTCGCCCTCGCCCACCTTCTCCAGGAAGAGGCCGTGCTCCCGGCAGAAGAGCTCCGGGTCCGCGCCCTCGCGGTAGACGGCCTCCACCGCGCGCCGCGCCGCCGGCCGCCCGATGCGCCCCGCCGCAAGCAGGCGCAGGGCGCGGGCGAGCTTCTCCTCGTCGATCTCCAGGTCCGCGGGCTCCCGCCCGTCCTCCCCGAGCAGGCGCAGCACCTCGCCCAGCGTCCAGTTGGCGGCCTCCCTGGCCGGGATGCCGCGGCCGATCAGCCCTTCGAGCAGCCGGCACAGCCGCGCCGAGCGCAGCAGGATCGCCGCGTCCCGCTCCGTCAGCCCGTATTCCGCCAGGTACCGCGCGCGCTTCTGCTCCGGGAGCTCCGGCATGCTGCGGCGCACCTGCGAAAGAAAGGCCTCGTCCAGCACCACGGGCGGCAGGTCCGGCTCCGGGAAGTAGCGGTAGTCCTGCGCGTTTTCCTTGGAGCGCATGGCGAAGGAGGCGCCCTTGTTGTCGTCCCAGCGGCGGGTCTCCTGGCGGACGGCGCGGCCCTCGCGCAGCAGCTCGATCTGCCGCTCGGCCTCGGCGCGCACGGCGCGGGCCACGGCCTTGATGGAGTTGAGGTTCTTCATCTCCGTGCGCACGCCGAGCGCCTCGCTGCCCACGGGCCGCACGGAGACGTTGACGTCCGCGCGGATGGACCCCTCCTGCATCTTGCAGTCTGAAACGCCCAGGAAGTCCAGCAGCGTGCGCAGCCGCTCCAGGAAGTCCGCGGCCTCTTCGCCGGAGCGGAAGTCCGGCTCGGTCACGATCTCCATCAGCGGCACGCCGCAGCGGTTGTAGTCGCACAGCGTCGTCTCGGTGAAGGGGTCGTGGACGAGCTTACCCGCGTCCTCCTCCATGTGGATCTCGTGCAGGCGGATGAAACGGCCGCTCTCCAGCGCAAGGCCCCCGCCCCGGCAGATCGGCGCGTAGAGCTGGGAGATCTGGTAGGCCTTGGGCAGGTCCGGATAGAAGTAGTTCTTGCGGTCAAAGCGCGTCACGGGCGCGATGTCGCAGCCCAGCGCAAGGCCCGTGCGCGCGGCCTTCTCCACCGCGGCGCGGTTGAGCGTGGGCAGCGCCCCCGGCTGGCCGGAGCAGACCGGGCAGACGTGCGTGTTCGGCTCGCCGCCAAACGCCGTGGAGCAGGCGCAGAAGATCTTGCTCCGGGTGTTCATCTCGACGTGGACCTCGAGTCCGCAGACGATTTCGTAGTTCATCGCGCCATCCCTCCTCTGTGCAGGTGGTAGTCCGTGTGCCGCTGGAAGGCGTCCGCCGCCCGCAGCAGCAGGCCCTCCTCGTCCCTGCGCGTCAGGAGCTGCGCGCCCACGGGCAGGCCGGTCTGTTCCTCCTCCCCGCAGGGGAAGGACGCGCACGGCAGGCCCGCCAGGTTCGCCGTGACGGTGTAGACGTCGCTCAGGTACATCTGCAGGGGATCGGAGAGCGACTCCCCCAGGCGCGGCGCGACGCTGGGCGCGGCGGGCAACAGGATCAGGTCAAAGCGCGTCAACGCGCGCTCCAGCTCCTGCCGGATGCGGCTGCGCACGCGCAGGGCCTTCAAATAGTACGCCTCGTAATACCCCTGCGAGAGCACGAACGTGCCCAGCAGAATCCGCCGCCGCGCCTCCGGCCCAAAGCCCTCCATCCGGCTCTGGCGCATGAGGGCGGCGATATCCTCCGGACCCTCGGCCCGGTGGCCGTACTTGACGCCGTCGTAGCGGGAGAGGTTGCTGGAGGCCTCGGCACAGGCCAGGATGTAATAGGCCGGCACCGCGTACGGCGCGACCGGCAGCGAGAAGCGCTCCACCTGCGCGCCCAGGCCCTGAAAGATCTCCGCCGCGCCGAGCACGCGCGCGCGCACGCCCTCGTCCAGCCCCTCGGCAAAGGATTCGTCCGGGATGCCGATGCGCAGGCCAGCGGCTGAGCCGGTCAGGCCCGCGAGCGTCCCGCCCGTGCCGCCGCGGCTGGTGGCGTCGCGCGCGTCCCGGGCGCAGAGCAGGTCAAAGGCCGCGGCGCAGTCCGCCGCCGTGCGCGCGATGGGCCCGATCTGGTCGAGCGAGGAGGCGTAGGCCACAAGACCCCAGCGCGAGACCGCGCCGTAGGTGGGCTTGAGCCCCGTCACCCCGCAGAAGGCCGCGGGCTGGCGGATGGACCCGCCCGTGTCCGACCCCAGCGCCAGCGGGGCCATCCGCGCGGAAACCGCCGCCGCCGACCCGCCCGAGGACCCGCCCGGCGCGCGGGCTGCATCCCAGGGGTTGCGCGTCGGCCCGCCAGCGGCCGTCTCCGTGGTCGAGCCCATGGCGAACTCGTCCATGTTCGTGTGGCCCAGCAGCACCAGGCCCGCCGCGCGCAGGCGCTCCACCGCCGCCGCGTCGTAGGGCGGCCGGTAGCCCTCCAGCATCCGGGAGCCGCACGCCGTCTCCATGCCGCGCACGCAGATGTTGTCCTTGATCGCCACCGGCACGCCGCACAGGGGGCTCGACGCCTCCCCGCGCTCGATGGCGCGCTGCGCGGCCTCGGCCTGCGCCAGGGCGCCCGCCTCGTCCACGAGGGTGAAGGCGTGGATCTCCGGGTCCGCCTCCCGGATGCGCCTAAGGTGCGCGCGCAGCAGCTCCGGCGCGGTGATCTCGCCCCGGCGCAGGGCCTCGCCCTGCTCCAGCGCACTCCTGCACAAGATTTCCTCCATTTTCCCTTCCCCCTCTCTCATTCCACGGTCCGCGGCACCTGGTAGGCGCCGTCCTGCGCGCGCGGCGCGTTTTCCAGCAGCGCGGCGCGGTCCATCGAGGGCCCGGGCACGTCCGCGCGCAGGCCCTCCACCGTCTCGGCCGCAAGGTCGTAGGGCTCGACGCGCTCCGTGTCCAGCCGGTTCAGGATCTCCATGTAGTCCAGGATCTTCCCCAGCTGCTCCAGGACCTCCCCGCGCTCCTCCTGCGGCAGGTCCAGGCGCGCCAGCTCGCACAGGTGCTCCAGCATTGCAGAATCGATCTTCATCGTCGTTTTCCTCCCTTTTTCGCCCGTTGCCGCGCCCGCCCTCAGGGCGTCAGGCGGTGGATGTCCCGCGGGAAGAGGGCCGCCTCGCGGATGTTCTTCGCGCCCGCCAGCTTCATCGTCAGCCGCTCCAGGCCGATGCCCAGGCCCCCGTGCGGCGGCAGGCCGTTGCGGTGCGCGCGCAGGTAGTCCGAAAATTCAGCAATCTCCATGCCCAGGCGCTCCATCTTCTCCACCTGCTGGGCGTAGTCGTGGATGCGCTGGCCGCCGGTGGTGACCTCCATGCCGCGGAAGAGCAGGTCGAACGAGAGTGTGTAGTGCGCGTCCTGCGGGTCGTCCATGGCGTAGAAGGGGCGCTTTTTCGCGGGATAGTGCGTGATGAACGCGAAGTCCGATCCCGTGTCCTCCCGAACCATCTGGGAGATTTTCTGCTCCTCCTCCGGCTCCAGGTCGTAGGGGTCGCGGATGCGGTAGCCGTACCGCTGCGCCGCGCGCTCCTTGGCCTCCCGGAACGGCAGGGCCGGAATGCGGGAGGCGTCCGGCAGCTCGATGCCGAGCAGCGCCAGCTCCTCGGCGTACTCCGCGGCAAGCAAGCGGAACACCGATTGCAGCAGCGCCGTCTCCATCTGCATGACGTCCGCAAAGCTGTCGATGAAGCCCATCTCGAAGTCCAGGGAGGTGTATTCGTTCAGGTGCCGGGTCGTGGCGTGCTTTTCCGCGCGGAAGACCGGGCCGACCTCAAACACGCGGTCGTAGACGCCGACCATGGTCTGCTTGTAGAACTGCGGCGACTGCGCCAGGTACGCCCGGCGGCCGAAGTAGTCGAGCTTGAAGATGTTCGCGCCGCCCTCGGCGCCCGCGCGGACGATCTTGGGCGTGTGGATCTCGGTGAAGCCCTCGCCG
>ERZ827492.2865-NODE-2865-length-11484-cov-3.246041_pt1 | contig 11484 bp, 11 predicted proteins | sample MGYA00519704_ERZ827492 | MGnify/ENA primary metagenome ERZ827492 (study PRJEB31778, sample SAMEA3449325) | human gut metagenome | biome: human gut; feature: human-associated habitat; material: faeces | place: United Kingdom | collected 2010/2012 ...
GCCAGGCAGCTGGTCTCACCCAAGCTGCCGCCCCGGGCGCCCAGGAACATCTCCAGCAGGGTGGGCAGCTCCCCCTCCCCCGCCTTCAGGATGGCCAGAGGGGTGGCGGAGCTCACCGCGTCCACAAAGCTGGGCACCACCCAGCTGGTCATGGTGCCGGAGAAGGCCACCAGCATGATGACCCGGGCGGTGATGGCCGGGTTGGCGAAGTTGTAGCCGATGCCGCCGAACATCTGCTTGACCAGCACGATGGCCACGAAGGCGCCGAAGGCCGCCTGCCACAGGGGGATGCCCGAGGGCAGGTTCAGGGCCAGCAGCAGGCCGGTGACGGCGGCGGACAGGTCGGATACGGTGACGGGGCGCTTGCAGATCTTCTCAAAAGCCCATTCGCACAGGATGGCCACCGCCACGCACACGGCCTCCACCAGCAGGGCACGCACCCCAAAGAACACCACCGAGGCGATTACCGCAGGGGCCAGGGCAATGAGCACGTCCCTCATGATGGTCTGTGTGGTGATCCCATCATGGAGATGGGGGGAGACTGATACGGTCAGATTCTTAGCCATTCACACTCGCCTCCTTCTTCTCCTTGGCCTCTGCCTGGGCCTTCTGCTGGGCGTTGTACTGGTTGAGCATAGCCTTGGACAGCTTGTTCACCTGGACCAGGGGACGCTTGGCCGGGCAGACGTAGGCGCAGCAGCCGCACTCCATGCATAGGTTGACCTTCAACGCCTTGAGGGTCTCCGGCTCGTTGTTGCGGTAGGCCGTCTCAAAGGCGGCGGGCTGCAGGTTCAGCGGGCAGTGGGCGGCGCACCGGCCGCACCGGATGCAGGCGGTGGTGACCGGCTCGCCGGCGTCCGCCTCGGCAAAGGCCAGCACCGCGTTGGTGTTCTTCATCACGGGGGCGTCCAGGCTGGGCACGGCAATGCCCATCATGGGCCCGCCGTAGAGCACCTTCCGGGGCTCGCTCTTCAGCCCGCAGAAGTCCAGCACGTCCTTCATGCTGGCGCCCACGGGGACGATGACGTTCTGGGGCTTGTCCACGGCGGAGCCGTCCACCGTGACCACCTTCTCCACCAGGGGCATGCCGGTCTTGAGGTACTTGGCGATGGCCGCCAGGGTGGTGCAGTTGATCACCAACACCCCTACGTCAATGGGCAGCTTGCCCTCGGGGACAATCTTACCAGTGGTGTGGAAGATGATAACCTTCTCACCGCCCTGGGGGTAGACAGCGGGCAGCGCCGCCACCTCAAAGCCGGGTACGCTCTTCCCCGCTTCCTTCATTTTTTGGATACACTGGGGCTTGTTGTCCTCAATGGCCATAATGATGCGCTGGGGAGTGAAGTACTTTTGGAGCAACATAGCTCCTTCCGCAATGTCTCCGGCATCATCCAGCATGGTACGGGTGTCCGAGGTAATGTAGGGCTCGCACTCCGCTCCGTTGATGACGATGGCCTCCACCTGCTCCGGCTTCACCTTGAGCTTCACGCTGGTGGGGAACCCCGCGCCGCCCAGGCCGACCACGCCGCAGGCCCGCACCGCCTCCACAAAGCTGTCCAGGCCGGTGACCTGCGGGGGCGTGATTCCCTCATACACCTGCTGCTCCCCATCCGTCTCAATGACGATGGCAGTGTCGTACCGGCCGTTGGAGCCCAGGATCTGGTCCAGCTTCTTCACCTTACCCGACACGCCGGAATGGATGGGCGCAGACACGAAGCCGCCGGCTTCCGCGATCAGCTGGCCCACCTTCACCGTGTCCCCGGCCTTGACCACAGGCTTGGCCGGCGCGCCGATGTGCATGGACATGGGCACTGTGACCACCGCGGGCACCGGCATGCGCACCGGCGGGCGATCCGCGGTGTTCTTCCTATGGGGCACATGTACGCCGTGCAATTTCACATTGCCTTCCTCCCTCACTTCAATTTTGAACCATGTATCATTCCCTCACGGCGGCTGGAAAACCTGCCGCTCCGCAAGGATAGAGGTCTGGCGCTTCCTATAGGATTTCGCCGCCCAAACATTATAACACATCCGCAGACAAACGCAACGATTATTTCGCCTATTTTTTCACAAAGTGCCGCCTCCCCGCAAGCTTTCTCTTGACCGCGCCCGGAGTTTATTATATGATTTGGGGGTATGAAATCCAGGCTTTTCAAGGGAATGGGCCGCCGGCAGGCCGGGCTCCCGGGCCCGGCCGCCCCGCCCTTCCCCCGCGGGCCGGATGTATCATGATTTTGCATGGAAGATTGAAAAATTGGTATGTTAAGGAATCGCCTATGAAACGCCTTCGTCTGACCTCCGCCGCCCTGGCCCTGGCGCTGTTTGCCGCCTGCGCCCCCTCCTCCCCCGAGGAGTACTCCGCCACCTTGCTGGCCATGGATACCGCCATGACCCTGACCGCCTATGGCGGGCAGGGGGAGGCCGCCCTGGCCGACGCCCAGGACCTGATCCTGGATCTGGAAGGCCTTTTGTCCACCACCGACCAGGACAGCGAACTCTACGCCCTCAACCAGGGGGAGGCGGTGACCCTCTCTTCCTCCACCCGGGAGGTCCTGGAGGAGGCTCTAGCTCTGTGCCAAGATACTGGAGGGGCCTTGGACATCACCATCTACCCGGTAGTCCGGGCCTGGGGCTTCACCACCGGGCAGTATCAGGTGCCCGACGACGACGCCCTCTCCGCCCTGCTGGAGCGGGTGGACTATGCCCAGGTCCAGCTCACCGGGGACACCCTCACCCTGCCCGAGGGGGTTCAGATCGACCTGGGGGCGGTGGCCAAGGGGTATACCGGCGACCGGCTTATGGAGCTGTTCCGGCAGGCCGGGGCCGCCAGCGCCTATGTCAACCTGGGGGGCAATGTCCAGGTCCTGGGCTCCAGTCCGGACGGTGATCCCTGGCGCATCGGCATCCGAGACCCAGAGGGGGAGGACTACGCGGCTGTGGTGGAGGTAACCGACCAGGCGGTGGTCACCTCCGGGGCCTACGAGCGGTACTTTGAGCAGGATGGGGTGCGCTACGGCCACATTATCGACCCGTCCACTGGTTATCCAGCCGACAGCGGCCTGGCCTCTGTTACCATCGTGTCCCCCTCGGGCACCCTGGCTGACGCGCTGTCCACCGCTCTGTTTGTCATGGGGCCGGACCGGGCGGCGGAGTATTGGCGCGGCCGGGACGACTTCGACTTCATCCTCATCGGGAAGGACGGCTCCATCACCATTTCCGAGGGGATCGAGGACAGCTTCTCCTTCTCCGGCGAGCAGGGGAGTGTCGCCTTTGAGGTGGTGCGCCGGTGAGGAGCACAAGATTCTGGGTGGTCCTGGTGGGCATCCTGCTGGCCGTCTGCCTGGCCGCCTCCCTGTGGGTCCTGGGCGGTACGACCGGTTCCACCACCGCCTATGTCTACCAGGGGGGGCAGCTGCTGCGCGCCATCGACCTGTCCCAGGTGGATGAGCCCTACTCCTTCCCCGTGGAGGGCCCCGCGGGAACGAACACCATCCAGGTGGAGCCCGGGCGGATCCGCGTATCCCATGCAGATTGTCCGGATCAGGTATGCGTCCACCAGGGGTGGATCTCCAACGGCGTGGTCCCCATCGTCTGCCTGCCCAATGAGCTGGTTATCCAGATCCAGACAGACGCGGCTGAAAATGACCTTGATGGGGTGTCAGGATGAAACACAGTTCTCTTCGCCAGCTGACCTATATGGCGGTGCTCACCGCCGTGGCTCTGACCATTTTTGTCATTGAGGCCCAGCTGCCCCCGCTGGCCCCCATCCCCGGCATCAAGCTGGGGTTGGCCAACATCGTAACGGTATACGCCGTCTTCGCCCTGGGCCCCGGAAAGGCCGCCCTCATCCTCCTGGCCCGTATCCTGCTGGGCAGCCTGTTCGCCGGAGGGCTGACCATCCTCTACTCCCTGGCCGGCGGTCTGTGCTGCTATCTGGTCATGCTCCTTCTCTGCAGGCTGGTCACGGAAAAGCAGATCTGGGTTTGCTCTGTGTTGGGGGCCATGGCCCACAATGCCGGACAGATTGCCGCTGCCGTTCTCATCACCCGAACCCCCTCCATTGTCGCCTATCTTCCCATCCTGCTGGTATCCGGAATCCTCACAGGATTGTTTACCGGCCTGTGTGCCCAGTTTCTTCTCGCCCGTCTTTCCAAAGACGGGCCGCCCCATCCTTTCCCCTAGCTCTCTTCAACCCCGGCTGCGGCCGGGGTTTTCTTTTTCGTTTCCGCTCTCCCCAACCGCTCGCCACGGAGCAAGCAGTCCCCCGTGACCTAACAAGGTACATCCACATAGAATGGCTGGGGTGGGATCACACGGCTGTCCCATCCCACGCGGAGCGGCTGCGTGTGCCTTTCCGCTTCAAGCCATCAACAGGAGGAAGTAGCATGGGCATCACAAGCTCCAATAAGCAAATCAGTGTGGATCAGATTGACTGCGGCGGGACTTTGAAGGTCACCCTGGCCCTGTCGGCCGCGCCGGACATCTCCACCAATCCCACCGACATCGTACTGGTGCTGGACCGTTCGGGCAGCATGGCAGGCCAACCTCTGGCTGACCTGAAGGTGGGAGCAAAAACCTTCATTGAGATCATCGAGGAGGCCACCGACGGCACAGCGGACGGTATCATTGGCTCGGGCAGCCGCATCGGTATCGTCAGCTTCGCCGGTACTGCCACGGCGGACACCCAGCTGATCACCTCGGTAGCCGACCTGGACGCCGCCGTGGACGCCCTGACGGCGGGCGGCCCCACCAACCACGCCGACGCCTTCACCAAGGCGGTAGGACTGTTCGACCCCGCTTCGTCCAACGCCAAAGTCATCGTGATGTTCACCGACGGGAAAACCACCGCCGGTCCCCCCGCCGCCCCCATCGCGGACGCGGCCAAGGCCTCCGGCATCATCATCTACTGCATTGGCCTGGTGGGGGAGGACGGCATCGACGTGGACACCCTCAACCAATGGGCCACCGACCCCGCCGACTCCCACGTGGTGGTCACCCCCGACTCCGGCGACCTGGAGGAGCTGTTCCGGGACCTGGCCGCCAACATCTCCAAGACGGGGGCCACCAACATCGTCATCGACGAGGTGGTCAGCAGCCAGTTCACCATCACCAGCATGGACGTCCCCACCAAGGGCACCGCCGTCCTGGTGGACGCCAACACCATCCAGTGGAAGATCCCCGAGCTGGGGGTCATGGGCAACGAGGGGGCGGCACTGGAGTTCTATATCCGGCACACCGGCCAGAGCTCCGGTCAGTTCCCGGTCAACCAGTCCATCACCTATTCCGACACCGAGGGCAACCAGGCGGTCTTCCCCGACCCGGCCGTCACCGTGGACTGCGGCACGGACGTATGCCCGGAGCCCTGCCCCGAGCCGGTGGATCTGACTGTGGAGGGCTGCCGGGACTGCGTGACGCTGGATGCCGGGGAGGTCCGGCTGGAATCCCAGGGCCGGATCCTCCAGCTGGAGGTCACCGTCAAGAACGTCTGCCCCGGCCGCCGCACCGCTCTAGCCGTCCTGCTCAGCGAGGTGGACGCGCGGGGGGACGAGTACCAGCGGGGCATGAAAACCTATGTCCTGCCCGCCCACAACGGCCCGGGGTGCCGGGATGTCCTGGTGCGGTGCATCCGCTTCGTGCTGCCGGAATCCCTGGACGTGTCCGGCGGCGGATCGGACGCCATGTGCGATGACCGCAAGTTCCGGGTGCGCCTCATCGCCCACAGCATCGACACAGACTTTGCCTGCTGCTGCCAGGCGTCCGTCACCCTGTCCTGAGCAGGCGGGCCGGCAAAATCGATCATAAAAAAGTGAGGAGCTGCCGGCGGCGGCTCCTCCTTTCTATTCCCTGATAAACCCAGGCTGTCCCGGGCATACTATTCCCCTTGAGAGGTGATCGGTTTGGAATCTCTATGGCAGAAAACCGCCTCCCTGCCCCAGTTTCCCGCCCTGGACCATTCGCTGCATGTGGATGTGCTGGTCATCGGCGGCGGTATGGCGGGCATCCTGTCCACCATGCTGCTCCACCGGGCGGGCGTCGACTGTGCCCTGGTAGAGGCGGATCGGCTGTGCTCCGGCACCACCGGACACACCAGCGCCAAGCTCACCGCCCAGCACGGGCTGTTCTGCCGCAAAATGATCAAGGTCCTGGGGCTGGAGCGCACCGGGCTGTACTTGCGGGCCAACTTGGAGGCTTTGGAGCGGTACCGGTCCCTGTGCCGGGAGATCGACTGCGACTTTGAAGAGCGGAACGCTTACGTCTATTCCCGGTCCCGCCGGGACCGGCTGGAGAGGGAGCTGGCCGCCCTGGAGCGGGTGGGCGCACCCGCCCGCCTCGTCCCCTCCCCTTCTCTCCCCTTCCCCACCGTTGGAGCAGTCTGCTTTCCCAACCAGGCCCAGTTCCACCCCCTGAAGTTTGCCGCCGGGGCAGTGCAGGGGCTGCAGATATACGAGCGCACCCGAGTGCTGCGGCTGGTCCCCGGCGGGGCGGTCACCGATCGGGGGACCATCCGAGCGGAGCGGATCATTGTGGCCACCCACTTCCCCTTCCTCCGGTGGCGGGGAGCCTACTTCCTCAAGCTGTACCAGCAGCGCTCCTACGTCCTGGCCCTGAAGGGCGGGCCGGAGGTAGGCGGGATGTACCTGGATGAGGCGGAGGGCGGCCTCTCCCTGCGCAACTATGGCGGCCTTTTGCTGCTGGGAGGGGGTGGGCACCGCACCGGGAAGAAGGGCGGCGGCTGGCCCGCCCTCTCCGACGCCGCCGCCCGGTACTTCCCCAAGGCAGAAGTGGCGGGCCGCTGGGCGGCCCAGGACTGCATGAGCTTGGACGGCGCACCCTATGTGGGACAGCTCTCCCCATCCGCCCCGGACCTGTATGTGGCCGCCGGTTTTCAGAAGTGGGGGTTGACGGGGTCCATGACTGCAGCCATGGTGCTCGCCGACCTGGTGCGAGACCGGGAGAACCCCTATGGGCAGGTATTCTCCCCCTCCCGCTCCATCCTCCATCCCCAGCTGGCCGTCAACGCCTTAGAGTCCGCCGCCGGCCTGCTCACCCTCACCCGACCCCGGTGTCCCCATATGGGTTGCGCTCTGAAATACAACCCCCAGGAGCACACTTGGGACTGCCCCTGCCACGGCTCCCGCTTTGACCAGACGGGAGACCTATTGGACAACCCCGCCAACAGGGATTGCAAACCCCTGCGCCGCCCCCTGTAGGCTTCAATCTTCTGCCCGGTTCCGGCGTCGCCTCCACACCTGCCCCAGGCCCCGTCACCCACCCGGATTCCCCAGGCGCTCCGTGCAGGGTCTCGGGCCAAGCAGACGACCTAGACCTTTTCACGCAAACAGCAGCAGGCTGACCGCCATTACCGCCATTCCGGAGATCAGACCGTAGATGGACAGGTGGTGCTCGCCATACTCCCGGGCCGCAGGCAGCAGCTCGTCAAAAGAGATGAATACCATCACGCCGGCAACTGCCCCAAAGATCACGCCAAACACCGTGCCGTTCAGGAATGGCATGAGCAGCAGCCAGCCCACCAGCGCACCCAAAGGCTCTGCCAGCCCGGACAGAAAGGAATAACCCAGGGCTTTCCTTCGAGATCCGGTGGCCTGGTAAAGAGGTACCGCCACTGCGATTCCCTCCGGAACATTATGAATGGCAATGGCCGCTACAATGGGGATGGCCACGTTGGGCTCTTGAAGGGCGGACACAAAGGTGGCCATCCCCTCCGGGAAATTGTGGACGGCGATGGCCAAAGCCGTCATCAGCCCCATGCGCATCAGCTTACCCCGGGGCGTCTGTCCTGCCTCCTCCGGGGATTTGAGCTCATGGGGATTCTCCTCTGATGGGATCAGCTTGTCAATGATGGCAATCAGCGCGATCCCACCAAAAAAGGAGGCTGCCGCCGCCCAGGATCCTGCCCTTCCTCCCAATTGCTCCCGCAGAGTCTCCCCCGCTGTGTCCAGCAGTTCTACCATGGACACATAGATCATCACCCCGGCCGAGAAACCCAGGCTGACCGACAGGAATTTTCGATTGGCATGCCCGGCCAACATGGCGATCCCGCCTCCGATACCGGTGCTCAGTCCAGCGATAAGGGTCAGAGCAAATGCAAGTACGAGATTATGTATGGGAATTCCTCCTAAAACATTTATTAGTTAGCTTTCGCTAACTAAAGGATAACACGGTTCCCTGCTCCTGTCAATCCCGTCCGTTTGGAACATTTCTCCGGTCCGAAACCCGCCGCGCATAGCGACGGTCTTTCCGCATATACTGTCTCTGGTGATTAACAATGGGGAAAAACCGCTGGAGAACCTACCTGTTCTGGATCCTTTTGGCCGAGATGGCCGGGGCGCTGTCCGGCTGGCTGACCCGGGAGGGCACCGCCGCCTATGAGCGGGACATCGTGCAGCCGCCCCTGTCTCCCCCCGCTCTGGTCTTTCCCATCGTCTGGGCGGTGCTGTACGCCCTGATGGGTGTCGGCGCCGCCCGGATCTACCTCTCCCCGGCCAGCTCTCGCCGTTCCCGCGGCCTGGTGCTCTTCCTGGTCCAGCTAGTCTTCAACTTTTTCTGGAGCGTCATCTTCTTCAATTCCCGGCAGTTCGGCTTCGCCCTGATCTGGCTGGCGGCGCTGTGGGCGCTGATCCTGGGGATGATTCTGCTCTTTCGCCAGGTGGACCGTCCTGCTGCCCGGCTGCAGATCCCCTATCTTCTGTGGGTGAGCTTCGCCCTCTATCTCAACTTCGGCGTGTGGCGGCTGAACTAAACCGATAAAATAGCCCGGGGCGATTTTCACAAACCGCCCCGGGCCTTTCCATGTTCTCTCACAGGGGAGCCAAGGTCAGGGAACAGTCGAAACGCTCGGTGCCGTCCTCCCCCTCGCCCCGGGCGTACAGCGCGTCCCCCCGGACCGCCGTATCCACCCAGACGGTCTCTCCCGCCCGGCATTCACTGACATAGCCGATCTGGAAGGAGCGCACGAACTTGCCCTGGCAAAGCCGCTCCAGATGGAGGGCGTCGCAGGCAAAATCCGCGTAGTGGATGTTGTTCACGTGCCCGTTGATGTCGGTGTCGGAATAGCGCATGTCCCGGCGGTGGCGGCCGTCAAAGGTGTCGGGCAGGGCCACCCGGCGCAGCCGGATGGCCTTGTTCAGCGCCCCGCCGTCCGTCCCCTCAAACTCCGCCAGATTCCTCATGCGGTACAACTTGTGGCTGTCCGCCTCCACCAGCACCCAAACGGTCACCCCCTGCCCGATGGGCTTTCCATCCCGAAACACGTCAAAGTCCCGGTAGCTAGACGCCCCGGCCGCCCCCCGGTGCCAGGTCCGGATGGTAAGCAGGTCGTTCCACCGCAGGGGGGCGTCCAGCTCCACCCAGTTGCGGGTCACCATCCACAGGCAGCCGTATTTCTCATACACCTCCGGACCTGACACCCCCAGAGCCAATGCGGCCTGGGTGGCGGCCTCCTGGAGCATGCCCAGCACTGCCGACGGCCGACACTGATTGAACAGGTCTACGTCCCGGGAGTCCACCCGGTATTCCATCTCATAGTACACGCTCATGGCTTTTCTTTCTCCTGTCTCCCGGGAATGGTCAGGGAAACCTGGGCGCACAGACGGTCCAGGTCCTCCGGCGTGGCGGCGGGCAGGCGCAGGGCGGCACCGCACCGGGCGCAGATGAGATCCACGGCGGAATAGCCCACCTTGATCCCGTAATCCGTGCTGCCGCAGCCGCACCGGATCCCTCCCCGGGCCGCGATGTCCTTCAGCTCGGAGAGCACCTCGCCCATGACCACCTCATCCAGAAAGACGCCCCGGGTCTCCATGGCGTCGTCCAGACGCAGCTTGTCCACCGCTCCCTCCAGCTCCTCCATGGCGTGAAACACCGCGTCCTCCTCCCCAATGTAGCAGCATCCCAGCCCCGAGGCGGAGCAAGACAGGGCCAGCAGCCGCTGGCCGAGCAGCGCCTGATTGGAGCAGGCCGCCACATGGTCCTTGGCGCAGAACAGGCAGGGCACCGTGATCTCGCACCGGTCCCCCATCTGGGTGACGGTCAGCTCCGACTTGCCGCAGGGGCAGGGCAGCACGCTGTCCGACGCGGTCAGCTGGAAGGCGGTGCGCTGGGCGATGACCGCCTTGCCGCACACCGGGCAGATATATCCAATGGTTCTGACGGGTTCTCCCATGCTCGGTCCTCCATCCTTCTTTGGCCCCCGCGCCATCCGCGGGCGGCCAGGTCTCATGAGAGGTATTATACCACCAGCCGCCCAGGTTTTCCACGGGTAAATTGCCTCTTTCCCGGAAAAAGTCATACCGGCGCCGGAAACGGGACACACTAAAGCAAACCCTTTGGAAAGGCGGCGACCCTATGGAAAGCAGAAAGCTGGGCAGTCAGACCTTCCGCCCGGGAACGCCCCCCGCCGTCATCGGCTACGGCTCCGCCTCGGGGGGTAAGGAGCGGGAGGGGCCCCTGGGGCCCTCCTTCGACCATGTGTCCCAGGACGACACCTTCGGGGAGAAGAGCTGGGAGAAGGCGGAGTCCAAAATGCAGTCTCTGGCCCTGGACGGGGCGCTGAAGCGGGCGGGGCTGCACACGGTGGATCTGGACCTGCTGCTGGCGGGGGACCTGCTGAACCAGTGCATCGGCTCCTCCTTCGCCGCCCGCACGGCGGCGGTCCCCTACCTGGGGCTGTACGGGGCCTGCTCCACCATGGGGGAGAGCCTGGCCCTGGCCGCCCTGCTGCTGGGGAGCGGGTACGGGCGGTACGCCGCCGCCGTCACCTCCTCCCACTTCTGCTCGGCGGAGCGGCAGTACCGCACCCCCCTGGAGTACGGCGGCCAGCGCACCCCCACCGCCCAGTGGACCGCCACTGCCGCCGGGGCGGTGGTGCTGGACGGGGCGGGCAGCTCCGGCCCCCGGGTCACCTGCGTCACCGTGGGAAAGGTGAACGACAAGGGGATCAAGGACGCCAACAACATGGGGGCGGCCATGGCCCCCGCCGCCTACGACACCCTGAAGGCCCACTTTGCCGACACCGGGCGGGGCCCGGACTACTACGACCTCATCGTCACCGGGGACCTGGGCCACCTGGGCCACCAGATCGTGGCCGACTTCTTCGCCGGGGACGGGGTGCGGCTGGACAACTACAACGACTGCGGCCTGATCCTCTTCCGCCGGAAGGAGCAGGATGTCCACTGCGGCGCCTCCGGGTGCGGCTGCTCGGCGGCGGTGCTCACCGCCTACCTGCTGCCCGGGCTGGAGCGGGGCCTGTGGCGGCGCATCCTCTTCTGCCCCACCGGGGCGCTGCTCTCCCCCACCTCCACCATGCAGGGGGAGTCCATTCCCGGCATCTGTCACGCCGTGGTTCTGGAAGGGGGGAACTGAATGGAATATCTGAAGGCGTTCCTGTGCGGCGGCGCGCTGTGCCTCATCGGCCAGATCCTCATTTACAAGACCAAGCTGACCCCGGCACGCATCCTGACCGGCTAT
>ERZ827492.2874-NODE-2874-length-11464-cov-3.064861_pt1 | contig 11464 bp, 10 predicted proteins | sample MGYA00519704_ERZ827492 | MGnify/ENA primary metagenome ERZ827492 (study PRJEB31778, sample SAMEA3449325) | human gut metagenome | biome: human gut; feature: human-associated habitat; material: faeces | place: United Kingdom | collected 2010/2012 ...
ATATAACGGCACCTCCGACGAGATCGAGAGAGACCTGCCCTCCGAGATAGACGGCAAGACCGTCACCGTCATAGGCAAGGAAGCCTTTGCGGGCGCAGAGGGCCTGACGGTCGTGAATTTCCCGACCGGTCTTGTCAAGATAGAGGAGAGAGCCTTTGCCGAAAGCTCGATAAAGAAGGCCTTCATGTATAGATCCAAGAGCCTTAAGGAGATAGGCGCCGAGGCATTCAGCAAGTGCCCGAATCTCGTCCAGGTCGATATGTCGTCGAGCCTTGAGACCGTCGGCGAGAAGGCGTTCTTCTATTGCACCAAGCTCAAAGTAGCCACTTTCAGAGGCAACACTCCGAATATAGCGGACTTTGCCTTCGATGCCTGCCCGAGCCTTGTTATCTACACCAAGGAGGGCATGGATAAGGTCATCGCCTACGCCGAAAAGAGCCTCATAGAGCTTAAATATCTCACCGTCTGAATTTAATACTCAAATAATAAAACGATCTGCCGCCTCATATGATTTTTTGAGGTGACAGATCATGTTTTTTCGGCTCAATGAAGCGATAGGGGCTTTCGTTTGGGGGCCGCCGATGCTGGCGGTGTTCCTGCTCACAGGGCTTTATCTCTCGATAAGATCGGGATTTTTTCAGATAAGAGGGGTCAAAACGTGGCTCGGCGGCACAGTGCTCTCAAAGCCCGCACCCGCCGAGGACGGCGACGGCTCGGTGAGCCAGAGGGGGGCGCTTTTTTCGGCGCTCGCCGCCTGCCTCGGCACGGGCAACATAGTCGGCGTTGCGACCGCGATATATTCGGGCGGCGCAGGGTCGATATTTTGGATGTGGATATCCGCCGTGCTCGGCATGATGACCTGCTGCTGCGAGAATATTCTCGGCGTTCGCTACAGGGTCAGAGCCGCCGACGGCTCGTGGCTCGGCGGGCCTATGCTGTATATCGATCGGGGGCTTGGAATGAAAGGCCTCGCCGCCGTATACGCTGTGCTGCTCATCGGCGCGTCGCTCGGCATGGGCAACATGACCCAGGCGAATTCCGTAGCCTGCGGGCTTGAAACCTTCGGTGTGCCGAAATATATTTGCGCCGCCGTGCTTGCCGCCGTGGTGCTCGCCGCCGCTTCGGGCGGGCTTCGCCGCATAAGCGCGATATCCGAGAAGCTCATTCCCGTGCTTTCGGCGGTGTTCATCCTCGGATGCTTCGCCGTGATCATCGTCAATATCCGCAATTTCGTTCCATGCGTGAAGCTGATCGTCAGGGAGGCCTTCACCGTCAGAGCGGTGTCGGGATTTGGAATGGCGAAGGCGATGCGCTACGGTATTTCGCGCGGCGTTTTCTCCAATGAAGCCGGTCTCGGCAGCAGCGCCATAATCCATTCCTCGGCGCGGTGCGGCAATCCCGCAGAGCAGGGGATGTGGGGCATCCTCGAGGTTTTTATCGACACGGTGCTCATGTGCACCGTCACCGCCGCTGCGCTGCTGATGAGCGGGGTATGGCAGAGCGACCCGTCGCTCAACGGCGTTGAATTCTGCTCCGCCGCGTTCTCAAGCGTTTTCGGCGCCGCGGGCGGATATTTCCTGAGCGGATGCATCAGCCTCTTTGCCCTTGCCACCCTTGTGGCGTGGTCGTATTACGGCAGCAGGGGGGCGGCGTATCTTTTCGGCAAAAAGAGCGTTAAAATTTACAATATCCTCTATGCCGCTGCGGCGGCTGCGGGCTGCGTGCTGCGACTCGAGAGCGTCTGGAGCGTGTCCGACACGCTCAACGGGCTTATGGCGGTGCCGAATCTCTTTGCGCTGCTGCTGCTCTCGGGCGAAGCGATAAAACTGCTGAAGGACGGTAAAAAGAATTATGGGATTCACTCAAAAGGAGCTGGACTCTCTCATCGCCGTGATGAAAGAGCGGGCGGATGAAAAATATAAGAAATTCAACGACAGCTTAATTCCCGGGCTGAACGAAACATCTATCGGTCTGCGTGTGCCCGCCGTCAGAGAGCTGGCGAAGGGGATAACGCGGGGCGATTGGAGGGGCTTTCTTGCCATGACGGGCGGCAGCGATATCTATGAGATAAGGCTGCTGCGGGGCATGGTCATCGGCGGGGCAAAATGCTCTCTCGACGAGCGGCTCTCGCTGCTTGCCGACTTTATCCCCGAGATAGACAACTGGGCAGTGTGCGACGGCACGGTCGGGGAGCTGAAATGCTTCGCAAAGGATAAGGACAGAGCCTTTGGATTCGCCGTGTCCTGTCTTAATTCGCCGAATGAGTACGAGGTGCGCTTCGGCTGCGTTGTGCTGCTGCGGTGGCTTATCGACAGCGAGCATATCGCCGATATCCTGCGGCTTTACGACTCCGTGCGCCACGACGGCTACTATGTCAAAATGGCTGTCGCATGGGGAATATCAATGTGCTTTGTTAAATTCAGAGAAGAGACCCTTGCCTACCTCCGCCGCTGCTCGCTTGATGATTTCACGTTCAATAAATCAATTCAGAAGATGACAGAATCCTATCAGGTCTGCTCCGAGGATAAGGAAATGCTCAGGGCGATGAAAAGAAAATGCCGCTGATTTTTCTCAGCGGCAATTTTAATTACGGAAACGCTGCGGTCAACAGGATATCCTTGGCTTCGCAGCTTCAAAGGAGGAGCCGCCGTCAGCCGCTTTTACGAATTATAGCATCATCTGCCGCCGTCAAATCGTCAAGCACGCCCTCGACAGCGCAAAAAAGCGCAAAATTTACAATATGTTAACCGATTATCGAGAAAAATAATATAAAATATAATAGAATACAATTCTCGGAGTGTTTTATTTGCTCGGATATGTCAGGGCATTCAAGCCCGAAATGAAAGTGAAGGATTACGAGCTGTACCGCGGCGTTTACTGCTCGCTCTGCCGTGTGCTCGGCAGGGAATATTCGCCGCTCGCTCAGCTTTTTTTGAGCTATGATTTTGCTTTCGCCGCTTTGCTGCGCTTATCCGTCGCCGAGGGCGGCTGCCGCTTCGCTCAGAAGCGCTGCCCATATAATCCGGCGAAAAAGTGCATGATCTGCGGCGGCAGGAGCGAGATAGAGCTTTGCGCCCATGCGCTCATCATCGCCGTTTATTATAAACTGCTCGACGACCTGCACGACAGGGGAGCGCTGCACAAGCTCGTCGCCGCGCTGCTTTACCCTGCGGTCAGCCTGATGCACCGCAAGGCGGCAAGGCTTGCGCCGGAGGCGGAGAGGGTGATAGGCGGCGCAATGAAAGAGCAGGCGGCTGCGGAGAATGACCCCGAGTGCGGGCTTGACAGAGCCGCAGACCCCACCGCAAAGGCGCTCGGCGAGCTTTTTGCCCTCGGATTTGAGGGCGAGAGAGCCGAGGCTCTTAAACGGCTCGGCTACATGACGGGCAGATTTGTCTATATTCTCGACGCTGCGGACGACCTCGACGGCGACACCAAAGACGGCGGCTTCAACCCATTTAAGCGTGAGAAGCCCGAGCTTAAAACCGAGCAGGGGCGAGGGAAGTTTGCCGCCAGAGCCGAGGGGGCATTGAATCTGACCCAGGCTCAGGCAATAGAGGCGCTTGAAGCGGTCAAGCCGAACCGCTTCGGCGATATACTTGAAAATATAGTTTTCGACGGATTCACCGCCGCCGCAAGGGGAGTGACGGCAAAATATATGCCGCCCGTACCCCGCAAAAGAGATTACACAGTTGATTGAGGTGTAGTTACATGAGAGATCCATATGAAATACTCGGCGTGCCGAGAGGCTCGGGAATGGACAGGGTCAACGCCGCCTACAGGGAGCTTGCAAGGAAGTATCAGGACTCCGACCCGAAGAAAATGGACGAGATAAACGCCGCCTACGACGCAATAGCCATGGATTCCCCGAGCACGGGCGGCTATTCCTCGGCGGGCAGCTCTTATACCTATGCCGGCACGGCCGATTACTCCGATATCAGAGCCAAGATCAACGCCAACAGGCTCGAGGACGCTCAGGTGCTCCTCGACGGCATACCCGAGAGCGTGCGCGACGCGCAGTGGTATTACCTCAAGGGCACCATTCAGCAGAAAAGGGGCTGGCTTGAGGAGGCGGCGAATAATTTCGGCAGAGCCTGCGACATGGATCCGACCAACAACACCTACAAAATGGCGTTCAACAAGGTCAATCAGGCTCGCTCCGGCGGCTACAGAGCCGAGAGACGTAAGGATAGCGACAGCGGCTGCTCCGCCTGCGATATCTGCTCGGGGCTGATGTGCGCCGACTGCTGCTGTGAATGCTTCGGCGGGGATCTCATCCCCTGCTGCTGAAAGGATTGAATTAATTGAAGCAAAGCTCAAAATGTGCCTTGGGCGGCATAGTCTCCGCCCTCTCGCTGGTGCTGATGATATCCGTCGCGGTCATACCGTTCTTGACCTATGCGTTGCCTGCGGCGGCGGGAATGCTGATAGTATTTATGGTCATCGAGACGGATAAGAAGTGGGCGTTCGGCGTTTATGCCGCCGTTGCGATACTCGGCGTGCTGCTCGTGCCCGACAAAGAGGTGGCGGTGATGTATATCGCCTTCTTCGGCTATTATCCGATACTCAAGGCCGTCATGGAGTCAAAGCTGCGCCCCGTGCTCTGCTGGGTGCTGAAGATAGGCTCGTTCCTGCTCACAATGGTGGTCTCATACTTCCTGATGATAAAGCTCATGGGCGTTACGATAGATGAGATAGACGAGTTCGGCGTGATGGCGATACCTATGCTGCTCGGCCTCGGCACATTCGCTTTTGTGCTCTATGACATTGCGCTCTCGAAGCTCGTCACGCTTTATATGCTCAAATGGCGGAAGTATTTTAAAAGATATTTTAAATAACCGTTGATTTTTTTCCGAATATTTATATAATTAAATTATAACACCTTTGGGGAGGGAACTCTGATGAAAGATACAGTTAATATAGGCGTTATCGGTATCAGCGGCAGGGGCAGCAGCCAGCTTCGCGAGCTGCTCAACTGCGATGGTGTGTGCGTACCCGCGGTCTGCGATATATATCAGGACAGAGCCGAAAGGGGCGCCGAGATAGTCAAGGAGGCCACCGGCGAGACCGCTGATTGGTATCTCGATTATAAAGAATTGCTTGCAAGGGACGACCTTGACGCTATCATGTGCTGCACCACATGGATAACCCATTCCCGCATTGCCGTAGACGCAATGAGAGCGGGCAAGCACGTTGCCATGGAGGTCGGCGGCGCGGCGAGCATAGAGGAATGCTGGCAGCTTGTCAGGGCAAGCGAGGAGACCGGCAAATTCTGTATGCTGCTTGAGAACTGCTGCTACGACAGGAACGAAATGGCTATCTTCAATATGGTCAAGCAGGGCATCTTCGGTGAGCTTATCCATATGCAGGGCGGCTATCAGCATGATCTGCGCGACGAGATAAGCCTCGGCAGAGAGAATCGCCACGGCAGGCTCTTTAACTTCCAGCACCGGCGAGCTTTACCCCACGCATCAGCTCGGCCCCATCTCCAAGGTGCTCGGTATCAACAGGGGCAACCGCTACATATCGCTCAGCTCCTTTGCGACGAAGTCCAGAGGGCTTAACGAGTGGATAAAGAAAAATAAGGGCGAGGATTACGACATTGCGGATTACGCCTTCAACGAGGGCGACGTCGTGACCACCGTGATCAAGTGCGCCGACGGCGAGACCGTAGTGCTCACCCATGACTGCTCGCTCCCCAGACCCTATTCAAGGGGCTACCGTGTGCAGGGCACCAAGGGCATCTATATGGAGGATGGCGGCGTTATCTACCTTGAGGGGCAGACCGTGGACGACCCCAACCACTGGACGCACAGTTGGAATGACGCGGCTCCCTACATAGATAAATATGAGCATCCGCTCTGGAAAAAATATAAGGTCGACGGCGTTCACGCAGGCGGCCACGGCGGCATGGATTACCTTGTGCTCAGCGCCTTTGCCGAGAGCGTGAGAATGGACGCTAAGCCGCCCATCGACGTTTATGACACCGCCACTTGGATGGCAGTTACCGCTCTCTCCGAGCAGTCGATAGCTATCGGCGGCGCTCCCGTGCCGTTCCCGGATTTCACCAACGGTATGTGGATAGACAGAGAGCCTTACAGACGAGGCACCTTCTGCCTTGACGAGGTCTGCACCGATTATTTTGATGAGGAAGAATAAGGAGTATTTGATGAAATATTACATAGGCGTTGACGGCGGCGGCACCAAGACCGCATTCGCCCTTTTTAATGAGAATAAAGAAATGCTGGAGTATATTGAAGGCCCCGGCAGCAACCACGAGAATCTCGAAAGCTCGTTTGACGGCGCAAGCGATATCATAATCGAGGGGCTGAATTCCCTCTGCGCCAAGGCGGGTATTGCTCTCGGCGACGTGAGCTTCACGCTCATGGGTCTTGCGGGCATCGACCACGAATATCAGTATGACGCGATGTGCGAGCAGCTCCGCATAAAGGGGCTTCGCAATTTTGAGGTCTTTAACGACGGCTTCATCGTAGTCAAGGCGGGCAGCGAGAGCGGCTGCGCCATCGGCTACAACTGCGGCACGGGCGTGTGCTGCAACGGCATTGACGCCGACGGCAACCGCCTCCAGCTTGCGGGTCTCGGCAGATTCTCGGGCGATATCTCGGGCGGCGTCGATATAGCGATAAAGGCGTTCGAGCTTGTTTATAACGAGCTTTTCCTAGGGCTTGAAAAGACTCTTATCACCGATATAATCCGTGAACGTCTCGGCTTCACCGGCAGGGAGAAGTTCCTCGCTTTCATCGAGAAGATGGAGGGCGAGAATGCGGGCGAATACATAAGAGAATTCGTCGGCAGCTTCTTTGAGGCGGCCAAGAGGGGCGACAAGCCCGCCCTCGCATACTGCGAAAAAATGGCTCAGAGGGGCGCGGAGCTTATAGCCGCTCTCTCACATGAGCTTGATTTCCCCGGCGATGAGATAGAGGTCGTGCTCTCCGGCTCGATCAACGTCAAGCTCGACAACAAGGCATATATTGATATGCTTCTCTCCAAGGCGGAGGCTCTCAGCGGCAAGAAGCTGAGATTCATCAAGCTCAAGGCGCAGCCCGTTATCGGCTGCATCAATTGGATAATGCAGGATTACGCAAAATAAGGCAACAATATCTCAATATAAAGGAGTAAATATAATATGAAAGAAATCAATGTTGCGGTTATTGGCTCCGGCAGCACCTATTGCCCCGAGCTTATCGACGGCTTCCTCAAGGCGAGCGACAGTCTCAAGCTCAAGAAGGTCGCATTTATGGATATCGACGAGCGCAAGAGGACTATCGTTGGCAATCTCTGCGTGCGTATGCTCAAGAACGCAAACAGCGACTGCGAGGTCATCTTTACCGACGATCTCGATACCGCGCTTCGGGGCGCCGATTTCGTTATCACTCAGATAAGAGTCGGCAAGCTGCCCTGCCGCCACCTCGACGAGAGCATCCCGAGGAAATATGACCTTATCGGTCAGGAGACCACCGGCATCGGCGGCTTCTTCAAGGCTCAGCGCACCATCCCCGTTATCAAGCATATCTGCGACAGGATAGAGGCTATCTGCCCCGACGCATGGCTCATCAACTTCACCAATCCCTCGGGCATCATCACCGAGTTCGTGCTCAATAACACCAACGTCAAGTGCATCGGCCTTTGCAACGTGCCCATTGATATGCTCGATGACCTCAAGGAGATAACCGGCGACGACGTCGATATCACCTATGTCGGCCTCAACCACCTGAGCTGGGTCACCTCCGTCAAGAAGGACGGCAAGGAGCTGCTGCCCGGCCTTATCGAATCCGGCTTCTCACCCAAGGTAATGGCCAACATCAAGGACGACGGCTTCTCGATAGACTGCCTGAGGACTATTCAGGCTATTCCCTCGTCATACCTTCAGTATTATTACTGCCGCGAGGCGAAGCTCCAGCATCAGCGCGAGGATCCCAAGACCAGAGCGCAGGTCTGCATGGAGATAGAGGAGCAGCTGCTTGAGATATATAAGGATGAGAATATCGTCACGAAGCCCGCTCTGCTCGACAAGAGAGGCGGCCACAAGTATTCGCTCGTCGCGGTCTCGCTCATCGACGCCCTTGCCAACGACAAGAGGGACGTGCAGGTGGTCAACGTCAAGAATAACGGCACACTGCCCTTCATGGCGGACGACGATATCATTGAGGTCGCAGCGGTCATCGGCTCCGACGGCGCTCATCCCGTGCCCGTAACCGAGCATATCAACGATCACATCATCGGCCTTATGAGGGTTGTCAAGACCTATGAGAAGTATACCGTCAAGGCTGCCATAAAGGGCAGCGACGAGGACGCTATCAAGGGTCTGCTCGTTCATCCGCTTGTCGGCGACTGGGAGAAGGCGGTCAACTGCTTCAATGAGCTTAAAGAGGCTCATAAGGAGTATCTGCCTCAGTATTTCAACAAATAATTTTCGCCGTATCTTGACAAAGTGCGAGCGTTGACGTATAATATTGAGCTGTCAATAGAATATGTCCTTATTAAGAGCGGCTGAGGGGACAGGCCCATTGAAGCCCGGCAACCTGTGTTATACAAGGTGCTAATTCCTGCGGTTTTTAACCGAAAGATAAGGTGTTTTCGCCCGCCGAGGACTCCTTCGGCGGGTTTTTTATACTGTATAAAGGACAGAGCTTCCGTTGATAATATTTTTTAGTGAGGTCACAAAAATGTCACACAGCTTTTTCACTTCCGAGTCAGTCACCGGAGGCCATCCGGATAAGATCTGCGACCAAATCTCGGACGTAGTCCTTGACGCTATCCTTGCTCAGGATCCCATGGGCAGAGTCGCCTGCGAATGCGCCTGCACCACGGGCATGATCCTCGTCATGGGCGAGATAACCACGAGCGCCAACATTGATATCCCCGCCATCGCGAGGCAGACCGTCCTCGATATCGGCTACGACTGCTCCGACAAGGGCTTCGACGGCAATACCTGCTCCGTCATCACCGCTATCGACAAGCAGTCGCCCGACATCGCCATGGGCGTTGACCGCCTCGGCGCAGGCGACCAGGGCATGATGTTCGGCTATGCCTGCAACGAGACCCCGGAGCTTATGCCGCTGCCCATTTCGCTTGCACACAAGCTCTGCGCAAAGCTCACCGAGGTCCGCAGGGACGGCACTCTCGCCTACCTCAGACCGGACGGCAAGAGCCAGGTCACCGTTGAATACGATGAGAGCGGTAAGCCCGTCAGGATAGACACCGTCGTTATCTCCTCCCAGCATTCACCCGACGTTGAGCTTGAGCAGATAAGAAAGGATATCATCGAGAAGGTCATCAAGACCACGCTCCCCGCAGATATGCTCGATGAGAATACAAAATATCATATCAACCCCACCGGCAGATTCGTCACCGGCGGCCCGAACGGCGACAGCGGCGTTACCGGCCGTAAGATAATCGTCGATACATACGGCGGATATGCCCGTCACGGCGGCGGCGCATTCAGCGGCAAGGATCCCACCAAGGTCGACCGTTCCGCAGCGTACGCGGCTCGCCATGTGGCTAAGAATATCGTTGCCGCGGGTCTTGCGACCAAGTGCGAGGTCGAGCTGGCTTACGCGATAGGCGTTGAGGAGCCTGTATCTATCTTCGTCGATACCTTCGGCACCGGCGTTATCGCCGACACCGATATAGCGGCGATAGTCGGCAAGCTCTTTGACCTCAGACCGGCTTCGATAATTAAGACCCTTGACCTCAGGAGACCCATCTATCATCAGATAGCCGCCCTCGGCCATATCGGCAGGACGGACGTCGACCTCCCGTGGGAGAAGCTCGACAGGGTCGAGGATATCAAGAAAGCGGCAAATATCTGAGAAAGGAAGAAGCACAATGAAGCTATCGCTCGTTGTCCCGTGCTACAACGAAGAGAAGAATATCCCTCTCTTCTATAATGCCGTCAGGCAGGATTTCGCAGAGTCGGGCATCGACTATGAGCTGGTTTTTGTCAACGATGGCAGCAGCGACGGCACTTTTAAGGAGCTGCAGAAGCTCTGCTCGGGCGACGTGCCGATGAAGATAGTCAATTTCTCAAGGAATTTCGGCAAGGAATCGGCTATGTACGCCGGCCTGCGCGAATCCGAGGGCGACTATGTCACGATAATCGACGCAGACTTACAGCAGCGCCCGTCGATAGCGCTCGATATGGTGCGTACTCTTGAGAATGAGCCGGATTACGACTGCGTGGCGGCCTATCAGGAGCAGCGCAATGAGAATAAGCTGCTTGTGTTCTTCAAAAACTCATTTTATAAGCTGATAAATAAATTCTCCGACACGGAGTTTGTCCAAGGGGCGAGCGATTTCAGGACCTTCCGCCGCCCGATGGTCGAGGCGATACTGCGTATGGACGAATACTTCCGCTTCTCCAAGGGGCTGTTCTCATGGGTCGGCTTCAATACGAAGTTCATCCCGTATAACGCCGACGAGAGAGCCGAGGGCGAGTCAAAGTGGTCGTTCCGCAAGCTGTTCAGATATGCTCTTGAGGGCATTTTCGCCTTCACCACCGCCCCGCTGCGTATAGCGACGGTCGTCGGTATGCTTGTTTCGCTCTTCTCGCTCATATACCTGATAGTCGTTATCGTCCAAAAGCTCTGCTTCGGCATCGCCGTTGAGGGCTACGCCACGATAGTTGTGCTGATACTGCTGCTCGGCGGCATTCAGCTCTGCTGCCTCGGCATAATCGGCGAGTATATCGCCCGCACCTATATCCAGACCAAGGGCAGACCCATCTATATCGCAAAGGACGTTATCAAAAACGACCGATACGGTAAAAAATAATATATGATGATCACCGCTCCGAGTGTGCAAAAGCCGCTCGGGGCGGGTTTTTAATATCTCGGCGGCGCCGCAGCGTTATAAAATCCGTTTTTTGGGTGCATAATACTATTAACATCACGAATCGGAGGTAAATATATGATAAAGAAACTTGTTTCCGCTCTGCTGGCGGCGCTGCTCGTCTGCGGGCTTTTTGCCGCCTGCAACCGCAGCAATAACCCCGACACCGAGAGCGGCACGGGCGGCTCTGCGGCGAAGGTCAAGGAGATACGCTATCTCAACTTCAAACCCGAGATTGCCGAGGTCTATGACAGGATCGCGGCCGCTTATGAAAAAAGCAGCGGCGTTAAGCTGATAGTGGAGACTGCGGCGTCGGGCACCTATGAATCCACCCTCACCGCCCGAATGGCTACCAAGGAGGCACCGACACTCTTCCAAATAAACGGCCCCATCGGCTACAGCTCGTGGAAGGAATACTGCGCCGACCTCAAGGGCACGGAGCTTTATAAGCACCTCAAGGATAAATCGCTTGCCGTTACCTCGGGCGACGGCGTTTACGGCATCCCCTATGTCGTCGAGGGCTACGGGATCATCTATAATAAAAAGATAACCGACGCATACTTTGCCCTGAGCAACAGAGCGACCGATTTCAAATCCATCGACGATATCAAGA
>ERZ827492.2883-NODE-2883-length-11412-cov-2.706437_pt1 | contig 11412 bp, 5 predicted proteins | sample MGYA00519704_ERZ827492 | MGnify/ENA primary metagenome ERZ827492 (study PRJEB31778, sample SAMEA3449325) | human gut metagenome | biome: human gut; feature: human-associated habitat; material: faeces | place: United Kingdom | collected 2010/2012 ...
CAGGTGGCGCTGCTGGCGGGAAATCCACGCTGGTCCCGGGTGGTGGGGTACGCCCTGCATGTCAATCCCGATCCCGAGGGGATCCCCTGTTTCCGGGTGGTGAACCGCCTGGGGGAAACCTCGCGGGCCTTTGCTTTCGGCGGAGCGGACATGCAGCGGCTTCGGCTGGAGGAAGGGGGCGTAATCTTCGCCCCAGACGGTCGGGTGGATCTATCCCGGTATGGCTGGGACGGCCGGGGATGATTCTTTCAAAATTGCCGAGGTTTCCTCACTGAAAGTTCCGCCGCGTATGATAGCATACCATAGAGTTCGCAGACAGTATCGACAGAAAGGGGAGAGAGCGTGAGGCCACGATCCAAAGCAGGCACAATCGTCCGGTTCAGCGTTTGCTTTGTGCTGCTCTTTTTGGGAGCGCTGCTGTTTGCCGCCTCTTTCTGGTGCCAGAAGCATTTCGGTTTTGTTCCGCTTGATCAGTTGATATTTACCTTCAAATCCCCCATGGAGGGAGCCAATACCGATGAAGTGGTGACCAGCTTTCTGGTGGAATGCCTCCCGGTATCGCTGGCCGCCGCCGTGATACTGGTGCTGCTGGCGGTCAATTGGGTACAGCCACAGAAAACCGTCACCCTCTGGCTGTTTCACAAGCCGCGCACCTTCGGGGTGTTCCCTTTTCTGCTGTATCGCAAGCTGTTGCCGCTGCTTTCGGTGGCGGCGCTGGTGGCTGGTATCGGCTATGGGGCCTACACCTTGTACATACCGGAGTTCATCGAAAGCCAGCTGACCCGGTCGACCTTGTTCGAAGAGGCGTATGTCGATCCCCGGAGCATCACCCTTACCTTCCCGGAGGAAAAACGCAACCTGGTCTATATTTATCTGGAATCGATGGAGAGCACCTACTTGTCCAAGGAGCTGGGCGGGAATCAGGAAGAAAATCTTCTCCCCAATCTGTCGGAGCTGGCGCTGGCTAATCTCAATTTTTCCCATACCGATACGCTGGGCGGCGCCCGGCAGGTGACAGGTACCAGCTGGACGATTGCCGCCATGGTGTCCCAGACGACAGGGGTGCCCCTGAAAATCCCTGTGGGAGACAACGACTATGGCAACAAAAGCGCCAGGTTTTTGCCCGGGGTGTGGAGTCTTGGCGATATTCTGGAGCAGGAGGGGTACCGGCAGGAGCTGCTGATTGGTTCGGACGCGTCTTTTGGCGGGCGCAGGCAGTATTTTGCCCAGCACGGCGGCTATGATATCTGGGATTACTACACCGCGAGGGAAACCGGAAAAATCGATCCCGATTACCGGGTCTGGTGGGGATACGAGGATTTGAAGCTGTTCGATTATGCCCGGGAAGAACTGACAGCGCTGGCCGCGGAGGGAGAGCCATTTAATTTCACCATGCTGACAGTGGATACCCATTTTCCAAGCGGGTATGTCTGCCCCGCATGCTGGCAGGACGATGAACGGCAGTACGCGAATGTAATATCCTGTTCCGATCGGCTCGTGGCCGATTTTGTCTGGTGGATACAGCAGCAGGATTTCTATGAAAATACCACCATTATTTTGGTGGGGGATCATTTGAGCATGGATTCCCGCTTTTTTGTGGACAACGGCGAGTATGTGCGCACCACCTTCAATACCATCATTAACGCACCGATGGACACCGCTTTTGACAAGGAGCGGATGTTTACCACCCTGGACTGGTTCCCCACAACCTTGGCGAGCCTGGGCGTGGAAATTCCCGGGGAACGGCTGGGGTTGGGCACCAATCTGTTTTCCGGCCAGCCAACCCTGGCGGAGAGCATGGGGCTGGAGGCGTTGGACGACGAGTTGAAAAAGGTTTCAAATTATTACAACAAGCATTTCCTGTATGGCTCGGATGGGCAATAACAAGGGGGGCTGTTAACAGCCCACAGAAAAAGCACGGTTATGCGTCTGTCCGGACGCATAACCGTGCTTTTTCAGTCCTTATGCTTTTTTCGGCGGCCCCTTTGTTTTCAGGGTATCATCCGCACTTGGAATAGCCGCAGTTGCGGCACATGACGCAGCCGCCCTCGTGTTCGACCGGCGCGCCGCACTCCGGGCATTCCCGGATATGGGCGGCTACGGCCGGTTCCGCCTTCGGTCTCGCCGGGGCCGTGATGGGGGCCGTCACGGCCGGAGCAGCCGGCCGTTTCAGCCCAGCCTGATATTCCGCAGAGGCCACGACCTTTTCAATGACGCGGGCGATGGCGTCCGGGCAGGAGGTGCATTTCATGCCCGGCTGCCGAATGGTGGAGGGGCATCGAATGCCTCTGAGTTGGCTGGTCAGAGTTTTCACGTCCATACCGGAGCGCAGTGCGATGGAAACCAGCCGGGCGGTGGCCTCCGACTGGGAAGGGCAGCCTCCTGCTTTGCCGGTGTTGGTGAACACCTCGCATATGCCATTTTCGTCGTAATTCACCGTGATATACAGGTTGCCGCAGCCGATGGCCACTTTTTCGGTCAGGCCATGGGTGACATCAGGCCGGGGACGAGGAACGATGGGGGACGGGCAGGACTCGGCCTCCGCCTCCGGCTCCTCTTTTTTCTTCAGGTTCAGTACCTGGATTTCCCGGCTGCCGTCGCGGTAAATGGTGACCCCTTTGCAGCCTAGCTTATAGGCCAGGGTATAAACCTCCGCCACCTCCTCTTTGGTGGCGTTGTGGGGGAAGTTGACGGTCTTGGACACGGCGTTGTCCGTATATTCCTGGAAGGCCGCCTGCATCCGAGTGTGATACAGAGGAGAAATATCGTGGGCGGATACGAACACCCGGCGGATGTCCTCCGGAAGCTCCTCCAGATGCACCAGAGTGCCCTCCTCGGCAATATGCTGCAGCAAATCGTCGTTATAGAGGCCGCGCGCCTCCAGAACGTCCCGCAGCACCGGGCTGACCTCCACCATGTTGGTGCCGTCCATGACCGTGCGGATATAGGCATACGAGAAGACCGGCTCCACCCCGGAGGAGACGCCCGCGATGATGGACAGCGTGCCGGTGGGGGCGATGGTGGTGACAGTGGCGTTGCGCAGAGGCACTCCATCCTTAAAGATGCTTTCTTCAAACAGCGGGAAGGCCCCCCGTACCGTGGCCAGCTCCGCGCTGGCGCTCCGGCCGGTGTTGGTAATAAACTCCATCAGCCTTCCGGCCAGTTCGACCGCCTCGTCGGAGTTGTAGGGGATGCCGAGATAGAGCAGCATGTCCGCCCAACCCATGACGCCCAATCCGATTTTTCGGGTTTGCTTGGTGGTGAAATCAATTTGCTCCAGGGGGTACTTGTTGGCGTCAATGACGTTGTCCAAAAAGTGGACGGCTTTCTTGACGGTGACGGCCAGCTTATCCCAGTCCACCGCGCATCCGTTTTCGTCGCGGCGCAGCATGTGCGTCAGGTTGATGGAGCCCAGGTTGCAGCTTTCATAGGGCAGCAGGGGCTGCTCGCCGCAGGGGTTGGTGGATTCGATTTCTCCTTGGGAGGGCACCACGTTGTCCCGGTTGAGCCGATCGAGGAAAATGATGCCCGGTTCCCCGTTGCGCCAGGCGGCATAAACGATTTTGTCGAATACCTCTTTGGCGTTCAGCTGCCCCGTTACCTCGCCGGAGGCGGGATCCACCAAATCATAGGGGGCATTGGCCTCGGCCGCCTCCATGAATTTTTCCGTAATGCCGACCGAGATGTTGAAATTGGTAATATCCGCGTTGTCCGCCTTACAGTTGATAAACTGCAGGATGTCGGGATGGTCGATGCGCAGAATGCCCATGTTGGCGCCGCGGCGGGTGCCGCCCTGCTTGACCGCCTCGGTGGCCATGTTGAACACCCGCATAAAGCTGATGGGGCCGCTGGCCACGCCTCCAGTGGAATTGACGGTGCTGCCGCTCGGACGCAGGCGGGAGAAGGAGAAGCCCGTGCCGCCGCCCGATTTGTGAATGAGCGCGGCCTGCTTGATCGCTTCAAATATGGCGTCCATACTGTCGGCCACCGGCAGGACAAAGCAGGCGGACAGCTGGCCCAGAGGCCGTCCGGCGTTCATCAGCGTGGGAGAGTTCGGAAGGAAATCCAGCGACGTCATCATCTCATAGAATTCCTTCTCCAGCGCCTTCAGATTCGTTTTCTTGTCATACGCGGCGTCGGGGGCGGCGATGGCCCGGGCGACCCGGTGGAATAAATCCTCCACCGTCTCCGTGACCTCGCCTTTATCGTTGCGGGCCAGATAACGTCTTTCCAGTACAGTTCTGGCGTTTGGCGTAATGTTCATGGGCGGGTACATCCTTTCTTGTTATATCCAAAGATAAGTGGCAAAGACGGAATATATTGGCTGTTTATTTGCGCACGATACTATATATTGTATATTCCTTTCTATCTGCTGTCAAGAGGCAGAATCGGACCTGGGCAAATTTCGCCGACAAGATGCCGTTGAATTTGCGCGGGATATGGGGTATGATAGAAACAGGTAGCCTGGATGGCGAAAGGGGGCGACACGTTGCCGGATTACGCATCGCTGCAGGTACTGGATAATCAGGACAGGGAGACGGCGCGGGATCGCCTCATTTACGCCGTTACCGCATACATGGACGCGCAGGGATATATCAACTGCCGGCGGGAAAGCGCCGAGAGGACGGTGGCCTTCGCCCCAACGGAGAAAGGCTGGGCGGTCTTTGACGATTGTGCCGACCGGCTGGATGTGACGGCTCTCAACGGATTGGGCCGCTGTCTATCCGGTAAGCTGCGGGACCGGGTGGTGGGTGTTATGTGTTCGGGCAGCGAGCTGATGCTGTGCCTGTATGGCGAGGGCCTGGTGAAGGACACGTATATCACATCTAGGCGGTTTTCAGGACAGGTTCCCCTTTCGGTCTGGGTGCGCAGCCATGGTCACGCATTTCGGTGGCGCTCGCTGCTGGCGGAAGGCCATACCATCAAGGAACTGGCGGATATATTCACGCAGGGCCAGCTGGCGGGACGGGCGATTTATGCCCAGCTCCGTCTGGCGCTTGGACTGGATGAGTCGGCGGGTTATGGGCTCGCGTCGCTGGAGGACGCCGGCCTGCCGGGGGTGGTAACCCTCTATTTCCGCGCCTCTAACATGGTGCGGCAGGGTCTTTGGGAAAAAATAGCCCATCCGGCCCAGCAGGCGGCCACGTCTATCGGCGCCCTGCTCGACCGGCAGAATATTCGCAGAGAAAAATAAAGGAGCATGCTTGTATGGCGGAAACCACGTTGTATCAGCTGGCCTCTCAGGGGCCGCAGCAGATGATGTCTTACATTCTGCGCACTAAGAGCGGCAAATTGGCGGTTATCGATGGAGGCAATCACCTGGACACGGACTATCTTCTGGAGTTCCTCCATTCGATTTCACAGGGTAAACCAGTGGTGGAGGCCTGGTTTTTAACCCATGCCCATTCGGATCATGTCGATGCCTTCCTGGATATACAGCGGGAGCATGCCGGCGAGGTGGATATCCGGCATGTGTATTACCGCTTTCCCGACGAGGGTTTTATCGCGGCTTACGAGCCGGGAGACGTTCACACCATCCGGGAATGGAACGATTTACTGCCTCGCTTCGAGCGCCTCTGCGTCCCGGTTGAGGAAGGTCAACGCATCCAGGTGGAAGAATTGCTTTTCGAAGTGTTGTACATACCGGATCCCGCTTTTACAACAAATGCTATCAACAACAGCTCCATTGTGCTGCGCCTGACGGTGGATGGGCAGAGGGTGCTGTTTCTGTCTGATCTGGGCGTGGAAGCCGGAGAAAAGCTGCTGGCGTCATATGGCCCGGAGGGCGTTCGGGCGACGATCTGTCAGATGGCGCATCACGGCCAGGCGGGAGTGGCGAAAACGCTGTATGCTGCCATAGCACCCAAAATCTGCCTGTGGTGTACGCCGCAGTGGCTGTGGGACAACGACGCGGGCCAGGGCTACAACACCCATACCTGGCAGACGGTTATTGTGCGCGGCTGGATGGAGGAATTGGGCGCACAGCGCCACATCGTCGCCAAAGACGGCACGCAGAGCCTGACGCTTCCTGCTGCATTTTGAATAGATAGGACATTCAGCCGGATAACCGCGTGGTTATCCGGCTTATTTGTCTTATGCATTGAATTTCCAAAATTGTAGATGCATGGAAAATAAGCGATGTACAAAAATTAAAAAATCTCCTACAATTTATTTGCGGTTGCCCCACTTGTTACGTACAATATGTCTAGAATGTGTGTGGGCACAGCCGGAAAATTATTGGGGAGAGGACGTTATGAAAAAATCGATATCTCAAATTCTCGCGTTTGTCTGCACAGTGGCCTTGCTGATGTCTAATATACCCATTTCAGTGGTGGCGGAGACGAATTCGAATAAGGAACACACAGCCGATTCCATGGCCTTTTCCAGTGCACTGAGTCGCTCTGATTCACAGGAAAAAGAGCCTGAAATTGTATGTGAAATGGTTGAAAAGCGCAGTGAATATTCTAAGTCGTTTCGTTGTTCAGATGGAACATATATTGCCGCGCAGTACATGATTCCCGTGCACTATAAGGACAAGTATAATCAGTGGCAGGATTTTGACAACACTTTAACTTTGGACAATGCCGATGTGCCGGGAGATTCTCAGGAATATTCGAATCGGAAAGGACCAATCTCCGTCAACCTTGCAAAAAAGGCGAAAAGGAATAACATGTTTCGTTTGTGCTCGGCAGCCGGTTCCCTTTCCTGGGGGTACGCTTCTGCTAATAAGAGTGTATTGGAGTTGGTACAAAAACCTTTGAAAAAGGGGAATGATAGGTTTCTTCTGTTAGATGAGGTTACACAGGAAGGGTGGTATCGTGACATATTTCATCAAGTTGATTTACAGATATGTGTATCTTCAGATGGAATAAAGGAGAATTTATTCTTAAAAGGCAAACAAGCTGATAAACAATTTGAAATGGAGTACAAAACGGATGGCTTACAGCCGGTACAGGTGGATTCCCATACGATTGAATTACACAATGAAATCGGAGAGACCATTATGTTTTACGGGCGCCTTATATGGTGGATGCGTCGGATACCGCATCGGATGCGGTCACTTTAACACTTAAGCAAGTAAATAACAAAAAATTTATTCTGCATATGGCGGCAGACGAAACTTGGTTAAACGCACCGGAACGGGTCTATCCGGTTATGGTGGATCCCTATATGCAGCTTCGCCGTACAAAAGAAGACATCCATGACGCTACCGTGGCTTATGGGCAGCTTACAGCTGCGCAGGAGACGGCATTTCAAAATGGTTGGGAATCCAGCAAACTATTTGTAGGTAAATATTTGAATATGGAAATGGGCGCGCTGATACACACAGATATTCCTGAGATAAAAAACGCGCGCATTATAGGCGCATATCTCCAGCTGCACTACTATTCCAACAATACGCCCAATATGCGGATAAACGCCTATCAGGTTACTTCGTCATGGGTGGAGCAAGGAAATTTGGTTAAAAGCACCGATATGCCTTCCTATAATCCCCAGCCGCTTGATTTTTCTTTAACGGATACGGATTCGGAGCAATATACGACGGTCGCTTATGATATAACCAATGCTATGCAGGACTGGGGCGTAACCGGTCGAAATTTTGGTGTGTATTTACGAGCAGATAATTATAATGCCGGTTTAGTGAAATATATTTCCAGCGATAACCGGGGAGACACCCCTACTTGCGACAACAATTTGGAGCCGGGTTGGGGAGGTCATACAATACCGGTGCCGCCGGAGTCGGGGACAAAGCACAGCGAGCATCCTGCCTTTATCCTTTACTACCGCAATGCGGAAGGAATGGAGGATTATTGGACCTATACATCGGTTGGTGCTGGCCGTTCCTCAACGGCGAATATCAATAATTATAATGGGAATTTAGTAGTGCAGACACCACTCTCCAGTGTGGACGGTGTTTTAATGCCGGTTAACATGGAACTGGTGTATAACGAGAGTCAAAGAGGCCATTCCAGCAGTGCAAATCATAACACTTGGTTTGGCTATGGCTGGCGGTTAAATTACCAAATGCAGTTGTGCGCTACCACGGATCCCGCTTTAAAATCGAATTATCCTTACTATCTGCTGGATGAAGACGGTACAAAACATTTCTTTTATGAAAAGAAAAATGGCACCGGAAAATATGTGGACGAAGATGGCTTGGGCTACACGCTGACCATCGGAAATACCGCCGATGAAAAATATACGATTACCGATAAGTCCGGTGCCCGGATGGTCTTTAATGATAAAAATAATTTGGCCATGCTGTATACCCCGGAAGGCAATATGAACACAATGGTTTATGAAAGCGGAGCCAATGGACTGCGCATACAGAAAATTAAAGACGGCAATGCCCAGTCATATGCTTTCCAATATGTTTCCGGCAGCAATTTGGTCGCTTCCATTACGGATCCAGCCGGGCGAATGACAAGGTTTTCCTATACAAATGGATATTTAACGGCTATCACCGAGCCGGATGGCAAGACCACGACGTTTTCATATGCCGGTACCTCCGCGCCGGGGTACTGCATGATTAAAATTGCAGCACCGAACAACGGACATGTGGATTTCGTTCAGCAGGAAGTCCATTCCGATGTACTGTCCTCCAGCAACGCCTATACGGCCAAAACCTATTCCGAAAAGGCGCTGCGCGTCAGAACGATGTCCATTTATAAAACGGACAATACGTTGGATACCCAGTATACGTTTGACTATCAGCAAAACAATACGGATGTGGTCAACACGGTTACAGGAGATAAGGTCAGGTATCAGTTTAATACATCAGGACATACCACCGGCATCATTGATAGGGTTTCCGGACAGGCTCAGTATTTTGAATATGGCGCGCAGAGTAACCAGGGGAACGGGAAAGAGAACAAGCTGCTTACAGTTTCCAAACCACAGGCCTATATATCCAACCGTGCCGCAAATCCCCGGGTGGATCGGGATCCTGCGGGTACATACAACTATTTTTTTAGTACGGCCAATCAAACCTACTCCATAGATTGGGATACAACAAAAGGAAATCAGGGGAAGGGTTGTCTGAAAATTAATCAGACAGCCGGAACCCCGGGCGTATGTTGGGCTAATCAGGATTTTACCGGATTGAACGGGTATTATACTGCCTCTGCCTATTTCAATGGAGAGGCTATCACCCAGGGCAAAGGGGCCGTTTTATATGTGGAAGTAATCAATGCATCCGGTGTGATTCAACGCACAGCTGTGTCCGAAGCTGTTAAAAAATTCAATACCGGGTGGAAACGTCTGAGTGTTACTGTTTTGGTGAATTCTGGCGAAAGGCTGCGGCTATTCGCCGGTTACCAAGATGGAACGGTCGGAACTATCTGGATAGATGACTTTCAGGTTGAAAAAGGAGAAACTCTTAACCATTATAATCTATTGGAGAACTCCGAATTTATAAACGATCTGTCGGGGTGGAGCAGTAACACCACTGTCAGCCGTAGTTACTTTGAAGAAAAGGATGGACTTCCGGGTGGCGGGCAGAGCGTCTGTATGCAGGGCAGCCCTACAGAATATCGCAGGGTGTATCAAACCATTGTTAATCTCGACGGTTCATACGGGGATGTTTATTCTTTTGGTGCTTGGGCCATGGGGTTCGGTGTTCCATCCAATGGTATTGTGGCCAGCGGCAATAAAATCGCCCAGTTTGGATTGAATATCAACTTTTACGACGGAAATACTCGGGTACAGTCTGCATTCTGCGATTTTAATGCGTATCTATCTGTGTGGCAGCCTATATCGGCAAGGATTACGGCCAATGTCCCACAGTACGATCGATTGGAATTTGAGTTTGTGTACGGTCAGAATTTGCACAGCGTTCACTTTGCCAAGCCCTATGTGTACCGGGAACCCTATGGATCAAATTATTCTTATGACAGCAATGGAAATCTAATCAATAATGTGGATTTGGCCAAGGCCCAATCCTCCTTTGCCTACAGCAGCGATTTGCTTTCTCGGATGACTACCCCCACGGGAAGCCGCTTTTTCTATAGCTATGATGAGCGGACCAAAAACCTGCTGAACGCGCAGACACCGGACGGGCAACGGTACGAGTTCACTTATACCTATATGGGTACACCTAAAGAGGCATACGTTGGTTCGGAGCGCTTTATGGAAGAACTCACCACGGGAGAGTACTATTTTCGTAACGTTTTTTCCTCTAATGCCATGGATAATTCCACCGCACAGGATGGAGGAATTATAAAAAATTGGAAATGGATGCCGGACAATGGCAATCAGAAATGGACTCTGATCAGCGGCGGGGAGACCGATGTATACGAACTGTATCCAACAGGTAATTCCCAGCTGCGTATGACGGTGGATTCCGCCAATGAAGGCGCTTCGATCCATCTGCGCCCTTTGAACGGCAGCGCGGCACAGAAATTCAAGATCGTCCAGGTTGCCGGAGAAGAAGGCGTGTTCCGCCTTTTGACCAAAATCAGCGGCTATACAAAATGCGTGGACGGACAACCCATGGGCAGCCGGAACACAGAAAATGGATCGGAGATCAGTCAAAGCAACGCCGCAGGGACTAGCGATGGGCAAAAATGGTATATCATACAGCAAAAAGAAAATATAACCTCCGGCCTGTATATGAAAAGTGATGTCGGCTATATCAACAGCGGCAACCAAATCGGTCGTATTACCGACACAATCTTAGGGGATACGACCTACACTTATACAAGTTCGGGCCAAGTAAAAAGCGAAACCCTGTCGGACGGAACGAAGACCCAATATACATATGAAACCAATTCCGATCGGCTGAAAAAGGTTGAACGCGGCAATTCAGCTGTGGAATACACCTATGGCAGCGATAATGGGCTTGATCAAATAGAAGAAATCCGGCATAATAATGGAAAGACAAAGTATTCATTCCTGTATAACAGTGCCGGCCAAAGGATCTTGACCTTTGGAGGCGGCCGTATGCTGGCGGCCACCAGTTACAATCCCCGCGGTCAGCTGGCCCGTTTGATTTATGGTAACGACGGGGAGGTGTTTTACGAGTACAATAACCTGGGACAGCTTACCCATAAACAGTATTTGAGTTCCAGTAGGAAAATCGACTACGTTTATGACGCGGACGGCGCGTTGGGGATAACCAAAGACTATCTGGCGAATCAGCGTACTCGTTATCACTATGATACGGCCGGCCGCCTTGTGCGCGCCCGAACCACTAAGGGGACGGCGGATGACAGCGGCGATACGCTTTTTCAGAAGGTTATGAGATACCAGGATGAAAGCAATCGGCTGATTGAGTATGGAACAGGCGGCTTTGGTGCGGTAGATTATACGGAGGTGGAATACGAGGGCGGCCTGCATAAAGATCGGGTCAGCCAAATTTGGATGCTGAACAGCGCGACAAGGAAGTACAGCTATGACGAACTGGGTCGGCGG
>ERZ827492.2890-NODE-2890-length-11393-cov-13.441700_pt1 | contig 11393 bp, 4 predicted proteins | sample MGYA00519704_ERZ827492 | MGnify/ENA primary metagenome ERZ827492 (study PRJEB31778, sample SAMEA3449325) | human gut metagenome | biome: human gut; feature: human-associated habitat; material: faeces | place: United Kingdom | collected 2010/2012 ...
TGCTGGACAAGATGGCCGTGAAGATCGGCGGCGGCGAGAACCACCGCATGGGGCTGTTCGACATGATCCTGCTGAAGGACAACCACATCGACTTCGCCGGCGGCATCCGCCCCGCGATCGAAGGTGTGCGCCGATACCTCGCGGCCAAAGGCAAGACGATCCCCATCGAATGCGAGGTCCGCACGCTGGAAGACATCGACGAGGTGTTCGCGGCGGGCGGCGTCGACCGCATCATGTTCGACAACTTCACTCCCGAAATGACCCGCCGGGCGGTCGAGAAGGTCGCCGGACGCTGCGAGACCGAATCGAGCGGCGGCATCACGCTCGACACGATGCGCGACTATGCCGAGTGCGGCGTCGACTTCATCTCGGTGGGCGCGCTGACGCACCAGATCAAGTCGCTCGACATGTCGCTGAAGGCCTGCGAATAGAGGATGAAACGCCTGCTCCATATGCCGCTGGCGCTGCTCGTGTGGCGCATCGCACTGCTCTACGCGGCGCTGATGCTCTGCCGCGCGGCGTTCTGGGTCTACAACGCCGCCCTGCTCGGTCCGCCGGAGTGGAGCGAACTGGGGCAGCTCGTGGCCGGGTCGCTGAAGTTCGACACCGTATCGGTCGTCTATGCCGACGGCGTGTTCATCCTGCTGTCGCTCCTGCCCCTGCACCTGCGCGAACGGCGCTGGTACCGGGGCATGCTGTTCTGGTATTACGTGATCGTCAACGCCGTGCTGATCGCAGCGGCGAACCTCGCCGACACGGTCTATTTCCGCTACACGCAGAAGCGTTTCACGGCCGACGAAATTTTCTTCGCCGACAACGACAACTCGTTGCAGCTGGCCGGAAAGTTCATGGCCGAAAACTGGTATCTCGTGCTGCTGTGGGCGGGACTCGTGGCGTTGCTGGCGTGGGGTTACCGCCGCCGGACGCACGAGGAGAGCGTTTTCAGCCGCGGCTGGGCCTACTATGCCGGCGGCACGGCCGTCTTCGCCCTCGCGGCGGGGCTGAGCGTCGCCGGGATGCGCGGCGGCATGACCCGCATGACCCGTCCGATCACCCTTTCCAACGCCATGCTCTACACGGCGGACAGCGGCGGCAAGGCCAATCTGATTTTAAGCAACCCGTTCTGCATCCTGCGCACTATCGGCAACGCGGGAAGCGTCAAATACAGGAAATATTTCACCCCGGAGGAATTGCCCCAGCGCTTCACGCCCGTGCACCAGCCCGCCGACAGCGCGGCGGTCGATCTCACGGGCCGCAACGTGATGATTTTCATCATGGAGAGCATGTCGGCCGAGCACTCCGCGTTCCTCCATCCGGAACTCTACGCCGACCTCCCGGAAAAAGGCTTCACGCCGTTCCTCGATTCATTGATGCGCAACGGTCTGACATTCAAACGGATGTACGCCAACGGCTCGCGTTCGATCCAGGCCATGCCCTCGGTGCTGGGAAGCATCCCCTCGTTCCGCACGCCGTTCGTACTGATGCCCCAATCGTTGGGCGAGAGCCGCCAGCTGCCCGCCATGCTGGCGGACAAAGGCTATGCGACGGCCTTCTTCTGCGGCTCGGAACGCGGCTCGATGGGCTTCGGGGCCTATGCCCGTTCGGCAGGCGTCGAGCGGCTCGTAAGCCGCGAGGACTACGAGGCGAAGCACGGAACAAGGGATTTCGACGGCTACTGGGGCATCTGGGACGAAGAGTTCCTGCAATTCACGGGCGAGGAGCTGACGGCGATGCCCGAACCCTTCTTCGCCGCGCTGTTCACCCTCTCGTCGCACCACCCGTTCGTCGTACCCGAAAAGTACGCCGCGACGCTGCCCGAGGGCTACACCCGGATTCACAAGGGCGTCGCCTACGACGACCGGGCGTTCCGCCTCTTCTTCCAGCGTTTCGGCGGCGAGGAGTGGTTCCGCCGCACGATCTTCGTCTTCGTGGCCGACCACGTGTCGTCGGAGAAATTCGCGGAGGAGACGCGCTCCTACCCGGGCAACATGCACATCATCGGCTTCATCTACACCCCCGACGGCGCCCTGCGGGGCGAGGTCGGCGAGATCACGCAGCAACTGGACATCATGCCCACCCTGCTGGGACTCACTGGCAACCGGGAGCCTTATTTCGCATTCGGGCGCGACGTGCTGAACGAACCGCAACGGCCCCGCTGGTCGGTCAGCTACGACGGACGGTTCCGCGCGCTGACCGGCGAAGGCGCAATCGTGCTCGACGATTCGGACATGAATGTGCAGGAATGCCCGGCCACCCCGGCCGCCGACAGTCTGGCACAGAATTTCCGGGCGCTGGTCCAGCAGTATTACACCCATATCGAGAAAAAGAGCTATACGGCAAATGATTGAATTCAAACCCGTGCGCCTCGAAGACCGGGCGGTCATCGAGCGTTATACCATGCCCTCGGGCATCTGCAACTGCGACCTCGCCTTCGCCAACATGTACTGCTGGCAGGCGGTGTTCCACAGCGCGTGGGCCGAGATCGGCGGATTCCTGGTGATCCGCTTCCAGATCGACGGCGGCGAGCGCATCGGTTACATGCAGCCCGTCGGCGAGGGCGACTTCGGCCCGATCCTCCCCCTCCTGCGCGAAGACGCCCACGCCCACGGACAGCGGCTGCGGATCATCGGCCTGACGGACGAAGGCCGCGACACGATCCGCCGGATCGTTCCCTGCCATTTCGCGTTCGAGTCGGACCGCGCGCTGGAGGATTACGTCTACAACGCCGACGATCTTCGCAACCTTGCCGGACGCCGCTATCAGCCCAAGCGCAACCACATCAACCGCTTCACGGCCGAATATCCCGACTACTGCTACGAAGAGCTGACGCCCGACCGCTTCGGGGAGTGCATGGCCCTCGAGCGTGAATGGCGCAAGGCCCACGAAGGTCACACCTCGGAGCTGTGCGCCGAGCAGCGGGCCATGCAGCGGGCCTTCGAACATTTCGAAGAACTGGGGCTGATCGGCGGTTGCATCTACGTCGGCGACCGCCTCGCGGCCTTCACCTACGGCTCGGCGGTCAACGACCACACCTTCGACACCCATGTAGAGAAGGCCGACACGGAGTTCGACGGCGCTTTCACGATCATCAACAAACTCTTCGCACAGCACCTCCCCGAACGTTTCACGCTGATCAACCGTGAGGAGGACCTCGGGCTGGACGGACTGCGGCAGGCCAAACTCTCCTACCACCCGGCGTTCCTCCAGCACAAATTCGCGGCGATCTGCATGCACCCCGACGAAGTGGCCTGCAAAGAGCTTTGGATAAAGGCCTTCGGCGACGACGAACAGTTCGCCGACTCGTTCATCATGCGCTATTACTCCCGCCGCCGGATGCTGACGGCCGAGGCCGAAGGCCGCATGGCGGCGATGCTCCACCTCCTGCCGTTCCGGACGGAGCTGGGCCGCACAACCTATATTTATGGCGTAGCGACGGACCCGGCGTTCCGGGGACGCGGACTGGCTTTGCAGCTGATGCGCGAAGCGATGCGGCTCATCGCGGAGCGCGGCGACGATGCAGCGTTCCTCATCCCGACGCCCGGCAAGGAGTGGCTCCGGGAATTTTACGGACGTTTCGGGTTCGCTGGCGACGTTCCGGCGAGGTTCGTTTCCGCAGACCGCTTCGACTTCGGCACGGGCGACGCGGCCGCCGACCGGGCGATGGTCTGGCGGCGCAACTCCTCGGTTCCGCTCCCCGAACAGCTCACCGCCTCCTGGCGTTCATAGCCTCCGGAACTCACCTCTGCGAGCGTCTTTTCGGCCTGCGCCGGAATCCGTCCGCCACACTGCCGCTCCCGGCGCAGGCGACAGCCCGCCCCGAGCGGCCGGGACCGGTTCCGACAACACCTCCGGTTCCGCCCGCCACTCTTCTCCGCCATGCCGTTTTCCGAACTGCCGTCGCCGAAAAACAGACGCCCGACAGTTTCGCTTCACAACCATTCCACGAATCAAGGGCAACGAAAAAGAGATGAAAGGGAAATGGCAAATCTACCAAACGAAACACGACTAAAAATTAAAATTTTTTATTTGCAAAAAAAATCATCCGATTTTGTTTTTTAATAAAATAAGTTTAATTTTGAAATGTATTCGAAACACAATCGAAACACAAACAAGTTATATTTGAAAAGTTTTTCAGACAGAAGCGACACGGTAAACAGATGGTTACCATATATATAATGGAAGATGCGAAGGCCGGCAGGGCCGCAAACGGAGACTTCGGGACGGAGTCCCCGACCGGGTCTTTCCGGGCCTTCGAGGTGTCCAAACAACCGGATTTACAAAACGCGGACAAATAAAAAAATTATAATCGAAGAACTTAAAATGAAAAACGTATTAAAGTATCTGTTACTGGCACTCATCGCCGTCTCGCAACTCTTCGCCTGCGGCGGCAGCGATGACGAAAAGACCCCCGCGGATAATTTCGACGTGCAATTCACGGTTCCGGGGTCGGTAGACGTCACCGAAGGCGGCGAGTGCACTTTCGCCGTAAGTGGGGGGGGGAAATCGCCCCTGACCACAGACACATTCATTCTTGAGTCGGACGCAGGCATCTCCTACGTCTGCCCCATCGTCAACACCACTTCCGACAGTTTCACCGTACGCCTGGCCGACGGGTGTGAAACGGGTTACTACAAAGTCTTCGTCAAAAGAGACGCGCGCAAAAAATCGTTCGGAAGAATCTACATCAACATCGTCGAAGACATAGATTTCAAACCGGATGCAGGCACCACGGTCTACGGGATCGTGTCGTCGGCCGGCGTCGGCGTGGAGAACGTCGTGGTCTCCGACGGCGCGGAGGTGACCGTCACGAACGAGAAGGGCATCTACCAGCTCAAATCGGCCAAAAAGTGGGGATATGTCTTCATCTCCGTCCCGAGCGGCTACGAAGTTCCGTCCGTCGGGGTGCTCCCGCAGTTCCACCGCGCGCTCAAAAACAGCGCCGACGTCGTCGAACGGGCCGACTTCAAGCTCGAAAAGGTCGACGGACAGGACTCCTACAAGATCTTCATGCTGGGCGACATGCACCTCGCCAACCGAACGGGCGACCTGGGACAGTTCGCCCAGTTCACCTCCGACCTTACGGACTACATGACCCGCCACAAGGGCGAGAAGATGTATGCGCTCACCCTCGGGGACATGACCTGGGACCTCTACTGGTATTCGAACAGCTACTATTTCCCCCAGTACCTGAACACCATCAACAGCCAGATCAAGAATCTGCAGATCTTCCACACCATGGGCAACCATGACAACGACTTCCAGACCAGGTCAGACTACGACGCGGCGGTCAAATATGTGGATCAGATCTGCCCGACCTACTATTCGTTCAACATCGGCAAGGTCCATTACGTCGTCATGGACGACATCGATTGCAGCAGCTACGACGGAACCGAATCCCGCAACTATGTCGAGAGCCTCTCCGCCGAGCAGCTGGACTGGCTGGCGAAAGACCTGTCGCACGTGGCCAAGACGACCCCCGTCGTCGTTGCCATGCATGCGCAGGTGTTCTATCCGACCACATCGGGATTCAAGATCGACCACGATCAGGTCAACACCCTGCGGCTTTTCGACATCCTCGACGGATATACCGTCCGCTTCGTGACGGGGCATACCCACAAACTTTTCAACGTGACGCCCGACGCTCCGATCGTGGACGGGCATAACTTCCGGGAGTATAACTCCGGCTCGGTATGCGCTTCGTGGTGGTGGTCCGGCAACCTCACGCCCGGAATCCACATCGGAACCGACGGAACTCCGGGCGGCTACGGCATCTGGGATGTCACGGGAACCGATTTCCAATGTCTCTACAAATCGACCGGATGGCCCGAAGAGTACCAGTTCCGCAGCTACGACCTGAACAACGTGCATTTTTCGATGGCCGACGTTCCGCTGATGCCTTCCGACATCTCCGCTTCGGTCAAGAACGCCTATATGCAATATGTCAACGCCTATCCGCAGAACAACGACAACGAGGTGCTGATCAACATCTGGAACTGGAATTCGGACTGGACGTTGAGCGTCGTCGACGAAAAACGCAAGACGCTGCCCTACACCGAAGTCTGGGCCTACGACCCGCTCCATATCGCGGCGCTCTCGGTCAAGCGGTTCAACAATGCGAAACTCACGCAAACCCCGTCGTTCATCACCGACAAGTTCACGCACTTCTTCAAGGTGAAGGCGGACGATGCGGACACCGACCTTGTGATCACCGTCAAGGACGAATTCGGAAACGAGTGGACCGAAAACATGCAGCGGCCGAAAGCATTCTCCACGGATGCCTACCGCCGCAAGTGATTTTCGCTACATACCCAACCACAATCATCATTTACTAACCAACAAACACAGATCTTATGAGAGTATTAAGACCACTGGTTCTATCTCTTCTTCTGGTATTGGGAGGGGGAATAACAGCCCTTTCGGCCCAGAACAGGGAGGTGTCGGGAAAAGTCCTCGACGCCAATCAACAGCCGCTCGTGGGTGTAGCCGTTCTGGTCGATGGTACGACCAAAGGCGTCACAACCTCTGAAAACGGCACCTTCAAAATCCAGGTTCCGTCGGGAGAAGCCGTTCTCCAGGTCACCTGCCTAGGTTACCTGCCCCAGAAAGTGACAGTTCCCTCAAGCCGGAACAGCATCACGATCTACCTGCAAGAGGACGCCATCATGCTCGATGCAACCGTCGTAATCGGCTACGGTACGCAGAAAAAAGTCAACCTGACCGGCGCCGTTGCGACCGTAGGGAGCAAGGAGCTCGAAAACCGCGTCACCCATTCGCTGGGCAGCATGTTGCAGGGTTCCGTAGCGGGTCTCAACATCACCACCTCCTCGGGTAAACCCGGCAGCACGCCGGCGATCAACATCCGCGGCGTCAACTCGATCAACTCGGCCGACCCGCTCGTGCTGATCGACGGCGTGGTGGGCGACCTGAACCGCGTCAACCCCAACGACGTGGAGTCGATCTCGGTCATCAAGGACGCTTCGGCGGCAGCCGTCTACGGCGCCCGCGCAGCCTTCGGCGTCATCCTGGTCACCACCAAGAACGGCTCGGCCCAAGACGGCAAGGCGACGGTGCGTTACAGCGGCCGTTTCGGCTGGGAGGAGGCCACGACCTCGACCGACTACGAGAACCGCGGTTACTGGTCGGTCTATACGGTCAACAAGTTCTGGCAGGCCGACTCCGGAACGAACTATGTCAAATACAACGATCACGACATGCAGCAGCTGCTGGCGCGCGTGAACGACAGGACCGAGCATCCCGACCGTCCGTGGGTCGTCGAAGAGATCCGCAACGGCCGCAAACAGTGGGTCTACTACGGCAACTACGACTGGTGGGACATGCTCTTCCAGCAGCGTCGGCCCGTGCAGCAGCACAACATCTCGCTCAGCGGCGGCACGAAGGACATCAAATACCTCGTCTCGGGCGCCTATGACCGCCAGGAAGGTATTCAGCGCGCACATCCCGACGTGTATAACAAGTACAACCTGCGTGCGAAACTCGATTTTCGGATCAACCGGTGGGCAACGCTCTCGAACAACACGTCGTTCTTCTCGTCGAATTACAAGTCTCTGGGAGACGGCAGCGTAGACAACACCATCGCTTACAGCGCCCGCCACGCACTGGCCAACTTCCCCATGAAGAACCCCGACGGATCGTGGCTTTACAGCACGCCGTATCTCGATTACAAGATCGCCAACGGACGCCACATCCTGCTCAACGAGGGCACGCACCGCAACGTCGACCGCTCGAACGACTTCTCGAACACGACACGCCTGGTCATCACGCCGTTCAAGACGTTGAGCATCACGGGTGACTTCACCTACCGCCTCTACCAGAACCGCAATACGAGCCGCAGTTCCGCAATGAACTACCGCGAATACCCCGACGGGCCGCTGCTCGCCTACGACACGGGCGCCGGCATGAACCAGCTCGACGAAGTGGTTCAGACGCGCAACTACTATTCGGCCAACGTCTACGCCAACTACGACGAAACGTTCGGCGAGGCGCACCACGTGTCGGCAACCGCCGGATTCAACTACGAAACGTGGGCCAGCAAGAACGTCTCGGTGGCAGGCATCAACCTCTCCTCCATAAACCTCGACGACCTGAATCTGGCAACGGGATCTCCCACGGAGGGCGCTTACGGCGGCGGCCAGAACGAATACGCCCTGGCAGGCTTCTTCGCCCGTATCAACTACGACTACAAAGGGCGCTACCTCTTCGAGGTGAGCGGACGCTACGACGGATCGTCGCGTTTCGCACCGGGCAACCGCTGGGGCCTGTTCCCCTCGGCATCGGCCGGATGGCGCATCTCCGAGGAGCCGTTCTTCGGCAACGCCAAAGACCTGGTGGACAACCTCAAGCTGCGCGCTTCGTTCGGCAGCCTGGGCAACCAGAACGTGTCGTCCTACTACACCTACATGCGCCTGATCACGAACAACGATTTCAGCAACTACACCTTCGACGGCAGCATAAAGGGCAAGTACTCCTCGCTGGGCGCCCCCGTAGCCTCCGACCTGACCTGGGAAACCGCCCAGCAGTGGGACCTGGGTCTGGATCTCACCATGCTGAACAACCGGCTCAACTTCACCGGCGACGTCTACATCCGCGACACGAAGGACATGCTGACCGACGGAATGGCGCTGCCCGGCGTATACGGGGCCGATTCGCCCAGCATGAACTCCGCCGAACTGCGCACGAAGGGTTATGAACTCTCCGTCAGCTGGCGCGACCAGTTCAAACTCGCCGGCAAACCGTTCGAATACAGCGTCGGTTTCAACCTCAGCGACTACAAGAGCGTCATCACCAAATACGACAACAACCCGAACAAGTCATTGACCAACCTGACAAAGGGAGATTATTACGTCGGCATGGAGATCGGCGAAATCTGGGGCTTCAAGACCGACGGGTTCTTCAAGACCACCGAAGAGGCGCAGGCCTATGCCAAAGAGGTCGACCTGAGTTACAGCACGGGCCGTCTGACCGGCGGCTGGCAGGCCGGCGACCTGAAGTTCGTCGACCTCGACGGCAACGGCGTCTGGGGAGTCGGCAACGACACCGTCGACAAGCCGGGCGACCGGACGATCCTGGGCAACTCGCTCCCGACGCTCTCCTACGGCATCAACGCCTCGATCCGCTGGATGGGCTTCGACGCTTCGGTCTTCTTCCAGGGAACCGGCAACCACTACTGGTATCCTCACGGAGAAATGATGCCTTTCTGGGGCTGCTATTCCTATCCCTACCTCTCCTACCTCCCGACGGATTTCCTCGGCAAGGTATGGGCTGAGGACAATCCCAACTCCTATTTCCCGCGCGCAAGAGCCTATTCTTCATCGGGAGGTTATCTGAGCAAGGTCAACGACCGTTACCTGCAGAATATCCGCTACCTGCGCCTGAAAAACCTGACCGTCGGCTACACGATCCCCGCGACCCTCACCAAGAAGGCCGGCATCGACCAGATCCGCATCTATTTCTCGGGCGAGAACCTCTGCTACTGGTCGCCGCTCAAAAAGAACTCCAAGTACGTCGATCCCGAAGCGGCTATCAACCGTTCCGGCGTGAACAACAACGCCTACTATCCGTGGGCCAAGACGTTCATGTTCGGCATCGACATCACCTTCTAATAATTTCAAAATCCGAATACCATGAAGCGATTAATCATACTGGCAGCAACGCTGATTGCAGGATTATCGGCCTGCGACTCCCTGCTGGACAAAGAACCGTTGGATCGGGTGACGCAGTTCGACTATTTCAAGACGAGAAGCGATCTGGAACTCTTCTCCAACCCCTTTTACGACAACCTGCTGGACAAGACGCCCTACGATGAGCAGAACGACCTGCTCGTTCAGATGACCCTCTCCGATGTTCTCTACGGAGGCGACAAGCGCACCGTTCCGAACACCGGCGGCGGCTGGTCGTGGGGCAACCTGCGCCGCATAAACACCCTGCTGGAATATGTCGATCAATGCGAAGACAAGAAGGCTGTGACCGAGTATACGGCCCTGGCCAAATTCTTCCGCGCCGCCTTCTATTTCGACAAGGTGAAACGCTTCGGCGACGTACCCTGGTACGAGGTGCAGCTCGGCTCGGCAGACGAAGCGCTCTACAAACCGCGCGATTCACGCGAACTGATCATGACCAATATGATCAAGGATATCGACGAAGCCATCAACAGCGGCGGTCTTACGGAGGATATATCGACCTACCGCGTCAACAAATGGGCGGCGCTGGCGCTGAAAGCGCGGTTCTGCCTCTTCGAGGGAACCTACCGCAAATACCACGGCATCAACCTCGAAGGACATGACTACACCTATTATCTGGAGGAAGCCGCCAAGGCCGCCAAAACGATCATCGACGAAGGTCCCTACAAGCTCTACTCCACCAAAACTCCGGACAAGGACTACATGATGCTCTTCGCACAGGAGAATGCCAGCACCGAAGAGTATATCCTCGCCATCCGGAACAGCTACGAGGCCCAGGTCTACCACAATGCGACGGCCTACACGCTGCTGCCGACACAGGGCCGCCCGGGCTACACCCGCAAATTCATCAACATGTACCTGAAGAAGGACGGCACGGCATTCACCGACCAGGAGGGGTGGCAGACGCTGCCTTTCACCGAGGAGGTGAAGGACCGCGACCCGCGCCTGGCGCAGTCGATCCGCACCCCGGGTTACAAACGCATCGGCGCCAAGCGGGTGCAGGGACCCGATCTCGGCGTCACGATCACCGGCTACCAACCCATCAAATTCGTTCAGGACACGACGGCCTCGGGAGGACAGATCGACCGTAACGACCGTTCGACCTGCGACATGCCGGTTTTCCGCTATGCCGAAGTGCTGCTCAACTATGCCGAAGCCAAGGCCGAACTGGGAACGCTCACGCAGAACGATCTGGCGATCACCGTCAACGAAATCCGAAGCCGGGTGGGAATGCGGGGCCTCGACATGAACGAAGCCAACAAAAATATCGACTGGTATCTTGAGTCCAAAGAGTACGGCTATCCCAACGTGACCGGCGCCAACAAGGGCGTCATTCTGGAAATCCGCCGCGAACGGGCCGTCGAGCTGATCCAGGAGGGTTTCCGCCTTCAGGATCTGTATCGCTGGAAAGCCGGCTATTGCATCGACCAGGCCATTTCCGGCATGTATTTCCCGGGCCCCGGCGAATACAAGCTTGCGGGCAAAGAAACGGCCGATCTGATTCTCTATGCGGCAGGAAGCACCAAACCCCAGGGCGGCGAAGGAGTTTCGGTATACGAACTCGGTTCGGACATCATCCTCTCCGAGGGGAACAAAGGCTATGTCTACTATCACAAAACCATAGAGAATCAGCGCCCTGGGTTCAACGAGGAACGCGATTACCTCTACCCGATTCCCAGCGGCGAGCGTTCGCTC
>ERZ827492.2902-NODE-2902-length-11370-cov-3.247194_pt1 | contig 11370 bp, 10 predicted proteins | sample MGYA00519704_ERZ827492 | MGnify/ENA primary metagenome ERZ827492 (study PRJEB31778, sample SAMEA3449325) | human gut metagenome | biome: human gut; feature: human-associated habitat; material: faeces | place: United Kingdom | collected 2010/2012 ...
CCCTTGTACTCAAGGATCTCGGTCATGCGGCCGTAGTGGCTGTCATGCTGCTGGATGGTGATGGAGTCGGCAATGGGCATGACGGCGTCGAGGCCGAGCAGATAGGAGCCGGCCATGGTCGCGGCCAGCGGGTTCATGAAGCGGAGCATGTAGTCCAGGGTGGCCTCGGGGGGTTGGGGATCGCCGCCCTTGCAGATGAGGTAGGACTCCGCGCCGGCGGCGGTTATCCACTGCTCGGGAACGAAATCGCCGAAGAACTCGACGACCTTCTTGCCCTCTTTCTTTTTCTGGATGATCTCCAGGGGGCGCGCATTTGACAGCTTGTCAAGCTTTTGCAAAATCTCCTTCACTTCTAAAGAGACCTCCTTAAAATATCAGATAGCCGGGATATTTTTACGTCAGGCGCCGGTTGCTTGACACATTTGTAACAATATCACCTTTGTTTGCAAGAATCAATAGGGGGAAATCATTTTTGTCACATTCCATCAATTCGGTCACTATTTTTTGACCAAAATGGCGATATTTTGCGTAAAATCCAAGTAAACGTGATAATTTACATAGTATATATTATTCAAAAATCCGATAAAAACCGGCTTTTGACGCCACATTCTGCGCTAAAAAGTGTGAGTTTTTGGGCGATTAACGGGCGGGATCGCCTCACTTGACATCAGAAACAAAAGATAATATATTAACAATGCCGGTTAATGTATACGACGTAAATTCACGTCCAGCGCCACCTTGACACAATAAAAAAAGGTGGAGATTTGATATGCTAAAGTCCAAAGGAAAGATCCAGGTAGGCATTTATCTCATAGCGGTACTGATGATGGGCGTCGTCGGCATTGCCAGCGCCATCAGCGTTATCGGCGCTAACTTCCCTGAACTCAGTCAGACGGACGTACAGACGCTCATTTCCATCCCGTGTATAGTCATTATCCCGGTTACCCTGATCGTCGGCAAGCTTATGCAGGTCATGAGCAAGAAGCTGCTCGCGGTGATAGGCATCATCCTGTTCCTCGTCGGCGGCATAGTTCCCGCTTTCATGACCTCTTTCCTCGCCCTGCAGGTGCTGCGCGGCGTGTTCGGCGCGGGCGTCGGCATACTGCAGGTTGTCAGCACCGCACTCGTTGCCGAGAACTTCGAGGGCGCTGAGCGCGACAGGGTCCAGGGCAACCTGCAGGCTTTCCAGATGCTCGGCTGCGCCATCATGGTCTTTGTCGGCGGCTGGCTCGCCACGATGGGATGGAACGTGGTGTTCTACGTCCACATCATCGGCGTCATCTCCCTCGTCGTTGTGCTGGTGTGCCTGCCCAACGTGAAGCCCTCTGCTCCTGCGAAGGCCGCCGGCTCCGCCCCGGCTGAAAAGGGCAAGCTCACGGGCAAAATGTGGGTCTGGATGATCATCGCCTTCTTCGTGTTCTGCACTGGCCAGATCTACTCCAACGGCAACGCCTATCTGCTGGTCGAAAAGGGCATTGGCGACTCCGCGGCCTCCGGCCTCGGCATGGCCTTCTTCTGCGCCGGCGGCATCCTGATGGGCCTGTTCTACGGCAAGCTGGCCAACGCGCTCAAGGACTACACCATGGGCGTGGGCTTTGTGGTAATGGCGCTGTCTTACGCCATTATGGCGCTGGCCCCGAGCATCGCGGTGTTCTACGTGGGCTGCCTTGTGCTCGGCCTCGGCATGTCCGTAGTAATGCCCGGCGTGTTCCTGAACGTCGGCAACTCCGTCGGCCCCGCGGCGGTCGGTATGGCGCTGTCCATAGCCACCTGCGTGCAGAACTTCGGCCAGTTCTGCAGCCCCTATCTGTTCAACCCGATAGCCCAGGCTGTCAGCGGGGAGAGCGGGCTCGCGAACGTTGCCTCCTTCTATGTCGCCGCCGGCATCGGCGCCCTGCTCGGCGTGATAATGCTCATCAGGGCCGCGGCCAGCGGTAAAAAAGCCTGAGCCCGGGAAAAATAAGCCCGTAAGCTGTATCTTTTGCTGGAAAGGAACTTGGTTATGTACGATTATGATGTAATATGTATTGGCGGCGGCCCTGGCGGATCGGCCTCGGCCATGCGGTGCGCGGACCGCGGCAAGAAGGTGGCGCTGATAGAGGCGCGCGCCAAGAACGGCGCCGGCGGCACCTGCGTCAACCGCGGCTGCATCCCGACCAAGGCGCTCATGGCATCCGCCAACCTCTACGCCTCCATCAAGGAGGCCAAGGCCTACGGCATCAACGTCGACATGTCCGCCGTGAGCGTGGACTTCAAGGCCATCAACAGGCGCAAAAACGGCGTCATCAACAACCTCAGCTTCGGGCTTGAGACCTTCCTGTGGAAAAAGAGCCGCGGCATCGACGTGGTCAAGGGCAAGGCCAGACTGGTAGACCCCCACACCGTGGAGGTGGATAACGGCAAGGAGAAGAAGAACCTCACTGCCGAGTACATCGTCGTCGCCGTCGGCAGCGAGCCGGCCGAGATCGCGGCCTTCAATGTCGACCACGAGAAGATCATCACCTCCAACGAGATCATGGACTTCTCCCGCCCGATGCCGAAGAGCATAGTCATCATCGGCTCCGGCGCCATCGGCCTGGAGTACGGCCACATCTATAATATCTACGGCGTGGACGTCACCATCGTCGAGATGATGCCGAACCTGGTCCCGGCGCTGCACGAGCCGGAGATAACGGACGCGGTGCGCAAGTCGCTTGAAAAGCGCGGCATCAAGGTCAAGACCGGCTCCGGCATAGCGAGCGTGGAGAAGCTCGCCGACGGCACTGTGAAGAGCACGCTCGCAAACGGCGAGGAGCTCATCTCCGACGAGGTGCTGGTGGCCATCGGCAGGACGCTGAACACCCGGGGCATGGGCCTCGAGGAAGTCGGCGTAAAGATGGAGAAGAACGGGCAGATCGTCACGGACGAGCACATGCGCACGAGCGTGCCGAACATCTTCGCCGCGGGCGACATCACCGTGGGCACGCAGCTCTCGGACAAGGCGCAGCGGCAGGGCCTGGTGATCGCGGAGACGATAGCGGGCAACGACTACTACATCAACTACGACAACATCCCCGTGACCACCTTCCTGGAGCCCGAGATCTCCTGGGTCGGCTACACCGTCGCCGACGCCGAGGCCAAGGGCATCAAGACGATAAGCGGCTCCCTGGCCTTCTCCTCCAACGAAAAGGCCATCGCCATCGGCAAGACCGAGGGCGTCATAAAGGTTGTCGCGCGCGAGGACGACCACACGATAATCGGCGCGCAGATCTTTGGCCACGAGGCCTGCGACCTCATCGCCGAGATGACCGTGGCGGTGGAGAACAAGATGACGCTTGAGCAGGTGTACAACTCCATCCACCCGCACCCGACGGTTACTGAGATCATCCTCGAGGTCTGCAAGAGGGCAGTGGGCCTGTCGTTCGACAAGGCCTGAGTCCACCGCCCGCCGGGCGGCAAAAATATAGACATTGGCCTCCTGCCATAGTAAAATATTGCAGGAGGCCGCTTTATTTTGTTGACTATTCAATTAAAATGTGCCGCCAGTTATCGCAAAAATGGCGTAAACCAGGGCCGCATTCATGTGTCGTTTCATGTTCTTTCGCCTTCCCGTTTCATGGCAAGGTACCCTATGAGAACCGTCCATACATAGGCGCAGGTCTTGGGGATCATCAGCATGCCTATCATGGGAACTGCGTCCGCCCACAGCACCACCGGTATGTAGAAACCGAAGCTCAGCACAATGGTCAGCCACATCCAGCGGAACGCCCTGTCTCCATGCTCCTTCGCGCTGCGATAAAACAGCACTATCACCAGAAGGCCCAGCAGGGCGAAGGGTATGTTGCGCCAAATACCCCAGGACAGAGGCGCTTCGGCGCTCAGCCATTGGTTCTGCGGCATCATACACAGAGCTATCCTAACTCCGGCAAGTGCATACACCGCCGCGGTCAGTCCTCCCTTTCCACGGACATGATAACGCTGCCGCCAGACATAGTACAGCAGCACATAGAAAACTGTCATCGTAACAGAGGTGATCCACTTCCCCAGTCCCAGCGGCACTGTGAAGTTTTCCAGGCCCGTGGTGCAAAGTGCCAGAGCCCGCGGTACAAGGTGAAAAGAATCTCCCGCTCCCAGAACTATCGCCATCCAGCCGAAAAGCCGGAATTGACTCTCTCCCCTGCTGCCCCTGACCATCAGGACACCGATGGTAATGACTGAAACCAGGTATACGGCGTCAAACAGGGTCTCGACGATCGCTTGCATCATTTATTCTCCTTTATTTTCCAGTTTATTCTTGCTTGAGGTTAAAAACTCAGCCTTTCCATAGTTGAAGCCGAACAGCAATCCCGCCAGCAGCAGCGATGCGCCCAGTCCGGTGTAGAAAACAGCAATGAACCTTTCCGGGACGATACCGCTCGCCCGCAGGCCTATGCCTCCGCTCATCATTACGGCCATGATCGCAAAGGCCTTCCTGTCAAAGAACTTCAGAAAAAAGTGCCGCTCTTCCAGGTATGCGGTAATCCTGGCAGTGTGCTTTTTCACCAGCTTCCCAAAGATGAACCTTTGAAAAACTGCAAACACCAGTACGGAGAGCAGACAATTCAGCGCAGTCAGGTAAGCGGGATAGGCCGCGAGGCCGATGCGGAGGATATTGAATCCCGCCGCGCTCCATACAAGGCAGGCAAGAAGCAGCAGGGTGTTTCGCTTCACTTTCATGTTTTCTTTCCTTTCGCTGAACGATGTTCACTTTCCGGGATGAAAAATTCCCACATGCCGGTGGGAATTTCAATAGAGCGTCCTGCGGACGATCTCCAGCACGGCGCTGGGGTCATAGTCCTGCCGCAACAGGGCGGACAGCATCAGGGAAAACAAAACGTCCGCAAATTCCTCCGCCGAAAACTGCTCCGTAAAAGCGCCGGGCCGTACTCTTGCGTCTCGCTTCAAAACGGAACAAAGGCCTTCCAGAATGTGCTGCCAGGTCTGCTGCATCCGCCGTTTTCCGTCTGTCTTGTCCTCCCGCATGAAGCCCAGCGAGTGGAGGGTGAAAAAACCGGGATATAACTTGCAGCCATATTCCATCCGTCCGTACATCCAGGTAACACAGGCCAGCGTATTCTGAAACACCTCCCCGTCCTCCGGGCGATGGAAGATCTCACACCAGACGCTTTCCACAGCGGCGCCAACGAGTGCTGCTTTTGAATCGAAGTAGTTATAAATTGACCCCACGGACACCCCGCAGGCCGCCGCAACCGAGCGGATATTGACCGCTGACCAGACCTGCCGCTGGATGAGCTCGCGGCTGGCTTTCAATATCTGTTCTTTTGATGTCACGACCGTGTTCATTTAATCACCTCAACATGAACGTTGTTCATTATAGCCTCACGATATCTTTTTGTCAAGCTCTGAGCATATATCGGGCCGCGAAATCGCCGTCAAAGGTCAAAAGGAACCCGCGCTGTTCTCTCATCATATAATGTGACAAGGCTCTAACTGGAGGTTTCAGGTCCTATGTATTGTAATGGCAACAAAGGCCAGGGCGTGAACTGCTGCTCTTCTTGCCAGCGAACATGCCCTATTCCCGGCCCCACCGGGCCTGCGGGCGCTGACGGACTCCCCGGCCCTACCGGGCCTGCCGGCAAACGCCGTGGACATCGCGCTGCTCGCGGGTACCATGTCAGGAGCTCCATATGATCCGCTTTCAGCCTTGGAGGCCAGCAACAGCAGTGCTTCCATCAGCGATCAGAGGTAAAACAGCACAACGTCTTGCAGCCTCCGGAACCGAAGCCGTGAGGCCGCGCTTTTACTCTCGCAAAACGGGCGCGGGCATGGTATTATTGTCTTGGATGTTCGAATTACACTGCCTATTCTCTTCCTCGGCAGCGGATGTTTGGAGGTACTGAGTGAAAAAGACCGTGCTTTTCGGCGCCGGCCAGGTCGGCGCGATGGTGTCCCGGCTGTTGGGTCAGGACTATAGGGTAGTTTGCTTTGCCGACAATTCCGAAGTGAAGTGGGGACAAAAGCTGGCCGGTCTGCCCATACTCTCGCCCGAAGAGAGCCTTACACACAGGCCGGACTGCGTCTGCCTGTGCGTGCTGGATCCGGAACGCGCCGCGCAGATGGAGTCCCAGCTCCGCAGCCTTGGCTATGACGGCCCGCTGCTGAGCCCCGGCGCGTTGCGGATCTTTGATGCGCGCGCGGCAACGATGCGCATGCTCGCGGAGCAGATCGCCGAGCTGGGCATTCAAGGCTGTGCTGCTGAATTGGGCGTATATCGGGGCGAATTCGCCGCTCTGATAAACGCCGCCCTGCCGGACAGGCCCCTCCATCTTTTTGATACGTTTGAAGGTTTTCAGGAGCGTGACCTGGCGCGGGAACGCAATCTGGAGCTCTCCGGAGCAAGAGCTGGAGATTTTTCCGGAACCAGCGAGATCGAGGTCAGGCGCAACCTGCCCTTTCCACAGAACGCAGTGTTTCATCCCGGCTGGTTTCCGGACACCTTTCACGGCTGTGAGGAGCTCAGATTCGCCTTCGTCTCCATTGACGCGGACCTATATGACCCCACAGCCGCGGCCCTGCCGCTGTTTTGGGAACGCCTCTGTCCGGGCGGGGCGCTGCTCATACACGACGTTTACAGCGGTCAATTCAAGGGTGCCGGTTTGGCGCTCAGGGAGTTTTGTGCAAGTCGGAGCATCCTGGCCACACCCATCTGCGACCTGCACGGCAGCGCCCTGCTGAGAAAACCGCTCCCTGAGCTTTGACCGAGCTTTGCGCTTGTCTCGCCGGGGAAATGGTGGTATTATTAAATTTGTACCTCATCAACGGAGATGTTATCTTTTGCAGGAACTAGACAAAAAAACTTATCTTTTTGAATCCGCTCCTGTGCCGAGTGCAGTTGCGAAGCTCGCCATACCCACCATACTCAGCTCGCTCGTAATGGTGCTGTACAACCTGGCGGATACCTATTTTGTCGGTAAGCTCAATGACCCCGTTCAAAACTCGGCGGTCACTCTGGCGGCGCCCGTGCTGCTCGCTTTCAACGCCGTCAACAACCTTTTCGGCGTCGGTTCGTCCAGCCTCATGAGCCGGTCACTGGGCTGCAAAGACTACGACATGGTGTCCAAGAGCTCCGCCTTTGGCTTCTACTGCGCGCTGTTTTCCGGCGTTATCTTTTCCCTGGTCTGCGCCGGGCTGAACACCCAGCTGCTCGGCCTGCTCGGCGCGGACGACACTACCAGGGACGCCACGGCCGCGTATATGCTCTGGACCGTCTATTTCGGCGCGGCGCCCTCCATACTCAACGTCGTCATGGCCTACCTGGTGCGCGCGGAGGGCTCCGCGCTGCACGCCAGCATAGGCACTATGAGCGGCTGCCTGCTAAACATCGTCCTCGACCCCGTGTTCATCATGCCCTGGGGCCTGGGCATGGGCGCGGCAGGCGCCGGACTCGCCACCTTCATCTCCAACTGCGTGGCCTGCGTCTATTTTCTGGTGCTCCTCTTTGTCAGGCGCGGGCGCACCTTTGTGTGCATCGATATCCGCAAGCTCAGCTTCAACCGGCGCATTGTAAGGGCAGTCTGCGGCGTGGGCGTGCCTGCCGCCATACAAAATCTGCTCAACGTCACCGGCATGACCATCCTCAACAACTTCACCTCTGCCTACAAGGCTGAGGCCATCGCCGCCATGGGTATCGCTCAGAAGGTCAATATGCTGCCCATGTACGTCGCTCTGGGCTTGTCTCAGGGTGTCATGCCGCTCATCAGCTACAACTACTCCTCCGGCAATATCAAGCGCATGAAGGACGCAGTGCGCTTCGCCGGCGTCGCCTGCGGGCTCATAATAACAATGGTCTCGGCAGCCTACTTTATCGCGCCAGGCTTCTTTGTCAGGCTGTTCATGGACAACGAATCCATAATCGAATACGGCTCTCACTTCCTGCGCGGCATGTCAATAGCCGGACCGTTTATGTGCATGGATTTCCTGGCCGTGGGCGTATTCCAGGCCGTCGGCTTCGGGTGCGACGCTCTGATCTTTGCGATATTCCGCAAGATAATCCTAGAAATCCCGGCGCTCTGGGTGCTGAACAGGCTCTTCCCTCTCTACGGCCTCGCCTACGCCCAGCCCTTCGCGGAAGCCGTGCTCTCCGTCGTGGCTTTCTTCACCTTGGCGCGCATCTTCAAGAAGGCAGAGCGTGAAAATGTTATGTAAACTAATTGGGCAAAGAAAACGCCGGCCTCCTGGCCGGCGTTTTTTTAGTCCTTGGCCTTTTTGGGAGCGCTCATGCCCGTTTTTTTCAGCACATGCAGGAGCATCGGGACGCAGATGGCTATTGCCAACGCCTCAGCTATTGGGAAGGACAGCCAGACGTTGTTGAGCTTGCCCGTCAGCGACATGAGGTAGGCCACAGGCACCAGGACCACTAGCTGCCTTGCTGCGGAGATGTACAGGCTGTACATGCCATAGCCAAAGGCCTGGCAGGAGGAGCTGCATATTATGTTAACCCCGGCCAGGAGGAAGCAGATGCTTATGGTGCGCAGCGCCGGGACGCCTATGTTGAGCATATTTTCGGAGGCGTCGAAGAACAGCAGCAGCTTATCCGGCACCAGCTGGAATATTATGAAGCCTATGGCCATTATGGCGGTTGCATAGACCATACTGAGCTTTATGGTCTTGTGTATACGCTCCGGCTTGCGCGCGCCGTAGTTGTAGCCGATAATCGGGACCATGCCGTTGTTCAGGCCGAACACGGGCATGAATACAAAGCTTTGCAGTTTGAAATAGGCTCCGAACACGGTCGCAGCGGTGGAGGTGAAGGTCGTGAGTATGCGGTTCATGAAGAAGGTCATGACCGAAGATATGGAGCTCATGACGATGCTGGGGATGCTGATCCGGGAGATCGCGGCCATGGAGACCCAGGAGGGCTTGGCCCCGGCGAGGGTGATATCGGTGTTTTTGTGCTTGTTTATGAAGAAGGCGACGATGGCGGCGATGATCTGGCCTCCTACGGTGGCCCAGGCCGCACCGGCTATGCCGAGCGCAGGGAAGCCTATGAGGCCGAAAATTAAGATGGGGTCAAAGATGATATTCAGTATGGCGCCTATGAGCTGAGTGACCATCGAGAGCGTGGTCCGGCCAGTGGACTGGAGTATGCGCTCGAAGCTGATCTCCATGAACACGCCGAAAGAGAAGATAAGCACTATGCGCAGGTAGTCCACTCCGTATCGGATGATCTCCTCCGCGTCCTCCGCCGGCACCTCCGCGCTTATCTGCGCGTGCATAAAGATCTCGGTAAAAAACAGGCCGAGGACCAGGAATATGACGTAGCTCGCGGCTTCGAGAATCATCCCGCTGACAGCGATCCGGCTGGCATGTCCGGGATCTTTTTCACCAAGCGCGCGGCTCATCAGCGCGTTTATACCGACGCCGAATCCTACGGCAAACGAAATGAGCAGGTTCTGCATCGGGAAGGCAAGCGAGACCGCAGTGAGCGCGTTTTCGCTTATTCTCGACACAAATACGCTGTCCACGACGTTGTAAAGTGCCTGGACCAGCATTGAGATCATCATCGGCACCGCCATGGACAGCAGCAGCTTGTTCACGGGCATGACGCCCATTTTGTTTTCCTTTTGTACTCTCTCTTCCACGGTGATCTCCCTTTTTCTTTATATGCCTTAATAGCTTAACGCACATATTTTTTATTGTCAATCCCCTGCGTTTGTACAAATAAAGCTCGGTTTTATGCCTGCATCCTCTGTCTCCATTTGCACGGAAAACAGCGGTCAGCCGCAAAGCTGACCGCTGTTTCATTAAGTCCCAAGCATGATTGGAGCAGACGATGATGCAAACAGTCAATATCAAAAATTAACTCCTCCAACGAGTATGACGTTTGCGTATGGCTTCGTTTCACCGGTCCTGACTATGCAGCGGGCGCTCCGGGTCAGCGCCTTGAATTCCTCGTGAGAAACCCCCGAACCGGGTACGTCCTTGAGTATCTGCCGCATCGTTTGAAGCTCGGACGGATTTTTCTCCTCCATTTCAGTTGCGTATATATACGACTCCACAACCATCTCTGAGCAAATGGCCCTCAGCACATCGTCAAAGCAAGGAGTCCCCGGGACAAGAGATACGTCCACTCTCTTTATCCCCTCCGGGATGGGAAGGCCCGCGTCGCATATCACCAGGTATTCCGTATGTCCCAGGGATGCCACGGCATCCAGCAGCGCGGGATTCAGCAGACCACAGTTTTTCATAAGATCAAATCAGATGTCCTATCTGCCTTTCTCTAGATTTTCGCTGCCTGCGTCTATTTTGCCGCCCACAGGAGCCCGCGGCGCATCAAAGTCCCGACCTGCGGGATGTCGAAGATGTCGTCATGGTGGCCCATCGAGCAATAGAATATCCTGCCCTTACCCCAGAGCTTGGTGTAGGCTACCGGCATCACTATCTCGCCGTTTGCCATGTTCGGGCAGGGCGTTTTGAAGGTCGTGGTGGCGAGCACGTTGACGCAGGGGTCAATATGCAGAAAATACTGCTCCGTGAAAACGTCAAAGTCCTCGAGGCCCTCTATCAGCGGCGAACTGCACTGTTTTGGAAAGTTGACGGTGTAATGCGTATAGCTCCACCCTTCCCCGCGTTCGGCATCGGAGCCGTCGGGGTCATAGGAATTGAGGTGGATGTATTTGGTCCCAGGGTGCGCGACCCATGTTGCGCCGGTCATCCACTGCCATTCCACGTTGAACCTGAACGCATCGCACATACCGCCGTGGCAGCCCGCGAGGCCTACTCCCGAATCCACTGCGTCCGCAACGTTGTATTCCAGCGGGTCTGAGAGCTCGTCCTGAGTCCTGATAGGGATGATAAGGTTCAGCCCCATCAGATAGTCCTTGTCGGCAAAGACTTTCTCCATCTCGTCCGTGATGTTCACGTCGAAATTCTCTTCCCTCAGCCAGCCTCCGAAGCGGTGCGCTACCAGCTCGGGGTCGTGACCTTCCCAGCCGCCATAGACTATCAGTGCTTTTTTCTTCATATGCTCTCGTCCCATATCCGCCTCTTGTCCAGCCAGCCCCCTTCGAGCACGCATTTGAATTCCCCGTAATCCAGCACAGCCATCTGTATGTCGCCCGTGAGCGATACATAGTCTATCGCCTTCGGGTCTCCGATCAGATATCGCAGCGCCGAGAGGTCGTGCGAGACGGTCATGAGAAGGTTGAAGTATGCCGAATACAGCTTCTCGTCTTTGATCGCTTCCAGGAAGGCCTCCCTCATCTTGCGCCGGCCGTCCTCCAAAACCGCCTGGGGTATGTCCCTTCCGGAATAGAGGTCATAAACTTCGGGGGTGAAATCCATATTGCCGCCGAAATCGTGGACTCTTATGAACTTTATTCCCTCCATCTT
>ERZ827492.2905-NODE-2905-length-11358-cov-4.036362_pt1 | contig 11358 bp, 7 predicted proteins | sample MGYA00519704_ERZ827492 | MGnify/ENA primary metagenome ERZ827492 (study PRJEB31778, sample SAMEA3449325) | human gut metagenome | biome: human gut; feature: human-associated habitat; material: faeces | place: United Kingdom | collected 2010/2012 ...
CTAAGTTCAGCCACCAGCTTTTCAAGTGCTTTCGCCCTGTGGCTTATCCTGTTCTTTTCCTCGTCCGTAAGGCAAGCCATGCTTGTATCATCGTCTATCATGAATATCGGGTCATAGCCGAAGCCGTTTTCGCCTATAGGCTCCTCCCCGATAAAGCCCTCGCATTCACCCGTAACGCATATCTCATAATCGTCATCACGGATAAAGTATAAGGCACACACGAATTTAGCGTTTCTGAGCGGCTTGTCAACGCCCTTCAGCTCACCGAGTACCTTGTTTATCCTGTCCTCGTTCGTTGCGTTCTCGCCTGCGTATCTTGCCGAATAGATGCCCGGCGCACCGCCTAAGAATTCTATCGAAAGTCCGCTGTCGTCCGCAAGCACAGGCGTATGCGTCATATCATATATAGTCTTCGCCTTTATATGAGCGTTCTCGCTGAAGGTCGTTCCATCCTCCGCTATATCGATATTGATTCCCGCTTCCCTCATCGAAACAGGCTCATATCCCAGAGGTGTCAGCATTTTTTTGAATTCTTTTATCTTGCCCTCGTTGTTTGAGGCAATAATCAGTTTCATATATTGTCCTTTCGTATACAGACTGTCATTCAAACAGCGCTTCAACATAATCCCGTGGTACAAACGGCTGCAGATCGTCTATCTTCTCTCCCACGCCGACAAGCTTCACAGGTATACCAAGTTCCTCTTTTATAGGTATTATTATACCACCTTTTGCCGTTCCGTCAAGCTTTGTAAGAACGATACCCGTTATATCAGCCGTTTCCTTGAACAGCCTTGCCTGATTTACCGCATTCTGTCCCGTTGTAGCGTCAAGCACGAGCAGAGTTTCAACACGGCTGTCGGGCGCATTGTTGTTTACTATTCTCGCTATCTTCTTAAGCTCGTCCATAAGGTTCTTCTTGTTGTGAAGCCTGCCCGCAGTATCGCATATAATAACGTCCGCATCTCTTGCAATGCCTGCCTTTACAGCGTCAAACACAACAGCCGCAGGGTCGCTTCCCTCCGAGTGCTTTATAATATCAACACCGGCACGCTGTGTCCATACCTCAAGCTGTTCGATAGCAGCCGCACGGAACGTATCTGCCGCCGCAACGACAACCTTCTTGCCGCTGCTTTTAAGGTTATATGCGAGCTTTCCTATAGTGGTAGTCTTGCCTGCGCCGTTTACGCCTATAACAAGTATTACTGTAGGCTTTGTATCAAGGATAAGTTCGTTTTCACCCTCAAGTATCCCGGCGATTATCTTCTTTAACAGCCCCTTCACTTCCGCAGGGTCGGTAGTACCTGTAGCCTTTACCTCTTTTCTTAAAGCCTCGCAGATATTTGCGCTTGTCACAGCACCTATGTCCGATAAGATAAGCGTTTCTTCAAGTTCCTCGAAAAAATCCTCGTCAATTTTCGTAAACGAGTTAATAACTCCCGTTATCTTGCTTGCAAGAGCATCTTTTGTATTCTTTAAGCCGTTTTTCAGTTTTTCAAATAATCCCATTGAAAAATTTTCTCCTACTTTATATATTCAACCAGCTTTTCCAAAGCCTCATCGGCATTTACCGTACAGTCGGGAATAAGCGGTTCTTCACTTTTGTTTATATCCACACGGTAGAATTTCTTGTATGATACACTCAGTACAAGATTCGATTCCGGAAGCTGAAAGCCCAGCTTGTCGCCGTATGCCGTAGGCATATTTCCGGGCATTTCACCTATCACCTTTCCTATGCCGTTATCCTGTATCACCATTGCAAAGTCCATTGCCGAGCTGAACGTGTATTGCGATGTCAGCACATACACCTTGCCGTCAAAAGCATTTTCAACGTGCTTATTCGGCGTTATCTCGTCACGGTACGAGATCAGATTTCCGCCGTTTCTTATATCCGTTCCGCCGAACAGCTTATAGTCGCTTATATTTATATATCTCAGAAATTCGTTTATGACCTCTGTTGTTCCGCCGCCGTTGCTTCTTAAGTCAACGGCGATATTTCCGATATTGTTATCTCTTACCGCACTGAAAAATTCTAACAACCTATCGGTGTATTCCTGCGACATTTCACAACGGTTGAGTGTGAAAACGCCGAGCGAATTCTCCTTGTCGATCTTATATGAGCATAGCTCAAGCTGTTTTCTTTCGGGCGGCTCGTCCGTCATATCAAAATGCTTTGTTTCTTTATTACCGCTGAAAACAACATCTATCCCGTCGGATACATCCGCACCGAGAAGCGTAAGCCAGCTGCCGTACTCCAGAGCCTCGCCGAACATATAGTCCGCATAGAAGCTGACCTGCGGCTCGCACGGGAACACCTTTTTGAAATGTTCCTTCATACTGTCCGCCGATATGCCGTCAATTGATACAAGCGTGCCGTCATTATAAGCCTTGCTTATTTCGTTACCGCCGCTGACATACTGTGTACCCGATGCGGTAACTATCGTATGTGCGTCGTCAAGCGTGCAGACAAGCTCGGCAGATTTCTCCCACAGTTCATTTACCGTCACGCCGTCCTTATCCATCAGCTCTCTGCGCAGCTTTATGTATACGTCGCCGAATCTTTTCTCCGCACCGTCGTCAATAAGAAACACCGGATGTTTTGCCCTCACCGTGTCATACACATATTTTAAGTCCTTTTGTGCCTGCTCTGAGCTAAGCCGGGTATCAAGCGGCAGTGTCGGCTCAAAATCAGTCTGTGCGTCATAACCGCTGATTTTAAGCACTATACCGCCTACCGCAAGAATAACGGCAAGCAATAAAGCTGTTACTCTCAATTTGTTCATTTCCTACCCCATAATTTCATATACATTTTCCGTTTTGCTTGTCTCTATGCGTTTTCAACCTCGTTTAAAAATTCCTCGCTGAATTCCTGCCTTAACAGTCCCGATACGCCCTTTTCCTGCATATAAACGCCGTACAGCACATCACACAGTTCAATCGTACCTCTCCTGTGCGTTATTACCATAAGCTGAGTGTTATGCGAGAAACGCTTAAGATATGTAGCGTACTTCTGTACGTTTGCCTCGTCAAGTGCCGCATCGACCTCATCAAGCATACAGAACGGAGTCGGTCTGTGAAGCAGTATCGCAAGATAGATTGTCAGCGCTACCATCGACTTTTCACCGCCCGAAAGAAGCGACAGGCTCTTTATTACCTTTCCCGGAGGTGCGGCATATATCTCAACATCGGAGTTCAGCACATCGTCCGGGTCTGACAGCTGAAGCCTTGCTTCACCGCCGCCGAATATCTCGCTGAACAGCATTCCGAAATGGTGATTTATATCGTCAAAGCTCTCCGTGAATCTCTGCTTTATATCCTTTATAAGATCTGCAATAAGGCTTTCAAGCTCCGTCTTGGATGTTTCAACATCCTTTAGCTGTTTTGCAAGAACGCCGTAACGCTCAGATACCTCCTCCAGTTCTTCTATAGAGCTGTAGTTTACGCTTCCCAGTGCCGCAATGCTTCTCTTTATCTCGGCAAGCTCCGCCTTAAGCATGAATATGCCTGCGTCATCTACAGGCTTCGCACGTTCCTTTGCCTCACTGCGTGTCATCTCATACTTGTCCCACAGTCCCGAGATTATCTTCTCGGTCTGACCTTCCGCCGAGCCTTTACGTTCTTCCTGTCTGGCAAGATCCGCACTGAACTTTTCCTTCGCCTCGGTAAGCTCCCTTATCGACTTGTTTATCTCGCTGATACGCTTTTCAGCCGCATTTGTGAGCGATACGTTATCTGCGATTGCCTTTTCGTTGTCGCCTGCCGTTTTTGCTATTTCTTCGGTCTGAGCCGTTTTCAGAATAATGATTTCATTCTTCTGCTCAATGCCGTTTTTAAGCTCCTCAATTTTTCTGAGCTGTTCGCTTCCGCCGTCGCTCAGCGCAAGGATAGATGCGTCTATACCCTCTATCCTTATGCGGATGTTGGATATATCGCCGTTTACCGTCAGAACGTCCATATTGTTCCTTTGTATCCTGTCGGCTATCTCTTTTCTCTTATCCTCCGCCTTGTCAAGTCCGCTTCTCTGCTCGCTCAGAGCCTCCTCGTTCTTTTCGATTTCGGCAAGCACGCTTTCAAGCTGTGCCTTTGTATCGGAAAGCAGCTTCCTGCCGTCATTCTCGGCTCTTTCCTGTGCGTCAAGCTGTTCCTCGGCGCTGTCACGCTGTGCGGTAAGCTGTGACAGCAGCTGCTTTATACCGTCGCGCTGTGCCTCAAGTCTTGCTATCTTAGGCTCGCACTGCGATACGGTTTCGGAAAAGCCCTCCATTTCCTCCGCCATCTTTGCGACTTCCGCCTGCAAGGGCTTTAGCTGTTCGCTTTCGGCTTTTATCTTCACACCGAGTTCTTCAATCTGTTCGGATAATAAAGCAAGCTCCTGCTTTCTTGCGATTATGCCTGCGTCATTTCTGACACTGCCTCCCGTGAACGAACCGCCTGCGTTGATGACCTGACCGTCAAGCGTCACTATTTTGAAGCGGTATCCGTACTTCTTCGCAATAAACGATGCCGTATCAATATCCTCAACGACCGCTGTCTTTCCGAGTATGGATTTTACTATCCCGTCATACAGCCCGTCATATTCCACAAGGTCGCACGCCATACCCTCAAAGCCGTTCTCATTACTCAGCCCTCCGACTTCGAGCATCTTTCCCTTTACGCTTGTAAGAGGTAAGAATGTCGCACGCCCGAGGTTGTTTTCCTTAAGATAACGCATACTGCGCTTTGCCGCTTCCTCGTTATCGGTAACGATATTCTGCATTATACCGCCCAGCGCTATCTCAATAGCCACCGTATAACGCTTGTCCACGCTGATTATATCGGCTACAGTACCTCTTATACCGCTGAGCCGTCCTTGCCTGTCCGCCATTATTACCGACTTTACGCTTGACTGGAAGCCCGCCATATTCTTGTCTATCTCGTCAAGCACCTGATGACGTGACGCTTTCGTTTCGTACTCCTTGCGTAGCGTTTCAAGCGTCTGACCTGCCGTTTTCAGCTTGTCGTTCTTATTGGCAAACAGCTTTTTATATCCTGTCAGCTTGTTCTCGGCTTCGGCCTTTTCTTCCTTTGCCTGTTCAAGCTCTTCATCGGTATCGCTGAGCTTTATTCTCTGCGTCTTTGCTTCTGCCGCCGCATTCTCAGCCGTTCTTGTAAGTTCCTCCTTACGCTTTGAAAGCTGTTCGGAGGTTGCCTCTATCTGCTGTACCGAAAGCTGCAGCTGCGTTCTTTTAAGATACAGCCGACCCTGCTTTTCGTCAAGCTCCTTATACTCCCCCGAGAGCGTTTCGCCCTCTGCGTCGATTCCCGTCAGTTCCTCAGTCAGCCGTTCGCTGTCCGCCTTCAGCCGACCTATTTGCGCCTGCTTTTCCTCTATCTCGTTTTCAAGGTTCTTTTTATCTTCTTCAAGCCTTGCCTTGCCGCTCTTGCCGTCCTCTATCTGCTTTTCGGTTTCCGCAATAGCTTCTTCTGCGTGTGAAATATCGTTGCGCAGTACGGCAATCTCAGCCTTTATATCGCTTATGCGGTCCTTTGCCTCGTCACTTCCGGCTTTCAGCTTTTCAAGCTCGGCACGGAGCGTCATTCTGCGGTTGTTGTTGTCCTCTTCCTCAGCCTCCAGCTTTGCAATATCCCTGTCGAGATTTTCGCACTCTGCCTTGCTGAGAAGTAATTTGTCCTCTGCTTCCGAAATCGTCTTTTCAAGTGCGGACAATTCGTACATACTTACCGTTATATCAAGATCTTCTTCCCTCGAAAGCAGTTCCTTCGCCTTTTTAGCCTTTGCCGCCTGCTTTTCAAGCACAGGGAGTCTTGTTTCAAGCTCCGACGCTATATCACGGATACGGAGCAGATTGTCCTCCGTGCGCTTCAGCTTATTCTCTGCGTCCTTTTTCTGCGCTAAGAATTTCGATACGCCCGCCGCTTCTTCAAAAACCTCACGGCGCTTGCTTCCGCCCGATTCTACTATCTCCGATACCTTGCCCTGACCTATAACGCTGTATCCGTCACGGCCAAGACCCGTACCCATAAACAGTTCGTTTATATTCTTGAGCAGTGTCTTTGCTCCGTTTATCTTATATTCCGACTCGCCGCTCCTGTACAGCTTACGGGATATTACCACCTCGTCACTGTCTACCCTGAGCGCCCTGTCACAATTATCTATAGTCAGCGTTACACTCGCAAACCCCATCGGCTTTCTGCGTACAGTTCCGTGAAAGATAACATCCTCCATTTTATCTCCACGCAGACTTTTAGCGCCCTGCTCTCCCATTACCCAGCGCAGTGCGTCACTTATATTACTTTTACCGTTGCCGTTGCTTCCGACAACAGCGGTCATTCTCTTGTCAAAATGCAGTATGGTCTTATCGGGAAACGATTTGAACCCGTATATTTCCATAGATTTAAAAAACATCAACCGATCCTCTCCGCACGGAAATCCGTGCCTTTCTCTTCCTTTATCTTAAAGGAAATTCCACGCTGTGAAAGCGCATTGCGGTTAGCTCCGCCCTGCCCGATTATCTTGCTTATATTACGCTTGTCCGTGTAAAAGACGTATTTTCCCCCGTCCTCGCACGCAGCGTTCATCTTTTCCAGATACAATATGCTCTCGGCTATCTCACGCAGTGCCGGGTGATATACTCCCCCGACCATTTCCTGCTCAACATCACGGCTTGCGTGAAGCCCCATACGGATAACTGCGACCCCTGCCTTGTTAAACATATCGAGCAGCCTTGCACAGAGCCTTGTTGTCTGTTCAAAGGTAAAGCTGTCATACACTCCGCTCTCGTGCAGTCTGCCAAGCTCGGTATTCTTAAGTATCACCGTCGGATATATCCTCACCGTGTCGCAGTGGAGTGCGATAAACTCCTTTGCGGTATCAATGCAGTATTGCTCCGTGTCCTTATACAGCCCCGTCATCATCTGAAGCCCGAGTTCAAATCCGCTCTGCTTTATAAGCCGTGAGGCACGTCTTACATCCTGTGCCGTATGGCCTCTGCGGTTAGCTGTCAGCACCTCGTCATTCATACTCTGTGCGCCAAGTTCTATCGCCGTCATGCCGTAGCTTTTAAGAATGCCGAGTATTTCCTCGTCAATGCAGTCCGGTCTTGTCGAACAGCGTATACCGTCATACTGCTCGGGATATGCGTCTGTATAACGCTTGGCTACCGTCAGCAGTCTTATCATATAATCCCTGTCTATTGCGGTAAAGCTGCCGCCGAAAAACGCTATCTGTGCCTTCGTACCGCTGTCTTTAAGATTTTCAAGCTGTCCTTCAAGTATGCCTTCAAGCTCCTTTTCAGTGACAGGCTCGCTGTGTCCGCTTATCGTTTTCTGATTGCAGAAGCTGCATATATGCGTACAGCCGTAATGCGGTATAAATACCGAAATGTTAGTTTGTTTCATATCCCATAAGGCTTATAGCCTCTTTTGCGGCGCTCTGCTCCGCTTCCTTCTTGCTCTTGCCCTTACCCGTGCCTATTATCTGACCGTTCAGAAGCACATTCGCCGTAAACTGCTTGTTATGTGCCTGTCCGCTTTCGTCACTTATCTCATAGGTAACACGTTCCTCCGGGTTCTGCTGAATTATCTCCTGCAATACCGTCTTGTAATCTCCGAGCAGGAATTTACCCGTGCTCAGCTTGTCAAGCGGCGGTATAAACGGCAGTATGAAATTCCTTGCCGCTTCAAATCCGCCGTCAAGATATATTGCCGCAATAAGCGCCTCAAATGCGTCCGCCAGTATCGAGTGGCGATCTCTGCCGCCCGTATGTTCTTCTCCTTTTCCCAGAAAAATATACTTGCCTAAATCTATTTTTCTTGCAAAGGGATAAAGCGCATTTTCACACACTACGCTTGCTCTTATCTTGGTAAGCTGTCCTTCGGGCAGATTGGTAAGATTTTCAAAGAGATGCTCGGACACAACAATGCTCAGCACGCTGTCGCCTAAAAATTCAAGGCGCTCGTTACTGCGCAGATGTTTTCCGTTTGTGTATGACGAATGAGTAAGAGCCTCTTTTAAAAGCTCAGGATTTTTGAACGTATAGCCTATTATCTGTTCAAGCTCTGTCATTTCTTTTCCTTTCAATAATTCTCACGGGAGGGAAGCCCCTCCCGCAAGCCAAAAATCAACCTTCCGTATTTTCCGACAGCACCTTTTCCATCTCTGCGATAACGTTTCTCTCAACGAAATCCTTGGCCTGTCTTACGGCATTCTTGAACGCAAGAGCGTCACTGCTGCCGTGCGCCTTAAGCACGGGCTTTGCCGTACCTAAAAGCGGAGAACCGCCTGTTTCCCTGTAGTCCATCTGCTTGCTTATTTCCTTGATGCCCTTCATAGTAAACATTGCGCCTATCTTTGTACCGAGGTTGCGGAAGAATATCTTCTTGAGCGAAGCCTTCATAAACTTGCCCATACCCTCTACTGTTTTAAGGTAGATGTTACCCGTAAAGCCGTCCGTTACAACAACGTCGACCTCGCCTAAAGCCGCATTTCTCGCCTCTACATTGCCCGTGAAATTAAGCGTGCTGTTTTTGAGCAGAGCGTAAGTTTCCTGTTCAAGCTCCCTGCCCTTTTCTTCTTCTGCGCCGACATTCAGCAGTCCGACCTTGGGGTTGTCAACACCCATGATCTTGTTCATATAAACACTGCCCATAACCGCAAACTGCCTTAACATATCCGGACGGCAATCAACGTTTGCACCGCCGTCAAGCAGTATATACATATTATTAAGACCGGGCATTACAGGTGTCAGCGACGGACGCTTTACGCCCTTTATACGCTTTACTATAAGAGTACCGCCCATAACAAGAGCCGCCGTACTGCCTGCGCTTATCATAGCGTCCGCTCTGCCGTCAGCTACCATCTGCATAGCCACGCCCATAGAGCAGTTCTTCTTTTCCTTTAATATCATCTTGGGATTATCCTCTATCTCGATAACTCCGTCAGCCTGCTCAAATGTGATATGATCCTTTGAAAGCCCCAGTCTTTCAAAGCACTCGTCGAGCTTCTTTGTGTCGCCCGTCAGCACAATGTCAACTCCGTACTCCTTTACAGCGTCAACCGCACCCTTTACTACCTCGTCCGGCGCATTATCTCCGCCGAAAGCGTCTATAGCTATTTTCATAATCCGTTTTCCTTTCGTATAAAATCCGGTACTTATCGCTTTGCCTTTAGTTTTTCACAGAAGGTCCGCCCCTCCCGTATCAAAACACCGACCGTTCAAAAAGCTGTTTTGCTGTTTTGCTGTTTTGCTAAACAGACAGACAGACCGCATTACCGCTGTGCAGTGATTCCCTGCTCGCAGAGTGCTTTCTTCAGATCCTCAAGTCCTCTGTCCGCAACCGTCCTGTATCTCAGCTTCTTGTCCTTTATCCTTTCGGGGAGAGGCGGAAGTATTCCCATATTCGCCCCCATCGGCTGAAAGTCCTTGTTCTCCGTGCTTATATGCCTTGCCAGTGCCGCTGTCATGCAGGTTTCGGGCAGTTCGAGCGGCTTTTCGCCGTCAAGCGCCCTTGCAAGATTTATTCCGGCGATAATGCCCGATGCCGCACTTTCGACATATCCCTCAACACCCGTCATCTGACCTGCGAAATATATGTTGTCGCTGTCGATAAGTCTGAAATTCTTATCAAGCAGACCGGGAGAATTAAGGAAGGTATTTCTGTGCATAACGCCGTATCTTACAAATTCCGCATTCTGAAGCCCCGTTATCATCGAGAATACTCTTTTCTGCTCTCCGAATTTAAGATTCGTCTGGAATCCCACAAGGTTGTAAAGCGTACCCTCGTTGTTTTCTTTTCTCAGCTGTACCACCGCATAAGGCCGTCTGTCTGTTCTTGGGTCGATAAGCCCCACAGGCTTCATACAGCCGTAGCGGACGCTTTCTATTCCACGCTTTGCAAGCACCTCTACAGGCATACAGCCCTCATACACTTTAAGATTCTCAAAGCTTTTGAGCTGTACGCTCTCTGCGTTTACAAGCTCGTTATAAAAGGCTTCGTATTCTTCCTTTGTCATCGGGCAGTTGATATAATCCGCTTCGCCCTTGTCATAACGTGTAGCGAAAAACGCAAGGCTCATATCAATGCTTTCTGCGGTAACTATAGGTGCCGCCGCATCGTAGAAGCTGAGCGGACTTCCACAGCGCTCCTGTATCTTTTCTGCGAATATATCGCTTGTCAGCGGACCTGTCGCAATTACGGTATCGCTTTTGGGAAACTCCGTTATCTCGCCGTTTACGATTTCAATATACGGGTGATTAGTTATCATTTCGGTCACAGTGTCGGAAAACTCCGTGCGGTTGACCGCAAGAGCACCGCCTGCACCGACCTTTGTTTTCTCTGCGGCTTTCATCGTCACAGAGTTCATATAACGCATTTCTTCCTTAAGCATACCGCAGGCACTGGCAGTATCCGCACTTTTCAGCGAATTACTGCACACAAGCTCCGCAAAGCCCTTGTACTTATGGGCAGGCGAATACTTTTCCGGCTTCATCTCGCACAGCCTTACATGAAAGCCTCTGTTTGCAAGCGCCCACGCCGCCTCAACTCCGGCAAGACCTGCGCCTATCACGGTAACAGTCTTTTTATCCAAGTTTATCCAATCCTTATCAGTTTTCGTTCTTCTTATCCTCATCGGCAGGACGCACATATCCGCAGCCGTCCTTGGCGCAGTATACCTGACCCTGCTTGCCGACCTTCTTGAAAAGCGTAGAACCGCACTTGGGACATTTATCCTCAAGCGGCGTATCCCACGTCATAAAGTTGCAGTCCTTGTAGTTCTCGCATCCGAAGAATGGCTTACCCTTCTTTGATTTCTTTGCAAGCATCTTGCCGCCGCAGTGCGGGCAAAGTCCGCCTGTTTCGTTTACTATTCTCTTTGTATTCTTGCACTCCGGGAATCCCGAACAGCCGAGGAACTTTCCGTAAGGACCTATCTTTATGACCATAGGCTTTCCGCACTTGTCGCAGACTATATCGGTAGGCTCATCGGGTATCTTCACCCTCTTGCCCTCCATATCCTTTTCAGCCTTTGTCAGCATCTTGTCAAAGCCTGTGTAGAACTTTCCGAGTACGTCCACCCAGTCAGCCTTGCCTGCTTCTATCTTATCAAGGTCGCTTTCCATCTGAGCGGTAAACTTTGCGTCTACTATACGCTCAAAGTGACCTTTCATAAGGTCGGTTATAACTATACCGAGCGAGGTCGGCTTTAACTGCTTCGCCTCACGTTCAACATAGTGCCTGTCAAGTATTGTGGCGATTGTCGGCGCATAGGTAGACGGTCTGCCTATGCCGTTTTCTTCAAGCGCTTTGATAAGGCTCGCCTCTGTATATCTCGGTGGCGGCTGAGTAAAGTGCTGGTTGCCT
>ERZ827492.2909-NODE-2909-length-11357-cov-2.671386_pt1 | contig 11357 bp, 9 predicted proteins | sample MGYA00519704_ERZ827492 | MGnify/ENA primary metagenome ERZ827492 (study PRJEB31778, sample SAMEA3449325) | human gut metagenome | biome: human gut; feature: human-associated habitat; material: faeces | place: United Kingdom | collected 2010/2012 ...
TTGAGCTTGGAGGTGTCACCGACGAGCGCCGCACATCGCTCCTCGTCCATCTCGGCGAGCTCGATGATGTAGCCGACAACGGGACGATTCCCGAAATCGACGCTGACCGCGCAACCCACCTGCGCGCTCGGCACGAGCTGCGACGGAACGAGATAATTGAAGGGCCTGTCAAGTGCCCGAGTCGCGATATCGACTATGACCGATGCAACGAGCATGCAGTCGTCAGCTCAGGCCGCAGGCAGCTTTGAGCTCGTCGACGCGATTGGTCTGCTCCCAGGGGAACTCCGCACGGCCGAAGTGACCATACGCAGCTGTCTGACGATAGATGGGGCGCTGCAGGTCGAGATCGCGCAGGATGGCACCGGGGCGCAGGTCGAAGACCTCCTCGACGGCCTTCTCGATGACATCCGCATCGACATGCTCGGTGCCGAAGGTCTCGACCATGAGGCTCAAGGGACGGGCCACGCCGATGGCATATGCCACCTGCACCTCGCACTTGTCGGCAAGACCGGCGGCCACGACGTTCTTCGCAACCCAACGTGCCGCGTAGGCGCCGCTGCGATCGACCTTCGTGGGATCCTTGCCCGAAAACGCGCCGCCGCCATGACGACCCATGCCGCCATAGGTGTCGACGATGATCTTGCGGCCCGTGAGGCCGGCATCGCCCATCGGACCACCGATGACGAAGCGACCAGTGGGATTCACATATATCTGGGCATCCTCGTAGGTGATGCCCTCCTTCGCAAAGACCGGCTTGATGACGTACTCGATCATGTCGGCGCGAATCTGGTCCTGCGTGACGTCGTCGGAATGCTGCGTCGAGATGAGGATCTTCTCGACGGCAACGGGCTTGTCATCGACGTAGCGCACCGACACCTGCGTCTTGCCGTCTGGGCGCAGGTACTCGAGCGTACCGTCCTTGCGCACCTTGGTAAGCTGCTCGGACAGACGATGAGCGAGGTAGATGGGCATGGGCATGAGCTGCGAAGTCTCGTTGCAAGCAAAACCGAACATCATGCCCTGATCACCGGCACCGAAAACGTCGAGCTCGTCGGCGCCGTCTTCCTTGAACTCGGAGCTCGCGTCGACGCCCTGGGCGATATCGGGGCTCTGCTCGTGAATGGCGTTGATGACGCCACAGGTATTGCCGTCAAAGCCGAACTTGGCGCGAGTGTAGCCGATCTCGCGGATCGTATCGCGCACGATGCGGTCGACGTCGATGTAGGCCTGCGTGCGAATCTCGCCCGTGACCATGACCAGACCCGTGCTCGTGACCGTTTCGCATGCGACGCGCGCGTTCTTGGGATCGGCGGGCATGCCGTTGGGGGCAGTGTAGTTTGCCTCGGCAAGCTGAATCTCCTTGGCAAGCACCGCGTCGAGAATGGCGTCCGAGATTTGATCGCAGATTTTGTCAGGATGTCCCTCGGTGACGGATTCCGAGGTGAAGAGATACGAATTCTTGCTCATTACCAGCAGCTCCTAGAAGCGTGGCCGCGCACGGCCAAAAACATATAGGCGATAGGTTATCACAACGCTACTCTCGATGAAGAACAATGCCACCGAGTTGAAACTCGCCATCTGGCAAGACCGGCTTGCATGCGCAGAATCGAACGGGTATCCTATTCACGAACATTTGTTTGTATCGAAGGAATGCGCGTGGGCTCACATATCATCATGGGCATCGATCCGGGGCTGGCCAATACGGGCTGGGGCATCATCCGCTGCAACGGCGCGCGGGTAAGTCCCGTCGCCTACGGCTGCATCACCACGAGCAAGAACCACAACCTGCCCATGCGCCTCGCAATCATCCATGACAACCTTCTCGAGATCATCGATCGCTATCTCCCCTCGGAACTCTCGGTCGAGGGCATCTACTTCGGCACCAATGCAAAGTCAGCCATCCCCACGGCACAGGCGCGTGGCGCGGCTCTGGTCGCCTGCGCATACAAGGGCCTCGAATACGACGAGTACACCCCCATGCAGATCAAGCAGACGCTCGTGGGCACGGGTTCGGCAGACAAGAAGCAGATCCAGTACATGGTACGGGCCGTACTCAAGCTCGACCACGAGCCCAAGCCAGACCACGCGGCAGACGCCCTGGCAGCGGCCATCACGCACGCGCGCCTGCGCAAGGCGAGGTCCATCGAGAAACAGGTCCAACAGCAGCTAGAAGATCGCATACGGCAAGGAGAAGTAGCGTGATCGCTTTCATCAAGGGCATCGTCGCCTACAAGGATGCGGAGAGTGCCATCATCGAGGCCGGCGGCATTGGCTACGAGCTTGCGATGTCCGTCCACGCGCTCGCCACGCTTCCCGCCTGCGGCAACCCTGCCCAGGTCTGGACGTACCTGCACGTCAAGGAAGACGACGTCTCGCTCTTCGGGTTTTCCGAGCCCGCCGAACGGGAGCTCTTCGAGAAGCTCATTGCCGTGAGCGGCATCGGCCCCAAGATGGCAATCTCGGCCCTCTCCACCTTCAAGCCCGCCGACTTCGTCGCGCACGTTGCCGCAGGCGACGTCACCGCCATATCGACCATCCCCGGTGTTGGCAAGAAAATCGCGCAGCGCATGATTCTCGAGCTTCAGGGGGTTCTCAAAACAAGCGGCACCTTCGAGACTTTCGCGCTTGACGAGACAAACCGTCCCCTGCAAGATGCCGCCGCAGCACTTGAGTCCATGGGCTTCAGCAACGAGGAAGTAGCCACGGCGCTCAAGGGCTGCACCGAGGCAGACACGAGCAGCATCATTCGCTACGCACTCAAGCACATGGGAGGCACGCAATGATCTGGGAGGCCCCCGATTTCGAGAACACCCAACGTATCGTGGATGCGCACGAGCAACCCGAGGACGCCCGCTCAGAGGTCAACTTGCGCCCCAAGACGCTCGACGATTACCTTGGCCAGAGTCGTATCAAGGACAATCTCTCCGTTCTCATCCAAGCCGCACGCATGCGCGGAGAGGCTCTCGACCACCTGCTCTTCTCGGGACCTCCGGGCCTCGGCAAGACGACGCTTGCCAGCGTCGTCGCAAACGAGATGGGCGTCCAGATACGCACGACCTCAGGTCCCGCCATCGACCGTGCAGGGGATCTCGCCGCCATCCTCACCAACCTCGAGGAAGGCGACATCCTCTTCATCGACGAGATACATCGTCTCAACCGGGCCGTCGAGGAAGTCCTCTACCCCGCCATGGAAGATTACGCGATTGACATCGTCATCGGCCAGGGCCCTGCAGCCCGTTCCATACGCCTGGACATCCCCCGCTTCACGCTCATCGCCGCCACCACGCGCACGGGCATGCTCACCGGCCCGCTGCGCGATCGCTTCGGGGCGGCATTCCACATGGACTACTACTCGAGCGACGAGCTCAAGGACATCGTCGTGCGCTCGGCCAGCATCCTCTCCATCGACATCGACGATGCCGGCGCGTACGAGATCGCCTCGCGCGCCCGTGCGACGCCACGCTTGGCAAATCGTCTGCTCAGACGCGTACGTGATTTCTCGCAAGTGCGCTGCAACGGCTTCATAGACGAGCAAGTCGCCCGCGAGGCGCTGGCCTTCTTCGAAGTCGACGAGCTTGGTCTCGACCCCATGGACAACCGCATCCTCGACATGCTCGTCAACACCTTCGAAGGGCGTCCCGTCGGCCTGTCCGCGCTCGCAAGCGCATTGGGCGAGGAAGTCGATTCCATCGAGGACGTCTATGAGCCCTTCCTCCTCAAGCAGGGCCTCGTCAACCGCACCCCCAAAGGGCGCCAGGCAACGCACAAGGCATTCGCGCATCTGGGTGTGCCATACCCTGTTGAATAGGATATTCGCGGTCATTTCGTGCGTAGTGGGAGATTCCTCCACTCCGGGGCCTGCGGCCCCTCCGGTCGGAATGACAACGGATGGCGCCCTCTTGTCATTTCGAGCGGAGCGCAGCGGAGTCGAGAAATCTCTCCAACAATGACAGCCCCATCTAGCTGCCGTTTTCCGGTTTCACTCCGGTTTTGCTCCGAGAATGCTCCTGTTTTACCCCGAGAACGCTCAGATTCTCGGGGTGGTTCGCTCCGTTGCATCTGCGATAGCTTCCCAGCTACCCATGCGGCATCGTCGCATGGGCAATCAGGCTATTCCATGAAGCACGGAAAGGACATTCGTATGAAAACACGCAGTCGAACGCACGACTCCAATTGGTGGGCCGCCACTGCCCTGATTGCGACCATTGCATGTGTCGTTCTCTTCTCCCTACCAGCGTTTCCCATGGCACGGTCCCTGGCAAACGACGAGGGCGGTATCGAGCTCGAATACACGAGCGATCTACCGGGCTTGAGCAGTGGTAACTCCCTCTACTCCCTCGCAGATGCGCACTTTGGCGTGTATACGGATTATCAATGCACGCAAAAAGCCGGAGAGCTCATAACCGACGAGTCTGGCCGCGCACGCCTCCCAAACCTGCATCCCGGCAGATACTTCGTGCGTGAAGAGCTCGCTTCCCCGGGGTTTGCCCTCTCCACGCATTTGCAGCAAGTCGACGTCGCGGTCGGGGCAAGCACCTTCATCAAGGCAAGCGCGGCTCCGGGCTTTGCCGCGCCAGAGCTGCTCATCCGCGAGATTAACGCGGAGACGGGTAATGCGGCCGATGTTGCCGGAGCACGCCTCGGCAACGCCCGCTACGTCATCTCCCACTTCGATAGCTTCGATGATGACAAGATCCTTGCCGGCCCCACACGCAGCTGGACCTTCACGTCGGACGAGAACGGCGAAGTGCGTCTTTTGCGCGAGCATCTTGTCGAAGGCTCTCCCCTCTACGAAGGGCCGCATGGCCTCCTCGTCCTACCCCTCGGGCACTATACGGTGACCCTCGAGCACGCACCCGCCGGCTTCTCTCCCGTCAACACCGTCTTGAGCTTCGATGTCATGACGCAGGACAGGACCGAGGTCGAGCCCTTGCTCAACTTCGAGCCCCTCGAGGAAACCCTCGCCGTCGTACGTGGCGACATCATGTTCAGGAAAGTCGACGAGGGCGGCATGACGCTTGCGGGAATTCCCTTCCTGCTCTCGTATGCCAATGGCGAAGGTCCGGATCTCACCGAAAGCCACGTGGTCGTGACGAACGAGCACGGGGACTTCACGTCCAGCGCAGAGCGCTCCCCTCACGCTCTCGACACGAACAGGAGCGACGCCGCCATCCTCGCGAACATCGATGGCGTCTACAAACTCGACGAGACGAAGCTCACGAGCGCATGCGGCACCTGGTTTTCGATGGATGCGACGGGTATGACCTCCCCTGCCGATGACACGCGTGGCGCCCTCCCCTACGGCTCGTACCTGCTCCAGGAGCTGCCGTGCGCCGCAAACGCGGGAACGAACCTCATCTCGACGCAGTTCTCCATCAATCGTGATGACTTTACCGTCAAACTCGACAACATCGTCAATACGCGACCTGGGGTTTCGTGCTCGGCAACCGATGCGACTGATGCCGACAAGCTCATCCGTCCTATGGAAAACGCCATCGTCAGCGAGTCAATCGACTATCGCAATCTCGTTATCGGCAAGAGCTACCGCGTCAATTGTTCTGCATTCGTCCAGAGCACGGGCGAGAGCGTACCGGGGCCCGATGGCACGCCCGCCTTTGCGTCGCAGGAATTCGTCGCCCAGCGGCAAAACGGCAAGCTTGACATTCAGGTTACGCTCGACACCTCGAAGCTCGCAGGAGAAAACATCATAGTACGCGTCGAGCTTGTCTCGGATGACGGGATGAACGTCACATCCGAGGGTGCGGATACCGCCGAGCAAACGCTCGGCGTCGAGCCCATCGTCATCGCAACGGCGCAGGACGCAGCAGATCTCGACAACTACGTCATGGGCGCCAATGCCGCGATCATGGAATGCATCAGTTACGACGGTCTCAAGCCCGGTCAATCGTATACTGCAAGCTGCACGCTCAATGACAAGGCGACTGGAAACGCACTCAGGGACGCCCAGGGCAAGGTCATCTTCGCCCATGCCGAGTTCACACCCGATGCATCCGAGGGGCATGTCGACATGGAGCTTCCCGTCGATACGACCGGAATAGCCGGCCATGATATCGTCGTCTTCGACAAGCTCACTGACGGGGAAGGGCGCCTCATCGCCAGCCATCAAGACTTCGAGGACGAAAGGCAGACGGTCAAGACCGTGAAGCTGAGCTCAAGCGCAACGGACAAATCTGATGGTGACAAGGTCTTCGACGCGCATGCCGAGGCTGTGACCATCATCGATACGGTCAACTACGCAAATCTCGTTCCTGGCGAGCAGTACCGGTTCAAGGGCGTGCTCATGGACAAGGAGACGGGCTGCGCCCTCACCGCAGACGGTGCTCCCGTGAGCGCCGAGGTGCCATTCGTCCCGCACGAGGTCTCGGGCTCCGTAGATGTCGAGTATGGATTTGACGCAAGGGCGCAATCGAGCCAGGTGCTCGTCGCCTTCGAAACGCTCGAACACGACGGTAACGTGGTTGCCGAACACACGGACCTCGAGGATGTCGCCCAGACGGTGACGAGCGGCGAGGTTGACCCCGATGCCGCAATACCAACGGCAGACGGCAAATCCGCCGGCACCGCAACCCTTGCAGGATCGCCCCTCACCGGTGACTTTCTCGCACGGGTTGCTCTTGCGGTACTTGCCCTCGTGGCGTGTGCCTGCATCAGCTGCGCCTATGCGCTGCACCGGCGCAGGAAGACGCTCGAGGCCATAGCCCACAGCGACGACCCCTTCAGGTAGTGACAAAGAAGGCCCGTGCGGGATGCACGGGCCTTCTCGATGATCGGATGAGATGATTCCTAGTCCTCCTCGAGGGCTGCGGCAATCTCGTCGGTGATATCCATCGTGCTATAGACGTTCTGGACGTCGTCGAACTCCTCGAGCTTGTCGATGAGGCGCTGCACCTTCTTGGCATCGGCAACGGAGATGGCCGTGGGATTGTTGGGCTCGAAGATGAGCTCGGCGCCCTTGACCTCGACGCCCTGCTCCTCGAGAGCACTGCGCACGGCCATGAGGTCGCTCGGCTCGGTGAAGACGATCCACTCGTCATCGGCCTCTTCGTAATCGTCCGCGCCAGCCTCGATAACGGCCATCTCGAACTCGTCGGAATCGGCAGCCGCGCCATTGGGAGCGGTAGGATTCTTCTTGTCGCCCGTCTCGATCTCCTTCAGGACGGTGATCTGGCCCTTGCGGTCGAACATGTACGCGACCGAGCCGTTTGCGCCCAGGTTGCCACCCGAGTGCGAAAACGCGCTGCGCACGTCCGCGGCGGTGCGGTTGCGGTTGTCCGTCAGGCACTCGACGTACACGCCGATACCGGCAGGACCATAGCCCTCGTAGGTAACTTCCTCGAAGTTCGCCGCATCGGCACCCGAGCCAAAGGCCTTGTCAATCGCGACCTTGATCTTGTCCTTGGGCATGGAATAGCCCTTGGCCTTGGCGATGGCCGCCGCCAGGGAGGCGTTGTTCTCGGGATTGGGATCGCCGCCGGTCTTTGCTGCGACGGTAATGATACGGCTGAGCTTGGAGAACATCGCAGAGCGCTTGGAGTCCTGCGCCGCCTTGCGATGCTTGGTGGTTGCCCACTTGGAATGTCCGGACATGAATGAATCCTTCCGTGCTATTGGATTGACCGCAGTATTCTAGCACTCCCGCCTATGTTCGTGTAGCAAACCGTTCATACCCGATTTGCGGGCATGCCCCTTTGGGGATCTTTGCGTATGAGACTCCATGCAAGCAGGCAGATACCCACGACGAGCATCGGGAGCGAAAGGAGCTGTCCCATCGTGCCCCAAGTTCCGAAGAAGTAGCCGAGCTGGGCAGCCTCACGAATTCGATAAGGATGCGGAAGACGCCATAGAGCACGAGGAAGGTCCCGAGGAAGAAGCCGCGCGGACGTGGAGGATCCGTCTTGCGCGACAGCGCGAAAAGCACGAAGAAGATGACAAGGCCCTCAAGCATCGCCTCGTAGAGCTGGGAGGGGTGGTACATGACCCCCGTTCCGGTGAAGTCAACGCCGATGGGCAGATTCGTCGGAGCACCATAGAGCTCGCCGTTCACGAAGTTCGCGCAGCGGCCGAAGAAGAGCCCAACGGGAACGGCACACGACACGAGATCGGCAAGCGTGAGAAAGGGCATGCCGTATACGCGCGAGTAGATGAAACCGGCGATGACAATGCCGACAAGCCCACCGTGAAAAGACATGCCGCCATTCGAGACCGCGAAGACCTCGAGAGGATGCGCAAAGTAGTACCCGTCCCCATAGAAGAGGCAATACCCGAGACGTGCGCCGATGATGATGCCAAACGCGCAGTAGCAGACGAAGACGAGCGTGTCATAGGAGCTGAAACGCAGCTTCCAATGCTTGGCATAGAAGTACACGATGAGGCCCGCGCAAATGAAGCCCGCGACGTAGGCGAGCCCGTACCAGCGGACGCTCAGCGGGCCGATGCTGAAAAGGACAGGGTCGATGGAATGATACAGCTCGTTTAACATGCCGAGCATGGTAGCACAGGCAAGCTCATTCCCTCAGCGCGCATATTCGCTGATGCGCCCCATCTCCTCGATAACCGTGACGCTCCAAACAGGCGATGAGCAGTAGATGCCGCCCAGGTCGCTTACGGTCTTTGCCGACGCAAGCCCGCTCGTCGATGTCACCATACCCTCATGCCACGCCTCAATCGCCTCCGTGAAGGATGACCACTCTGCAGCAAGGCCGTATGGATCGCTATCAGCTGCACCCCAACCCCAGGCGTTGTAGGGTCTGATGCATGATTGTCCGCCGCCGGACTCGGCAACGCTAATTGCCGCACACAGACGCGGATCGACTTTATGGCGATAGGCCGAAGCCGCCATCTCGCGCCCGTGACCTTGCAGGGGCATCGCACCGGCTGTTCGGGCGCGATCTGCGAAATATTCGTCTATCGCAGTGCCCCAGGTCTCAATGAACGCATCCTCGTCAAACGCAAAGTCGATGCCCTCGCCAAACGAAAGGGCCCCCTGAGCATCCGCCCGCGCATCGAGCTCGTCATACCATGAGCCAACGCCCTGTTCTGCATCGGCAAGCAAAGAGAGGGCGTCACGGATTGCGGAATGCATGGCATCTTTCGCCTCGACAAGCGCCGGGCTGTTATCGCCTCCTTCCTCGACCGAAAGCTCGAGCTCCTTCACGCATTGCCTCAGACGTGCGCATTCTTCCTCAACCTTGTAGGCTAGATCGTTAACCGACCGAATCGAGGCACGCAGCTCTTGCCGTGCATGATGGGCGCATGCCGCGTCAAGCACAATGGCCGTGCGCAAGCGCTTCTGATCGTATATCAATCTGCGCATTTGCCCGCCTTCGGCGATCATGAGGCGCTCGAGCATATCGTGCCGAAGCGTGACGTCACGTAAGGTGGATGATCCTGTCATGAGTGCATGCGTGGTGTATTCATCGCTTTGCATCAGCTCATCCTGAACGAGCTTAAGGAGCACGAGCACTCTATGGCGCGCATTTTCGAGCCCGGCGACGCGCTCCTGCGCGTCCTTATCAGTGCGTGTAAGAGTCTCCTGCGCGCATACGCTTCGCTCGAAAGCGGCGCGAGCATCATCGAAAGCTACCCGCCCTGACACAAGCTGCGTGCATACGGCATCAAGCTTCGCGCGAAGGGAGGATAGCCCCTCGAGCATGCGCCGCTCCTCCTCACTCGGCTCTTTAGGCTCCGAGCTGTCATGGAGCTCAAGCGCCTCCTGGTCGCCCCTATCGTCGCTTGGTGCATCTTCCAAGCCGCCTGCTTCGTCATTCAGAGCATCGTCTGCGATGGGCTCTCCAACGGGTTCGTCACCCCAGACCATCCCCATTCCCGCACCAGCCGACATCGCGTACACAAGCAACGCAAAAGCAAGCAGCGCCATGAACAGGCGACTCCCGCTCCGCGTATCCATATGTACATGTGTTTTCATCGTGTTCGCCGTCCTTCGCGCATCGCGCTGGCCCCATGCCAGGCCCTGCGATTGTGTGTCAGGGCGAACCGAGCGAACCACCCCGAGAACCTGAGCAAAATCAGACCGATTTCGGAGCAAAAACGGAGATGACTCCTTTCCTCAAATCACTTACTCTGATTCCAGATGATGGAGACTTGCCTCTGAATTTTCGTTCTCAGCTCTCTTCTTAATCCATGCTTTCGTCTTATCGTTACATAGTTACATAACATATTTGTGATATACTTAGGGAGTGCCGATCATGTGCGTACTACTATGCACAAAGGAAAGCTGAAAATGACAACTCTTGATGAATATATCGATGTGCAGCTCAATGATCCTGAATTTGCACAGGCCTGGGCGGACAGCGAAGACGAATACAATTTCAGGCTTGCTCTCATTGATGCTCGACAAAACTGTGGCATGACGCAAGCCGACCTCGCCCGAAAAACAGGCATGAAGCAGAACGCTATAAGTCGCATAGAAACGGGCGATACGAATCCCACCCTTGGAACTCTTCATCGCCTTGCTCGGGGAATGGGCAAGCGTCTCAAAGTCGAGTTCGTTTAATCGCGCTGGTCCCATGCCAGGCCCTGCGATTGTGCGTCAGGGCGAACCGAGCGAACCGCTCCGAGAATCTGAACGATTTCGGAGCGATTTCGGAGTAAACAAGGAGCGATTTCGGAGCAAAATAGGATTCGAGAAATCGACGACAGGCGAGTGAGAAAAATCCCGTCTGACTACATCAGCGCATCGAAGGCCATACTCGTACATCCCCGGTTCTTGCTGGCCACTCCGAGGTCGTGGGCGGTTCCTTCACCATGTCACCGGAACTCTCGGCCTGCTGCTGAACCACGGACACCGCCGTGTCAGCAACACTCAATTTGGGGCTCCAGATTGACACGACCGCAGCGATGGTCAGCGCAATAATGACGATAACGAGTGCGATGATGAGAACGAACGGGCCCTTTCGAAGCCCATTCGAGACTTCTCCTGATTCCGAATCTTCCAGTGTGCTTGATGTCGGCTGTTCAGCCACGGCAGACGCGGCATATTTGCCACCGGAACCCGACGAGGGGTATCGCAAGACCGGCACTCCGTCCCGTGCTCCGTACACCACCGAGCCCTTGCTATCCGGGCCTGATGCTGCCCTGGATGCAGAACCTCGCGCGGCCTTGGGTTTGGATGCCGTAGCTGATATTGCTTTCTTGGGCTTCGCCTTCGGTTTTGCAGCAGGTTTCGATCCTGAGCACGAGCCCGCTGTCTTTGGCTTAGAGACAGACTTCTTGTCTGGCTCTGGCTCTGGCTCTGGCTCTGGCTCTGGCTCTGGCTCTGGCTCCGGCTCCGGCTCCGGCTCCGGCTCCGGCTCCGGCTCCGGCTCCGGCTCCGGCTC
>ERZ827492.2915-NODE-2915-length-11342-cov-3.262692_pt1 | contig 11342 bp, 9 predicted proteins | sample MGYA00519704_ERZ827492 | MGnify/ENA primary metagenome ERZ827492 (study PRJEB31778, sample SAMEA3449325) | human gut metagenome | biome: human gut; feature: human-associated habitat; material: faeces | place: United Kingdom | collected 2010/2012 ...
GGAGCCGCATCCTTGAGTCGGCGGTACATCACCTGCGTCTTGGGCAGGCCGATGGTGCTTTCCAGCGCCACAAGCTGGCGGTTGAGATTGGAGGGCGAAACCGTATCGTGGTCCACGATGGTCATCCTGCCCACGCCGCCGCGTGCCAGCGCCTCCGCCGCATGGCCGCCTACGCCGCCCAGGCCCAAAAGCATCACATGCGCGTGTGCAAGCCGCTCCATCTGTGCGGGGGACATCAAAAGAGTGGTACGGGCCAGGCGTTGTTCACGGGTCATGGGAACTCTCCTTTCGCGGCGCTTTGTCAGGTGTGCCGGCAGCGTACCTCGATGATAGCACAAACCCCGCGGCCGCACAAGCGCGCTGTTCTTTTGCTGTACCGCGTATTGCTATTCCTGTATAAACCCGCTACAATAGCCAAGGACCCCTCCGTGCGGTCGAATACAATGGCAAAAGGGACGGGATTGTTTTGGACAAGATTTTGATGAAAACGCCGCTGGTGGAGATGGACGGCGACGAGATGACCCGCATCCTGTGGCAGAAGATCAAGGACAAGCTGATTTTGCCCTATGTGGACCTGAAGACCGAATACTATGACCTGGGCCTGAAGCACCGCGATGAGACGGATGACCGCGTCACCGTGGAAAGCGCCGAGGCTACCCTGAAATACGGTGTGGCCGTCAAATGCGCCACCATCACCCCCAACGCCCAGCGCGTGGAGGAATACGGCCTCAAGCAGATGTGGAAGAGCCCCAACGGCACCATCCGCGCCCTGCTCGACGGCACGGTCTTTCGCACGCCCATCGTCGTCAAGGGCATCGAGCCCTGCGTGCGCTGTTGGAAGAAACCCATCACGCTCGCTCGCCATGCCTATGGTGACGTCTACAAGAACGCCGAGATGCGTATCGAAGCTCCCGGTAGCGTCGAGCTCGTCTTCACGCCAGCCGATGGCGGCGAGCAAATACGCACCCTGGTGCATACATTTACCGGTCCCGGCGTCGTGCAGGGCCTGCACAACCTCGATGCCTCCATCGAGAGCTTCGCGAAAAGCTGCTTCGAGTACGCACTCGAAACCGGACAGGACCTGTGGTTCTCGACCAAGGACACGATCTCGAAAATCTACGATCACCGGTTCAAGGACATCTTCGCCGAAGTCTTCGAGACCGAGTACCGCGCGCGCTTCGAACAGGCCGGCATCGAGTATTTCTACACGCTCATCGATGATGCAGTCGCACGCGTGATGAAATCCGAAGGCGGCTTTATCTGGGCTTGCAAGAACTACGATGGCGACGTCATGAGCGACATGGTCTCGAGCGCCTTCGGTAGCCTCGCGATGATGACGAGCGTGCTCGTTTCCCCGCACGGCTACTACGAATACGAGGCTGCACATGGCACGGTGCAGCGTCATTACTACAAGCATCTCAAGGGACTGGAGACCTCGACCAACTCCGTCGCGACGATCTTCGCGTGGAGCGGTGCGCTGCGCAAGCGTGGCGAGCTCGACGGCATACCCGAGCTCATGGCCTTCGCAGACAGGCTCGAGCAGGCAACGCTCTCGTGCATCGAGGATGGCCAGATGACCGGCGATCTTGCGCGCATCACGACCCTGCCCAACCCCACCGTGCTTTCCACCGAGGGCTTCATCGAAGCGGTGGCCGCACGACTGTAGTAGGAGATTTCTCCACTTCGGCGCTTCGCGCCTCCGGTCGAAATGACAGGGAGGGCCGGCACAAGACGCCTCCGTTCGAAATGGCAGGACGGTGTCGCCCCTTGTCATTTCGAGCGAAGCGAACATAGTGAGCGAAGTCGAGAAATCTCAGTCCAGACGCTTTGCCGACGGTGACTACGCCTTGAGCACCGTCCAGTCTTCCTCAGCCGTGTTCGCGTCGAGCAGCAGCTCGGCGCCTGCGAGCTCCCATGCCTCGAGCTCGATCGCGCCCGCAAAACGCCATGGCCCGTCTGTGGCTATCACAACGTTGTTGTCGCAATTCGAGAGGATGTCGGGTTGCCCCGGCAACACGTAGACGTGTACGAACTCGCTCGCAAGCGTACGCATGATGCGACGCATCATGCGTGAGCGCGGCCCCTCTATCGCGCCAATCACGTTGGCCAGATAGACGCCATTCTCGCGTAGATGCTCGTGGTACAGCTGCGCGGCCTCTTGCGTCACGAGACTCTCGACGAGGCTCATGCCACTGAAGCAGTCGTTCACGATCGCATCGTAGCGCTCGTCCGTTTCTTCGAGAAACTCCCGCGCATCGCCCTCGACGAGCTGCAGGCGCCCCGTTTCATCGAGGTCATATTCCTCGAAAAGTCGATCTACGAAGAAGTATCGGCACGCAATCGCCGTGATGACCGGGTCTATTTCAACGCATGTCACGTATGTCTCCGGATGATGCGCAATCAGGTGCTTGGGATACGAATACCCGCCGCCGCCCAAAACCAGCACGTCACGCACGGGAACCCCGGCGAAGAACATGCTGTCATAATCACGCGTGTAGGCATAGGGAAGATCGCAGTACGTGTCATCATCGAGATAGGTGGCAGACTGCATGGTACCCGCCACGTTCATCACACGCACCAGACCATCCTTGCGCTCGATCGTGAAGACACGGCACGGCCCCGCCATCGTGTCAAACTTGATGAAGATCTCCCGTTGACGCCTATATCGGCGAACGAGAACGACGGCCACGACCGCGACAACAGCCACGACCACCAGAGCGCATCCACCTATGAGCCAAATCGGATCCATGCCCGTATGATAGCTCACGGAGAAATCCCCTGGGCGGCATGGTCACATTCATCGCACTCGCGTACAATTGATTGCCATGTTTTGTTTGGACCACGGTAGAGCGAGACGGGCACCGCACACACCACCAACGCCAAAGGGGCAACATGGACAAGACATTCGAAGTCGAACAAGAGCACCTGAGCACAACATACGCGAAGCTCCAGAGCATCGAGCGCAGCCTGCAAGAGCAGCTCGCGAGCATCTTCAGCGAAGTCGCTTCCGAGAAGGACCTCATCACTGACGAGCTCAACTTCGACTTCGACGCGGAAATCCACGTCGAGACCATGGCCGAACTCGAAGCCGTCAACCGCATCATCGACACCTACAACATCGCAGCCGACGTCACGACCGAACGTCTGCATCGCGCGCAGCTCCTCCTCAAGCAGCCCTACTTCGCCAAGGTCACGCTCCAGTTCAAACCTGGCAGCGAGCCCAAGGACATCTACATCGGCAATGTCGGCATGACCGACGACGACTACCGTCACTTCATCGTCGATTGGCGCAGCCCCATCGCCGAGGTCTACTACAACCAGGACAACGGCAAGACAAGCTACGAAGCCAACGGTCGTACCATCGACTGCGAACTCAAGCTGCGCCGCCAGTTCGACATCGAGCGCGACCTGCTCAAGGCCCTCTTCGACACCACCGTTGCCATCCAAGACGAGATGCTGCTCGCCGCGCTCGCGCAGAACCGCTCCTCGCGCCTGTCGGCCATCACGGCAACTATCCAGAAGGAGCAAAACGAGGTCATCCGCCATGAGGATGTCCCGGCGCTGCTCGTCAGCGGCATCGCAGGCTCTGGCAAGACCTCGGTGCTTCTGCAACGCATTGCCTATCTCTTCTATCGGCAGCGCGACACGCTCAAGCCCGAGGACGTCTTCCTCATCACGCCCAACCCGGTGTTCCAGCGCTATATCGAGAACGTTTTGCCCGAGATGGGCGAAAGCAACCCTTCGTCGATTACCTTCGAATCGCTCATGTGCGGTCTCGGGCTCGGTAGCCGCGACCTCGGGCGCGATGTCAGCGCCGACGCGCTGCGCGCCATTGACGAGATGCTCCCGGACTTCAAGCTCAAGCAGGGCGACTTTACCGACATCCGCATCGAAGGTGAGCCCGTCATCACAGCAGCTCAGGCGCACGGAGCGTGGAACAAGCTCAAGAACCTCCCCACCGGCTCGCATCGCAGCGCGCTCGTCATTGACGACCTCCTCGATCGTCTTGAGCAGCGCATCAAGCGTCTCGCGAAGTCCGAGAAGTACCAGGACATGATCAGCGACATGTCCGATGCCGAGCAAACCGAGTGCTTTGGCGAGAACGTCTACATCGGCGACATGGACGAAGCCGAGCTCGTGAGCTATACCGAACGCTTCCTGCGCTGGCGCTATGCAGGCGTCGAACACGAGATCGCTGAGGGTCGCTGGCTGCGTCTCGACGCCATTGGCATGCGCCTGACCGGCTCGGAAAACCTGAGTGCCATCGAGTGGCTCTACCTCAAGCTCGCGCTCGTCGGTGGTGGTATGCGCCACGCGCGCTACGTCATGATCGACGAGGTCCAGGACTATAGCGCCGCGCAGCTCATGTGCCTGGCGCGCTACTTCGGCAAGGCGCATTTCATGATGCTCGGCGACGAGAACCAGGCCATCCGGGAAGGTACGGCGAGCTTCGACGAGATTCGCGAGGTCTTCACGCGTGCATGTGGCTCGGTCGACAACTGCGAGCTCATGACGAGCTACCGTTCGTCACCGGAGATTACGGCCCTGTTCACGAGCCTGCTCGATAACGAGGAGCGCGTGCGCGTCGAGTCCGTCCAGCCAGCAGGCATCGAGCCGGTCATCATCGAATGCGCCGATGACCTCGACTACGAGGTGCAGCTCAAGACGGCAGTCGAGGAGGCACTCGAAGCCGAGTGCCTGGCCGCCATCATCGCTCCTGATGCACGCCGCCTGGCCAAACTCGAGCAGTTGCTTGAAGACTTGCCTATCACGATGGGCGCCGGCAAGGAGACCATGCCCGAACACGGCGTACTGCTGCTCGACATCAAACTTGCCAAGGGCCTCGAGTTCGACCAGGTCATTGTGCCCGATGCAGGCAATCGCTCCTATCCCGACGAGACGCTCGCACGTCACCGCCTCTATACCGCGATATCGCGCGCGACCAAGAAGGTCACACTCGTCGCCAACGGAAAGCTCACGAGCTTGCTGGGGTAGGCCGTTCCCCGTCATTTCGACCGGCGAGGCCGCTTGTCTCACTCATCCGTATCCCGCAATCGCTGTATCATAGGACTGCGATTTCCGATGAAGGAGCCGATCATGTCCGACACAGCCGATACAGCACAAGTTACCCGCGAGCTAGGCGAGCGTTACGCCGACAATATCATCGCCCTGCGGCGTCACTTCCACCAGCATCCCGAGCTCTCCGCTCAGGAGCATGCCACGAGCGACTACATATGCGCGTATCTCGACGAGCTCGGCATCCCCTACGAGCGCATTACCGGGCCACATCCCGAGGACAAGCGCGAGGAACGTGACGAGTTCATCGGCACCGGCATCATCGCGACCATACGCGGCGAGGCACCGGATGCCTACGATAGCCAGGGCAATCCCGCCAAGCGCGTCGCCCTGCGCTGCGACATGGACGCGCTGCCCGTCACCGAGAAGACCGACCTGCCCTTCGCATCACAGAACGACGGAGTCATGCATGCCTGCGGTCATGATTGCCACATGGCCATGCAGCTCGGTGCCGCGCACATCCTCATGGACATGCGCGACCAGCTGCATGGCGAGGTTCGCCTCATCTTCCAACCTGCCGAGGAAATCTCCATCGGCGCTCGCGACATGATCGCCGCCGGTGCACTCGACGGCGTGGACGCCATCTTCGGCCAGCACGTATGGAGCGAGGTCGATGCGGGAACGTTTTCGGCCGAGCCAGGCGGCCGCATGGGCAACACGGACTGGTTCCGCATCGATATCGAGGGCGTAAGCGCTCACGGCTCGATGCCCCACAAGGGCCTGGACGCCATCGTCGTCGCCTGCGAAATCGTTGACGCGCTGCAATTGCTCGTGAGCCGTCGATCGTCGCCCTTCGAGCCCGTCGTCGTCACCGTTGGCGAAATTCACGGCGGTACGGCCCGCAACATCATGGCCGGGAACGCCTATATCACCGGCACCGTGCGCACATGGAACAAGAAGACACGTGACTTCATCGCGGAGAGGCTCTCGCAGATGGGCGGTCGCATTGGCAGCGCATACGGTGCGAGTATCAGCATCGAGTACACGCCCGGCAATCCTGCCGTGGTAAACGACGAGGCCGTAACCCGCGTTGCGGCCCGTGCCATCGAAAAGACGCTCGGCAAGGAAGCTGCCGGGACGTATCACGGCACGCTGTCAGGCGAGGATTTTGCCGAGTATCTGCAATACGTACCCGGTGTCTTCGTCTTCACCGGCATCAACAATCCCGATATCGGTGCCATCCATCCACAGCACAGCTGCCTGTATCGTATCGATGAGAGCGTCCTGGCCCCTGGCGCAACCGTCGCCGCCCAATGGGCCCTCGATATGCTCTCGTAGACCTTGACGCCCCTGTGTCATTTCGAGCGGATGGAGAGATTTCTCCATTGCGCCGCCTATCGGCGGCTCCAGTCGAAATGACAATAATGCACTCGAGCGGAACGCAGCGACGCATCCCAGTCATTTCGAACGAGGCAGTCGTGGTCCATTGTCATTTCGAGCGGAGCGAACGAAGTGAGCGCAGTCGAGAAATCTCTCTAGTCCAGAATCACCCGATACGCCTCGATAAGCTCGTCGAGCCCCATTACCGCGTTCGCCGGACTCGTCGAAGGCAGGCGCGTGCACTCTCGTCCATATACGGGCTCCAGGTAGCGTCGATAGAGCTCATGCGCCTTTGCGCCCGTCGCGTAGATGCGCTCGATGGGCGCCGTGTCGAGGACGCGCGACAAATCGTTGGGAACGGCATCCTGAATGCTCGCATCCGATGCGCCCCTGATGGCGCAGCTGGCGAGCACATCCCACATCGCGATACCGTTGAGCAGCAGAAAAGCGCGGCGCTCGGCAACAGTCTGCGGCACGTCTTCGTCCGTCACCGCAGCAAGCACCTTCCACATGCGGTTTTGCGGATGACCGTAGAAGAAGCCAAGCTCCCGCGACTTGGGTGAGGGAAAGCTGCCAAGCAGCAAGACGCGTGAGCGCTCATCGAACACCGGCTCGATCTCGTGGATATGTCGCGTGTACTCCATGCCCCCAGTGTAAACCAGGCAATCGTTGCCGGAGCACTTTTGTCTGGTTATATTCTGGTCGCCATGCCTAAAATAGCCACTTGTCCGGAACGTCCATTATCCGACTTTTCGCCTTTTGTCTTCCCCAAACTTCCTGATTGGGGTAGGATGCTGCATGTTAAAGGAGAGAACATGGCAATTATCGATGCGCACGCGCATATCTATCCAGAGAAAATCGCAACGAGAGCCGTCGAGGCAGTCGGCGCATTTTATGGCGTCGGCATGTACGATGGCGGCAATTGTGACCCCGGTACGCCCGAGGCGCTGCTTGCCTGCGCGGATGCCTCTCCCATCACGCACTTCATCGTCCACTCGGTTGCCACGACGCCCCATGCCGTGACGAGCATCAACGACTTCATCGCCGAGCAAGCGCATGCGCATCCCGAGTTCATCGGCTTCGGCACCATGCATCCCGATTTCGAAGACAAGGAAGCCGAGGTCGAGCGCGCAATAGAGCTTGGCCTGCACGGCTTCAAGATCCACCCCGACACGCAGATGGTCGACACCGATGACCCGCGTCTCATGGAGTTCTACGAGATCATCGCCGGTCGATTGCCCATCACCATCCACACCGGCGACTATCGTCACGACTTCTCGCATCCGCGCAGACTCGCGCGCGTGCTTGACGCGTTCCCGAGCCTCGTCGTGGATGCAGCACACTTCGGAGGCTGGTCAATCTATGACCAAGGCTACGATTACCTGGGGAAATACGACAACCTTTTCATCGATACCTCAAGCTCGCAGCCGCTCATGGGCGACCGTCACACGGCAGAACTCGTGCGCATGTGGGGTGTTGACCGCGTCATGTGGGGCAGCGACCACCCCATGTGGAGTCCCATCAGCGAATACGAGGCTTTCCGCGGTCTCGACTTCACCGACGAGGAGTTTGACGCCATGCTCTGGCACAACGCCGAACGCTTCGCCGGCATCCAGGTACAGTAGCCCCCTGTTATTCCGGGCGAAGGCGCCCTTCCCCGTCATTTCGAGCGCGGCAGCGCTTCCCTATTGTCATTTCGGGCGAAGGCGCGTAGCGCCGCAGTCGAGAAATCTCACCGACCCACCGAGCTAGCCCCCTATGTCCTTGCCAGGCCATCGACGGGCAGCACGACGCCGGAGATATAACTCGCCATGTCGCTTGCCAGAAACACGACAGCGTCGGCGATGTCCTCGGGCTCGCCCATGCGACCAAGCGGAATCGTCGCGATAAGCGGCTTGATGACCTCGTCGGGTAGCGCATCGACCATATCGGTGTGGATGACACCCGGCGCGACGGCGTTTACGCGAATGCCCTTGCCGGCAAGCTCACGCGCCAGCGATAGTGTCAAACCATTGACGGCGAACTTCGTCGTCGGATAGGCGCAACCGGAGGGCTGGCCGTCACGGCTCACCATCGAGCTCGTGTTGATGATGACACCACTCTTTTGCTCGATCATGATGCGCGCGGCAGCCTGCGAGCAGACGAACACCGCATTGAGGTTGAGATCGACGATGCGCTCGAACTCCTCGACCGTGTAGTCCACGAGCGGCGTACGCGAGCTCACGCCCGCGTTGTTGCACAGGATGTCGAGGCTCCCAAAGGCGTTCACGACCTCGTCAAATGCCGCCGCGACGGCATCAGGGTCGTTGAGGTTGGGAGCAATGGCGATCAGGCGGTCGGCCAGCGCGGCATCCTCCTCGACGAGCTTGGCAACCGCGGCCTCGGCCGTCTCCATACGCGAACCGGCAACGGCCACGTTGGCGCCCGTATCGAGCATGGTGCGCACGATGGCCAGGCCGATTCCGCGCGTCCCGCCGGTGACGACGGCATTCTTACCTTCCAGTATCTTCATATTGACCCCCTTCGATATATACGATGAGAAGAACAATACCCCATCATGCCCTCATGACGAAGCAGCAATGTGCACATCCTTATCCTTTACACAATGACGCGCGAGGAGATTTCTCCGCTTCGGCGCCTCACGGCGCCTTCGGTCGAAATGACAAATGAGACAACGTCTCTGAGTAACTGTCTCATTGGGAATGCACGGCTCGGGCATTAGGCTCCTGTCACATATTCGAGGTGATGGTGTCGCGTTCAGGATGAATGGGTTTCTGAATCCTGAACGCGACACCATCACCTCGTGCAGCATGACATGGCATGCGACCAGAGCGAATGGTCTTCTGAGCTCTGGCGTATGCCATGTCACGCTTACCGCGAGCCTCAGCAGATACCCCGTATTCGCATCACAGCCGCACGGGTATCCCCTGCTTCGCCATGTACTCCTTCACCTGGCGCACCGTGAGCTCCCCGAAGTGAAAGACGCTCGCAGCAAGCACGGCATCAGCTTCGCCTTCGATGATACCTTCGGCGAAGTGCTCGAGCTTGCCCACGCCACCACTCGCGATGACGGGGATATCGACCGCGCGTGCGACCGTGCGCGTGAGCGCGATGTCGAAACCGTCCTTCGAGCCGTCGCAGTCCATGCTCGTGAGCAGAATCTCGCCGGCACCGCGACGTGCCGCCTCGCGGGCCCATTCGATGGCGTCGATACCCGTGTCCTTACGACCCCCGTGCACGTATGCTGTCCACCTATCCGAGCCATCCGATGCCCTTTTGGCGTCGATAGCAACCAAAATCGCCTGGCTGCCGAACGCAAGCGCTCCTGCGGTGATGATCGAAGGATCAGCCAATGCAGCGGAGTTGAGCGAGACTTTGTCAGCACCCGCGGCAATCATCTGCCGCATATCATCGACGCACTTGAAACCACCGCCCACAGCATAGGGAATGTGCACCTCCTCGCTCGCACGCGATGCCATTGCGATGGTCGTCTTACGCCCTTCGTGTGTGGCAGTAATATCGAGGAAGATGACCTCGTCGGCACCTTGTTCATCGTAGGCGTTGGCCAGGTCGACCGGATCGCCCGCATCGCGCAAGTTGACGAAGTTCACGCCCTTAACGACGCGTCCGTCCTTCACGTCCAGGCACGGGATGACGCGCTTGGTCAGCATCGCGCACTCGCCTCCTTGCATGCCGCGACACCCTCTTCAACGGTGAAGGCGCCCTCATAGATGGCACGACCGGTAATGACACCGTCGATGCTACCTGCGGGAAGCTCTCCGAGCGCGTAGATGTCCGCGAGCGTGGCCACGCCACCGGATGCCGTGATCGGAAAACCCGCGACCTGCGCAAGCCTCCCGTAGGCAGCCGCGTCGATACCCGTCTGCATGCCATCGCGCGCGATGTCAGTGTAGACGAGCTCGTGGATACCCCGATCCTTGAGCTCGGCCACGAGTTCCGCCGCCGGCGTGCTCGTCCCCTCGCACCAGCCCTCGATGGCCACCATGCCATCCTTGGCATCGATGCCGGCGACGATGTTATCGGCATGAGCTGCCACGGCGCGCTCGCAAAACTCGGGATCGCGCACGAGCGCACTGCCAAGTACGAGCCGCGTCGCCCCTGCATCGAGATAGCGCTCGATCGTCTCCATGCTGCGAATGCCACCGCCGATCTCGATCTCGACGTTCGTCTCGTGGGCGATGCGCGCGATGATGTTCATGTTGGTAGGCGCTCCGTCACGGGCACCATCGAGGTCAACGATATGAATACGCTGTGCTCCCGCTTCCTCAAAGAGATGTGCCTGCGCCACGGCATCGTCGTTGTAGACGGTCACCTGCGCATAGTCGCCCTTCTTGAGGCGCACTGCACGTCCATCCAGAATGTCGATTGCGGGGACGAGAATCATGATCTACCTGCCGTTTCTTCCCGTATCTTGGTCAAATGCACTTTCTTAGTCAAAACATCCAATTCTGAGCAGTTTTATACGCTTTCGACGATCCCGCCGAAGTTCTCGAGCAACCGTAATCCCAGGTGAGAGGACTTCTCGGGATGGAATTGCACTCCGAAGACATTGTCACGCGCCACGGCGCAGGCAAAACGCCGCGCATGCTCGCTCGTCGCCACCAAATCGCCCTGGTCATCGGGAACTGCGCAATATGAATGCGTGAAGTAGAAGTGTTCGCCATCTTCGATGCCGTCGAAAAGCCGCGCCACGCCCTCGGGGCGCGTTGGCCCGTCAACGTATTCAACCGAGTTCCAGCCCACGTGCGGGATCTTGTGCTTAACCCCCGTCGCGTCGAACGCCGCCATGCGCTCGATATGGCCGGGCAACACGCCCAGTCCCGCCAGACGCTCGCCCTCGGGCTGGCCCTCGTCGCCCCAATCAAAGAGCAGGTGCATCCCCAGGCAGATGCCGAGGAAAGGCACCCCATCAGCCACGGCCTTGC
>ERZ827492.2920-NODE-2920-length-11329-cov-2.372716_pt1 | contig 11329 bp, 11 predicted proteins | sample MGYA00519704_ERZ827492 | MGnify/ENA primary metagenome ERZ827492 (study PRJEB31778, sample SAMEA3449325) | human gut metagenome | biome: human gut; feature: human-associated habitat; material: faeces | place: United Kingdom | collected 2010/2012 ...
TGGTTCATCCCCGCGTTGGTGAACATCAGCGTAGGGTCGTTCTTTACGATCATCGGGGCCGACGGCACGATCAGGTGTTCCTTGCCCTTGAAAAATTCGAGAAATGTCGTTCTGATTTGATTCGAATCCATAATTGAGGTATACTATCCTTCGATTGGGGAGCGTTAATAATGCAATCACAAAAGAGGTTGTAAAATTACATAAATTCGTCTAATTTTGTTGTGCCCAGCGCACATAAAATGATCCGATGGCAAAAAAACGCTATAAATTCAACCCGCAGACCCTCACTTACGAGGTCATCACCATCCCTTTTCGGATCAAATTCTACCGGGCTTTGCGAAAAGTGCTGATCGGATTCATCCTCGCTTCGATCGTAAACGTGCTTTTTTCGTTCTTTTTCTACACGCCCAAAATGTACCGCATCAGTCGTGACAACAACGAACTGCTGATCAAATACAACATGCTGAACGACAAACTGCGCGCCGCTACGGCCCGGCTGCAGGAGATCCGCCACCGCGACAACAGCGTCTACTGCGGCGATTGCTGGCGTTATGCCGACTATCCGTACGTGTTCAATTCCCTGATCGCCGCACCGACCGACCCGATTATCGAGAATTATTTGGCGACGCTTTTCCGGCTCCTGTCTCCCGGCTGGGAAACTCCCGATTCGCAGCAGGGCCGGATGCTTTCCTCCCTGAAACGATTTTACCGCAAAAACATTTTAAAACTACAATCCTATGAATAAGATCACACCGCTTGAAACCAAATGTCTGGCCAACATGCCCGTCATGCTGGACGCCATCGCAACGACCATCGACACGCTGTCGGAAATCCTGAATCCGCAGTACGACAGAATCGAAGAATGTTTGACGGAGTTTTTCGACAAACATAAAAGACTGAAATTCGATTTTGAAGATGGTAGGGAATTTCAGAGCAAATACATTTTTACAGATCGTTTCACACAATACAAAAAAAGAGCATTGCGCGATCTGACCACAGTGTTGGAATTGTATTATTGCATCCCTTTCGGGAAAAACGTTCGAAACGGCGTATCGTTTTCTGTGCAGTTCGGTTATACCGCCGATGAAACCCAGAATGTGGTCTATTTCGGATTGGGCGAAATGAACTCCGCGCAATACCTGACCGACGCATGGATCGAAAAAATCAAAACCGAATCCGCGGGCGATTGGGAGATTTATACGAATGACGGTTACGTTGAATTTCAGATTAAACCCGACGATCAACTGACGGACGAAAAGATCACCCGTTGCGGAGAAGATTTCACAAACCGCATCCTGAAACCTCTATTGGAACAATTGCAATAAACCTCGATCAATACAAACGATATGAAGAAATTATTTTTAGCCGTGCTTATCGGTATCATGGGGCTCGCGTCCTGTTCGAAAGACGATCCCGGTAATCAAACTCAAAATCTGCGCTGGAGCCAGGTCGATCTGACGGGTGCCAAATATTTGGTACTTTCGGAAAATCCGGTTAGTAAATCTACGGGGGCTCCGTCGGATGTTTTCAAAGTGGATGAGAACGGGAATATGACCGCTGTCGTATTCTATTTCACGTATGATAACAATGGCAACAGCCAACAAGCCCGCAGCGATGTGAAAGTCGTACCGCAAAAGATTTCCAGTTACGACGGCGGGCAATATATGTTATTCCATGACTGTGATTTTCGGGATGGGCAGGGACAGAGTATCTATCTTCCGCATTATGGCGGCAGTTACAATTTCTTGATCCGACGAAAAGACGGTGCGGTATTTCATATACCATATAGCGAAAAAGATAAATTCCCTGCGACAAACTCGAAATACACCGCTAAAGTAGATCATAACGGCGATCTGTTCGTTTGCAAATCTTCGGTGATTAGTAAAGTGGAAGCCAAAGACGGACAAACTTATCTGAGGCAAATTACTCCGAACGGAATCGGGGCAGATCAATTTGTACTAACCGATCAAACCGATGTATTAATTGGAGCGTATTCTGCTTTCAGCTATTCGGGAACAATATTTTACCCGAATGGTGGTTTTGAAAAATTTAGCTCCACTCGTTATGGCTATGACGCAAATGGATGTACTTATTTTGGTGAAACCTCCTTTTTTTTAGATGGAAATCAACTAAAACTAATTGAGAGACGATCAAAATACGATGTTGCGAACCAACTATCTACCGATACATTAGGGATTCGGAATGTTGCTATCGGCTCGGCTCCTCCCATTGCAATCAATAAAGAATATTCTCATTGCAGAATTCAATCATGGTCGGACAATAGCAGTCAAGAAGAAAGAGCAGTGAATTTTGTCGGTAGCAGCGGAATTAGTTGTAAAGATCATTTTGTTCTCATCAACGAACCTTATTTGTTGGTATGTAATCGTAACGATAACGGTACCCGTGTATTTGTCCCGGATGAATACCCGGAAATTATTAATGACGGTAAGCCTTTAGAAGACAAAATTATCAATAACGTATTGTTTGGCTTCAATTCCACTACCCGGACAATCCAAAAATATAATTTCGAAACGTTGACTTATTCGGAAGTGCAATACGACGATTCCTCCGTTGGCCAGTATGTCCAACTTGGTATTTCATTGGGGTATAATGCGTATATAATAAACGGCGTTCGCAATTCCGACGGGCGCAGTGTCGTGATCGAAATTGACCACTCCACGGGAGCCGTTAAAACGACCGTCGCCCCCGATGAACGTAAAATCACGGAACTGATCCAACTGAATTAGCAACATGCTACAAGTTAAAACGGAGGCTGAAAAGCCTCCATTTTTTGTTTGAAATTCCAATGTTCTGTAATTACAATTATCAAACGTTGAAAGGCTACTCTATTTTGTGTTAATAATCTAAAATATATGTATTGGAGGCTTATACGATATATTTTATTATATTTGGATTATGTAGATAAATATAGTAAACGGATGAGTAAAAAATTTATATGGGGCTTAGCTGTAGGGGTTGTTTTAGTAATGGTAACATTAGCAATAATTGTGTTATGTAAAGGACATGACTTTATTGCTATCAGGATTATTAACCCATCCGGGAGCGAGAGTATTTTATCCCATTGTGATAAAATGTCTGTCATTAAAGAACTTGAAGCAAAAGGAGTATTACTTACACCAAATGAGTATACAAACCATGTTGTAAGCTTTTATAATTCCATTATAGCTTGTCTGCTTGGATCCCTTATTATTTTCTCTTTTCTTGGTTACTTTAGCATGAAGTCTAAATTGAAAGAGCAAATTCAAGATGCACTTGAAGATATGATGAGAGACTCGAAGAAGTTTGAAAACACGATACTTGATAATGTGTATGGACGAGTTACAGAAGATTTTGTTGAAGCTGAAGACTTTGAGAATCTAAAAAAAGATGTACAAGAATTAAAAAATATAACTGTTTCGACGAAAAAAGAAATAATTGCAGAATAACTATGGGCTCAATTGGAACAAGACCTCAAATAAATAAACAGACTCACGAACCACCTTTATTAGGAGGAAATGTGAATGATGTGATAAAAAGCATTGCAGATTTGGGGTTTATAAATGCTAAGGGTAGAGTTGATATTGTTGCATATGTCAAACAAATCAATGATGTCAATCTTGTTTTTGATGAAGAGTTGTCTGCGGCTCAATCGGGTTATCTTACAAAAGAAGGAAATAAATGGATTATTGGGGTAAATAAGAATCACAATCCCAAAAGACAACGGTTTACAATTGCTCACGAGTTAGCACATTTTATTCTCCATAAAGGAGAGGAAGAATATTTTGAAGATGAAATATTTTTCAGAGATAATAATCTAACATCTATTGAATTTGCGGCAAATAATTTTGCAGCAAATATATTAATGCCAGAAGCCTTTGTACGAGAAGCTATATCAACTGGAATTACAAACCTTGAAGATTTAGCTAACAACTTTGATGTATCCGTGTTGGCGGTAAAAAATAGAGTTCTATCATTGGGTTATAATTTGAGAAATGAATAATAATTACTATCTCTTATTTAAAACCGGAGATTCTGAGTTTAAAGCCATAAATGCTACTTCTCTGAATCATCGCAAATTTTTTATACCTATTGTAGAACTTACAAGAGGTCGAAAATTGCGAGGTAAAGATTTAACACCTATACAAAACAGGTTGAATAAGGTCTATAAGTTATTTAAAGGATTACCTGTCTGCCTTGATATTACTTCTTCAGAGAGGCTGTCTAATCCCGAGATTCTAGCGTTGTATAATCCTGATAATGGCTACATTAACTGGATCGATTTTTTGGATAATGTAACCACTGAGAGTGGCTTTTCTAAATTAGTACCCTGTATTATCGCTAATTATAATGATAAAAATTATCTTGTCAATTATTCAAGACAAATTGAACAACTGTTTTCTAAGTATGATAAAGTAGCATATCGGAATGCTCTTGCAGATGAAGGTTGTTATGATGACATCGAAATTATTAATCAGTTTATTAATTCACAAAAATTACTATTTATTTTAGACTGTGGGTATGTCCCGTCCGGCGCTTGGGTGAATTTCGCTGAAAAAGCTATTACAAGAATTACAAATATTCATCAAATACTTGGTGATGCTGTGGAATTTGTGATGTGTGGCACTTCATTTCCCAATAACGTAAGTGAAATAGGTAAAGATGATGAAGATTCATTTGGACTTTTTGAAATCAATTTACATCAAAAGGTTGTGTCTGCATTACCTACTATAAAAATCGTTTACGGAGATTACGGTTCTATAAATCCGATTCGTAATGATAATATTGTTATGGCGAGGGGATGGATTCCGAGAATAGATGTGCCGACTCAAAGGGAAATTTTCTATAAGCGGGAAAGAAGAGGAGAGAATAATTATTCAAACACGTATTCACGAGTTGCACGAAAGATTGTTAGGGACAGCCGTTTCCCTAAAAATTTTTCATATAATTGGGGAATTGAGCAAATTAATAATTGTGCTAAGGGAGCATCTCCTGGCTCAAACCCTTCATTTTGGATTTCTGTACGAATGAATATACATATCCAACAACAAATAGAACGTTTGAATGCTAAAGGATAATATCCCTCCGATGTATTGATAATACAGGAAGGTCATCAATATGTGTATTTATCCCTTTTTCAGACAAGAATAAAGAAAATTTTTTAGAAAGAAATGTTTCTAAATAAGTATATAGAGTATTTTTTAATTCTTTTGCATTTTTGTTCGTGAGTAAATCTCGGGCTTCATTTGCTGTAACTCTTCTGTTTAGATTAAATGTTCTTTTTAGATAATTAGCATTGACTGTTTCCAAAATAGAACGCTTGTCCGCGTTTCTTTGCCGAAGAGCTTTACGTTTAATATTAATACGCTCTTCATCGTCGATAAGAAATATTCCTATCGTTTTATCTGTTTTTTCTTGAACTTTATATAACTGTTTTTTAGTACATACTACATATATATAATCAAAAATTTTTTTATACTCATTAATTTGGTTGTCCAATCTTCGTACATCGTCACGATCAGCCTTGATTTCAAAGGCACTAATTTTATTTTCTGAAAGTTGCATAATATCAACAACTTGTTTTTTGGAGCCATAAGTAACTTCGCTACCAAGAATGATAGAATCATTTTGAGAAATAAGAAAATCTATCAAAATTGTTTTTATAGCTTCAGCATTCATAACGGTAACAAAGATAGAAAACAGAAATGTTTTTAGCATCCGTTTTTATACTTATGTATCAATCCCCCATCATCATTATTTTGTGGGTAAATTATATCATAAAAGAAATTTAATTCTTCTGCTGTTGATTGTATAAAATCTACCTGCTTACGATAACCACATATCATTGAGACTCCGGTTTTAGTTATAAAATCGTTGATATTCGCGCGTTTCGTCCGCATGGTACTGCAACTCCCGAAGTGAACGATCCGACTGCTTAAATGCCCCTCCAAAACGTCTGCAATCTCCGATAACGTCACGAAGTCGCGCCCGATCTGTATACCGTTCGGGCGGCCGTGAAACGCAATGTAAAGCATCCGGTAGTTTTTGTAACGTTTAAACGTGAATTGCCGGAGGTATTCGAAGAACTCGTCTTTCGTGTTGCATTTGCGGTAGACATATTTAATTCCAGCGGAGTAGTAGAGAATATCGAGAATCGGGCGGATACTTTGTTTGCTTCGCGGGTTGGTATTCCAATTACCCTCCAGGCAGTATATGTATCGCGGCTTCCTCAAATCCGTATATCTTTGAATACGCTGTAATACCTCGGTAAATCTTCCTGCCGGATTATCTCGTCGTTATACACTTCGAGCATCTGAATACTCCGGTGGCGGCTGTATTTCGATACGGTCAATAACTCGCCCTTGTAGGACTTTATCAGCTTCGTGATAAAATAGTGACGGAAGCCGTGTGCGCTTCCGTCGATTTGTAAGGTGTGGAACGTTCGTTTAATAATCTCCCGGACGGATTTCGTTGTGAGTCGTTCGCCCCGGCAATGGTTGCTGTCGCTCCGGAACAATGGGCCTTCACGGTAACGATATACTCGCAGATATTCCTGTAAGACTTTCACCGTAGAGGGGTGGAGGTAAACCGGTTCTTTATCGTCCCGGCCTTTGCCGCGAATCAAAGCGACTTTATCCCGGAACGAAATATCTTCGACGTTCAATCTAACAACCTCGATTTGCCGGAGGCCCTGAAACAAAAAGAGAGCGATAATCGCTCTCAATCTTAGATTACTCTTTGTCGGCTCCAGTGCGGAACAGTATAACTGTAATTTGCCTATATCGTCATCGGTCAGGCCGTCTTTCTTGTGCAGTCTGTTTTGAGAAAATCCCTTTATACCGTCGGTGATCTTTTGCGGGATCAGTCGTACCCGGTGCAATCCGTCTAAGAATACCTTTGCCGAAATCAGGTATTTGTTTTTGGTCGATACGCTGAACATCTGGCAACCCTGTAAATAACGCTTATACTCTAAATAACTGTTGTGGTTGAGTCCGTGAATGTCGGTAAACCGTAAAAAATACCGTATCCGCACCGCATATTCCCGGCGGGTGGTTTCCGACACGTCCAACGTATCAAATACCTGCCGTACAATGAAATCCAGCCGATTCGACGGCAATAACTCAACATGATTCATAACTCCGTTGCTGAAAATCGTATCCCGAAGTTACGAAATTAATTCTATATTTGCAAGTGTATTCGATTGATATACAGGTTGATAGATTTGAGGGGCGGACAAAAATGCAATGTTTTACCTATGTTGTACCTGTTAAAAAAGCAAACGCTCAACTTATTAAAAGTCAAGCGTTTGAAAATTATCCCTGTGGTCCCCGTGGGGCTCGAACCCACGACCCCAACATTAAGAGTGTCGTGCTCTACCAACTGAGCTAGAGAACCATTGCTGAACGCGAGTGCAAAGATAAGTCGAAAATTTTATTTATGCAATATTTTTCCGCAAAAGTCCGCTTTTCTCCGTCCGAACAGAACAAGACCGCCCGCTCTATTCGTATTCCCCGCTCTTGAGCCGGTTCACTTCCATCGGCGAGAGGAAGCGCCAGCCGCCGCGCTTGAGTTTCTTCTTCGTCAGTCCGGCGAAATAGACCCGGTCGAGCTTTTGGACCGAGTAGCCGAGCGACTCGAAAATACGGCGCACGATCCGGTTGCGGCCGGAATGTATCTCGATGCCCACTTCCTTGCGGTTTTCGCTGACGTAGCTGATCTCATCGGCATGAATCTCCCCGTCTTCGAGCGTGATTCCCTCGGCTATCTTGGTCATATCGGCCTGTGCCAGCGGCTTGTCGAGAGTCACCTGATAGACTTTCTGCTTATTGTAGCTCGGGTGCGTCAGCTTGCGGGTCAACTCGCCGTCATTGGTGATGAGCAGCACGCCCACGCTGTTTTTGTCGAGCCGTCCGACCGGATAGACCCGCTCGGCGACAGCACCTCTCAGCAAATCCATGACGGTCTTGTCGGCATGCGGGTCGTCGAGCGAGGTGACGAAGCCCTTGGGTTTGTTCATCACGATATAGACTTTTTTCTCCCCTTTGATGACCGACCCGTTGAAACGCACCTCGTCGTCCGGATTGACTTTCGATCCCAGTTCGGTCACGATCTGTCCGTTGACAGCCACCAGACCGGCCGTAATCAGGTCGTCGGCCTCGCGGCGCGAACAGATACCCGAGTTGGCGATAAAACGGTTCAGACGAATCGCCCCCGCCGGCTTCGGAGCGTCGAATCTCGGGTAGCTGCTCGTCCGGCCGTCACGATGCGAATGTCCTGCTCCCTGCTTTTTCGGTCCGTAGCGCTTGTCGCCACGCGTATCGCGGTATCCGTCCCGGGACGGATACCGGTCTTCCTTGCCGCGACGATTGTCCCGGTTCCATGACTTCGCCGCGGTCTGCGGACGGCCGCCGTGCGGGAAAGAACGGGAGTCGGCATCGGACGGTTTGCGCCCCCCCTTCGGCCGGTCGTCCCGTTCATACCGATTGTAGGAGCGTTCCTTGGGCTCATCTTCCCGATTCCACGACCGTTCCCCGCGGTCGAACCGACGATAGGATTTTTCCCGGGGAAACTCGTCGCGCCGGCGGTTGTCCTTCGTGAAGTTCGGATTGAAAGAGTGCCGCTTCCCGCCGTCGCCGAACGGACCGTCGGAACCGGATCTTACGTCCCGCGCGGGTCGGCTGATTCGCGGACGCTTGTCCTTAACGAAAGGCGACGGGTCCCCGTCATGGTCGAAACTTCTCGAATCGTCGCGACGGGAGTAGTTTCCGAAGCGGTCGCCGCGGCGGTCTTCGCCGGCGAAACCCTTCTTTTTTTTCGGATCGAATGTGCTCATGGATCGGTATGCGCTAAGTTTACTCGAGTACCTGCGCCGAGGCTTTTCCGCCGCCGGCGCACGGTCTGCAAATCGGTTCAAAGGTATGGCTTATTTTTTACAATTTGCCATATATTTGCAATCTATTTGATTGCATATGAAATACAATTTTGACGAGGAAATATGCCGGGAAGGCACTTCTTGCGAAAAATTCGACCTGCGGGACGAGATTTTCGGCCGGGACGACGTCATTCCGCTCTGGGTCGCCGATATGGACTTCGCCGCACCGCCCGAGGTCACGGAAGCGATACGCAAGCGGGCGGAACATCCCGTTCTGGGCTATTCCTACCGGTCGGACGCCTATTGGAACGCCATCATCGGCTGGGTCGAACGGCACGGAGGCTGGAAGCTGCGCCGCGAGTGGCTCGACTTCACGCCGGGGGTCGTATCGGGGATCGTTTTCGCGCTCAGGGCATTCACATCGGAAGGAGACGGAGTCGTAATCCAGCCGCCGGTGTATCATCCGTTCGCGCGGCAGACCCGTCTCAACGGACGGCGCGTTCTCGAAAATCCGCTGATACAAGCGGCGGACGGACGGTTCGTCGTCGACTTCGACGATCTGGACCGCCAGTTGTCCGGAGCGAAAGCGTTGCTGATGTCGAATCCGCACAATCCGACCGGGCGCGTCTTCACCCGGGAAGAACTGACGCGCATCGGCGAACTGTGCGTGAAGCACGACGTACTGATCCTCTCCGACGAAATCCATTCCGACCTGATATACGACCCGCACCGGCATCTGCATATCGCCGCGCTCGACGAGCGGTTCGCGCGCCGGACGGTCACGTTCATCGCGCCGAGCAAGACATTCAACATGGCCGGGCTCTCTACGTCGGTCGTCATCGTGCCGGACGACTCGCTCCGCCGGCGTCTGCAGACCGAGCTGGCCAAGCTGCATGCCGATCAGGGCAACATATTCGGAGCCGTTGCGCTGGAAGCGGCTTACAGTCGGTGCGACGAGTGGCTCGAGCAACTGATCGACTATCTGGACGGAAACGTGAACTACGTGCTCGACTTTTTGCGCGACCGCATGCCTTCCGTTCGTGCGGTCCGGCCCGAAGGCACCTACCTGATGTGGCTCGATTTTCGGGAATGGCCCATGACCCACGAGCAGACGTACCGCCTGCTGATCGACCGGGCAGGACTCGGTGTCAACGAGGGATCGATGTTCGGCGAGCAGGGACGCGGCTGGATGCGTTTCAACATCGCCTCTCCCCGCCGGGTAATCGAACGGGCCATGGACCGGCTCTACCGCGCCGCAGCCGCAGAAGGGCTGGCCGGTCCGGCCATTCGGAACCGATAGGACATCGCACGCGCGGATATTTCCTCCGCCGTGCCGGGACAGGAAGCGCCGGAGCGTACCGGCAGTAAAAGAATCGGGAGCGATGCGATAGGCGGTTGCATCGCTCCCGTGCTAATTTGTTGGGAGGGGAATAATATTTGATTGTTTGCTTTTATAATTTATAACTTGGCATTTTTCGCTTCAGGTTTGTACGTTTCATTCGATCGTCATTCCTTTTGAAACAAACATAACGGAGATTTCAGCTCATTGCAAGAGGACAAAGATTTTCCGGAGGGCATATTTACAAAAACACACCGCTGATTATCAAATTATTGCAAGGCAGCCAAAAAAACGCCACAGGGAACAGGAGGACAAGCTCTTTTTATTTAACGAACTAATTTGCAACGAATTGGCATCATCCTGGCCTGGTTGCTCGCCGACTTGCATCATCCATCGGGCGAAAGACGTGTAAAAAAATTGTTTTTCCTTGCTTTTTTAATGTTTATCCTTCCCAAATGAACCGAAAATGAAACTTTCCCGGACTTTTCGAAACGAAAAAAGCCGGCTCTGATGAGCCGGCTTTCTCGACGGAACCGGTTTCGACGCGTTATTTCGGCCCCGACTTTTTGATATCCTTGATACGCAACTGCGGCGTAACCGTCCCCCGATAGTGATTCTCGACGACCGTATAGCAGACGTCGATTCCCCGGCCCGAACGGACATGCTCGTACAAGGCCGGCTGCTGGAAAGCGATGGCCGGAATCAGCGTATTGGGCTTCTGTCCCTGAATCAGGTCCATTTTCAGATGCTCCCGCTCGGCTCCCACCAGCCGGGCGTCGCCGCGATTGCTGACACCGCGCGTGACGAACACCGGCGAGTTGTTGCCCGGGCCGAACGGCTGGAAGCGGTTCAGCGTCGAGCGGAACTGCGGCGTGATATCGCTGAACAGCAGCTCGGAGTCGATCTCGACCTGCGGAATCAGCATCTGGGGATCGATGTGCCGTTCGACGTATTCGTTGAAGCGGCGCGTGAACTCGTCCACGTTCTCCGGCCGCATCGTGAGCCCGGCCGCATAAATGTGACCTCCGAAATTCTCCAGCAGGTCCGAGCACGACTCGACGGCTTGATAGAGGGTGAAAGTCCCGTACCGGTAAGTTGCGTAAGCGGAAGCAGTATCCTGA
>ERZ827492.2921-NODE-2921-length-11324-cov-3.054131_pt1 | contig 11324 bp, 13 predicted proteins | sample MGYA00519704_ERZ827492 | MGnify/ENA primary metagenome ERZ827492 (study PRJEB31778, sample SAMEA3449325) | human gut metagenome | biome: human gut; feature: human-associated habitat; material: faeces | place: United Kingdom | collected 2010/2012 ...
ATCTGCGGAAAATATCTCCTGTATGGGCGATTTAGACAGCTTCACGGGCAAAATAGGGCAGTGCGAAAGTGTCAGCCGTTGCAGTAAGGATAAAACGGAGCTTGGCTCGGGAACTGCCTATGTCACAGTTGAGCTGGGGCAGGAGCTTTTCTATAAGGTGCTTGGCGAAACCACAGGCATCGAACTTAGCGACGAGGGCGACCTTATGCCTTGTATGATTGAACTTGCAAGAATCAAGAAAGAGTACGAAAAAGTCAGCACCGCACTTGAGCAGGTCAGAGCCACAGGATACGGAATAGTAATGCCGTCCGCCGAAGAACTCACCCTTGAAGAACCTGAAATTGTAAAGCAGGGCGGAAAATTCGGAGTAAGGCTCAAAGCGTCAGCCCCGTCAATTCATATGACCCTTGCAAATATTAACACTGAGGTAAACCCGATAGTCGGCAGTGAAAAGCAATCGGAGGATTTGGTAAGGTATCTTCTCAGAGAATTTGAGGAAAATCCCACAAAGATATGGGAAAGCAATATTTTCGGAAAATCGCTCCACGAGCTTGTAAACGAGGGCCTGCACAATAAGCTGAGCCGTATGCCCGATGACGCAAGAGCAAAACTGCAGGAGGCGATACAGAGGATTATCAATGACGGCTGTAACGGGCTTATCTGTCTTATATTATAAAAGTCCGCCATATAAAAAGACCGCACCTCATCACAGGTGCGGTCTTACTCTGTCGATAAACCAATTATTATTAAAGCCCACGCAGTGAAATATTTCACCAACCTCGCCTCGCACCAACCCTTCCAAAACCGCACTATCCATCGAAAATCGCCAACACTCTTGCCTTTTAATGAACGCTTTGCCGGTTTCGCAAAATGTAGCAAATCGCCAACACCCTTGCCTCCCCTCGAAAAAGGGGAGGTGGCACGGCTGATACAATTTTTTCGCTTGCTGTACAGTATTCAGATATTCCTGCCTTTATAATTCAGAAACTATTCCGAGCCGTGACGGGGGGGATTGTGAATGCGTAGAAGCTTTTACGGTAGCACTCCCATCATTTCAATCTCTTACTCCCTGCACCAACCCCTCCAAAACCGCACTATCCCACTCACTTTTCGTAATGCCAACATCTGTATGTGCCGATATGCTTTCAAATTCGCACTATCCTATTCGCTTTTCGTAGGGTGAGGGTCTGTGTGTGCTTTTTGGTTTCGCATCCATGCGAAACTATGGGCACACACGCTAAGGCATCCTTGCCTTGCTTGCCCCTCCCGTTGCACCAATCCTTGTTGTTTTCGCTAATCTTTGTAAAAGAACACCTATCACTTGCCTTGCTGCCCCTCCCGAAACATCATTGTAATTATAAAAAAACAATTCAAAAGAAATCCAATGTAAAGAGGCAAAGCCATCAGAGTGTCCTAAGAGGGATAGTGATAATAAATCAGAAGTTTATTTCAAAAACAGACTTTCCCAACATACCAAAAGACCGCACCTCATCACAGGTGCGGTCTTACTTATTCTAAACCTTACTGCATCGCAGGATTACCGCCAAGCAGACTGAACATATCAATCCCCGCAAGGCTCAGCAGAAAGCTGACAGCAATGAACAGCACAACAGCAACAACAGCCGCTATCCATACCGTTCTTTTCTGCTTTTTCGTCCAGGTGTGCTGAGGACGGGCTTCATCGCTCACGCTGAATGAGATTGTTTCATCGCTTTTTACTGTGTCATGTGCGATCATATCGTCATTTTCGTGGTTTTCGCCGTCTTCTGCGTTTGCCAATACTTTTTCTTCGCTCATATCCGTCCTTATTTTACTATATATTCCTTAGCCTTTTCAAGAATAAGCTGCTCCCTTTTAAGCACAAAGCTCATCTGATATTCCTTACACTGCTCGGAAAGAGCCTTGAGGCGGCTTACAGCCTCGTCATAAGGCATCCATTCTATTTTATATCCCAGTCTTTCCTGCGAACGTTCAAGCATCGCAGTATCGCACTTGTCCGATACTTTCTTTGCCACATAGCAGTGTGAAACCATGCAGAATTTTCTCTTGAACTTATGCTCCTCTATCCATCCGAGATAGCCTAAAAGCTCGGCAGGGTAGCCGGTTTCTTCCGTTACTTCCCTTAAAAATGCCTTGTCGGGAGTTTCTGTTATCTCTATACTTCCGCCGGGCAGCTTGTAATATTTGGAGTCTTCTATCTTCATCATGGCAATGTTGCCCTCGCCGTCTGTCATGACGCCTCTTGTGTTATAACGTGCGTCGTCATCGATGTACTGAGGCTCACCGCCAAAGAAATCGCTTTCGGTTATCTTTGCAATAAGCATTAATATGTCGTCCCTTTCATAGTGCGGAGTTTTCCGCTGTTTTTTTCATACATATAATATCACAAACGCACCTGCATTGCAATATAAAAAGGTAATTCACTTTTGTAGAAAACACCTATATATATGCCTTAATTATTGGTGATTATGCACAGTGGAACTTGAGGTGCATTAGTGATATAATAACTTTATCCGACTAAAAAAATATGAGGAAAGATAAAAATGGAAAATACTGCAACCGTCAGCGGCACAGAAGTTAAAAAATACAGACGTGCAGGCTTTATGGACGAGGTAAGAGGCTTCTGCATACTCTGTATGGTAGTATACCACGTCTGCTTCGACCTTAATTACACCTATAATATTCACATCCCGATAATGTTCGACGGCTGGTTTGACATTGTCCGTGACATTTTTGCCGGAGCATTCATGTTCATATCCGGTATGAGCAGCCGTTATTCGCATAATAACGCAAAGCGTGGCATCCAGTGCTTTTTTATTGGTATGATAATAACCTTCATTTTCGCATTCTTCGCACCCTCCGCCCCCATACTTTTCGGAATACTGCACTTTATGGGCGTATCTATGATGATATATGCGATAGGGGATAAGTATTTCCTTAAGATTCCCGCACCGGTCGGAATAGCCGTGTGCGCCGTGCTTTTCCTATTAACAAGAGGAATTATGTACGGCTATCTCGGACCTGCGCAAGGTGTCGGAATAAAGCTGCCCGAATTTATCTACAATGCAGGACTTCTTTTTCCGCTCGGCTTCAGAGCACCGAGTTTTCAGTCAATGGATTATTTTCCGCTCCTGCCGTGGTTTTTCGTGTTTCTGGCAGGCGCTTACACCGGAAAATACGCTATCGAGGATAAAATGCCGGCATTCTTCTATAAAACACATTGCAAACCGCTTGCGCTTGCAGGCAGATATACCCTGTGGATATACGTTCTGCACCAGCCTGTAGCAATGGTCTTTTTCCTGCTGATTTTCGGAAAAATATAAAATTTCAAAAAAGTCTTGACAAACCGTTTTCGGTTTGCTATAATAATATAGCTTGACAAGTATACAACTTTGTCAACATCCCTTGCTCGTACAAGAGTACGGGCTTAATATCCACAAGGAGGTGCTTTATAATGGCAAAGCTCAGCGAAAAGTATGAGGCAGTTGTTGTATTTTCACTCAAGAACGGTGAGGATGCAGTAAAGGCTCTCGTTGCTAAGTTCTCTGATCTGATCAAGGAACACGGCACATTAGTTGACGTTGATGAATGGGGCGCTCGTAAGCTCGCTTACGAGATTAACTACGAAACCGACGGTTATTATGTAGTTTACAGCTTCGACAGCAAGCCTGATTTCCCTATGGAATTCGAGCGTATCATCAACATCACTGACGGCGTTCTCCGTTCGCTCGTAACGGTACGCAAGTAATCAAGGTTTGAAAACAGACAGGAGGAACGATAACGTATGTACAACAAGGTAATTATGATGGGTAGGATTGTCAATGACCTTGAGCTGAGATCGACACCAGCGGGTGCTTCCGTGCTTTCTTTCAGAATTGCGGTAGATCGCAGATTTCAGACAAAGGGTGAAGACAGAAAATCCGATTTCTTCAATGTTGTCGCATGGCGTAACGAGGCAGAATTCATTTCAAGATATTTTGCAAAAGGACGCATGATACTTATCGAGGGTGAGCTTCAGAACAGATCTTACCAGGATAAGAACGGCAATACAGCTTACATTACCGAGATTATCGTTGACCGTTCCACGTTCACAGGCGAAAAGGCAAACAACACACAGGGTACATCCTCTGCTTATCAGAGCTACCCCGGTAATGCCGCTAAAAACGCCGCTCCCGAACATCCTGCACAGGCTTCAAACACAGCGCCCACAGTGTCGCAGGGTAACAATTCAGACTTCACCGTAGAATCCGGTGACGATGACGATTACCCGTTCTGATCAAAATAAGGAGGATAAAACAATGTCTGAAAGAGAAAAGAACGAAAAGTCAACAGTTCGTCCTATGAAGCGTACAAGAAAAAAAGTTTGCGCATTCTGTGCTGACAGAGCTGAATTCATTGACTATAAGGATGTAGCTAAGCTCAGAAAGTGCATGACAGAGCGTTACAAGATTCTGCCCCGCAGAGTAACAGGCTGCTGCGCATATCACCAGAGAGAGCTTACAACAGCTATCAAGAAGGCAAGACAGGTAGCTCTTATTCCTTACGTTTCTGACTAAGTTATAAACAGCTTTATAAAAAATCGATGCTTAAACCGCATCGATTTTTTTATTTTTATCTATTGATTATTTCCTTAAAATGCTGTATAATAATACAGTATGATTGTGAGGTGTGTGTTTTGGCACAGAAAAAAGGAAAAAATAAATTCGGAATAACACCGTCTATGATATTTCTGAATCTTTTACTGGTTCTTATCATCTGCACAGTGTGTTTCTTTACCTATAATATTATAAACGGCGAGGATAATACTTCATCCGAACCGCCGTTCACAGCGGTGACATCTGCACCGCCCGAAACTTCCGCTCCCGCTACTACCGCAGGCAGTACGAAAAAGCCCGACAGCAACTCATCCGTTGCCACATCGGATAATGAGCCGACACTTGACTTTGATAAGGACTATTTCTCCTCATCGCTGTTCATAGGCGACAGTATCTCCACAGGCCTTAGCCTTTACGGCTTCCTCGATCAGCAAAACGTATTCGCTCAGCAGGGTCTTGCACCCTCTACGGCGCTTGACGCTGACATCGACGGAGTGACGCTTTCGGATAAGATTGCTTCATTCAAGCCCAAAAAGATATTCGTGATGCTCGGCACAAACAGCGTCGGATACGCCGATAACAAAACGCTTGCAGGCAATATGAAGGAGCTTGTGGAAAAGATTTCTTCTCTTACAAAGGCTAAGATATACGTTGTATCCATTCCGCCCGTAACAGCAGAAGCAGAGAAGTCGGACGAGAATGCACTTACCCTTAAGGACATCACCGATTATAATACCAAGCTCAAAAATGCAATTTCCGGAACTTCGGCAACATTCATCGACCTTAACAGCATCCTTTCAGACAAGGACGGATATTTCAATGCCGATTATGCAGAAATGGACGGAATTCACTTTATGGGAAAAACCTACGAGGTAATGCTCAGCTATCTGCAGAAGCATTCTTCGTAAATATCAAAGGGGCAACATATTAAGAATGAAACATATAGCTGATTGTAAAACAATAGCAATATCGTTAATCTGTATATTTTCAATAGTTCTTTGCAGCTGTTCGGACGTAACAGTGTCGCAGGATAGTTCGTTGTCAAAAAATGACACAACAACCCCTGTAAAAACATCGTTAACCGACACCAAATCATCAACTGTAGCGACAACCGTTAAAATCGTAACTACATCGGCTACTACAGCCGCTACAACGACCGAAACGACACTGCCTGAAACTACAGCTGTAGCAACAGAGCCAAAGCCTGCTCCGACTGATTCGCCAAAAACCTCTGAAACCGCTCCACAAGCCAAACCGACAGCATCGACAGACTTTGATACCTCATTTTTTGACGATGCGCTGTTCATAGGCGACAGCATTACTACCGGTCTTTACCTTTACGGTTATCTCGACGAGTCCCTTGTCTACGCAAAGCTCGGGCTTGCCCCCTCAACCGCATTGGAAAGCGAAATAGACGGTGTAACCATAAACAGTAAAATAAAAGCAAATAATCCCAAAAAGATATATATTATGCTCGGCACGAACAGCGTTGGCTATTCCGACGGCAATTACCTTGCAAATTGTATGGGCGAACTTGTACAACATATTTCACAAATCACAAAAGCGAAGGTATACGTTCTGTCTATCCCGCCGATAACATATTATGCCGAAGCTGACTATGGCAACGCACTCACAACATCTGCAATAAACGAGTATAATACCGCATTAAAAAGCGTAATTAAAGGCACAAAGGCGAAATTTCTCGACTTTCATTCTGTGCTGACCGCTCCTGACGGTTATTATTACGAGGAATATCACGAGATGGACGGAATTCACTTTATGGGTTCAACGTATCAGGTTATGCTAAGTTTCCTTGAGAAACATTCTTAATATAAAATGTGCATAAAAGAAAGGAATTATGAACAATGAAAAGCAGTATCACAAAGAGAATAATGGCAGGAATTGTCTGCGCTATGGTCGCAGTTTCAATATGCGGATGCTCCGAAAAACCCGCTCAGTCATCGGCTTCGGAAAGCTCCGTAACATCCGATGCAGGCTCTGTTTCCGAGGCTTCTGACAGCAGTACGGCGACCGGTACCGCCGCCGAAATCACAGCTAAGATACAGGAAGATGTCAAGTTCCCCGGTATGGCTGAAATAGGTGAAGACCGTCGTTCGTCATTTTATGATGTTGATAGTGATAAGATAGTTAGCTATAGCGCATTCATTTGCGGTTCGGGAGGTTCTCCTGATGAAATCGCTGTATTTGAAATGTCAAGTTCTGATGACATTCCTGCTGTTAAGAAGATGCTTGAAGAAAGAGTTGCCGGTAAAAAAAGCACTTGCGAGCAGTATCCGCTTGCCGCAAACTATGTTTATATGTTCGATGATAATAACGTTGTTGTAAACGGCAATTTTGTAGCGCTTATCATCTGTGCCGACAACGCAAAGGCAATCGAAGATTTCAAGGCAATGGCTAAGTAAATCAGTAAAATGAAAGGAGAACCGTATGGCTATAGAGTGTCTTGTTATAACGTTTATACTTGGGGCTATAGTGTTCTCATTCGCCAGAGCCGACAGAATCCGCTGGGTCATAGCGACCGTTCCGCTTGGGATACTGCCGCTTGCAAACTGCGTGTCATGCTTTGTCTGTACTGCGTTTTTGGGGTGCGAACTGCCTAAGAATATCGCTGCGGTGATACTTCTTCTTGCAGTGATGGCATCGTGCGTGTGGATAGGCATAGCGTCGGGTTTTCTGCGTACAAACCGTATGCGGATACCTTATATTAGCGCGGGCATCGGCTTCAATGTGGTTCTTGGGCTTATTCTACTGAATTTCTATATCGGATTGGTATAATCCGGCTATGAAACGGAGATTCACAGCTATAAACAAATACCGCACCGCCGTAAATTTCTACGGCGGTATTTTTATCTTTACGTTATATCCGCATCCGTCAATCGTCAATAGACAAATTGTATAAAAATGAACCCGGATTTTTAGTTACTTATTCCTAAAAGACATATTGACAAATCGGAGATAACACTATATAATATTAAATGTATTTCGCTCACCACTACATATTGTGGTTTTACGATTAAAGCTTAAACGAGAGGGAGAAATTAATGCTGACTAAAATTCAAAAGAGAGACGGACGTACAGTACCGTTCAACATTGAAAAGATAGCCGATGCTATATATAAGGCGGCGAGAGCTGTCGGTGGCAACGATTATCAGGAAGCCGGTGAAATGGCTGAAAAGGTTTGCGATTATCTTGAGGCAAACGTAAATAAGACAGGGGAGCTTCCCACTGTAGAAGAGGTTCAGGACGCTGTAGAAAAGGTGCTTGTTGAAAGCGGCCACGCAAAGACCGCCAAGGCATATATCCTTTACAGAGCCGACAGAACAAGGGTAAGAGAAATGAACACCAGCCTTATGAAGATCTATGAGGATCTTACATTCAAGGCTGCAAGAGATTGCGATATTAAGCGTGAAAACGCCAACATTGACGGAGATACCGCAATGGGCACAATGCTCAAATACGGCTCTGAGGGTGCAAAGCAGTTCAACGAGATGTATGTTCTTGCTCCCGAGCATTCAAAGGCGCACAGGGACGGCGATATTCATATCCATGACCTTGACTTTTTAACGCTTACCACAACCTGCTGTCAGATTGACCTTATCAAGCTGTTCAAGAACGGCTTCTCGACAGGTCACGGCTTCCTCAGAGAGCCTAACGAAATCAGCAGCTATTCTGCGCTTGCCTGCATTGCTATTCAGTCAAACCAGAACGATCAGCACGGCGGACAGTCTATCCCCAACTTTGACTATTCTATGGCTGACGGCGTAAGAAAGACATATAAGCACCGCTATGCTCAGAATATTGTAAGAGGACTTGAGCTTATAGGCGGCATTGAAGACCTTGCAACAGCGGAAGCCGATGTAAAGGCATATACAAAGAAGCTCGAAGAAGAAAAGCAGAAGGCTGACAGCGTAGACGGCGGATGCGCCAGCTTTTGACCTCCCACCAGGCGAACGGTTTCCCCAAAAAATCAGCAGTAGAGAGAGGTGTGAAAAAAGAGCAGGTGAAAGGCCCGGGGTCGCTGGAGGCGTCCCGTGCCGGGTCACTTCGCCCGGCAGAGCCGGTCGTTGAGGGATTTTTCACAGGCGTCAATTTCCCAGTTTTCCGGGGTCGGTTTTGGGGCCTTGGGGTCACGGACGGGGTCAGAAAAGCAAAATTTCCCGGTGGCAAGCCATTTTCCCGGGTGTCACCGCCGGGGTCAACGAAAGGATGAAGAAAAATATGGCAGAAAAAGACTTGAAACGCAAATTCGCCCTATGGATTCGCCCCTCCCTTCTGGAAGAGGTGGATTCCCTGTACCAAAAGGACAACTGCGCCAGCCGCAGTGAGTTTATGGAAAAGGCCCTCCAGTTCTACATCGGCTACCTCGCTTGCAGCCACGCCCAGGATTACCTGGCCCAGGTGATCCCTTCCACAGTCAAAGGCATCATGGATGAAACCGCCAACCGCATGGGCCGGCTGATGTTCAAAATGGCAGTGGAGCAGGCGGTGACGGAGAATATCCTCGCCGCTGTCTGCAGCGTAGACCAGCAGGATTTAACACGACTGCGGGGGCAGTGCATCGAGGAAATCCGCAAGACCAACGGCTTGCTTTCCTTTGACAAAGCGCTGAGTTGGCAAAGAGATGGCTAACGCCATCTCCCCGAGTTTTGCTTGGAGGTTTGAAAAACCTCCATTTTGCTTACGCAAAACCGCAAAACATCGCGCTAAAGATTTTAGAAAGGAGAAACGATTTGGCAAGCATCAAACAAATATCAGACCGCAAATTCAAGATCACCATCAGCAACGGCTACCGCCCGAGTGGCAAGAAAATCTGCAAGGCCAAGACCATTACCGTCCCGGATTCAGTGAAGCCCAGAGGCATCTCCCAGTACGTTGCTCACGAAGCGGAGGAGCTGGAGCGCCTGGTGAAATCCGGTTTCGCTGAGGACCGGGACACCACCTTTGAAGCCTACGCCGCCCGGTGGCTGGAGCGGCAAGTGAAATACGCTCCCGGCACCCTGGCCAGTTACCGGAGGATGTTGGAGCGGGTCTATCCCTACATTGGAGCCATCAAGCTGGGAGAACTGCGGCCCATGGCCCTGGAGAATCTGCTCATAGAGCTGCGCAAACGCACCCACCAGGGCAAGCCCATCCAGGAGGCCACCGTGCAGAAGTACCTTACCGTTGTCTCCGCCGTCCTCAGCGACGCCAAGAGAAATGAGATCATCCAACGCAATCCCGCCCGGATGATCGACCTGCCGGACACGGAACGGAGGGAACAGTTCATCCCCACGGACGAGCAGGCACAGTACTTCCTCAACGCTTTGTCTGAGGAGCACATCCTCTACCACGCCTTCTACGTTCTGGCGATCTACACCGGCTGCCGCCGGGGTGAATTGTGCGCTTTGCGGTGGAGCGACTTCTCCTTTGTGGATCACTACACCTGGAATCTGGTGGTGTCCCGCTCCCGCAGCGTGGTGCCGGGGAAAGGTGTGGTGGAGGGCCCCACCAAAAATGGCCGCAGCCGGTCCATGACCATCTCTTACTACGTGGTCAGCACGCTGTGGAGCCTGCACGACTTCCAGAAGCGTATGGCCAGGGAGAACCATCGGAAGGTCAGCCCCTATCTGTTCGCCAACGCCCAGGGGGAGCCGGTTCATCCAGACACCTTCACCAAGCGCCTGCGGAAACTCTTTCAGGAATTGGGCTTCCCCTCTTCTTTCCATCTGCATACGTTACGCCATTACTTTGTCTCCACCATGCTCCATGAGGGGGTGGACAAGCAGACCGTGGCGGAGCTGGCAGGCCACGGGGACACCTCCTTTCTGGAGCGGACATACTGTCATCCCCAGATGAGACTAAAGCAGGCGGCAGCCGAAAGGCTGGAGGAAGCCCTGTTTCGGTTCTGAAAACCAGGTACATCGCTGGGGCTTGTGGGCAGGCTAGGCCGCCCCTCTTGTCCAAAGGGTAGAAAGTGAAAAAGCCACTAGACTTCCGGCCGCACGTGGGGTAGTGTGTGGTTGCCTCCACAGGGCAAACCACAACAGGAAAGAGGTCAACACAAATGGCAAGCATCCGCAAACGAGGAAACAGCTACCTGCTGGTGGTGTCCATGGGTTACGACCCGGAGGGCCACCGCCGCAAGCCCCAGCAAAAGACCGTCCATCCGCCAGAGGGCCTGACACCCAAGGCCAAGGAAAAATGGTTGGAAGAAGAGGCCACCCTCTTCGAGCGCGAGTGCAAAAACCAGCCCCTAATCGTGGACAAGTCCATCACTCTGGCGGAGTACACCGCATATTGGCTGGCCCATATCGCTCCCGGCAAGCTGGCCAAGTCCACTTTGGCCCGGGACAAGCAGGACATTGATAGGTTCCTGCCAGCCCTGGGCAGCTACAAGCTCACCGACCTAAAGCCTGGGCACTTCCGCAATCTCTATGCCCAACTGCGGAAACAAAAGAACTCTGTGACGGGAAAACCGCTCTCCGAGAGCACCGTTGAGGGAGTCCACGCCTGTTTGTGTGGAATCCTCTCCGATGCCATGGAGGGCGGTTTTTTGTCGCAGAATCCGGCCTGGCGCACCTACAAATACAGCGGCAAGAAGAAAAAGCAGCGCCATGTGGCCGACGAGGAAACCACCCGGAAACTCATTGCAGCGCTGGAGGAGGAGAGCATCAAGTACGAAACCTACTTCAAGCTCATCATCGCCACGGGAATGCGCCGTGGGGAGTG
>ERZ827492.2923-NODE-2923-length-11319-cov-3.035866_pt1 | contig 11319 bp, 17 predicted proteins | sample MGYA00519704_ERZ827492 | MGnify/ENA primary metagenome ERZ827492 (study PRJEB31778, sample SAMEA3449325) | human gut metagenome | biome: human gut; feature: human-associated habitat; material: faeces | place: United Kingdom | collected 2010/2012 ...
CTCAAACCGCTGGACACATTGCGATGGATTCGCACTCGGGACGGTTCTGCCGAAGCATGGAATGTGCGTGACCTTGGAGGCTGGGCTTGCGATGGAGGCACGGTGAAATACGGTCTGCTGATTCGTGGTGCGCGCATTACGGCCGCAGACCGGGCAGTGCTCGTCGGCCAACTCGGTGTGCAGCATGAAATCGACCTTAGAAGCAAACATAGTAGTGACCTGCCTGAGAGTGAAGTGCCAACAGAGTCCCCGCTTGGTAATGATGTGTGGTTTACGATTGCTGACAAGGCGGCATCCTACACACTGACACCGATTGCAACATGGCAGCTTTATCTTCGATGCGTAATTGACGCGGTAACGCACCGGGAGCCGGTATATTTCCATTGCACAATGGGCGCAGACCGAACCGGCACTCTCGCGTGTGTTCTTGAGGGATTGCTCGGCATGAGCCAAAGCGACATTGACAAGGACTATGAACTGACGTGCTTCAGCAGCGGAGCCGGGACAGACACGCTTGCTCGTCGCCGGAATGAGCCAGAGTGGAAGAGGCTTATCAATGCAATCAACGCCGTTTCTGGAGACACGTTCCGCGATAAGTGCGTGCATTTTGCCGTGGGAACGTGTGGGATGTCGATGGCCGACATTAACGCTTACCGCGCGGCTATGACCAACGGGACGCCAGAGACGCTGCACTGGTATCAGACAATCACCAAAAATCTTACAGGCTGCACGATCAGCAACGCCGCGTCTCAAGTGGAATATGGCGAGGCGTATACTGCGACCATCGCGCCGGAAAGCGGAAAGGCGATTACGTCAGTAGTGGTAAAAATGGGCGGCGTGGATATCACGGCCACGGCTTACTCGGCTTTCAGCGGCGAAATCAACATCGACAGGATTACGGGAGCGGTATCAATCACCGCATCGGCCACTGTACCGTCCGTTCTTTACAGTATCACGCGCAATCTCACCAACTGCGCGTCATCTAACACTGCTGACACTGCCGCTGAGGGTGCGGCCTATACCACGACGCTCTCCCCGACTGGAACATACAAGAAGCTCGGCTCGATCACTGTCACGATGGGCGGCACGGACATTTCCGCGTCAGCAGTATCTGGGAGCACAATCACAATCGCCAACGTAACTGGCAACATCGTGATTACATGCGCGGCGGTCATCACAAACATCATCGACACCATTGGAATCTCTGCGGACACGCGTCTAAGCACATCGGGCGGCGAGAACAAAGCGAAGGTAGGCTGGGCGACAATCGGAGCAAATATGGACACGACCAGCCTCATCCATCTCGTGGCTGGTGATGTGCTCCGCATAAAGGGTATGACCCTCCCCGCTGAGCATACGTCTGGGAGTGCGGCAGTGCGTTATAGCGAAGAAACGGCGGAAATTATAAGCGCGGACTACATATACAATGGGCGTAGATGGAACAACCTCGATTTTGCCAGCAGTGGAGATATCGTCACGGTGACAGCATACGCCCAGCATTACATCCGCATAAGTCTGGAGTGCGCAGACCCGTCAGCAGTTATCGCTACCATCAACGAACCGATTACGTAAAAGGAGGCGCAAGATGGACATCATCGAGGCTTTTGCCACGAAAAACAAGTGCTATCAGGCGGGTGCGCCGCTGCACCCGCGTGGGCTGATGCTGCACAGCATCGGCTGCCCACAGCCCAACGCGGCCGTGCTGGCGCGGTACTATAACCAGTACCAGCCGGGCGGGCAGAGCGTGTGCGTGCACGGCTTTATCCAGCGTGACGGCACGTACTACCAGACGTTGCCGTGGGAGATGCGCGGCTGGCACTGCGGGGGCAGCGCCAACGGCACGCACATCGGCGTGGAGATGACGGAGCCTGCGTCCATCGCTTACACGGGCGGCGCGAGCTGGCGTGACCTTAACCCGGCCGCGACCGAGACGCACGTGCGCGGGACGTATGCGGCGGCGGTGGAGCTGTTTGCGCAGCTCTGCGAGCAGTACGCGCTCGACCCGCTGGCCGACGGCGTGATTATCAGCCACGCCGAGGGCGCGGCAAGAGGCATCGCCAGCGCGCACGCAGACCCTACGCACCTGTGGCGGGCGTTTGGGCTGACGATGGACGGCTTTCGGTCGGACGTCGCCACAGCGATGGCGGCAAAAAATACAGTCGAGGAGGACGACAATATGATCAGATACCATAGCATCGGCGAGATGCCGAGCTACTACCGCGAGGAGGCGGCGCAACTGGTGGACTCCGGCGCGCTGCAGGGCGACACCAGCGGCGACCTCAATGTCAGTGATGACATGATCCGCGGCGCAATCATCGGCATGCGCTACGCCGAGGCGCGCAACCCGCGCTACTACAGCCTGGACGACGTGCCCGCATGGGCGCGCGAGGAGACGCAGCGGCTTATCGACCGCGGCGCGCTGAAGGGCGACGGCAAGCACGAGCTCAACGTCACGTATGACGCGCTGCAGGCGATGATCGTGTGCCAGCGGATGATCGATGCCGCCGGCGACGGGGAGTGAGGCGCGGATGTGAGTACATATCAGTGGCTTTGCCTGCTGGGCGTCCCGTCGCTGCTGATCGGCGCGCTGCTGGGCATGATCCGGCATCTGGCGGCGCAGATTAAGCACGACCGCGCGGACACGGCGGCGACCAAGCTGGGCGTACAGGCCCTGCTGCGGGCACAGATGATCGCCGACTATAACAAGTGGTCAGATCGCGGCTACGCCCCCATCTACGTCCGGCAGAACTTTGAAAACTGCTGGAAGCAGTACCACTCACTCGGAGCGAACGGCGTGATGGACGACATCCACGTCAAATTTTTGCAGCTACCAACACAAAATTAACAAGGAGGAAATTATATGGAACTTGGTATTGCATCTGTGGCGGCGATCACCGCCATCGCGTATCTGCTGGGCATGGCCGTCAAGGCGACCAGCGTGGCCGATAAATGGATCCCCATCATCTGCGGCGCGGCCGGCCTGATCCTCGGAGTCGTCGCCTGGGCGATGGGCGTGCCGGACTTTCCGGCGCACGACTGGCTCAACGCCGCGGCCGTCGGCATCGTGTCCGGCTGGGCGGCGACGGGGCTGAATCAGTCGGTCAAGCAGCTGACCGAGAAATAATAATTAAGAAACGCCTGGGAGAACCAATGTTCTCTCAGGCGTTTTTTATCAAATAAGAGTATGAAACAGAGTTTGAAATAGAACTAAGTTTGTCTGTATTTCACTGCATTTTTTATTTTTAGGGCAAAAATCAGAGAACCGGAAAACACTGATTTATCAGCATATTCCGGCTCTCTTTGGTCCGAGTGAGAAGATTCGAACTTCCGGCCTCTTGAACCCCATTCATACGAGAATGTAGTGTTTTCAATGCTTTGCTGGTTTGGAGTTTGAAACGAGTTTGAAATAGGATTTTCTAAATTGCGTCCGTTATCTTTCGCAGGTCGTCCAGATCCACGTCCTGATAATACCGCGTCATGGAGATGTCGGTATGCCCGATCAGCTCCAGCATATCCTTTTCCGGTGCTTTGATGCGCTTGGCCAGTGTTGCGAACGTGTGGCGGCAGGAGTGCGGCGTGTACTTATGGCGTTTGACGCCACCAGCCACTTCCACGATCGGATTGCCAATGCCGGCGGCTTCGAGCGCCGGATAAAATGCGCGATCCGTAAAAGCACGCAGCGTCCAGGCGTTCCCAGCATCATCGCAAAACAGCGCGCCGCTGCTGCGACCGCCAGCGACGCGGTCGACGATGGCCTGAATCTTCGGGGACACGGTGACGGTACGGCCTTTTCCGGCTGCGGTCTTCGCGCCGCCGACCAGACAGTGCTGCGCGCGGTCGTAGTCCTTCACGTCCAGCGCAAGAAATTCGCTCGGCCGGAAGCCCAGGTAGATCATGCAGTACACATAGTCTGCATATGGCACGGCACCGACGGCCTGCCGGATCTTTTCGATCTCGATGTCCGTGAACGACGGACGGTGCGCGGCAGCTTCGCCTTTGACGGACAAAAACTGCGCCAGATTCAGGTTCTCCGGGATCAGGTGGCGCGGGATGCCGTACTTATACATCAGGCCGCAGGTGGCACGCATATTCTCCTTGGTGCGCTTTCCGCGTGGGCATTCGTCGATGCAGTCCTGCAGGTCGTCAATATCCACGTCAGATATTTTCATCATCCAGATCGGCGAAAAATATTTGATGGCAGCGCGGTAGCAGCCGAGCGTGGAGTCATCCGCTTTGTGCGTCGGCAGCCAAGCATCGTAAAGCTCCCGAAACGTCAGATCGCGGCGCTTTGCCTGTGCCTTTTTCAGATCCGGAAGCGCCGCGAGCGCTTCTTTTTTCGTGACAAAGCCGCACTTCGTGCGCGTTTTTCGGCGCATTGTTCCGTCCGACTGCACGATATACCCAAGCGTCACACTGGCGCGCCATGTGCCGTTCGCGGCCTTATACACATATCCCTGCCCGTTGCCGCGCTTTTTCCGGCGCGTGACGGGCATTTGCGGCTTTCCGCAGGCGCAGCAGAACCGGCTGCCGTCCGGGATCTGAGCGCCGCATTTTTTACATTGCATTTTTTATCCCCCTATGATACCATAAAGGGGCAGTTACCCCTTTAATTGCGATTGGTGGTTTTCTGCATGGCCGTCTCGGTGTACCAGCACCGGGGCGGCTTTTTATTTGTTCCACGGATACGGATCCGGTCTCGGAATGGGGTGGCTGCGCTGGTAGCTTTCAAATGTTCTGGAATAGCTGAATCTATCAACGAACGAAACGTATTTACGCGGTGCATATTCTTCGATGTAATCCACGTATCTGTCAAGGCGTTCGTCAGCCGTTCGGAGATATGAAGAAGCCTCTATGATGGATCTGTTTGCCACCGATAGACTTTTCTGCGTGCATTGCAGATGATATCCCATCAGGCAGCAGGAGACGGACAGCGCGGCAGACAGCACGGAGAGCGCGGCGACGGCCAACTTCAGCGGAATGCCGGCACGCGGATTTACTTTTTTTACGTCGTTATTGTGCGCCATCCGTTTGTTTACGAAAAACGTGATGGCATCGCATACAAAAGAGACCAGATATGGCAGGAAAATGACTGCCGTTGCAACATAGTAAATAATCGCAAAGACATCCTGCGGTCCGCCGATCGCGCAAACAAGACCCCAGATCCAGAACACAGCCGGAGCGCCGGGGATGAAAACCATGCAGAAGAAGAAAACAGCCCGCAGGAGGAAGCCTTGGTGGATCATGACGAGCGGGAGAACGAAGAGCACCAGCTGGAGAATGTACCAGAGGATGCCTCCGAACGTGCCGAGAGCACTTAACAGCTTTTCTTTCATCATTGGAATGCCACCTTTCAAATGTTTTCGCTTAATTTTACCATGCTGCACAGGAGATGTCCACTGAATTGCACTGTATTACATGGCATATTTTTGGCATTCTATCTATACGGCTTCGCGGTTTGAAGAAAATAACAAAAAGTGTGCAGCATCCTGCACATTTTCAACACGCGGCCGAAAAAATGTGGTAGGATTGCGTCAAATGATGAATCACGTGCGCGAATATCGGGAATACAAAGGTGTCAGCCTGCGATGGCTGGCCAGAAAGGTGGGGTGCGGCGCAAGCACGATCAGCGCGATTGAAAGGGGGAAATGTGTTCCCGGTGTGTATCTGGCGCTGCGGATCGCAAAAGCGCTGGGGACGACGGCAGAAAGGCTGTGGGAAGAATAGAATGAATGAAGACGGAAGGCGGGAATACTTACTGGCGGAAATCACGCGGCTGCTGGCCGCGGCGAACGACCGCACGCTTGATCTGACGGCCATGTTTCTACGCAGAATGACAATGTAATAGACACCAATCGCAAAAAGCGGATCAGGAAATCAATCCTGATCCGCTTCTTTGTTTTCTGCGGTGATCTGTTTGGCAAACGCTTCGATGTCTGCCCAGCGCTCCTCCGGCAGCCGGGACAGCGCCAGAAGAAACCGGCGGCGGAAATTGTCTTCGTCGTCCTGCATGGTGTCGGCGACGAAATCCATGATCTCCTGGTCACGCGAGATCTGGACAAACATCTCGCCCTCGCCGGTGCGCAGCCAGCGCTCGTTGACGTCGTAGGTGCGGCAGATGGAGACAATTACGGCATCAGACGGCACACGTTGCCCGTTTTCGTATCCCGTGACCGTATTTCCACGAACACCAATCTTTGCACCAAAGTCTGCCTGCGTCATATGCAGCGCCTTTCGGACTTCACGAATTCTATTATGCATATTGTTACCTCCCTGTGCGAGTATAATACCGCAATAATGTCGCGCTGTCAATATTTTTGACGCAAAACTATTGACAAAATGCTCGCGGAGCGATATTATAAACTCGCAGCGTGAAGCTGCGAACTCACGAAGCGATTGGGGTGAACAAAATGCTTACAAAAAACGAGCAGAAGACGCTGGAGCGGCTGGAGACGGTCATGCAGCGCATGGACGAGATGCAGAAGGCACAGCTGTGCGCTTTTGCGGAAGGGCTGGCGATGGCGCTGGAGCACAGCAAGCGCGCGTCGTAAGGCGCGCGCTGAGCACCATCACTTTTTGCCGCGCTTTTCTTTGATCCAGCCGATTAAGGCACGGATCGGGATGAAAATGAATGCGTACAGCGCCGAACCGATTTCTAATACAAAGATCGGCGCAAGGATGACGGCGGCAACAATGCCGCCGGTGGAAATGTGTTTCGCCTTTGAATTATCTGATTTCTGGGGCGAAGGGCGCGGCGTGCTCTGCACATCGTAGCTGCTGCCGGAATTGCTCCGGCTGCTGCTTCCGCTATGGCTGCTGTGGTCGGTCTTGTCATCGAAATCGTATGGGCAATCAATGATGCCGTCGCCGTCCATGTCGTAGTGCTGGTGCGCCGGGTAACCGTGGTGATAGTGATACTCGCCGGTGGAGCGGTCGTAGTGGCCGCCGTTGGCATCTGTTTTCCCGCTGTGTGCCAGCACAGTGGGAGAGAGCAAGAGCAAAAACGCAAGCAAAAATGCAAGCAATCGTTTCCTCAAGGAAACCACCTCCAAGAGGGAACATACCACGAATCTGAAAAAATGTACAGGAAAAGGAGGAAGGCACGATGGAGCGAAAGCACACGAAGCGTGCGGCCGTGACGGACGAGGAAGTCGAGGCTGAGATTGCCGAGCTGAAGCAGGACGAGTATGTGAAGCTGGCGCAGCGGTACGACCAGTACCGCGCGCGGCGGCGGACGTATCTGTACCAGCTGCGGATCAAGCAGCGCAAGGGCATCGAACTGGCCGCCAGAGGCGTGACGCTGGAAAATCTCGAGGAAATGGGGGACGAGCAATGACACTGGAAGAACTGGCCGCGAAGCCGTCGGAGATCCTGACGTGCGCGGACGTGGCCCCGCTGCTGGCCTGCAGCCCGTGGACGCTGCACGAGCAGGCGATGGAAGACCCATACGCGCTGGGCTTCCCGGTGATCGTCGCAAAGCGGCGAGTGAAGATCCCGAAGCGGGCGTTTATCCGCTTTATGGCCGGAGAAATGGAGGGAGAGAGAACATGAAGGTATTCGGAGATCCGCGCGCGCGGGCAAAGGTGCGCAGATACATTGTGTGGTGCGCGGAGGACGTGCTGTTCTGCACGGGGCTGTTCGGCGGAATCGCGCTGGCCGGATGGCTGTTCCACGTGATCTTCACGGCGCTGGGGGTGGCGTGATGGGCCTTACGGGTGAAGCGCGCCGCGCATATATGCGCAAATACCGCGCGGCGAACTACGAAAAGCTGTCTGCGTACTACAGCAACAGACGACGCAAAAAATCGCGTGACACAGCATTCGGCGCGTTTTTGCGCGAAAACGGTATCACGCAGACAGCAGCGGCAAAAATGCTTGGCGTGTCTGTATCAACGGCAAACTGCTGGGCGAACGGCATCACGACCGCGCGCGAAGATAAGATCCGCGCAGTGTGGCCGGAGTATGGGGGTGAAAACATGATCCATTACACACTGAACGTAGAACCGCCGGTTGAACCGCCGGAGTACACCTGCCCGCGCTGCCCGGTGTGCGATGCGGAGACGGACAGCTTCTACAAGGACAAATGGGGCAACATCGTCGGCTGCCCGGAATGCGTGCAGGAGGTAACATCGTGGGAGACGTGAGCGGCGACATCTACATCCACGGAGGGCTGCCGCAGAGCCGATACTGCAGCACCTGCGCGCACTACATGCCGCTGCAAGAGTCGACGCCGGCTGCGAGCGCAAGGGTGTGCCTGTACATTTTGCAGATGCGCCAGTCACGCGGATGCCCGCCGGGATACGGCTGCCCGAAGCACATCACGCCGGAAGCATTCGCAAAAACGCCGCACGGGAGCGAGATCATGCGTATGCGTATGCGCAGCGCTGGCGGAGGCGCAAAGAACAGAGGGAGGAGAAAACGGAGATGATCACGAAGACAACGACCGTCGGCATGACGGACGAGCAATGGCACGCCGAGCGGCGAAAAAGCATCGGCGGCAGCGACGCCGGGACGATCCTCGGGCTGAACAAATACAGCTCGCCCTACGCGCTGTGGGCCGAGAAGACCGGCCGCGTGACACCGGAGGACATCAGCGACCGCGAGGCGGTGCGGCTGGGGCACGACCTGGAGGACTATGTGGCAAAGCGTTTTGCCGAGGCGACCGGAAAGCGGGTTCGGCGGGAAAACCACTTTATCGTCAACAGCGACTATCCCTTCGCGCACGCGCTGCCGGACCGCATGGTGATCGGCGAAAACGCGGGGCTGGAATGCAAGACAACGTCCAGCTTCGAGATCCCGAAGCAGTGCGCAGAGGGCGAATTCCCGGCGGTGTGGTACTGCCAGATCATGCACTACATGATGGTGACGGGCGCGCAGGTATGGTATCTCGCGGTGCTGTGCTTCGGGCGGGGATTTTACTGGTTTCGCGTGGAGCGCGACGAGGGCGAAATTTCGGCTCTGGCGGCTGCCGAGCAGGAGTTTTGGGATTATGTGCGGAGCGGGACAGAGCCGCCTGTGGACGGAACGGACGCGACAGCGGAGGCGCTGCGCACGCTCTATCCCGACAGCAGGGACGGCGAGACGTGCGACCTCGGTGCGGTGCAGTCAGCCGTGCGCAGCTACACGGCGCTCGGCGAGCAGATCGACGAGCTCAAGCGGCTGCAGGCGGAGCAGGCGGCGACCATCCAGCAGTTTATGGGCACGGCAGAGAAGGGACTGTGCGGCGATGTGGCGATCACATGGAAGACGCAGCAGCGCAGCACCTTCGACCGCAAAAAATGGGAGGCGGCGCACGGAGCGATCCCGCGCGAATACTTCAAGACGTCGCAGACGCGGCCGTTCCGGGTGACTAGCCGATGACGCCGTCGACACCATGCAGGGAGTGCCCTGGCCGGTATCCCGGATGCCACGCACGCTGTGACCGCTACGCCGCATTCCGGCGCGGGAGGGACGCGGCAAATCTGGCACGGCAGCGCGACAACGATGTCCTGCGCTACATACGAGAGAACCACGAAAAACGAGAATATGTGAAAAAACAACCATGAGAAAGGGAGACAGAGAAATGGCATATGCATCAAACATGATGCGGATCGACGCCGAGCGGCTGCGCCGGTTCGCTGCGAAGAACGGAGGACTCGCACACATCTCCAGACAGATGGGTTTCGGAGAAAGCTACCTGTCAACGATTATCACCCGGCAGCGGATGCGCCAGTCTACGGCAAATCAGCTCAGCGCTATGTACGGCGTGCCGGCGGATTTTTTCCTGGCACGGGAGCCGGAAAAGCCAAAGGCGGCCGCGCCGCAGACGAAACAGATGGGATACGCGCTGCGGCTGCAGGCGACGGACAAGCAGGTCTTCCTGCTGCTGGAGCACGACGGCGAGAAGGTCGGCAGCGCATACTCGAAGCGCAAAGACGGCAGCGAGCTGGCGCTGACGCAGGCGATCAGCTACGCGGCACACATGATCTACAAGTTCTGCGAGCAAAAAACGCTGCAGGAGTCTATGGAGGGTAAGTAAACATGGAAAAGAATCTGATCCAGAAGCAGGGCGGCCAGATGAGCGCCGCGAAGGCCGAGAAGAAGACGATGCAGGCATACATCAAGGCGATGGAGCCCGCGATCAAGAAGGCGCTGCCGAGCGTGATCACGCCGGAGCGGTTCACGCGCATGGTGCTCTCGGCGCTGTCGTCCACGCCGAAGCTGGCCGAGTGCTCTCCGCAGTCTTTTCTTGCAGCGATGATGACGGCGGCACAGCTGGGCGTGGAGCCGAACACGGCGCTGGGGCAGGCGTACCTGCTGCCGTACCGCAACCACGGGCAGATGGAATGCCAGTTCCAGCTCGGCTACAAGGGCCTGATCGACCTGGCATACCGCAGCGGCGAGGTGAGCGTGATCCAGGCGCACACGGTATACGAAAACGACGTGTTCGAGTATGAGCTGGGCATGGACCCGAAGCTGCGGCACGTACCGGCAAAGGCCGACCGCGGCGAGGCCGTCGCCTACTACGCGATGTTCAAGACCAAGGACGGCGGCTATGGCTTTGAGGTGATGAGCGTGGACGATGTGCAGCGGCACGCGCAGCGCTACAGCAAGAGCTACGGGAGCGGAACGAGCCCGTGGCGCTCCAACTTTGACGAGATGGCCAAGAAGACTGTGCTCAAGCGTGCGCTGAAGTATGCGCCGCTGAAGTCTGACTTCGTGCGCGGTGTGGCGCAGGACGAGACGATCAAGGCCGAGCTGAGTGACGAGATGTACGCCGTGCCGGACGAGACGGTATTCGAGGCCGAAGGCGAGGAGATCGACAGCACGGCCGTGGACACGGAAACGGGCGAGGTGATCGGCAGTGCTGAATAAGATCGTGATCATGGGCCGCCTGACGCGCGACCCGGAGATGCGCCAGACCGGGAGCGGGACGCCGGTGACGTCCTTCTCCCTCGCGGTCGAGCGGGACTACAGCGGCAGGGACGGCGGCGAGAAGCAGACGGATTTTATCGACGTTGTGGCATGGCGGCACACGGCGGAGTTCGTCGACAAATACTTCGCAAAGGGCGATATGGCCGCCGTGAGCGGCCGCCTGCAGATCCGCGACTGGACGGACAAGGACGGCAGCAAGCGCCGCAGCGCCGAGGTCGTGGCGGACAGCGTATACTTCGGCGGAAGCAAGCGCAGAGAGGCAGACGCAGCGCCTGCTGCATACGATGCGCGCCCGGTCGCCGTGCAGCCGACGGAGGCCGACATGGATCGGCTCGACGAGCTGGTGAGCGCATACGACAACGTCGCATACGCGGGCGACACCGACGGCGGAGACCTGCCGTTTTAAGGA
>ERZ827492.2928-NODE-2928-length-11286-cov-2.591666_pt1 | contig 11286 bp, 10 predicted proteins | sample MGYA00519704_ERZ827492 | MGnify/ENA primary metagenome ERZ827492 (study PRJEB31778, sample SAMEA3449325) | human gut metagenome | biome: human gut; feature: human-associated habitat; material: faeces | place: United Kingdom | collected 2010/2012 ...
GGTCCCCACTCGTCGCTCTCGTCTTCTTTTCTTCACGTTCTTTCATAACTTTCTAATTTATTACTTCATATATCTATCCTATATTACATTATACGTCACTGCAAATAGAGTGTTACACGTACCCTCTCCCCCTTAATTCTTTACACAAAAGTTTTGCAAAAAAGAAGAATCTCACATCTTTTTTGTATGTTTGCAGCATTAACCTTATTATTCAACATGAAAGCACAACTCTGCATATAGCTACGCTCCTTGTATAGCATTCCGATCGCAGGCCCCGCCTGTCGGAAACAGAACACGTTTCCGGGAACAGAGTTTATTATACCCTTTTATTTACCGGGCATAACAAGTAATTCCACTCACGTGGAACAATCTTGATATGTGCTATTCAAGTTGAATCATGAATTTTACAAGCAAACAAATCTGGCTCATCAACTATCCCGTGATGATGAGCATTTTAATGGAACAATTGATCAATATTACCGACGCTATATTTCTGGGGCATTACGGGGAGGTTGAACTGGGCGCTTCCGCCCTGGCCGGCATGTATTACCTGATTCTTTATATGCTGGGTTTTGGTTTTAGCCTCGGATTGCAGGTCATGGTGGCACGCCGTAACGGCGAACAGAAATACGATGAAACAGGAAAGGTGTTTTTTCAGGGATTGTTTTTCCAAACAGCCCTCTCTGTTCGCTACACATACTGGAGTATATGACAGACAATGTTAAAAAGCAAGCAAATAATGCACTGAATGTAAGAAAAAATAACTAGCTGTGCTAAAATGGCGCGTAAATTATGTGCAATACAGAGAAAAACATTGTGCAATATTACTAAGGATTAAATGTTTGTGAGCTGATTGACATATCAAGCGGCAGGTGGTATGATTAAATCCCACGAAAGTGGAGATCAAAGATAAGCTGAGGTGAGCGCACGTGGAAGGCGGTTCCGGACGAAGTTGCGGAACAAAACGTATAGGATACGGCGAAGCGGGCGCGCTCTCAGCTGCAAGGCTCTGAGCATGCCTTTTCTTCCGTGCGCGCTGCGCCGCCGTACCCTCATGGATACGGCGGCTTTTTGCTGCCCGGAAGGAGGGTATGACCATGACTGTAACCGTACTCAAGGCCCTTCTGAAGGAGAAGAGGCTGAGATCAATTCATGACGTATTGTCCATGTATAACCCCGTGGACCTCGCGGAGCTCCTCTCGGAGCTGGATGACCGCGAGCTCGCCACGGTGTTCCGCATCCTCGACAAGCCCAAGGCGGCCGAGGTGTTCACCTACATGGATAAGGACCTGAGGCAGGAGCTCATAAAGACCTTTTCGAGCGCTGAAATAAACAGCCTCTTTGAGGAGCTCTACGCCGACGACGCGCTCGCCGAAAAGGTCGATATGTTCGCCTCCGGCTCTCTTGCGCTGGAAACGGACGACAAGACGGACGAGGTACACGCCGCTATTCACGGCGCGACCAAGGATACACAGTCGAGCGAGGTCACGGACTCCGACGGAGACGTAGCTCCTCGCGGTGGCCTTTGCTATTACAAGGTCATTATTCGCGGCGGAGTCCGCTATTTCAAGGGCGTGTTTCATCCGCTTGTCAAGGCTATTCTCGGCAACGACAGCGCGGCGACAAAGGGCTCCTCTATCACGTTCGGCACGAGCGCGACGACCTTTACCGTGTTCCGTTGCAACTCTGGCGCATGGCGCATCACGAAAGAGTTCACGACGGAAAGCGAGTGTATCGCGTGGTGCGATACCAAGCTCGGCAAAGTGGGAGGCTAATATCAGAACGGACGGGAGGCGAGCGAGAACGGCTCGCCTCCCGCTTTGGTAATTGGAGGGTAAAGGCATGAAAACGGCAAAAGTGACGCTCGCGGACGCGACGTATTACCTCGCATTTGACGGCGAGGCTATGTTTACACTCCGGGACGATTTCGGCGGGACACAACTCGCACTCGAGGCAATAGAGCAGGATACCCGCGAGAGCTTCGCGGCGACGTGTGCTATCGCGGCGGTACTGGCAGAGCGCGGCGAGCTCCTCCGTCGGCGGCTCGGATACGACCCGGGCGCTATCCCGGAAAAGGACGATTTTCTCCTCATGGTGAGGCCGTTTGAAATCGTGACGCTCAAGCGCGCAATTATGACGGCTATCGAGCTCGGCTATGGTCGAGAGGTAACGAGCCCGGCGGACGACGAAATCGACGAGGGGCTCGCGGAACTTAATCAAAAAAAAACAAGATAAGGCGGGCGGAATACTACCGTATCGCCGTTCTTTGCGGAGTCTCCCCGGCGGAGGCTCTTTTTATGGCTCCCGGAGAGGTTTTCGACCTTTGGGAGCTATACCTATCCGCACACGGTAAGAACAGAGGCGAGGAGGGCGTGTAATGGCAAACCGTGAGATAAAAACGAAAGTCGCTATCGACGGCGAAAAAGAATACAAGGAGTCTCTCAAAAACATCAACTCCGCCCTCGGAACGCTTAAATCGGAATTAAAGCTCGTAGAGAGTCAATACGCGGGACAGGCGAACAGCTACGCGGCTTTGAGCGCGAAAGGCGACGTACTCTCCCGTATGTACGACCAACAGAAAGAAAAGGTCAAGGCGGCGGCGGAACAGCTCGAGAAAGCAAAAAAAGCTCAATCGGACTACGCCGAAAAAGTCTCCTCCGCGCAATCCGAGATTTCGCGTTGCGAGGCCGCTCTCGCCGCGCTCGGCGACGAGACAGGCGACACGACCGAGGAGCAAGCCAAGCTCACGGCGGAACTCGAAAAGGCAAAGGGCGAGCTCTCCGCCGCTGAAAAAGGATACGAGTCTACGACTCGCTCCGTCAATTCCTATCAAACACAGGTAAATAACGCCGAGACGGAGCTTAACAAGCTCGGCTCGGAACTCGATAAAAACGCCTCCTATATGGACGAGGCCGCGAAATCCTCCGACGGGTGCGCCGAGTCTATCGTCGAATACGGGAAAGAGGTCAAAAAGGCCGGAGAGGACTCCGAGGAGGCCGGAAAGAAGTTCGACAAGGTAAAGACCGCCGCGACCGCGCTCGGAACTGCGGCGGCGGCGGCAACGGCGGCACTCGCGGCGGCGGCGGTCAAGCTCGGGACGGAGGTTATCAGCGCATACGCCGATTATGAGCAGTTAGTCGGCGGCGTTGAGACGCTCTTTAAGGATAGCTCCGGGAAAGTCATGGAGTACGCGACCGACGCATACAAGACCGCCGGGCTTTCCGCTAACGAGTACATGGAAACCGTGACGGGCTTTTCTGCGAGCCTTATCTCCTCCCTCGGCGGAGACACGGAGAAAGCCGCCGAGTATGCGAACATGGCAATTACGGATATGTCCGATAACGCCAACAAAATGGGCTCGGACATGGCCTCCATTCAGAACGCATACTCCGGCTTTGCAAAGCAGAACTATACAATGCTCGATAACCTCAAGCTCGGGTATGGCGGTACGAAAGAGGAAATGCAAAGGCTCCTCGAGGACGCGGAGAAGCTCTCCGGCGTAAAGTACGATATTTCGAGCTACTCGGACATTATCGACGCTATTCACGTTATCCAGACGGAAATGGACATTACGGGGACGACGGCGAAAGAGGCGGAGGCGACTATCTCCGGCTCTATCGGTATGCTGAAATCCTCGTTTCAAAATCTGATTACCGGCCTCGGCGACGCAGACGCAGACATAGACAAGCTATGCGATAACGTCGTAAACTCCTTTAATTCGGTCGTCAAGAACATTACGCCGGTCGTTAGAAACCTCGCAAAAACCGTCCCGAACGCATTAGAGGGCATCCTCGACGCTATCGCGCCTCTCCTGCCGGAACTCCTCGAAATGGGAGTCGGGCTCTTTGAGGCGCTCTTGAGCGGGTTTACATCGGTGCTCCCGGAGCTTATGAACACGGCGGCCTCGCTCGTGACAACGCTCGTACAAGGCATTATCGAGGCTTTGCCGCTCGTCGTAGAGGCGGCGGCACAGTTCATTACAACGCTCGTGCAAGGTATCGCGGAGGCACTACCGACGCTCATTCCGGCGGCGGTGGAGACGGTGACGACCATTGTATCGACGCTTATCGAGAATATACCCTTGCTTATCGACGCGGCGCTCCAACTCATGCAGGGGCTCGCGGAGGGCGTTCTCGAGGCTATCCCGGTACTCCTCGAGGCTTTGCCGGAGCTTATCGAGAGCCTCGTAACGACGCTCCTCGACGCTATCCCGCAAATCATCGAGACGGGAGTCGAGCTTTTAACCGCCCTTGTGGAAAACATCCCGGAAATCATTACGACGATATGCGAGGTTTTGCCGCAAATCATCGAGAGCACTATCTCGACGCTCCTCGACCATTTGCCGGAAATCGTAGAGGCGGGCGGAAAGCTATTGACGGCGCTTATTACCAACCTCCCGCAAATTATTTTGACGATAGTACAGGCGCTCCCGCAAATCATCACGGCGGTAATTAACGCCCTCGTGAACAATATCCCGAAAATCATCGAGACAGGCGTAAAGCTATTGACCGCCCTCATTACCAACCTCCCGCAGATTATCGCCGAAATCGTCCGCGCTATGCCGCAGATTATTACCGGCATCGTGAGCGCGCTCGGCGAGGGCGTGTCGCAGGTCGCGGAGGTCGGCGCAAACCTCGTCCGGGGCTTGTGGCAAGGCATCCAGTCGCTCGCCGGGTGGCTATGGGATAAAGTGTCCGGGTGGATTTCCTCCATTTGGGACGGCATTACGGACTTTTTCGGCATCCACTCTCCGAGCACAAAAATGGCGTGGGTGTCCGAAATGAACGTCGAGGGCGCAGTCGTCGGCATCGAGAAGAACAAGAGCAAGGCCGTAAAAGCCTATGGAGCTATGGGCGAGGAAATGCTCGCCGAGGTAGACTCCGGGCTCGCGGCGGTAAACGACAAGCTCAAAAGCTCTATCGGGGAAATCGAAACGGGCTTTTCCGCAAAGGCGACCGTCGAGGCCGTCTCCGCATCCGTCCCGGCGGACTTGACCGGGCGCGGCGGCGGTGCGACGACCTCCGGCGGCGGAGATACAAACGTCGTAAATCATTTTCATATCGCGGAGCTCGTCGTCCGTGAGGAGGCGGACGTAAAGAAGATTTCCCGCGAGCTCTACAATATGCAGAAATCGAAATCGCGGAGCAAGGGGGTATCTATGGCGTGAGCATGGGTTTTATTTTCGACAACAAGCATAGCGGGGATATGGGAGTCGTGTTCAAATCCACAGACCGAACACTCCTCCCCGCGAAACGGGTAACGCAATACACGATACCCGGCAAGAGCGGCACATACGACATAGAGGACGGTTACGAAAACCGCGAAATCGTATGCACGGTCGCTTTCGTCGGCGAGGGCTACCATTACGCGGGCGTGAGAACACGAGCGCGCGCCGTGGCGGAATGGCTCTCCGGCGAGGGCTTGCTCGTATTTGACGACGAGCCCGAAAAGGCGTACTCCGCAAAGGTCGTCGGCGGTATCTCTATCGAGCAAATCGCCGTTACGGGAACGTGCGAGGTACGTTTCTTGTGTAAGCCGTTCGCCGAGTCCTTGCGCTACAATCAGCAGGACGTAAAATCCGTCTCTCTGCCTCACACGGAGGCGGTCAACGTCCGAGGAACGCAGGAAACGGACGGCTTAATCTATATCACGGCGCGCGGCAATATCCAAACGCTGACGATAACACGGCTCAAGGTAAATTAAAAAATTAGGAGGTTTCTACTATGAGCGCATTATCTAACGTCCACGCATCTACTCTCTTGAATACGTCCTTGCGGAGCGGGACGTACTATCTCGCTCTTTTCCTCACCGACCCGACGGCGAGCGGAACGGGTACGGAGGTATCCGGCGGCGGATACGCGAGAAAGATTATCAACTTTAGCGCGCCGTCCCTCGTGTCCGGCAAAGAACAAGTTTCCAACTCCGCGCCCGTTGACTTCGGCACTCTGACGGCAGACCTCGGCACGGTGGCCTATTGGGGCATCTATGACGCGCTGACGGCGGGCAATTTGCTTTGGTACGGCTCCTTTACCCGGAGCAAGAACGTACTCAACGGCGACGCTATCACGGTATCGGCGGGGGCTATCGTTTGCACTTTGGCATAACGAGGAGGCGAGCAAATGTATAACCGCACTCCGTACAATAAGACGACGTACAACCGAACAACGTCCATTGTGTTCGAGTGGCTCGCTACGGCGAACGCGGAGACGGGTACCTCGGCGACGCTGAAAATCATTCGATACCTCGACGGCTCGGCGGCGGCGGTCGCTACCGCGTCCGGCGTGTTCGTCCGCGTCCTCCTCCCCTCCGCGCTTGCGGAGGCGGAGGCCGGGAGCGTCGGCGACTATATCCGCACTCTCTTTTTCTCCGCGCTTGCGGAGGCCGTAGCAACGGCGAGCGGTACGGGCGTTTCGACCTACGGCTCCGTCACTATGGTAATTGAGGGCGTGAACATGGTCGCCGGAGACGAGCTTATTATCGACACGGAGCACATGACCGTAACGCTCAACGGCGCGAACATCATCGACCGCGTGAGCGACGATAGCGCATTTTTCAAGCTCCAACCGGGCGAGAACGATATTATCGTCGAGGGCGGCACGACCGCAGACGTTAAAATCTTGTGGAAAGATAGGTGGTTATAATGGCAAAGCCGCAGATTTTCAACCGCGATATGAAGCGGCTCGCCTACCTCGACAACGCGCTCGCCGTCGGCTACGGCCTCGAGACTAATTCCCTATGGACGGCGACCTTTACGCTCCCGGCGGACGACCCGAAAAACGCCTATTGTACGCCGCTGAACTTCGTCGAGATTTTCGACGGAGACGAGCGTATCGACCTTTTCCGCATCATCGGGGAGGATATGGAGCGGAGCAACGGCGCGACTCGCTATTATGATTGCGAGCACGTCCTCGCTACGCTCCTCTCCGACGTTCTCTTTCAGTATCATCAATGCGGCGGCTCCGGCGTAAAGACTGCCGACGTTCTCAATTACATTCTCGCCCGGCAGACCCGGCAAAACTGGAAACTCGGGGCTTGCGATTTCAAACGCTATTTTGAATATAATTGGGAAAACTCGACGCTCCTCGCGGCGCTCTTTGCCGTGCCGGAGTGCTTCGATAGTGAATACCTTTGGTCGTGGGATACGACCGTCTATCCGTGGACGCTCTCGCTCACCGTGCCGACGGAGGCGCTCAAAAGCGAAATCCGATACGCAAAGAATATGACGAACATCAAAAAGACGACGGACGCGACCAGTATCGCAAACCGCGTCTATGCGCTCGGATACGGCGAGGGTGTAAACCAACTGACGATAGAGTCGGCGAACGGCGGCGTTCCATACGTCGAGGACGCTTTAAGCATCGAGCGATACGGCTTGTGTTCGACTATCCTCGTAGACTCGCGGTATCAAGTGGCGGAAAACCTCAAGGCATACGCCGAGCAGATACTCGCCGGGCTCAAGGAGCCGTATGTGAGCTATGAAATCGGCGCTATCGACCTCCACCGGCTGACCGGCGACAAGTTCTCAAAGTTCCGCCCGGGCGAGGTCGTCCGCGTCGTGGACGAGGCCGACGGAATTAACCTCCGTACCCGCATCGTCCGCGTCGAGAAAGCGGATGCAGAGGGCGACCCGGGAAACGTCACGGTAACGATTGCCAACAAGACGCAGGATATAGCGGGCAGTATTTCCGACTTGCAGAGCCGCGCCCTCATTTCCGAGACATACGCACAGGGCGCGACCAACCAACAAATCTATAATTTCTCGGATAACGCCGACGCAACGCATCCGGCGAAACTGCAACTCTATATCTCCGACTCGGTGGTACGCATTAACAAAATGCTCCTCAATATCGAGTTCGAGGCGTTCCGGGCGTATGAGAAAGCTATCGGCGGCGGCGGTGGACAAACGACCTCCTCCGGCGGCGGACAGACAACGAGCTCCGGCGGCGGGCAGACAACGAGCTCCGGCGGCGGCTCTACGACCTCCTCCGGCGGCGGGCAGACCTCCGGCGGAACGGCGCTCGAGTCCTCGAACGTGCTCCCAAGTGAGACGAACGGACAGGCCGTGCATAACCACGGCATTTCTCAACACGCCCGCCTTGCAACGACCAGCGACGGGAAAACCGTTGACGGATACGAGACGTTCATTTGGTCGGGCGCGCATACGCATCCGTCGCACACGCACAGGATTTCCGCACATACACACGAGGTCTACGACCATACGCACACGGTAAGGGCGCACACGCATACGGTGAAAGACCATACCCACACCGTAAAAGACCATACCCACGCTATCGAGTTCGGCATCTACGAGGGACAACGCGCCTCGAAAGCGACTATCAAGGTAGACGGCAAAGAGATACCCGCGCCGTCCTCGTATAGCAATATCGACATTGTGAAGTATCTCGCCACGGACTCGAGCGGGAAGATACGCCGTAACTCGTGGCACTCGATAGAGATACTCCCCGATAACATGAGTCGTATCGTGGGCGCGGTATTCGCTCAAACATTCTGTAATTCTCGCGGCGGCGGGGACTACTAAAAGGAGGAAAGAATATGTCCGAATTAGTGACAATGTACCCGGCGCAAGCCAACTCCCCGGAGACTTCGCTCTCCGGCGCGCTGACGGCGGCGGGTACGACCGTAAACGTCGTTGACGGCTCCGTACTGCCGGAGGCTCCGAACTTGCTCACGATTGGAGCGGACGGCTCCACAGCGGAAACGGTGCTTATGACCGCAAAGAGCGGGAACGTGCTCACCGTCACGCGAGCGCAGAACGGCACGACCGCCCGAGCGTGGTCGGCGGGCGACGTTATCGCCCGATATTTCACAGCGGCAGACCAAACCGCCATGCAGGAGAATATTAAAAAGCTCAACGAGGGCAAGGCCGAGAAACCGGCCTCGCCGACGGCGGGACACTTCGCCGGGCTCGACTCCTCCGGCAATCTGACCGACAGCGGCAAAAAGCCGGGCGACTTTGCCAACGCCTCCCACGCTCACGCAGGATACGCCGAGGTAAAGATTTTCTCCGGCGTGTCCGTCGCCGCCTCCGCATGGGTGAGCGACAGCACATACGCGGCGTATCCCTATGCCGCCTCTATCACCTGCCCCGGCGTGACGGCGAGCCACGTCCCCGAGGTCGTGCTCGGTGCGACAGAGGCCGCGAGTGGAAACTTTGCGCCGGTCGCTCTCTCCGGGAGCGGGACGGTCAAAATCTACGCCACGACAAAGCCGACGGCGGCTATCACGGTGCAGAGCATTACTTGTATTAAGGCGGTGAGTTAAAAATGATTGGTAGAACAAACGCAGTCAGCAAGCCCGGAGTCGAGCTCTCCCTCGTGGTATCCGTTACGAGCGGAGCGGCGGTCACAGCGACAAAGGGCTCGAAAACGGTAAACGGTACGGCGGCGGGCGGCTCGTGCGTCCTCTCCTTGCCGGAGGCCGGTACATGGAGTGTAAAGGCCACGCTCAACGGGCAAACGTCCGACACGAAAAACGTCTCCGTCGTCGATAGCTACGCGGTGGCGCTGACGTTCTTTTCCGCGACGATTACCGTCAACGTAGACTCCGGCGCATCCGTCACGCTGAAAAAGGGCGGGACGACAATCGCCACAAAGACGAGCAACGGGACGGCGGTTTTCACCGTCACGGAGACGGGGGCGTACACGGTCACGGCAACAAAGAACGGGCAGACGACGAGCGGCTCCGTCAATGTCGTGTCCTCCACGACCTCCTACTCGCTGACGCTCTCTTTCGTGAGCTCTACGCTCAACAATAACGAGTGGAGCGTTATCAAGTCCGTTTCCGACGCGGGACAGGGCGCGAACTATTGGAGCATCGGCGACCGAAAGGCGGTCACGCTTAACGGCACGGTCGGAAAGCTCTCGCTCTCGAATGTAACGACCTACGCTTTCATTATCGGCTTTAACCATAACGCAAGCGTCGAGGGAACAAACCGCATCCATTTTCAGCTTGCAAAGACCGCGCTCTCCGGCGGTACGGACGTGTGTTTCTGTGATAATCAATATGGCCCGGATAGCGGATGGTCGTCCCCGGGTGCGGGCTATTTCGTTATGAACGCGAGTAACACCAACTCCGGCGGATGGAAAAGCTCGCAAATGCGTACAAACATTTGCGGGACGAGCCTCTCGAGCTATTCCGGGACGATTATTGCAGTCATTCCGGCGGCGCTCCGTGCCGTCCTCAAGTCCGTTACCAAGTACACGGACAATACGGCAAACGGCGGCGGCTCGACGGCGAGCTACGTCACGGCGACAACGGATTACTTTTTCCTCCTCTCGGAGTTCGAGGTTTTCGGTAGCATTTCCTACGGAAACACGAACGAGAAGAACAAACAAGCGCAGTACGCTTATTATTCCGCCGGGAACAGCAAAATCAAGTACAAGCACAACGGCACGAGTACCGCCGCTTATTGGTGGCTCCGTTCTCCGTATGCGAGCTACTCCTCCTCTTTCGTGTATGTTCACACCGACGGGACAGTCAACTACTACGGCGCGTCCTATTCCCTCGGCTTCGCGCCCGGCTTTTGCGTATAATTCGGAAATCGAGACTTGCGCCCTCAATGGGCGCATAGTCGGCGAGGAGGAAAGAAAATGTCCGTACCAAAATCAAGACGCGGCGAAAGCCCGGCGGAGTATATCAACCTCGCCCGCGAGATTTTCCTCCGCAAGGGCGAAACGGCCGACCCGGACAGGGTGGTCGCGGAGTTCGGACTGCCGCTCTTCATCAAGCCCAACGCCAGCGGCAGCTCGTTCGGCGTGACGAAAGTCCATACGCGCGACGAGGTGCTGCCCGCCATCGAGGCGGCCTTCGCCCAAAGCGACGAGGTGCTGATCGAAGAGTGCATCGCGGGCCGTGAAATGGGCTGCGGCATGATGGTGGCCGGAGGCAGGGAATACCTGTTCCCGATCACGGAGATCGTATCGAAAAAGGATTTCTTCGACTACCAGGCCAAATACACCGAAGGCTATTCGGACGAGATAACCCCCGCCGACATCGCCCCGGAAATTGCGGAAGAACTGCACCGCATGACCCGCATCGCTTACAGGGCATGCCGCTGCTCGGGTGTCGTACGCGTCGATTTCATCGTCACGCCCGAAGGCAAACCCTACCTGATCGAGATCAACTCCATCCCCGGCATGAGCGCCGGGAGCATCGTCCCCAAGCAAGCACGGGCCATGGGCATGTCGCTGGGGGAGATGTTCGACCTGATTATCGCCGACACCTGCCGCAAATGATCGAGATCGACGACAAAATCGTGAGCGCCGA
>ERZ827492.2941-NODE-2941-length-11253-cov-13.228344_pt1 | contig 11253 bp, 9 predicted proteins | sample MGYA00519704_ERZ827492 | MGnify/ENA primary metagenome ERZ827492 (study PRJEB31778, sample SAMEA3449325) | human gut metagenome | biome: human gut; feature: human-associated habitat; material: faeces | place: United Kingdom | collected 2010/2012 ...
GTAGTTTTAGGCAACTTACATTTTGGAGTAGATAATGCTCTTTTTCAATGCCAATCTTATATGTTATTATTTTTATCCCACAAAAAAGCGTGAAGAACCAAATAAATGCTAAGATCAATCTTATTCAGGAACTGAACAAAATGAAATGTTTTGGGAGATGATGAGGGGAATTTATAAAAAGCTATTCGCAAAATTTTTCCCTCGAAATCTTCCAATGGAAGATTTTGCTGTCCCGAGCCGAAGGCTTGCAGAGAAATGACAATGGTTTGCCATTTCTGGCTTCAAATCCTTGATTTTTACAAAAGGAAGCCCGGTCTGCTAAAAAGCTTGATAAATGGCAGCACGACAATTTTTAGAGTATAGATTCTTGCCGACCTGCAAATTTTTTAAGAATTTGCACCGACCTTGAACTCCGCTCATCTTCTCCTGCACAGAGTCTTACTTTTATGCTAAAATATATAAATGTATATGAGGAGAAAAATGCAGAAGAAACGTGAATTTTTCATCATGACGGCTTCTATTGGAGAGGGGCATTCTCAGGCGGCTCGGGCTATTGCGGAGACCATCAAACAGGTTCATCCCGATGATGCGGTTCGCGTGCTGGATTTTCTGTCCAGGGATGTTCTTTTCATTGATCACGTCTTAAAAGAATCTTACCTGAAAATGATTCGTATATTCCCTGAAATGTACGATAGTCTATATAGCAATTCACAGAACAGGCATTTAGGAGCAACGTTTCAGAGTCTTCTTTCCTGGAGTTTCCGAAAGCGGATGAAGAGGCTGATTACCGTCTTGAAACCGGATGCCCTGTTGTTTACCCATCCATTTCCGGCCTGTGCAGCCAATTTGCTGAAGAAGGAAGGGGACATTAATACCCCTCTTCTCGGAGTTATTACCGACTTTGATATTCATCAGCTCTGGGTGTACAAACATCTGGATGTGTACTGCGTCCCTTCCGAGGATTTGGCGCGTAAACTGGAAGCCCATAATGTGCCGAGAAATATTATTCACACCACGGGAATCCCAGTTCGCAAATCCTTCTATGAAGAACTGAAAAATCCAAGTCCTAAAGAAAAAGGGACCGTACTCATCATGGGTGGGGGCCTGGGACTCGGAAATATTACAGATACTCTTCTACGTCTGGACAAGGTTGATTCCGTGAGCCAGTTTATTATTGCTACGGGACAGAATATCAATCTATATGAAGAAGTGGCATCTATCCGGTCAAGCCTCCGGCATCCGGTGGATCTGCACAGCTATACCAATAAAGTGGCAGAAATGATGAGTAAGAGTGAACTCATCGTCACCAAACCTGGTGCGCTCACCTGTACGGAAGCGCTGACCATGAATCTGCCTATGGTTTTGGTCAACGCCCTTCCCGGACAGGAACGGGCAAACGCCCAGCATCTGGAAGAACAGGGATGTGCTGTCTTGACTAGGAAAAATGAACTGGCGGACACAGTCGACGGTCTGCTGAAAAATGAAGATAAACTCAAGCAAATGGCACTTGCCTGTGGCAATGATAAAAAGGACAGCGCACTCGAAATTGTCCAGATACTCGACCATATGCTGGAAAGCAATACGAACTGAAATAGGTATCTCCAATTTAAAGAAAGGGGATACCTATTTGACTATAACGAGAATGTCGAAATTTGTATATCTAGTTAACAACGGAGAAAAGCATGCAGCAGTGGATTAACCATGCAGAAAGAAAACAGAAAAAGAAGCCTCGCAGTGCTTCTCTGATTCGCCTTATAAGCAAAGCCATATATCTTTGCGGAGATTATGTGGGGATTTTACTGGCCGAATGGATAGCCTTCCATATCAGAAATTTCCTGATGGGCAATATATTTCAGGTAAACGCCATATACATCTATATAGTGACACCTGCTGTATTCCTTCTGGCGCTGGCATTTGCCGGAATATATTCCAAACATTATACCAGTGCACAGATGTTGGAAAAACTGTTTAAAGCCTGCCTGGGGGGAATTGCTTTTTCCATCATCCTCATGTTCCTTACCCAGGTTTCCGGCCAGGTATCCCGTCTGTATGTAGGGCTTTTTGCGGTCATCGTCTACCTGTTCCTGGTAATTGAAAAATATATTACCGCCTTATGCATCCGTAAGATGCCAGGACTTCAGATTCCTGTTCTGGTAGTAGGTGCCGGAAAGACAGCCGATGCAGCGATTGATGAAGGAAAAAACAACGTATTCATTAACTATAGGGTAGCCGGATTCCTTGAGGATTTTGAACCATCTTCCCGCTATGCCGATGTATATCCGATTCTTGGAGGTTTTAATGATCTGGAAAAGGTGATTGCTGAAACCGGAATTCAGGATGTAATCATCGCGGCACCAGGACTTCCACAGGACCAGATGAATCATCTCCTCTATCGGGCACAGACACTGGTTCCCTATGTAAGCGTAGTTCCAAATCTGGTAGGCGTACCGATGTCAAATGTGGAAGTGGAATCTTTCTTTGACACCCGGATTATGCTCTTAAATATTAAAAATAATCTGGCGTTTCGGCTGAATCAGATTATTAAGCGGATATTTGATGTTGTTCTGACGCTTAGTGGAGGTTTATTCCTGCTCCCATTATTTCTTGGAATTTGTGTATGGATAAAAACGGATTCGCAAGGACCGGCAATCTATAAACAGCGCCGGGTGGGCAAGGATGGAAAAGAATTCGACTGCTACAAATTCCGTTCCATGGTAGTAGATTCGAAAGAACGACTGGAAAAACTTCTGGCCACAGATCCAAAGGCAAAAGAAGAATGGGAACGGGATTTTAAACTGAAAAATGATCCCCGCATTACGAAAAGCGGTGCCTTTCTTCGGAAGACCAGTCTGGATGAACTGCCTCAGCTCCTCAATGTACTGAAGGGGGAAATGTCACTGGTAGGACCTCGGCCCATTGTCCAGAAAGAAGTACCTAAGTATGAACAGTACATTAAAGAATATTATATGGTACTTCCTGGAATCACAGGCCTCTGGCAGGTGAGTGGTAGAAGTGATACTACATATCCTGAGCGCGTGGCCATGGACATGTGGTATGTTCATAACTGGAGTGTATGGCTTGATATCATTCTCATCTGGCGCACATTGTTCGCAGTAATTCACAGTCGTGGTGCTTATTAATCAGATATAAGGATGGGTAAAAATTGAAAATTCGTAAAGCAGTCATTCCAGCGGCAGGATTTGGAACTCGTTTTTTGCCAGAAACAAAAGCCATGCCAAAGGAAATGCTTCCTATTGTAGATAAACCGACAATTCAATATATAGTGGAAGAAATATTAGACAGTGGAATTGAAGATATACTGATAATCAGCGGACATGCAAAACGTGCCATTGAAGATCACTTTGATTCATCACCGGAACTTGAACAGCATTTATTTGAGCACAACAAGATGGAATTACTGGACGAAGTGCGCAAAGTAGCGAATATTAAAGTACATTATATTCGGCAGCAGCACATGAGAGGATTGGGAGATGCTATACTCTGTGCTAAAGATTTTACTGATGGGGAACCTTTTGGAGTTATTCTGGGGGATGACCTGGTGTATAACGGAGATGATACACCGGCCCTGGGACAGCTGCTTGAACAATATGAAAAAACCGGAGGCACTATTGTGGGTTGTCAGCTGGTTGAAAGAGAACAGGTTTCCTCCTACGGAATCATAAAAGGGAATCCCACGGAAGACACTGACCTTGTTTATGTAGAAGATATGGTGGAAAAACCAAAAGTAGAAGAAGCCCCCAGCTGTCTTGCTGCTTTGGGAAGATATGTTATTACCCCGGATGTATTTGAAATACTTGAACATACGAAGCCCGGAAAAGGGGGAGAAATTCAGCTTACCGATGCGTTGAAGGTTATGGCGCACAGCGGAAATGTCTACGCTTATAATTTCAAGGGCAAGCGTTATGATACAGGCAATAAGCTGGGGTTTCTTAAGGCTACCGTAGAATATGCACTTCGCAGGGATGATCTGGGCCCGGCATTTAAAAATTATCTGTCTGATGTGGTAAGAAATCTGTCTTGATATTATTCCAATATGGATAATAAGATAGTGTGATTTTGAGTAAAGGAGTATGAACATAATGAATGTATTACTTGCCGGTGGTGCGGGATATATTGGTTCACATACCGCAGTGGAACTGCTCAATGCCGGTCACCAGGTGGTGATTGTAGATGACTACAGCAACAGCAGTCCTGAAGCGGTTCACAGAGTAGAAAAAATCACAGGAAAATCAATAAATTCCTATGAAGCCGATGTGAAGGATAAGGAAAAGATGCGTCATATCTTTTCAGAAAATCACATTGACTGTGTCATTCATTTTGCCGGACTCAAGGCTGTAGGGGAATCAGTTCGACTTCCTTTGAAGTATTATCGCAATAATATAGATACCACACTGACACTTCTGGAGTGTATGGAAGAAGCAGGAGTTAATCAGTTTGTATTCTCGTCCTCAGCCACGGTGTACGGGGAAGAAAATACACCACCTTATGTGGAAACCATGCATCGTGGCAGCTGTTCCAATCCGTATGGTTGGACTAAGGTGATGATGGAACAGATTCTGGAAGATGCGGCAAAAGCCAACCCGGAGCTTTCCGTCATTCTTCTTCGCTACTTTAATCCTATTGGAGCTCATGAAAGTGGGCTGATTGGTGAGGATCCCCAGGGAATTCCAAACAATCTGATGCCTTATATTGCCCAGGTGGCAGTTGGTAGAAGAGACCATCTCACGGTGTTTGGAGGAGACTATCCCACACCAGATGGAACCTGCCTTCGCGACTATATTCATGTGATGGACCTGGCAAATGGCCATGTAAAGGCAGTAGAATATGCAGCTAGCCACAAGGGCGTTGAAGTGTTTAACCTGGGAACAGGAACTCCCTACAGCGTTCTCGATATCATTCATGCATTTGAAAAGGCTACCGGAGTCAAAGTGAAGTATGAAATCGGACCGCGTAGAGCGGGAGATCTTCCGAAATTCTGGGCAGATTCGACGAAAGCGCAGAAAGTACTTGGCTGGCATGCGGAACGAACACTGGAAGACATGTGCAGGGATACATGGAACTGGCAGGCTAAGAATCCAAATGGATATAAGGAAGGTAAATAACTGTGCAATATGATTATCTGATAGTTGGTGCAGGACTTTTCGGAGCTGTATTTGCCTGTGAAGCAGTAAAAGCTGGGAAAACCGTTCTTGTGGTAGACAAACGGCCTCATATTGCCGGTAATGTATATACAGAAGATGTGGAAGGTATTCATGTACATAAATATGGTGCCCATATTTTTCATACCAACAATAGAACAGTATGGAATTATGTAAATCAGTTTGCAGAATTCAATCGATTTACTAATTCGCCGGTAGCTAATTATCATGGCGAATTATATTCTCTTCCTTTCAATATGTACACCTTCAATAAAATGTGGGGCGTAGTGACACCGGACGAAGCAGCGGCTAAGATTGAAGAGCAGAGAAAAGCTGCTGGAATCATAAATCCACAGAATCTGGAAGAACAGGCTATTTCCCTAGTGGGAACCGATATTTATGAAAAACTGATCAAGGGATATACAGAAAAACAGTGGGGGCGGCCCTGTACCGAACTTCCGGCGTTTATCATCAAACGCCTTCCGGTTCGTCTGACTTTTGATAATAATTACTTCAATGCACCTTATCAGGGAATTCCTGTGGGTGGATACACCAATATGGTCGCCAATATGCTTAAAGGAATTGAGGTAAAGCTTAATTGCGATTATCTGGAAAGCAAGGAAGAACTGGACAAGCTGGCTGATAAGGTGGTTTACACCGGGCCGATAGATGCCTACTTCAATTATGATTTGGGACCGTTGGAATACAGAAGTGTCCGCTTTGAAACCGAAGTGCTGGATAAGCCAAACTTCCAGGGCAATGCCGCAGTTAACTATACAGACAGAGAAACACCGTGGACCCGTATTATCGAACATAAATGGTTTGAATTTGGCAAGGACGCTAATGGCAATGATCTGCCCAAAACAGTTATCAGCCGGGAATACTCCTCTGAATGGAAAGTGGGAGACGAACCATATTATCCAGTCAATGATGAAAAGAATAGCAAACTTTATAAGGAATATAAAGCATTGGCAGAGAAAGAATCTAAAGTTATCTTTGGAGGACGTCTGGGCGAATATAAGTATTATGATATGGATGCGGTGATTGATAGCGCACTGAAGACAGTAGAATTAGAATTACGTAAAAAGGATTGAAAAGAATGAACATAAAAATTCTGGTAGCTGCTCACAAGAAGTACTGGATGCCGTCTGATGATGTGTATATGCCTATTCAGGTGGGAGCCGCTCTGCATCCGGCATTAGGATATGTATCGGATAATACAGGAGATAATATTTCTGCTAAAAATCCAAATTACTGTGAATTAACCGCTTTATACTGGGCCGGGAAAAATCTGGATTGTGGATATATTGGCCTTTGCCATTATCGTAGGTATTTTGGACATAAAGTTCATACGAAAGACCTTGAAAAAAAGAAAAATGCAATTTTTCATAGAGAAGATTACATAAAACTTCTGCAGAAATTCGATGTGATTCTTCCGATAAAGCGTAATTATTATATTGAAACGGTAAGAAGTCAATACGAACATGCTCATTATAAAAAGGATCTGGATGAAGTTGAACGAATTATAGCGGAAATATATCCGGGTTATTCTGATGCTTTTACCCGGATAATGAACCAAAGAAAACTTCATATTCTGAACATGTTCGTTATGAAGAAGTCTCTCTTTGATGAATACTGCACCTGGCTTTTTGATATACTATTTGAGTTGGAAAAGCGTACGGATTTATCCGGTTACGACACCTACGAAGCTCGTCTTTTTGGCTTTATGTCCGAGAGGTTATTTAATGTATGGCTCGAAAGACAAAACCTGAAGAAGTGCGAAGTACCGGTAGTGTTTTTGGAAAATATTGACTGGCCCAAGAAAATTGGTAATTTTTTGGGCAGGAAATTTTTGGGAAAGAAGCAGTGAAGCGATAAGAAAAGTGGCCGATCACCTTTCTGTTTTATGCATAGGGACATTATTTGATGAGGTAGATACTTTTGATGAGTGCATAGGTAGATTAAGATTAGCGAAGCATATTTGATATTAATTATTTTTTGCTTATTTTGCATAAGCCATAGATATAAATTTCAGATAAAGCAAACAATCTTTTGTACTCTTAAATAGAAAATGTAAACTCATAAGATTTGTACTTTATAATCCTTAATCATTAGTAATAAAAGAGAATCAATGACTTAAAAAAATATTAAAAGCGTAAAATTTTGTTTTTGAGTTTCATCTTGGGTAATTTGATAAAATGTAAGTTGTCAATTCCTAAGAGGTTCTTTTAGAGAGGTTTGCCTGACTTATGAAAATTTTATTCTATTACTGGATGCAATATAACGATGTAAATTCTAGAGGTGGCGGTGTACAGGTTTACCTTCGAAATGTTATCAATGGACTGCGTAAAAGGGATGATATAGAAATTTATACGCTTTCGTCTGGTACTGCATATGATTTGTCAGGAAAGTGTCGTATTGAGAAATTATCTTCTGATGGAAAAATAAAAAGATACCAGATTGTCAACTCGCCAATGCTTGCTCCTTCTAAAGCATCATTCTATAACCAAGACACATATATCCACGATGATAACTTAAAAAAGATATTGATGAATTTTATCAATGAGCTTGGAGGAGTGGATGTTATCCATTTTCAATCATTAGAAGGATTGACATTGAAATGCCTGGAATTAAAAAAAGAACTTCCCTGCACCAAGTTTATTTTGTCATTACATAATTATCAGGTTTTTTGTCCTCAGGTTAATTTATGGAAAAATGATTCTGTTAGTTGTGATGATTTCCATGAAGGGAAAGATTGCCTTACATGCTTGGGAAATTATCCTCAGACTGACAGTTTAAAAAAATATTATCTTTTTGATTTTTATTTACGAAAAATCGGATTGGCAAGATACAGCCGTCCTTTGATGAACAGAATGAAATCTGTTTATGGAAAGATTTCTAATGGGGAAGCGACGACAAATAAGCAAAAAACTGGTGCATCTTTCATGAATGCAGAAAAATTTCGAGATTTTCGCTTAAAAAATATAGAATCGATCAATCTCTATATTGACAAAGTGCTTTGCGTTTCTAATCGTGTTAGGAACATTGCTATCCATATGGGTATTTGTCCTAAAATTGCAGTGACAAATTATATCGGATCTAAATTTGCTGAAACACAGAAGACTTACAGTCAATATCCATACAATAAAGATGATATTCTCAAGATAGCTTACATGGGTTATATGAGAAGAGATAAAGGTTTTTATTTTTTACTTGACACCATGGAAAAAATGCCTGCTGAAATAGCAAAGAAAATTGCTGTTGTAATAGCAGCTCGGTATGATGATATGGATGCTGTAAAAAGGTTGGAAAAACTGAATGATAAATTTGCTGATGTAGCTCTTTATAATGGGTATACACATAAAGAAATCCCACAGATTACTCATGGGGTTCATTTAGGAGTCGTACCGGTTTTATGGGAAGATAATTTACCACAAGTAGCCATTGAGTTCAAGGCAATGGGCATTCCGGTTTTAGCTAGCAATAAGGGCGGTGCTTCAGAATTGTCTGCCTCAACGTATTTTTCCTTTCAAAGTGGAAATTATAAAGATTTTATTGAGCATGTACGTACTATTATAGATAATCCTGATATTATAAATGATTATTGGGATAAACAAATGTTGCTGAAAACTATGGACCAGCATATACAAGAGTTATTCAGCATTTATTTGAAGTGAATTAAAAAATTTCATGGATATGTTAAGCAATGGCCATCAAAAAGAAATTTCTAAAATAGAATACAAATAATAATTTCTCAATTCAGTCCATTAGCTGAAAAGGAAGGCAAATTATTTAATAAAGTATTTTAGCCATTGCCTTATATCCGGCAGTAATGTTTTTTATTCCTTATTACACTGAATACCTTAAATCGGGGAATATTACTTATCAGGGTATCCTTGATTTGGACAATTTTGGTCTACTGAATAGTCGCTCTGATATCTTCTTGACTGTTCAGAGAAAGCCAATGAGAATTAATAAGTTGTATATGATGATTAAAAGCAGGGATTCTAAAAATACGGCTATAAATTTACTATTAAGCATTTTCCATTTGCAGCAGTCGGTAAAGAATTAGTAATACTAACAGGGAAGCATGCTTCTTATAAGGAATTTCTGATTTTTATAGATTCAGTGATTAAAGAAACTGCAGAATTCTTCGAAAAGAATATTTAATGTAAATGGCTATTATGGAGAATTGGAGATTATAAAAAGTGGATTACCATGCTTAGAAATTAATTAATCTTCTCAGGATTTGAGGGAGCTTATTAAATGGTATATTAAAGGGAGAGGGTAAGATGAGGATTTCATGTATGGTTGTTCTATATAATCCAGATATTCAGGTATTAGAAAATATACTTACTTATGTTGATTATTTTCAACATTTTTATATTATTGATAATTCAACACAACCAATTGACTGGTTAGAATCTATTATATCCAAATCTAACGTAACATATATAAACATGCATGGAAATCAAGGAATAGCCTCCGCATTAAATGCAGGTGTTAAACAAGCAGTATTGGATAAGTCTGAAGTATTAATGACTATGGATCAAGATAGTCGATTTGAACGATTTACATTAGAAGGGTATATTAAACAAGCAGACGAAATTCTAGAAAAAGATAGAAAAGTTGCAGTTATTGGTATTAACTATGATGGATATAGGGAGAAAACGAAAAATAAAGATATAGAAATTGCTGATGAAGTTATTACTTCAGGTATGATTTTAAATTTACCTATTATGAGTATAGTGGGGAATTTTGTAGAAAAATTATTTATTGATTATGTTGATTATGAATATTGTTACCGTGTTAGAAGTAGAGGCTATCGTTGTATTATATTGAAAAAATACAAATTACAACATCAAATTGGTGGGATGCATCCCATTGTGAAGTTTGGCATAAATTTCCGGAATCATAATGAACATAATGCTATTAGGCAATATTATATGGCACGAAACGTTATTTATATTATTAAATCTTATCCTTTTATGGCAGCGAAATGGATTAAAAATTTAATAAAGGCTCCTATAAAGATTATTTTAGTTGATGATGATAAGTTTAACAAAATGAATGCATATTTTGAGGGAATATTTGATGGAATAAGAGGGCATTATGGCCCTAAAACATTTAGCGGGAGGTGAAAATAATGAAATTGGCAGGGGTTGTTACTCTTTATCATCCTACGGAAGATGTGTATTCAAATATAGAGAGTTATTTAGATCAATTGGATATTTTATACGTCATTGATAACACTGAGAATCCCAGTCCGAAAGTAAAAGATTATTTTTCAAAAAATAACAAGATAGAATATATTGCATTTAGGGATAATAAAGGGATTGCTTATGCTATGAATTATGCATTGCAAAAAGCATCGAATTTTGACTTTTTATTGACTATGGATCAGGATAGTCATTTTATACCTGGTATGATGAAAAAATATAAGAATTCTATAGAGAGGATTGAAAATGAAAAAAGTCACCAAGTTGGAATGTATGCTGTTAACTTTGATCAACGCGTAGACCCAGTAATTTCTAGATACAAATATGTTGATGTCGCTATTACATCAGGATCAATTATTCCTATAAAATTGGCTGTGGATATTGGTGGTTTTGATGAAAATCTATTTATTGATGAAGTAGATAATGAATTTTGTTATCGCTTACGTCAAAAAGGATATAAGATAATGGAGTTTCCTTATATAATACTGAAACATTCATTGGGGAATCAAACATTTCATAAAATTTTGGGAATGAATTACAACACATTTAACCATAATGCATTGAGAAAATATTATATGAGCCGTAATAGAGTTTATGTTCTAAAAAAATATCCCAATGTACGTTTTTTTTATATAAAAAATATAATTAAAGACATAATTAAAGTGATTTTAGCCGAATCAGATAAAAAGAATAAATTATATTATATCTTTGAGGGGTGCATGGATGGTGTATTAAATAACATGGGAAAATTAACAAAGTAAACTCATTATTTTCAGGTAGCATACCGTTAAAGGCTTTATTTTATCGGTTGCTGTTATATCGAGTGTGTCAAGAATCTTGTGTAACCTCTAACCTTTAGAACCATAGCGTTCTTC
>ERZ827492.2944-NODE-2944-length-11242-cov-3.058729_pt1 | contig 11242 bp, 8 predicted proteins | sample MGYA00519704_ERZ827492 | MGnify/ENA primary metagenome ERZ827492 (study PRJEB31778, sample SAMEA3449325) | human gut metagenome | biome: human gut; feature: human-associated habitat; material: faeces | place: United Kingdom | collected 2010/2012 ...
CGGTCAAATTCACGGCCTCCAGGGCTGCCATGGCGGCAAAGATCAGGCCCCTGGGGATGGGGCGGTCGGTCTTCACCGGGCAGCGGGGGTGGCGCCCACCCATGCACCGCACCGTGGACGTCACCACCCGGGTGGGGTGGGTCAGCTCTATCTTACCATACTCCGCCCCCCGAGGGCAACCGTTGCCTGTGACGGCGTAGTCGTGCTCCTCATCCACATGGAGGTGGCACCCCTTGGGACATACGATGCAGATCAGTTCCTTCATGGCCGCTCCACCTCCCGAATGGATACCGTCAGTTCTTCTTCTGCCTTGCTGAGCAGCGTGCGGGGCAAGGAGATGTTCTCCATCTCGCCTGGGGCCAGGTGCTCCCGTTTGAACTTCGCGATCTGGACTTCTCCGGACGTCACCACGATCTCGCTGTCCCCGCACACCCGGTTGACCCGGAAGAAGAGCTGGCACAGCCTCTCCACCCGCTCAGGGCGGATGCGCTGGGGCACGGTGTAGGTCACGCCGTCCCCATTTTTCACATGGAGCAGGGGTTCCCCTGGGCTCTCCTCCCTGTCCAGTACATACCGGGCGGCGGCGGCGCCGGCCCGCTGGCTCTCCGCTGTGACGAAGTCCACCAGGTCATGGACGTGGCACACATTGCCGCAGGCAAATACGCCGGGGATGGAGGTCTCCATGTTCTCGTACACCACCGCGCCGCTGGTCCGCCGGTCCATCTCGATCCCCGCCTGCCGGGTGAGCTCATTTTCCGGGATGAGCCCCACGGACAGCAGCAGGGTATCACAGTCAAACACCATCTCGGTGCCGGGAACCGGATTGCGCCTCTCGTCCACCTGGGACACCACCACCTGCTCCACCCGGCGCTCTCCCCGGATGTCCGTCACCGTGTGGGACAGGTACAGGGGGATGCCGTAGTCGTGCAGGCACTGGACGATGTTTCGGTTCAGGCCGCCGGAGTAGGGCATCACCTCCACGCAGGCCAGCACTTCTGCCCCTTCCAGGGTCATCCGCCGGGCCATGATCAGGCCGATGTCCCCGCTGCCCAGAATGACCACCCGCCTGCCCGGCATCCAACCCTCCATGTTTACATACCGCTGGGCCGCCCCGGCGGTGTACACGCCGGCAGGCCGGCTGCCGGGGATGCCGATGGCCCCCCGGGTGCGCTCCCGGCAGCCCATGGCCAGCACGATGCTTCTGGCCTGCTCCACCCGGTAGCCCTCCTGTTTGCTCACCATATGCACTTCCCGCTCCGGGGTGACCTCCAGCGCCATGGCGTCCAGGCGCACCTCCACCCCGGTCTGCCCCAGCAGCTGGATGAACCGCCCGGCGTACTCCGGGCCGGTGAGCTCCTCCTGGAAGTGGTGCAGGCCAAAGCCGTTGTGGATGCACTGGTTGAGGATCCCCCCCAGCTCATGGTCCCGCTCCACGATCAGAATCTTTCGCAGGCCGTTGTCCCAGGCCGCACAGGCGGCGGCCAGCCCCGCCGGGCCGCCGCCCACCACGATCAGGTCATACATGCCGTCCGCCTCCCTTCGTCTCCCGGGCCAGCATCCAGCTGCCCGCCCTGTCCTGGAGCATCTCCCCCGGACTCAGTCCCAGCTCCCGGCACAGCAGCTCCACCACCCGGGGACCGCAGAAGCCCCCCTGGCACCGGCCCAGACCGGCGCCCGCCCGGCGCTTCACCCCGTCCACAGACCGGGGCGGAATGGGCGAGTGGATGGCGTCCAGGATCTCCCCTTCCGTCACCGTCTCGCACCGGCAGATCACCCGGCCGTAGGCGGGGTTGGCCGCCACCAGCGCGGCCTTCTCCTCCGCCGACAGGCGGTTGAAGCGCACCCGCTTCCGGGTGTTCTGGAAATGCTCCTTCTCCCTCAGCTCCAGCCCGTCCTGGGACAGCAGCTGGGCCAGGTACTCCGCCACTGCCGGGGCCGCGGACAGTCCCGGCGAGCAGATGCCCGCCGCGTCAAAGAAGCCTGGGGCGCCGTCCACCGGGCCGATGACAAAGTCCCCGGTGTCCGCCACGGCCCGCACCCCGGCAAAGTTCCGGATAGACTGGCGAAAGTCGATGGATGGCACCGACTCTGCCGCCCGCTCCCGCACATAGGCCATGCCCCGGGCGGTGTTGCTGGTGTCCTCCCCCTCTACCCGCTGGGCATTGGGACCAACGATCAGGTTGCCGTCCACCGTGGGGGCCACCAGCACCCCCTTGCCCTTCTCGCTGGGGCACTGGAAGATCACGCGGCCCACCCGCGCCCCCTCGCTCTTGTCCATCAGGTAGTACTCCCCCCGGGTGGGATGGATGGCATAGGGGCAGGGGGCCGCCAGGGCATGGATCTCTCCGGCCTCCACCCCGGCGGCGTTGATCACATACCGGCTCTCAAACACCTGGCCTCCGGCGGTAACCCGCCAGCCCGTTCCCGTCTGTTCCAGGCCGGTGACCGGATGCTCCAGGTACAGCTCCACCCCATTGACCACCGCCGTCTCCGCCAGGGCCAGGCAGTACTCCCAGGGCATGCAGATGGCCGCCGAGGGGGCGTACAGCGCCGCCGTCACCGCCTCCGACAGGTTCGGCTCCATGGCCCGGGCTTCGTCGCCGGTGAGCAGGCGCAGGCCGGGCACCCCGTTGTCCATCCCCCGGCGGTACAGCGCTTCCACCATGGCCTTCTGCTCCCCGCTGAGAGCCAGCACGAAGGAACCCACAGGTTGGTAGGGAACATCCAGGTCCCGGCACAGCCGCCGGGCCAGCTCCACTCCCCGGACGTTCAGCCGGGCCATAAGGCTGCCGGGGGCGGGGTCGTACCCCGCGTGGAGGATGGCCGAGTTGGCCTTGGTAGCCCCTTCCGCCACGTCGTTCTCCCGCTCCAGCACCGCCACCTTCAGCTCATACTTGGACAGTTCATAGGCGGTGGCCGCGCCGGTGATGCCGCAGCCGATGATGACCACGTCGTACATAGCAAAACCTCCCTGTCAGCGTAGTAAAAAAGAGCGAAGCAAAGCCGCCCTCCGAAGGAGGACAGGCCCTGTTTCGCTCTCAAACTCAGAAACAATGGCAATGATTCGGTTTTCACATGTCCCAGACCGCCGGATTGGTGGTGGACACCGCCACCGCCCCGGCCCCAAGGGCTCCGGTCACATCCTCCTTGTCGGAAATGAGTCCCCCGGCGATCACCGGCTTGCCGGTGATGCCGATGATCCGGCGGATCATTTTGGGCATCAGGCCGGGGAGCACCTCGATGAGGTCGGAGGGGTCATGGGTGGGGGGATGCTCGATGTTCTTCAGCGCCATGGAGTCCAGCAGGAAAAACCGCTGAATGGCGATCAGGCCCAGGTCCTTCGCCCGGCGGCACAGGCCCGCCTTGGTGGACAGCACCCCGTCCGCCACAGTATTGCGGGCGATGAAATCGGCGGCGATCTCCCGGGAGGCCAGGCCATCCACCAGATCCAGATGGACAAACACCTTTTTCCCCGCCTGGTGGACCCGGCTGGCCATGTCCCCAATGGTGAGCACATCCCCATAGAGCAGGAAGATCACGGCAACATCACTTTTCAGAGCGGCGGCCAGGCCCGCCTCATCCTTGACCGCCGCGATCACAGGCCCGTCGGCCAGCAGCTCCAGCAGCTGCAACCGGTTCATGGAAATCCCTTCTTCCCTTCCTGGGTGTTCAGAGGAGTGGTTGAGAAACAAAAGCGCGCAAAGCAATCTCGGTTGCCTTGCGCCACTCATTCACTCCGCACATTGGACGGTTTCATGATAGCAGGCCCCGCGGAAAAAGGCAAGAGGCTGGACGCAAAAAAATGTCTTTCGGAGGATGGGCCAAATTTTTTGGCACAGATTTGGCTATAACTTACAAAGTTGAAAGAGACGCTTGACAGATGCTTGTGCATCTGCTATGGTGAAATTAGCTTTTACATGGCAACTAGATAAATTGCGCAGGAGTGAAGAGAAGCGCGGCTGTCTGTGGACAGTCGCGCTTTTGCGCGTTCTGGGGGGTGGAGCAAAGAGATGAGCATGACAGTCCGGTCTGGTCTGTTATGCTCTTTGTGTGTGAGGGGGTGTTTATGTCAACTGTGAATCAGTCCTATCCGTCTTCTCAGAGAGAAAGGATGTGCCAACACATGAAAAGAATCAAGAACGCAAAATTTTGGGTCGCGCTCTCGCTGGTCATCTGCCTGATCAGCATGATCTTCTCTTCGGCGATCCAGAGCAGTTTTGGCAAAGTGGCCGTGGATGAGCTCAGATTAGTGGACCGCTCCGGTTTCTCGGTCAGTGCGTTACTCTATCGGCCGGATACCGCCACAGCAGAAAACAAGGCTCCCTGTATCATAACCATTGAAGGCTGGTACAATAATAAGGAGATGCAGGATCTGTACTCTGTTGAGTACGCCCGTCGAGGCTATGTAGTGCTGGCCGTGGACATGCATGGCCATGGCGACAGCGAGAGTACCAGCGCAGACGATCTCTACTCCTCCGCAGTGGGTGTAGATGCGGCGGTGGAACTGGCTGGCTCTCTTCCTTACGTAGACAACACCCGCATTGGAATCACAGGCCACTCCAGCGGCGGGGCAGCCTGTGACATGGCCATCGCCATTGACAACGAACGAGAGACACCGCTTATCAGCGCCGTGCTGTTTCAGGCCTCCACTTGGGTAGACGATACCGGTGTAGATCACAGTGCTGATTTCGGCACCCGGGATGTGGGCATCATCGCCGATCTGTATGACGAATTTTTCTTCTGGACAGAAGATGAGAACGGCAACACTGTGGCACCCAAAGATTTCGCAACTACCGATGACGCCAAGAACTTTGTCAATTTCAACGCCGGTGCGGACGGTGTCTCCGATGTGGTGTCTGGGCAGTACTACACCAGCGGTGACGCATTCCGCGTCATCTACCAGCCGGACTGCACCCATCCTCAGGTTCACTTCTCCACGGAATGCGTAGGATATGGTGTTTCCTTCTTCCAGGATGCCCTGGGCGCACCCAACCCCCTGCCCGCCTCCAACCAGGTCTGGCCAGCAAAAACCGCGTTTAACTTCCTGGGGCTCGTTGGCATCGTGATTTTCCTGCTGTCCTTTGTGGTAGCCATGCTGAATACCTCCTTCTTCTCGGTGCTAAAGGAAAAGGAACTGGTCCAGCCCGTCCCGGTCCCTGACGCCGGAGGCAAGGCCTGGTTCTGGATCAGCCTGATCCTGTGCGCCATTTTCTCCGGGGCCAGCTATATGTGGACCATCGCCAACCTCTACTCCAAGACTACCACCGTATTCCCCCAGACAGGGCCGCTGACCATGGGAATGTGGTCCTTCCTGTCCGGCATCTTCGCCTTGGTCATCTTGCTGATCTACTATTTTGCCTACGGGAAGAAGCATGGCTGCTCCCCCGCTGCCCGGGGCGTGACCCTCAGCCTGAAGAAGCTCGGCTACACCATTCTCCTGGCTGTGCTGGCGGCGGCGCTGGCCTTCCTGATCCTCTTCTTCGCCGATTACTTCTTCCAGACCGATTTCCGTCTGTGGGTACTTACCTTGAAAGCCTTTGATGCCGACAAGGTCCTCATCGCCCTGCGGTACCTTCCCTTCTTCCTGGTCTTTTACCTCATCAACTCCGTGGCGGTCAACTGCTTCAATTACAACACCATTGGAGGAAAGAAGGGTTGGGGCAACGTTATCATCCTGTCGGTCTTTAATATTCTGGGCGCACTGGTTTTCCTCATCGTTCAGTATGGTACCTTCTTCTCCACCGGTCTGCTGAAGTGGTACTCCACAGAGGGCTGGCGGATCAGCGGCATCTGGCTGTACCCCGCCATTGTCTATCTGTTCCTCGCCCCCATCTTAAACCGCTTTATTTATAAGCGCACCAAAAATCCCTATCTGTCCGCCATCATTGTGGCCATTCTGATCACTGTCATGTGCGTTGCCAACACCACCACAGTGCTGGGCGGCGGCGCCGTGGTCGCGGACAACTATTGATTTTCCAGAACTGGCAACACAACCTCAACCATCCACAGCAAACAGCCCCGGGAAGCTTTTCAAGTTTCCCGGGGCTGCATTTTTTCTATGACAATTCACTGCCCCATCCGGGCGCAGTGGAACACCTTTTTGCCCTTTTTGATGATGACGCCGTCGCCGCCGCAGTCGGCGCAGCACAACCTGGCGTTGGGGTCGGTGACCTTCTCGTCGTTGATGGTCACGCCCCCCTGCTGGATGAGCCGCCGGGCCTCTCCGTTGGAGGCGGCCAGGCCGCACTTCACCAGCAGGGCCAGCACCCCGATCTGGCCGTCCTGGAAGTCGTCCATGCACAGGCAGGTGGTGGGCATGTTGGACTTGTCCCCACCGGTGGAGAACAGGGCCCGGGCGGCAGACTGGGCCTTGTCCGCCTCCTCCTGGCCGTGGACCAGCTTGGTCAGCTCGTAGGCCAGGATCTCCTTGGCCTGGTTTAGCTGGGCCCCCTCCCACCGGTCCATCTCGTCGATCTGCTCCAGGGGCAGGAAGGTGAGCATGCGCACGCACTTCATCACGTCCGCGTCGTCCACGTTGCGCCAGTACTGGTAGAAGTCGTAGGGGCTGGTCTTGTCGGCGTCCAGCCAGACGGCGTTGCCGGCGGTCTTGCCCATCTTGTTGCCCTGGGAATCAGTGAGCAGGGCGATGGTCATGGCGTGGGCGTCCTTGCCCAGCTTGCGGCGGATAAGCTCGGTGCCCCCCAGCATGTTGGACCACTGGTCGTTGCCGCCGAACTGCATGTTGCAGCCGTAGTGCTGGAACAGGTAGTAAAAGTCGTAGGACTGCATGGGCATGTAGTTAAACTCCAGGAAGCTGAGGCCCTTCTCCATGCGCTGCTTGAAGCACTCGGCCCGGAGCATGTTGTTCACCGAGAAGCAGGAGCCGATGTCCCGGATGAAGTCGATATAGTTCAGGTTGAGCAGCCAGTCGGCGTTGTTCACCATCCGGGCCTTCCCCTCGCCGAACTCGATGAACCGCTCCATCTGCTTTTTGAAGCAGGCACAGTTGTGCTCGATGGTCTCCCGGGTCATCATGGAGCGCATATCGGTGCGGCCGGAGGGGTCGCCGATCATGGCGGTGCCGCCGCCGATGAGGGCGATGGGCTTGTTGCCCGCCATCTGCAGCCGCTTCATCAGGGTCAGGGCCATGAAGTGGCCCACGTGCAGGCTGTCCGCCGTGGGGTCAAAGCCGATATAGAAGGTGGCCTTGCCCACGTTGATCATAGTCTTGATCTCTTCCTCGTCGGTCACCTGGGCGATCAGGCCCCGGGCAACCAGTTCCTCATACAATGTCATCGTTCTGACTCCTTCTATTCTTCTGATTTGAGTTTAAGCATGTTGTAACCTAAAATGCCGCCAATGACGATGGCCGCCCCCAACAGGGCCAGGGGGCCGATGGTCTCGTGGTAGAACACCGCCACTAAGATGGGGTTGAGCACCGGCTCGATGCCCGACACCAGGGAGGCGGTCACTGCCGGGGTGGTGCGCAGGCCGATGGTGAGCAGGATATAGGCCAGCCCCACCTGGAAGGCGCCCAGGATGACCAGGCTGGTCATGGGCACCGGGGAGAAATCCGTCTCCTGGAGCAGGAAGGGCAGGCCGATGGCCACGCTGGCCACATCCCCCCAGAACACGGAGGAGATGGGGTCGCTGTCCGGCAGGTCGTTGAGGAGGAACACCCCCGCGTAGCTCAGCCCGGACAACAGGGCCAGAGCGTTGCCCAGCATCCCGCCGGCCTCCAGGCTGTCCACAAAGAAGCACAGCACCCCCAGCAGCACCACGGCGCAGGCGATCAGGTCCAGCCCCTTGGGCCGCTTCCGCCAGAACACCGCGGACAGGAGGATGACGAAAATGGGGGCGGTGAACTGCAGGACGATGGTGTTGGCCGCGGTGGTCAGCTTGTTGGCCACGGTGAACAGGCTGTTGGTGCCGCAGATGCACACCGCCCCCACCAGGATCCAACGGTTGAACTTCGGCCGGTGCCGGGTGGCCAGGAGATAGATCCCGATGACCGCCAGGGCCACCAGGTTCCGCCCGGCGTTGATGGACAGGCCGTTCCAGGAGATGACCTTAATGCACAGTCCCCCGATGCTGTACAGAACAGCGGCCAGAAAGACGAACAGCACGCCCAGCCTGGTTCGATTTTCTGTTGTCCGCTGCGTAAAAAACACCCCCTGTCCCGTTGGGACAGAGGGCGATGAAACGCGGTACCACCTCTGTTCGCCGTCTCCTCACGAAAACGGCCTCAGAGAGTCAGAGACTCACGCGCTGTACCGGGCGCACCCGTCCGCCCCTACGCAGGCACTTCGCCGTTCAGGGGGCCGCTCCGAGGGGTATTCGCAGGAGTGCCTCTCCCCCTTCCACCAGCCGGGGTCTCTCTTTGCAGGCAGGCTCCTGTTACTCTTCCTCATCCACACATTGTCAGCATCATAGCACAGGGAAAAATCAATGTCAATTCTTTTTTCCCTCAGGGCAGCAGGCCGAAGTGCCGCAGGGCCCGGCACACCCCGTCCTCCTCCACCGAGTCGGTGACAAAGTCCGCCTCGTCCTTTACCTCCTGAACGGCGTTGCCCATGGCCACGCTCACCCCCGCCATGGCCAGCATGGAGCGGTCATTGATCCCATCTCCAAAGGCGATGATCTCCTCCCTTCCCAGTCCATAGCGGTCCAGGGTGGCCCGGATGCCCGCCGCCTTGCCGTCCCCCGCGGGGATGATGTCCACCCCCTCGGGGTGCCAGCGGGTGCTGACACAATGGGGCATCACGTCCAGGAAGACCTGCTCCGCCCCCTCCCCCACCAGGGGGATGAACTGGTAGATCTTATGCTCCAGCATCCACTCCGGAGGACGTATCGGGTAGGGAGGGGTGTGCATATAGTCGAAAATTTCCCGGGCACGGTCATTGAGCTGGTTGACGTAGCTCTCCCCGTTGCCCGCCATGAGAACCGCCAGCTCCGGCCTCTCCCGGAGCACACCGCAGGCCGCCGCCAGGTCCTCCCGGGGGATAGGTTGGTCCAGGTAGACCCCCCGGTCGTCGTAGCAGCAGTGGCCGTTGAGTGTCACATAGGCGTCAAAGGTCAGGTCCCGGAGCATACCGGTGCGGGCCAGGTCCTGCCGGGACCGGCCGGTGGCCAGGAAGAGCTTGACGCCCCGGGCGCGCAGGGCCAGCAGATCCGCGCGCACCCGCTCTGTGATCATGCCGTACTGAAAGGACACCAGGGTGCCGTCCACATCGAAGAAAGCCGCCTTGATCATGGCCTTTTCGTCCTCCTACGCTCTCGCTTGGAATTTCGCCTTATCGGCCTCCGCCTGGGCCAGCAGTTCCTCCGCCCCCCGCAGGGCGGTGTCGGTGATGTGGTCCCCGCTGGTCAGCCGGGCCACCTCCCCCCGGCGGCGCTCCCAGTCCAACCGCTCCACGGCGGTGTAGGTCCGGCCGCCCCGCTCCCCCTTCTCCACGGAGAAATGGACATCCCCCATGGCGGCGATCTGGGGCAGGTGGGTGACGCACAGCACCTGCCGGCCCCGGGACACCTGGTAGAGCTTCCGGGCCACCTTGCCCGCCGCCCGGCCGGACACACCGGTGTCCACCTCGTCAAAGATCAGGGTGGTCACCTGCTCGTTCTCCGCCAGCACGTTCTTCAGCGCCAGCATGATCCGGGCCAGCTCGCCCCCGGAGGCGATGCGCTGGATGGGCTTGAGCTCCTCCCCTAAGTTGGCGGACATGAGGAAGCGCACCTCGTCCATACCGGTGGCGTCCATGCCGTCCTCTCCCTCTTTTGGGGCAAAGGCCACCTGAAAACGCACCTTGGGCATATCCAGCTCCTCCAGCTCCTTCTGGATGCGGGCGGCCAGCCGCTCCGCCGCCTCCCGGCGGACCTGGGAGAGGTCCTGTCCTGCCTTCCGGGCCTCGTCCAGGGCCTGTGCCAGCACTTTCTGGAGCTGGCCCACCCGCTCCTCAGAGAACTGGATCTGGTCCAGCTCCTGTCGGCACCGCTCCAGGTAGTCCAGCATCTCTTCCACGCTGCTGCCGTACTTCTTCTTCAGCCGGTGGAGCAGGTCCAGCCTGCTCTCCAGCTCGTCCAGCTCCCCGGGATAGAACTCCAGGGAATCACGCTGGTCCCGCAAGCTGTCGGCAATATCCTCCGCCTCATACCGCAGCTCCTGGGCTCGCTGAGCAAGCTGAGCCAGGCCGGGGCTGTGTCGCCCGCCCTGGGCCAGCTCCTCGGCGGCCTGGGCCAGCAGAGCCGCGGCCCCCAGGCCGTCCTCCCCGCCGGTGAGGGCCGCCCACGCGCCGTCCATGGCCTGGGTAAGGCGCTCGGCGTTGCGCAGCAGGTCCCGCCGGGCGGTGAGGGTCTCCTCCTCCCCATCCTGGAGATTGGCCCGCTCCAGCTCCTGGATCTGGTAGTTCAGGGTATCCATCCGCCGGGCCTTCTCCCCCTCGTCCATCTGGAGGCGGTCCAGCTCCTCCCGCAGCTTCCGCACCTGGCCATAGCGCCGGGAGAACGCCTCCCGCTGAGGCTGGGTGATACCAAAACTGTCCAGGTAGTCCAGGTGGCAGCTCTCATCCAGCAGCTGCTGGCCGTCGTGCTGGCCGTGGATGTTCAGCAGCTGGCAGCCCAAGTCCCGCAGCTGGGTGACCAGCAGGGGCCGGCCGTTCACCCGGCAGACGTTCCTCCCGTCGGCCTGGATGGACCGCTCCACCAGCAGCTCCCCATTTTCATCGGGGGCGATCCCCTGCTCCCGGAACCAGTCCAGCTCCGGCAGGTTCTGGAACACCGCCCACACCTGGGCGGACTTAGCCCCGGTGCGGATCAGGTCCCGGCTGGTGCGCTGACCGATGATGGCGCCGATGGCGTCGATGACGATGGACTTGCCCGCCCCCGTCTCGCCGGTGAGCACGTTGAACCCCGGGTCAAAGCGGATGTCCGCCGACTGAATAATGGCAATATTCTCAATATGGAGCAGGGAGAGCACCGCGCTCCCTCCTTTCCCCGCTGTGGGGCCGGATTTATTTCAGCAGCTTGTGGATCTCCCCCACGAACTGCTGGGCGGAGGCGTTATCCCGCATGATGAGGATGCCCGTGTCGTCGCCGGCCAGGCTGCCCACCATCCCCTCGATCTCCATCCCGTCCAGGGCGGAGCAGGCCGCCGAGGCCAGCCCGGGCATGGTCCGCACCACCACAATGTTCTGGGCCACATCGGCGGACACCACGCCCTCCTTAAAGATGTTGCGCAGCCGCGTAT
>ERZ827492.2949-NODE-2949-length-11217-cov-2.588694_pt1 | contig 11217 bp, 9 predicted proteins | sample MGYA00519704_ERZ827492 | MGnify/ENA primary metagenome ERZ827492 (study PRJEB31778, sample SAMEA3449325) | human gut metagenome | biome: human gut; feature: human-associated habitat; material: faeces | place: United Kingdom | collected 2010/2012 ...
GCACGCAGGAGACTATGTCGGCGAGGACGCTGTTGTAGGGCGTGGGGACGCCCAGCCGCTCGCCGTAGCGGGCGATGGCGCCGTTGAGAACGTCTATCTCGGTCCTGCGGTGATGGATGACGGCGTCCTGGGCCATGCTCGGGTAGTAGTCGCCGAGGTTCTCGCGGAGGTTTTCGATGTCGCCCTCTATGAGGGGCCAGATGTCGCCGACGCCGAGCGCCTTGGCCACGGCGCAGCCCTCTTTCCAGACGTTCATCAGGAGCTTCATGCCCCAGTCGTTCTCCATTACGAAGTGGAGACGCAGGCGGGTCACGGCGCAGACGGCGTTGTAGCCGCTGTTGGTGATGGCCTTCTTCCAGAGGAGGACGCGCACGTCGTCCTCAAAGCTGGCGTGGCAGCCGCCGGCCTCGAAGGTCTCCTGCAGGTACTTGCCCGCGCGGTCGGTCTGCGGGGACTTCTCAACGGCGCCGAAGAACATCTGTATGCCGTCCTCGGGCTTGGAGACGCAGACTCCCGGCCCGCAGAGCTCCGTGCCAATGACGCCGGCGCCGTACATGATGCGTCCGGCGGGGACATATTTCATTAGGATCTCATCGTTGCCTATGCCGTTCTGCAGGGAGACGAGGACGGTGTCCGGCCCGACGCAGTGCATGACGTCCGGCATGACGCCGTCGGTCTGCGTGGCCTTGACCATGAGGATGACGATGTCCATCTGAGGCAGGCAGGCTGCGCAGTCGGCGGTGTGGAAGCCGGTGAGGCAGCACTCCTCGCCCTTGCAGCGGAACACGAGCCCGTCCGAGGCGATCTTATCCATATGTGCCTTGTATTTGTCCACAAGGTACATCTCGGCCCCGCCGCGGCGCAGAAACGCCGCAAAGACGCTGCCCGCAGCGCCTGAACCAATCATTGCTATCTTCATATACCTGGCCGCCTACTTTCCCTGATTTTTGTCCGACTTTTCCGAGGAGCGCTTGACTATCCAGAAGGGGTCGTCCGTATTGTCAGAATACGCGACGAAGTTGAGGCTGGACTTGATGTGTTCCGCCATGGCCTGACGCGCCAGCGCGGGGATGTGGAGCTTGATGGAGGACACTATCGCCCCGTGCTGGTGTACGACCTGGCTGGACCAGGGATTGGACTGCTCGGGGCTTATGAACTTGGACCAGGAGCCCTGGTACATAGTGAGGTTTGGCAGCAGTTCGTTATAACTTCTAATAAGGTATTTGTTGCCCGAGGACTCGACGATGAGCTTGTGAAAGGGCATATCGGTTTCCTTGAGCCTTTTTCCGTCCATTCTGGGTACGGCCTTTTTGAACTCCGTGGCCAGACTGTCCAGCTGGGCGATCGCCTCGGGGGAGGCCTTGTCTGCGCAGAGGGCGGCGGCTTCGCATTCTATGGCGGTCCTTGCATCGTAGAGGTCTATCATATCGAGCAGGTTCATATCCGTGACATAAAAGCCGCTGGCCCTGGGCCGCGTCTCAACAAAGCCTATGGCCTGCAGGCGGTTTATTGCCTCCACAACAGGCGTACGCGAGATCCCCAGGTCCGTTGCTATCTGATTTATGTTCAGCTTGGATGCAGGCGGGATGTCCAGCACCACTATCTGGTCGTATAGTATTTGTGTAACGACCTCGCTGAGCTTGGCAAAGGGGTTCTTTTCAAGATAGCTTTCTAGCTTTTCCCGGTTCATTGTAAAAAATCACCTCAGGAGCAAATTCCGCAATATTGCCGTCCTTTTGCACAAAAAAGAATTCCATTTACCAATCCCAATTTACCACATCCCCATCCAATTATCAAGATGTGCGCATTATTTTCCTAAACGCACCGATATTGAGCTAAAAGAAATGCTTTTCTAAAATGCAATATATCCGAGCCCAAGAAAAGTTAAAAAAATAACTTAATTGGTCGAAGTCTGCGAGAGGCCTCAATATCCTGTAGACTTTTTAACTATTGACCAAGGGGGAAACATTTACCTCATTAAAGCGATAGCGGTGCTTTAAAATAAAAGCAAATAAGTTTTGGCACAGCTGGAAATTGATTAAAATTGATGCAAGCCAAATGGGTAGTCTTTAATTCCAAACAAGTTGGCATTGCCAGCGGAGAAGAGGGAGAAAAATCAAAAAAGGGAAGGAGTACCGAAAAATGAACGAAAAATCGGCAGTGACCAAAGGGACATGGGCAGCTGGCTTTTCCGTTGCTTCTGTCTGGTTTGGCACTCACGTCGGCGCGGGATTTGCGACCGGCAACCAGGTCCTGAACTACTTTGTTAACTACGGCTGGACCGCCGTAATATTCCCGCTTTTATCCATGGGCATTCTTGCCTATGTTATCTATGTTATCATGAAGTTTGCCCGACTGCGTGGGCTTGATAACTACAACGACACCTTCCGTGAGCTTTGGTCCCCGTATCCCTGGCTTGCCATCACATTTGAGATCTTCTACATAATAATCATACTTGCGGCGGTCGCAGCGGCCATAAACGGCGCGGCGCTGCTTATTCTGGACGTCGTCCCCGCTCTGGGCGAATGGGGCAGCACGATAATCGTCGCGGTCCTGCTCATCGTCCTCTGTCTCTTCGGCGTCAAGCTCATAATCGCCGCTTCCACGATCCTCTCCGCCGGCATCCTTATCACCGCCGGCATCATGATCATTGTGGGCATCATGAACCACCCGAACGAGACCGTCGCCGCCTTCAGCCAGAGTCCGACCGATACCGGAACCGCTTTCTGGCGCGGCGTCATTATCTACTGCGGCTTCCAGTGCGTGTCCATTCCCCCGATGATCGCCGCGGCCGTCACCCTGAACCAGAAGGGCGTCAAGAAGGCCGGCATCCTCGGCGGAATCATGAACGGCGGTATGCTGGCCCTCTCCGGTCTCATGCTCCTCGGCTGGAAGGACGAGATCGTCGCTGCCGGCCAGACCGCTCTGCCGAATCTCTTCATCTGCAACACCATCGGCTGGGATTGGCTTATAATCTGCTACAGCGTCCTGCTGTTCTGTGCATTCATCTCCACCTGCGTCACTCTGATCTACACGATGATCCTTCGTATAGACAAGAAGTTCTTCGTGAAGGTCGATATCCACGAGAAGATCCGCATGAGCATCATCGGCATCGTCATGGTCATCATCTGCATGAGCCTCAGCCGCTTCGGCATCAGCAACATCATCACCTATGCCTACGGCTACGACGGCTACCTGGCTCTGGTCGCCATAGTCATCCCGGTGCTGATCATCGGCAACATCAAGAACAAGAAGTTCCTGAAAGAGCACCCCGAGGCGCTCAAGAGCAACGGCAACTGAGCCGTGAAAAAGCCGCTCAAGTGGGCGATCACCGTAGCCGGAATGGTCGCGGTGTTCGCGGCGGTGTATCTCTGCGGAGAGCTCTTCGGCGTCACCGCCGGGCCTGTGCCTACCATCCTGCTGATGCTGGCCGTGTATGTGCTCGGCTGGTTCTGGACCAGGGATAAGCATGAGCCCGAAGATGACGAAGAGTCAGAGGAAGAATAGACCACGGGCCGCCGCTTTTTGCGGCGGCCTTTTTTACGCAGATTTGCTTGAAGCACGCGCGCGCAGGTGTTAGAATAAAAGAGTTATAAATATAGTGTGGAGGTTTTTCAATATGAACGATATCCGAGACATAGCGCTCGCCCCTTCCGGCGAGCGCAAGATAGCCTGGGTGCGGCGAAATATGCCGGTGCTGCGGGGCATCGAGGCGGATTTTGAGCGTGAAAAGCCCTTCGATGGCATGAAGGTGGCCCTTTCCGTGCATTTGGAGGCCAAAACGGCCTATCTCTGCCGCGTGCTGGCCGCGGGCGGAGCTCAGATGTACGTCACGGGCTCGAACCCCCTCTCCACGCAGGACGACGTTGCCGCGGCCCTGGCTGCCGGCGGGATGGAGGTCCACGCCGTCCACGGAGCGACGGAGGAGGAATATGCCCGGCACCTGGACGCTGTGCTCTCCGTTGGTCCTAACATCATAATTGACGACGGCGGCGAGCTCGTCGAGCTCATGCGCACAAAGTTCAAGGCTCTGCTTCCCGGAGTCATTGGCGGCTGCGAAGAGACAACCACGGGCATCACCCGGCTCAAGAAGCTCGCGCGCGACGGTATTTTGCCCTTCACGATGATGATGGTGAACGACGCTGACTGCAAGCACATGTTTGATAACCGCTACGGTACGGGTCAGTCGGTATGGGACGGCATCATGCGCACGACGAATCTCATCGTTGCGGGCAAGTACGTGGTGGTATCCGGCTACGGCTGGTGCGGCAAGGGCGTGGCGATGCGCGCAAAGGGGCTGGGCGCGAAGGTCATCGTCACCGAAGTCGACCCCGTCAAGGCCATCGAGGCGGTGATGGACGGGTTCGAGGTAATGAAGATGAACGACGCGGCCCGGCTGGGCGACTTCTTTGTCACCGTCACCGGCTGCTCGGAGGTCATCACCGAGCGCGACTTCGCCGTGATGAAGAACGGTGCGCTGCTGTCCAACGCGGGGCATTTCAACGTCGAGGTGGACGTGGAGGCGCTCGAGCGCGTCGCCGTGGAGAAAAAGGAGATGCGCAAGAACATCTGCGGCTATAAAATGCCCAACGGCAACTGGCTCTACCTGCTGGCCGAGGGACGGCTGGTCAATCTCGCCGCGGGAGACGGCCATCCGGCGGAAATTATGGACATGAGCTTCGCCATCCAGGCGCTGAGCGCGCGCTATCTCGCGCAGCACAAGGGAGAGCTGACCGAAAAGCTCGTCCCCGTCCCGACCGAGGTCGACCGCCGCGTGGCGTCGATGGAGCTGGCGTTTATGGGCAAGGAGATCGACACGCTCACAGACCGGCAGAAAGCCTATCTGGCGCAGTAGGATGGAGCTTGCCGCCCGGCTCGTCGGCTTCTGCGGCACAGTGGGACTGTTCCTCTCCTGCCAATAAACGCGAAAAGCCGCACCCTGCTGTTTCAGCGGCTCGGCATCCCGATGCGCACGCTGCACTTATCCGGCTCTCGGCGTGGTCGGGCCGGCATAATGAACCTGCTCGGCGTCGGGCGCGCCCGGCTTTGCTATTACATGAAAAAGCCCTGCGCGCCCGCCGGCTCTGTCCGGTGTGCTCGCGTAGGTGGACGCATTCTCGCTGCTGCCGAGCGCGGCAATTCTGCCGTCCACCTGCGCTTACGCAAAAAGACAGCCAAAAGCCTTTTGACAGCTGGTGTTCCCTGCTCGCCGCTGTGGATGATCCGCAGCATCCACTCCGGCTCGATTTCCGGCGCGGAAACGGAAATGTTTGCGATGCTCTTACTCGGCATCGCCATGTGGCGCTACAGCCGCGCGCCGAAAACCAGACCCGAGTAAACAGGGAAACGACATAAAGCTGTATTTTTGAGATTCCGGCGCCGGCTGCATCGTCAGGCAAGTCCTCATCTTCAAACCGAAGAGCGCAATCCCTTCCGGGCCAAACCGTTCTACCGCTTTCATCCGGTGCAGAATCTACCCTTTCCCTCACGGCGAGAGCGAAAGCGTACATGCTCGGCAACAGGACTGTAAGGCGCACTTTGTGCGATGTACCGCGCAAAGCCCATCGACGCGTTTATGAGGGAAAGATACGTCTGTCTCCGAACGCACGAGGACGCCGTCCACGCAATATCCGCAAAGCGGAGGGAGCAGATCGGGCGTCCGAAGCCATTCCGTTTCCGAAAAGGGGGATTCCTATATGACATACACTTCCGCACAGGCAGCAAAGCTGCTCCGCAAGCTGAATGATGAATATGCCGCGCTTCTGGGCAAAGAAGCTAAAAGCAAAGAATTCAACGCGGCTGTCGGTGAAAATGTCGAATCAGTGCGGCCCGAATACAGCTATACCGACGCGCAGGAAAGTCAAAAAGAACTTGAAGGCAAAATCCGCAAGCTCAAGCACGCTGTCAATGTATTCAACGCCACACATGTCGTCCCCGGCTTCGACATGACCATCGACGAAATGCTCGTTTACATCCCGCAGCTGACCAGACGAAAAGCCAAGCTCGCCGAAATGAAGGCCAAGCTGCCGAAATCGCGCGTATCGGAGGTCGGCGCACGGATTTCCAATGTCATCGACTACACTTATCTCAATTATGACCTCGCCGAGGTGGAGGCCGATTACGAGCGCGTGTCCGACGAGCTGTCCGACGCGCAGCTTGCGTTGGACGCTGTCAACAGCAGCGAGACTTTTGAATTCGACTTCTAAAATCTTTTTCCGTCGCATAGAGAGCAGTGCTGTCAGAGCTTTTGCCGTTTGGGATCAGGTTCATCGTTTTTGATCCGGTTGTTTTACGGTTATCCGTTATCCCGCTTATGTTCAAGGATGCGGGAAAGCATAAAAAATCTGCTTCTTGGTGTGAAAAAACTTGCGCAGCACCGCTGCGCGTTTGCGGCTGAAGTTCGGTTACAGGCCGCGCCTGAATCATTCCGACGCGGCGGAAAACAGATATGGATCGGCAAATCCCCGGCATTTTACACGGGACCCAATCAAAACGCTCCATACGTTTGTTTATTCGTACGATTTCTTGATAAAACGATCTGAAACCGTTTGATTCCCTGCGACAAAGGCCGCCAAAAAAAATCATCTTCCGGGCCCGTATTCTTGCAAGACTTCGCAAACGGGTGCGGACGAAGGATAAAACCGATTGCACAAGCGTTTCAAAAAGTGAAAGCGCATAACGTTTCTGCAATCTCATCAGACGAAAGCGTGCCACCTTTTTTCAAACGGCGGAGGGGCACGGACAACGGAAAGATCTGCCGTAAAACAGCACCCTCGACGGAACGTTCACCGCAGGGCGGCAAACCTCGCAAGCAAATCGGGGAATGATAAAGCCTTCACCGCAGGTTCCCTGATGTGCCTCGCTGAAATGGAATGCTTATACGCTCTTCATCATTTCCGCTTGGCTTCAGGCAGACAGATCAAAAAACGGTATGCAAAAACTGCATACCGTTTTTATTCTTTTCTCTCACAGCAGCGTTTCAAAAAAGCGCTCGGAAACAGCCGCCGCCTCGTCCCTGCAAAGCGCACGGAAATCCAGAGGTCCCGTATGCTTGCGCAACGCCTCAAACAGCAGCTTCTGCTCAGGCAGATAGACGTCACGCACCAGCTCGGCGATGTACGAGCGGCAGTACATATTGTTCGCGTTTTCCTTAAGCGTCCGCTCGAACTGCGGATTGACCGGCGAAACCGCCTTCAGCTTTTCCAGCGACGCACGCAGCGAATAGTCCTCATGTTCCGCCAACAGCGCAGCCAGCGCTTCGGTTTGTTCGAGACAGGATTCGCAGAGCGGCGCGACATCCCCGCCCGTCAGATACGCACGGCGGAGCTTGAGGATCGTCAGCGAGATACGGCGGCCGAGCAGCGTGCGGCGGATGTCCCACACATCGCGGCGGACGCGCGGATCGGCCAAATCGATTCCCGCCAGCGCATGTTCGATCTCAGGCGCACGGAACAGCGCTTTTTCAAGCAATTCGATCAGTCCGTCATAGCGTTCGGCGGATTCGTTTTCCTTGAACGCAAAATGGTCGAAAATATTGAAGAACAGGTCGGTCGTCAGCTTCCTGCCGTCGTCCGCACTCCAAACCGCAGCGGCGGAGATATCCAGCATCGCCAGACGCACGGGCAGCATCGCATCGCTCTGCGCGCCGTAGCGGCGGCGGCAGAAATCCGCAGCGAAGCGGCGCGCGTCGATTACCCCGTCCGCCCACGCGTTGGCAGCGGCGTACTCGAGCATAAACGTGTCGGCGTGCGACAGCTCGGGCCAGAGAACAAAGCCGACGCAGAGCGGGTCTGCTTTGGCTTTTTCCATCACGCGTTCGATGAAAGCGTAGTCGTTGCGGATCTCCGAGTTCGGCTCATAGGCCTGAAAGATACCGAAAATCCAAGGAAAGCGGCCTATTACATCCCAGTTGAGCACCGAATTCTCGGTCTGCGAATCGGAGGTATAATCAAGCAGGAGAACCTGCTCTTTGTCCAGCTCGTCCAGCAGGCGGCGAACTTCGTCATTGGTATAGGTAAAGTACAAATCCCACGAAGCCAGCAGCAGCTTGCTTCCGGGATAGTTTTCCCTGATATACCTGCAGATACGACGGTAAACGTACAGCTTCAGCCGCAGATTGGCCTCACGGTCCTCGGAATAGGTGCGCTCGGCCAGGCCGATGGTATGAAACAGCCCTGCCTGCCCGTAATTCCGAATGTGCGCGGCGGTGAGCGCGAAATAGTTATCCAGATTCGCGTCGTCGGCAATGTCCCAGACCAGCCCGGTCTGCTCGCTGTAGATGCCGCTGTTCTGCGAAAGCAGCCGGGGTTGCTTGGCACGCAGGAAGTCCAGCGGTGTGCGGGAGTACCAGTGCGTCATCGTGCCGCAGTCCTCGGGGTGCATCAGGTCGCGCTCGAAGGCGTAGGACAGCACCCGTTTGCGCAGCACGCCTCGGTACTCGAGAGACCAGAAGAGCGTGCGGTCGTCAAACCCCTTCCCCGCCTCGGGAAGCCTGTCCACGGCGGAGGGATAGGAAACGCAGTCGGGGAACGCCTTCTGGAACAGGTCGTCCAGCCCCAGCCGCAGCATAAACAGGTTCATCCGCTTTTTCAGCAGCCAGTCAATTTCACGCTCCCAATCCCCCGGTCCCCACATTTCGGCCTGAAACCGGTGCAGCGAGCGATGTGCAAAATACCGTGTGCCGCGGTACGCAAAGCGCGGCGTCTCGGCGAGCGACACGCCCTCCCACACGATGTCCGCGCGCTTCGGCACGGTGTCGCCGTCCCAGAAATATGAACAGCCGCAATACTGCTCGAAATAGCGGTAAACGGCATAAATCGCCGACCGGCCGCGGCCGGACGCAAGGTAAAGCACCCTGCGCCCGTCCTCGGCTGCGCTTTTGATCGTATAGCCGTCGCCGCCATAAACCAGCGGCGCAAAATCCAGCCGTCCGTCCAGCACGCGCTCGGCCGCAAAGCGGTTGACGCTGTCCGAGCCGATGACGACAAGATCGCCCGTTCCCGGGACGTCTCCGTCGCCGGCAAAAGCGGCCGGACGACCGGTGCTCTCCTCATACAGCCGCGCAAACTCGCGCGCGGCGATACCGTAGGCGCTGTGTGCGCGATGCGGCCTGACGATGGTCAGCATAAGCTCCCGCTTTACAGACGGGTCGCGCGGAACACACGCGCCGAATGCGGCTCAACGACAGCATACATACCGTGTACGAATTCACCCATATCCACATGCGCAATCACATCGCGCAGCTTTACGCGGTCGGTCATTTCCCAGCCGCAGTAGTCCCAGGAAAGGATCATCTGTTTTGCGGCATCGGTTTCGTTCAGGAGACAGAACGCGATGTCGCCGCCATACAGCGGTTTGGCCAGCACGATATCGCCGTTGCTCATGGGCGGAAGAGCGTATGCCTGCACCCCCAGATCATCCTGGTTGATGGCGATGAGTTCCCGATTGAGCACAATCTCATCAATTTCCGGCATGTCCTTGCGCACATCGTGCCCCAGCAGCAGCGACAGTCCGGCCAGCGCCGAACCTTCCATTTCGAAATTGGTAAAGCGTCGTCCCCGGTATTCGAACGATTCGATCTTGCCGTTGAGCGACGGATCGGCCGGCGAGAGCCGCAGGAAGCGGCCCTGCGGGGCATAAAACCCGGGGGCCGAGATCGTCATGCCTTCGACCGTCCGGTCGGCGAACAGTTCGGCCAGCCGATCCGAGCAACGGACGAAATAGGGGGTGGCGAGCCGCGAGTTCCAGCCGGTATGCTCGACGAACGCCCGTTCCATTTCCCGGTCGCAGACCGCTTCGCTTCCCTCGTAGAAGTTCAGCAGGCCGTCCAGCCCGACCGATATGCGCGAGAGAATCCGGTCGCCCAGCCGCAGCTCGGGCCGGATCGCGCCGCAGGTCCCCCGCCGGACCAGCGTGAGCCGGGTTTTCTCCTCTTTTTCCGTGCGGGTCCGCAAGTCGATGTTCACGAGCGCGTCGAGCTCGTTGACGACGATGTCAATGTTGTCGGTTCCGATGCCTGTCGACAGCACGGTCATGCGCTTGCCCGCATAATATCCGGTGGCGGTCACGAATTCGCGGTTCGCTGCCCGGTGCTCGATTCGGTCGAACCGGGAGGCGACCTGCTCGACCCGTCCGGGGTCTCCGACCAGTATGACGGTCCGAGCCAGCTGCTCGGGGCGCAGGTGCAGATGAAAGACCGAACCGTCGGAGTTGACGATCAGTTCGGAAGGGGCTATCGTTCTTGTCATGTTTTTTATGGTGTTTCGGACCGGTTCCGGATCGTTCCGGCCGGCCGGTTGTCGTTGTTTTCTCGATCCGCCGTTTCCATGCGGGTCCGGACGACGGACCGGCTTCGTCGCTGCGGTTCTGCGTGCGGTGTCGTTTCCTTTTTTTCGGATCGGTTTCCCGTGCTCGGGCATCGGAACGACCGCTTTGCGCGTGCGGGTTCCCTCCGCCTTGGCTCGCTGTCGCTTTCGTGCGGCCGGGCTTCCCAAGGCGTATCAAAGATAAGCTAAGAACCGGTAACAAACAAGGAACGGGCCGGGAAATCGTTTCCCGAATCCGCGTCAGCGGCCCGCAGGAAAAGCCGGGACGACATCCGGCCTGTCGTGCGTAGGTTTTCGGGGGACGGAGGGCCGCTTGGCTCTTTGCCGGACCTCTTCGGCGGAGACGCTTCCGGCCGGCGTGCCGGCGATATGCGTTCCGGAACTGTCAACCGGGAGCCGGAGATTGTCGGGGCGATTCGGCCGGCGTTCCGTGCAGGGTCGGCGTGACGGATCGTCTCGATATGGGTTTCGTTGTCGCCTTGGATATGCCTCTTTCGGCGGGAGTCGCTTTCCTCGTTTGCATATCCTGTCGAAACGGTCGGAAGCGACCTTTTCCGGGACGGTTTCTCGACGGATTTGCCCGGCGCTTCCCGGCATTCGGCGGAGTGCCGCGCCCTGCCGATTGGGTCGGCGCAGCGGCTGCGACCGGCTGCTCCGAGCGTGTCGGTGGGCATTCCGGGGCCCGGCGGTGCGGTTCCGGTTCTTATGGCCTGCGGTCGTGATACGGTACGGACCGGATACTGTGCGGTATTTATTTTCTTTATTCGTTTTGTCGATGTATAGGTTTGTGTAATAAGTGGCCGTTATTCGTCCGAAACCGTTTTCTTTGTAAAAATTATTTAAGTAGGGAGAAAGCATGACACTGATAAAATCCATTTCGGGTATCCGGGGT